>Ga0247815_10000223_pt1 | contig 44720 bp, 31 predicted proteins | sample UWRJL194509B1_FD_181014 | JGI IMG/M metagenome (GOLD analysis project Ga0247815, IMG submission 181014) | Plant litter microbial communities from Arlington Agricultural Research Station in Wisconsin, United States - UWRJ-L194-509B-1 | ecosystem: Environmental > Terrestrial > Plant litter >...
ACATAATGCTGCCAATACGCGTAAAGCGTAGTGTGCCATTGATGCGCAGGTTTTGCAACGTCCCTGGTGAGATTTTCAATAACTTTCTCACTTCGACGCTTTTTAGCCATTGTTTGGATTGCCCTTGCCCGGGCTGCAACAGCAGTTTAATCTCGCTGAGCATTTCATTTTTAAATTCTCTTAGATCTTCTTTGGTGATCACTTCCAGATTCATCTTTCCCTCCTTGTTTCTAGTTCAACTTAAACCCGTTCAAAAGCGGCATAGAACAAAGCCGCCTGAACGATCTGGAAGCAAATGTCAAGGCGAAAGGATAAAAATGAATGACCATTGGAGGTGTTTGGTCACAAGTGGAAGGGTAGTTCTACTTCTTGTCTTTGGGGATGATCTTGAATAGCTTGTCTTCTTCGGCTATGTTCAAGTACTTCGACGGCTTATCCTTTTTGTTTGCCGGAAAGTAGTTCTTAGCTGTATCAATGGAAATAGGTTTATCGCCATGCATAAAGTATTTGGCGATCATCTTATACCAGGGGCTTTGTCCTTGCGAGGTTGCCAGTTTCTTATCGCCAAGGCTTAAACCCTGCAACTGTTCCATCAAGTCCATGAATGCTGCGATGTAACCATTGGTGATCACGATCTTTTCATTCGCGTCAAATTCCCTGGCTTGTTTGAGTAATAATTCCAGTTCTGCAACTCGTGCTTTTAACTGGTCAATCAGCTTATCTTTTTCGCCAATGACCGATTCCAAAGGTTCAGTTTTATGCCAGCGATCAATCGATTTCAGGAATTCTAAAAATGCTTCGAGTTTGCGGGTTTGTTCTATGCCGGAAGCGTATTTAGCAGAAAATGGGTCTTGCCGTTTGAAATGGCGAATGCGGCTGGTTACAATATCATATACATGGTTGAAGAACCCTTCTTCTTTACCGGAGTTGGCTTTTAAATAAAACTCTAAATGATATTCATAATATAAACCATAATCACTTTCAACTATCTCATAAATCTTCAGCAAAAAGAAATTGTCCTCCAACTTCCGGTTTCTAAACACGGGTCTGCCAACATCATACCGATTAGGAGAGAAATCAAAGCGGCCTCGGAATTTGAAATAATTATTTTTTGTTGACATATAAGAGTATTTAATAAAAACGCTTGAAAAGTTAATATGGTTTTAAATGACCTTAAAGGTATATATTACGGATTCGGTTCTTTGTGGGATATGAAGCCGCTTTACGAAAGCAGAGCGGCTTTTTGCTTTTGGATAGGTAAGTGCAAACATTCATAATGTTACGGAACCTGACTCAGGTCATAGACCGACAGCCGGTTATCCGCCTCCAAAAACGCACAATGATGGTAGGATAGGGATTACGCTCCTATTTCCCGGTTTAAAATATCCAGGTATTCACCTCTTTTGCCCGGGTTTACAAAGTGTTCTAAGAATTTGCTAAAAATATTTTGAAACTGTAATCGGTTTTCCGCTAATAATTCGTTACGATCGACACGGGTAAATTTTCGAATATCGTCCAGGTCACCGAGTATATAATCGATTGTAGACCGGGACGAGTATTTCAGCGTGCCAAAAAAATAAGCGTCGAAATATATTCCAACATTTTTCCCGGTTACAAAATCGAGGTCCACTTTTACAGCCTTTATAAATTCTTCTATATTAGTTATCTCGTCTAACTTGTGTTCATAGCGAAATTGTTCGGCTTCAGATAACTGCTTATTACCCATACTTTTGCCTTCCGTGACTTCCCTGATTTCGTCGAATTCTTGGTCCGCATCCGAGTATAAACTATTAGGGCTAACATATATCCGATCACCCGAAATGTTTAGATCTTCGCAGATAAGCCCCTTGTCCCCGTTATTTTCATACCTTTTTACTTTTTCTAAAGTCGGAAGCCCGAGGGCTTTTACCTGTTTATGATTTTTAATAAACTCGTTGATCCTGATTTCCGACGGGTATAAAGGGACCCTGAAAACATGCTTGTTGTCTCCTAACCTGCGAACTTGCCAATTTGCTCCCTGCCCGATTGTTACCATTTCGTGTTTTAAGTATTATATGCTTGACGCTATTAATCAAGCTTCCAAGTAATGAAAAAGGTTGGCCGCCGCTATACGAGCTAATTGCTGGCCAAAGATATCCTGCTGTAATACATTATCGTAATCCTTACCGGATGATTGGTGGGTGGCCAGCCTGCTTTTTGCAAAGATAAAACCGGCGTGATCGGCTAGCCCCAGCAATTTAATTTTATTCCTGGAGGTAAACACGGCTCGCTGCAAGCCCTGTGATGAAATTTCAATGGCCTCGATAGGATCTTTAATACCGTAAATACCCCTGTCACAGAAAGCGCATAATGGAACCGGGAAGTTTTCCCCTTGATTTAAAAGGAGGGTGTTGAGTTGTTGAACGAAGTGGAAAAATGCTTGCAACTCCCAATTTGATTCGCGACCGGTAATTTCCGGGTGGCTCAATGTCGCCAGGAACTCTTTAGTTGCATGGTAAAGCTTATGCCTATCGTAACGGAATACTACCAGGCGGAGTTTATACTTGAGGATGATACCGGTTAAGGCCTGGAGCAAGGTAGTATCAATAGATTTCTTTTTATAGGATTTTGTTGCGTGGAAACCTCTCGGTAAATGGGCCACCGCCTGTTGATATTCCTGTTCGACAATGACCTTTATACCTTTAGGAACAGCAATGCCAAAGTAATAGAAAGAGTCTTCACCTTCACCATTTGCGACCGTGTGCTTGACCTCGTCAACAAATAGGAACCCGTTAAATATATCCAATTCAGCCATGTAGCCAATATAGCTATTTCGGCGCTCTTTAGTTATAAAATGTCCTTGATCAGCTGCCTGGTTTTAAAGCAATTTCACCATTGCTTTTATGCGCTCACTAAATACGGGGAAAGCCTTTGCCCGTTGTTAGCCCATATAGCTGCATGAAAAAAAGAAAGAGTTTCGAGATTAATTCAAACCGGGTGAAATAGTAGCCAAGCGCCGGATCATATGGGGTCATTATCTACCAGGTAACAATTCGTTACCAGAAATACAAGGATAACCAACCTTATTAAAAAAGGTTCAGCTGCACGGAATCAATTTCGTACGTGGTAATAGCTTTTAAAGTAGCCTTTATAACCGGTTGTTTGTAATTGGTTGTATCCGTATGATTGATCTTGTCAACCATCATCGATTTTAACTCGGCTATACCCGAATTAATGGCAGCATCACGGTTGGTGAATTTTTGCCGTAAACTGAAAGACCGCAGCCACCACCAGCTGTTCCAAAACTATAGCTCAATGCATACGTCCAGGTGTTGGAAATTCCTTTCCCAATTTTAAGGGAGCTATACTGGCCATACCTTGCTTCGTTGCCAAATAATAGTTCTTCCTTGCAAAGGAATTCAGGTCTTATTAATCAACCATATTTATCAAGTTCGATCCTTTCAAACCCGAACTCCATCCCTTTACGATAAACATACATATTCATGATGATGCTCTTGGGCGAGTCACCGAACGGGTTAAACCAGTTTAACAGCCCGGCATCACCCTTTTCTAAAGCGGCAAGAATTTCGTTTAAGATGCCCGGCTCATACCCGGTAAGGCGGTTCTCATCGCGGTAAGCGAGAATTTGATTTTTCGATTGAAGGTCTAAACAAGGCTTTTCCATAAAATAATTTTTATGCAGGAAACAAGCTGGGGGAATGGGCGGTCAAGGGCCCCGGTTCACCGGGGTTTATAAACCCTTGACGGGCCAGGGGCTGCTTTACCTTGGCATAATAAATCGTTTTTTGGATAGCTGCCGGACAATTGGAATTCGCCGCGACGAGAGCTGTCTTTGGAGAAAGGACTGTTGGGTTCTTGCGTGATTTGTCCTTATATTACCAGTCTTTATCTAAACCCATTATGATCAATATTACGGATGTCCATGAAGAGGTGTTTAACCGCCTGGCAGAAATAAGAAATGCCGAAGGTCAAACCGATAGACCCCTCTACCACACGCTCCGCAGGGAAAATAATTACCGTAGGCTGGACCAGAAATACTGGTTTCACGGGAATGAACATTACATGGTTGTATCCTTTTGGTCGGGCATGGATTGGAAGGACAGGACGCCCAACATCTTTTTTAGGATCAAGGATGATGGGGGAACCGCTTTGCATATTTCCGTTAAGGACAGCATTCAAAAAACCGAGCTCGTAGAAAAAATATTTGTAAAGGCGCTAGGGATGGAACCAGACGGCAATAACAGGTGGATCAAGCGGTACCCTAAACGGAATTACCTCCAATCCTTACAAAACTTCTTGGATACGGATAAGCTAGGAATTGACAACCTGGTTCGGAAGAATGAAATGCGGTTGATAACGGAAGATATCCATAATTCCATCGGTTTTATCCAGGCTTCCAACTTTAATAAATGGTTGGAAAAAATCAACAAGTACAGGAAAGACGTCGACCTAAAAAAGATCCCATATTCCCTTACGTCCTTCTCCGTTGCAAAATTTACGCCTATTGATAAGCTGGACCTGGAAACCATACCTCTTTACAGCAGGTTCCTTTTTTTTACGGGGGAGAATGGTAGCGGTAAAAGTTCCCTCTTGAGGGCAATCTCGTTCGCGATAGGTAACCGGTTCCACGAGCAACGCCACGACCCGGTCAATTCAGCATGGATCATCAGTTGGACGGTGAACACCCCTCCAGGCATTCAAAGTTTCAAGGTAAATGTATCGGAGCCGAAAGTAAAAAAAGATCCTAATATCCCTTTTTGTTGTTATGGGGCATCCCGGTTGACAGTTCAAAATCGCCGCTACCGGTCCACGAAAGATGATCCAAGTATCGCGGCGCGTATGCAACCACTCAGGAGCCTTTTCGATAACGATGCCATTTTGATGGACCTTAATCGTTGGCTGGTAAATTCACTTGCTGATCAAGCCAAGGATAACAGGGCTGTGCGGGCAATTTATGAAGGCATCAAAAGTATGCTGATTAATATTATCCCAAACCTGTACGATATACGGGAGAAAATATGGGAAGGGAGCCAGGAATTAATGTACTACGAGGAAGATATTGACGGGGTTCGGATAGAGAAAGGGGTATATTTTGATAACTTATCTTCCGGCATTAAAAGCCTGGTTTCTATGCTTGGTGATATGATGATAAGGTTGTTTGAACAGCAGCCTGAAGCCACCGAGCCTTCTGAATTAGCCGGGATCGTGCTGATAGACGAGGTTGATATACACCTCCATCCAAACTGGCAGCGTAAACTACCGGAATTATTAGACGAGTATTTCCCGCTTGTCCAGTTTATACTCACGACGCATAGCCCGATGCCGCTTTTGGCAGCACCTGATAGCAGTCGCATTTACGTGGTAAAACGCCTAAGCAAGGTCGGCGTAACAACGGAACGCCTGGATAATAAAATTGATATAGATAACTTGATGCCAAATGCCTTGCTGACCTCGCCGATATTTGACTTGTCAAAGATCATTCCTGACAGTAACAAGGATTTATCTCGATTAAGAACGGAAGATACTTATGCCGAAATCATTGAGAATGACGAAGTGCGAGCCAAGCTTAAAGCAATAGCCAAAAAAATCCGGGACAATGAGGAAGATCAATAAAGCCTATGCATCCCCCCCGGCCGAACTGACCTCGATTAGGTGCAAACGGCAACTGCTGCGTATCAATAACACGAGGAACGGATCGGCGGCGACTTATTACCATAAGGCCCAGGTAGTAACAGAATTAAATAAGCTGTACCATAATAAATGTGGTTATTGTGAAGCCCGGATAAACGTCGTTGCTACCGAGAATGTCGAGCATTACCGGCCGAAGGCAAGTGTTAACACGGTCGACTTACCCGCAGGTACCACGCACCGCGGGTATTACTGGCTCGGCAATGAATGGAGTAATTTATTGATCGCTTGCCCCAAATGCAACCAGAACGGGAACAAAGGGACCCGCTTCCCGCTGCGCAACATGGGCTACAGGATTTCTACGCCCCCGGCGCTCTCCCCTGCAGGTGAAATTGTTATTGCTTCAAATAGCCATTCGCTCGCCCCGTTATCGGCAGAAGATCCCCTGATATTAAACCCCGAGGTAAAATATCCCAAGCGGCATTTGAAAATTATTGATACGGGCGAACTTGTACCCGTTCGAAACAGCATCTATGCAAGGACCACGATAGGGGTTTGTGACCTCAACAGGGACCCGCTTGTCGCGGCCAGGAAAAGAATCATCGACGACATAATTATCGAGCTCGAAAAGAAAATATTATCCCATAACGCGCCCGTAGAGCCGTTGACCGAATACCAATTTCGCCGTGAATTGGACGGTGTATTCGATTGGATAGCTGCCAGGTTAAAAGAAACGGCAACATTTACCCTGGTAGGCGCAATGCTCGTCAAGGATTTTGACACCCTGATCCTTGCCAAGTTAGACCCCGTCTTCCGGCCGGTCATCCGCGACCAATTTAACGTATATTTAAACTCTTGATCGGGAAGTAAACAAGCAATTAGCTTTCTTTAAAAGCTTTCATTTTGGGGAATTGGACTGTTTCTACCAGGCAAGGGCAGGGCAGTCTGCAGGGAAACCAAACTTTTCCCGTTATGCTTTGCGTGCTGCTGTAAAGTTCCACCATCGCTTGCTTTCATCCCGGTGCTCGATAAAATGAACCAATAGCCGGTAAGAATCCTCGACACAGGGGTCTGCCCAGCAACCGCTGTGTTTTTCAAACGCATCAAATAACTCTACTGCACTTTTGCCCTTTAATTGCGCCAACGAATAATAACCTTGTGAGATCACTTCTTTAGTCAAGCCGACGCCCAGCGACGAGATACTTTGGAATTCGGCCAAGACCGATCATTCTTTAGCCCGCCCCCGGGGATGCATTTAACAAAGCCGCAATTTCATCCGGCGCAAAATCACGTAACATCTTTAACTGATCTTCTGCGCTCTTAATGCCTCCTTTTCAGCGACGGTTAGTTCAAAGTCGATTTTCTTCTTCATGATTTACTGATTAAATCGTTCATTTCCTTGTGGTTTCCGCTGATAACCCCGCAACTTCTTCCTGTTCATCGATAGTCAGTACTTCCCCGTCATAGATCCAGTTATTGAAAACGGATTGGCAGTAAAAAAGAGGCCCCCTATTTACAAGAGAGCCTCTTCCTGTTAAGTAAATTTATCCGCCGCTCCCATCCGTAGGCTTTTCCTGGTCTTCGGGTTCACCGGTTCCCGGTTTAATACCTTCCGAATCATCGTCCGGTAAAATATCACCTTCCCATTCAACTTCCTGTTCCTCGTCAACATCGCCAGGGCTCTTATCACGCCTATTGGAAAAGCGGGCGTCCCAAAATTTTTCCCATTTCAATTCTCCCGCCTCGTACCAAACCATGTATTTACGGGTTTTCATCGGGTGCTCCAGGCTTTTAATGCTATCATTAAGAGCATTCTTGCTACGGTAAAGATCCACGAACCAAACGATTTCTTTCCCTTCAGCCGCCAGTTTTTCCAAGAACTCATCTTTAGGCACTAAGGTCATTTCCTGCCTATCGTAGTTCGGACGGCGAAGGACATGGTTGATGGCCATAATTCTCCCATTATCATCTAGGAATATTTGTTGCTCCATTTCACTAATGCCAAGCATCTCCCTAACTATCTTGGAGGGAATATATATTTCATCTTCCCCATCTCCAACGGTGTTCTTGGTTATGCTGGTTACCGCGTACTGCATCTGTTTTTCTTCCCCCCCCGGTGGTAGGTAATACGTCTGGGCGTCGCTGTATTCACCGATCCATTTCATCCATACGACATCCGTTGGGTTGCTATATGTATCCGTGTCCGGCGAACCTACCATTCGGTCTATCGACTCCACGAACGAGCTGCGGCGTGGATGATTTTTGACAATATCCAGCAATGCTGGTGCCTGGCCTTTCTCAATTAAAACGCCACGGGCATCGACGCTGGAGTTGATATAGGCTTGGGAATCATGAACCGTGGTGTAGTTATATAACGCCAGCCATTCTTTTTCATCGCCCTCGCTACGCAGGTCATCATCGCTAAAGTGCAGCCAATTGTTAAAATCGATCACGGGCTCGCTTTCGACAGCCACTTTAATTTGTTCGTCAGGTGTTCCGGGCGACAGCATTTCCGGTGCCAAGAATTCTTTAACAATCCAGTTATCCTCGACATCCGGCATCTCCTCATGGGGAAGTGTCGGCAGTAACTCTGCCGGGTTATCAATGTTTATTATCTTCATATAATCATCTACGAACTCCTCGCTATCTTTCAAAGGAAGGTAGTCAGATAAATAGCCCTGGATATAATGCACCGCGAGCCAGGTGTACTTTTCCTCCTGCGTAAACACCTTGCTTTTTGATCCATGGCTCTTTTCGGTAAAGCTATTACCATTTTCTTCGGTACGCTCGAAGCCTAATGATTTCATATAGGCGATCGCGGCCGAAATAGCCCAGTCATAAACAGATAAATGATCCAGGTCAAGGTAATCGAGGTAAGCCTTTAAAAACTTATCCCCTTTATCTTCGGGTTCATCGTCTTTGTTTAATGACTGGTATTCCAGGAAATCATCAAATGAACGTTTGATCACGTACCAGGCCAGGTCACTCATTATAGGATAGATTTGCTCACCACCCTTGGCCAAGGCATCGGCATCCACAGGTATAAATTCCATCGGCTCGACCCTGCGTGGCCTTGCCAGGGCGACTTGCTCGTCGCTGATCAGCCCCGCATAAAAGGCCCGCTCAACTACTGACCGGAAACCGGTCCTGACGATGATATCGGGGTGGCTCCCAGGTTGGTCAAATATATTGGCTAATGCCCATTCGGCCAACTCCTGTAACGCGGCGTTGTCCTTTAGTTTAGATGCTACGCCTAGGGTAATCGCCGCTAAATCCTCTTGTACCTGCGGGTCATTGCAGGGAAATAGTTTATCAAGCAATAATTTGAACTCAAGCGGTTGCTTGATCGCCCATCTTGTCAGCGCCGTGCGCAGGCGCTCCCTGAAAGATTGATCCAGCGTGGATAGCGCCCAGCCAAATACGAGTGGGTATTCATTGTGCAACGAAAGGCCTGGCAGGTAAAGTTCACCATCGCCATCGGGGTCGATCACACGTCGAAGGTCATACTTATAGTATTGCTGGCTTTCCTCTTTACCCAATGCATGGATATCAAGTCGGTCCATCCCGAGCCATATCTTATCCCGTTCTACCGCCGTTAGTTGCTCCATTAATAAGCCATGGAGGTATTCTGCTCCAAAGAAATTGGCGCAGGATGCCGCTGAAGGATAGATAAGCGTGCGGAATATGAAATGGCGGCTTTTATGGTCCTTAAAGTATAAACTATCGACGTAATCCTTGAACGACGCGGCGACAGCAGGTGGTGCCTGGATCAGCGCTTTGTTTCGCAAATGGACGATTTTATCTTGCGCTATACCGTCGACGAGGAAACCATCGCGGCCGATAAGCAAATCGTAGTCGTGGAATAGTTTATTGGTTATTTCCTGGACGATCCGCTGGTTAACCAACTGCTGTTCGGGATTCTCCCCCGCGGAAACCGTAAGCAGGTGCGCTGGTATAGCGGTTATTTCCTTGTTTACGATTCCTTCTACATATTTTTCCGCCATGATTACTTCCATAATTGATTGGTAGGTCAGGGTATAGGAAACCTGGATCTTTTTCAATGCTCCTTTGCCGACGGGTTTCTCGCTCTTGTTTAGGAAGGCGTTGTTCACTAAAAATTCAATAGCCCGTTCAACTTCCTCGTTATCCAAGTAGTTTAAAGAGTCTTCTTTCAGTAACTTAAAAAGTTCCGGGTGCGTAATGCCCGGGTGCGAATAAAACACTTCGGAAATAGCTTCGATGGCATCCCTTACCGGCGTGCGTGCAGCACCGGGGTTTTTGGCTTGGCGGAACTCTTCCTCCATTCGTTTTACTTTTTCGTTAAGCAAGTCGTTTTCGGCCGTAAGTATTTCGTCCGACACTGTGAGGCTCTTTCCTTCGTATAATTTACAAAATAGCCGGAGGGCATAAAGGCTGTCGATACCCCGGATCAGTGATCTCGGTTCAACGCTGATATGGAAATGCTCAAAGTAGCGGTCGACCACTTCCTGCACAGGGACATCGCCCTCGCGTGGTATGTCGATTACCCTGAAAGCCGGGTCCGTCGGCATTTCCTCGTTATCCATGAAATAAGGCCTGGCGGTGAACGCAAAACGAACTCGGGGATAGCGCGCCGCCAAGGTTACACTTTCACGTATCCTTTCATACCATTCCGGCCAGTGGTCGGTATCTTCTTCCAGTCCATCGATACATATCATCACCTTGGCCGGTTCGCTTTTCAATTCATCACCAGGGTTCAAGGTTTTCCCTACGTGATAATCGGCCCGAATCGCAAGCGTTTCCAGCGCTGATAACATTTCGTTCGTGTTCCAGTTGTCGATATCCAAAGCCTTTTTCAATAAGGTGGCCCAGCTATGGCTCGGTGCGCCCTTAGCCCTAATGATCAATGCAGGAACCTCCTGTTCGTTCAGGCGGGTATCCACGGTATTGGATACCGCGTGTGTTTTACCGGTACCTGGACTACCCAGGAAAAGTCGCCCTGATTGGTTAACCTCGTCCTGTATACCGGCCACGACGACCCCGAGCTCGAGATCAGCTACCCGGCCAAGTGCCGCCGTCAACCTGGTTAATATCCCCAGCTGCCTTGCGCTTGGCTTCAACCCCTCCAAAGCAATAAACAAGTCACTGGTTACCGGCATGTCTCGCAAGGTAATCGCGGGTAATGTATTTACCCCTTCCTGTACCGCCGTGATCACCGGCAAAAGCGCAGCCAAGTTTTGATCGATATTGGATTTAATACTTTGCAATTCCGGGAGCATATCGCTGCCAGCATCCAGCGTGTCAATAAAGCGCGTAATGAGGGCGGATGCGTTTTGCAATGTCTTGGTAGTTCCCCCAACGCGGCTAAGCAATTCTTTCCGGTAATCCTTGCTATACAAAATTTGTTCAATATGCCCCTGGATCACGCCAGGGCCATGTAGTTCGGGAATATACCGCTTATCGATCCATGCTTGCTTTTCCAGTTCGAACTGCTGAACCAATTGGTTTTGGGTGATCAATTCACGTTCAAACCAGGTTTTATGCACGCCCTCATTGTCGGGTATAAGCAATTGGTCCTGCATATCCTGTTCAAACCACCAGGTAAATTTAGTGCTGGTATGTGCTGCTTGTATTTTAAGTGTGAGTTGGTCAACCTTATATTCTTCCGGGTTGGATATTGGAACCTGGCCTGCTCCCATTTTTATAGAGCTTAGGGAACGGGGAACACAAATTACATACTCCACGATCTTTTTCCTAAGATTCAGCGCGGTATTCACAGAGTTATTTATTTGGTTAATTTGGGCACCCTCCATCGAGGTACGGAACCATTTGGCTTGCACGGCAACGAGGTCGCCGTTTTTTAGCTCGCCGTATGCCTCGATGCCACCGTCGCCGCCGGCACCGTTAACCACGCGAAGTTTTACAAGGTCGCTGCCATATTTTCTCCGAACGTAACGCTCGAATAAATGGGTACAAAATGTCTCGAAGGCGTTGGTTGGGGCATCGCCGTAGGTTTTAAAATTGTCAAAGTTCATAGTTGGTTAAAAGATATTAACCTCTATGAACGTGCCAACATTATCTTATTTAAATTTTTAGCTTATAAGGTTATTAAACAAGCAGTTATCCTGCCGAATTGTCAGGTTTTGCAATAATGATCCAGTGTGTTTATTCGAAGGAGCACCGGGTAGCTTGTGCGTATTAGCAGGCCAAGTTTTATAATTACCAGGGATAGAAACCCCACCCTCGAAACTAAGAAAGGGCTTAGTAATATCCAGCGGGCGCATTCAGACTAATGGAAAATTTGCCGCGGGTCAAAACCGGTCCTCGCAACTAACTCAGGTAGGTGATCATCCTGTCTTTAAGCTTGCTTTTCTTATCTGCCGGGTCATTTGCATCCAATATGTCAATAAGACATCGTTACCGGTATGATTGTCATAGTAAGAAATTACCTTGTAGTAATGGGAGGGTACCGTTATGGTGACCCCGTTGATAGCGTAAGTTCGTAAACTGCCGGATGTACCGCACCATATTTTAACGCTGTCTGTGATGGGGTCGCCTTTGAAGCCAGTTAACTTACGGCATAATTCCTCGGTAGCGATTTCTGTCCCGATGTTCTGCCCCTGGAATTCCATCCCCGCGTTGAAAGTATAGGTATTGGAGAGAATGGCAGCATCCGCTGACCATGCAAGCAGGATCCATGCCTGGCAATGCCCTTTTGCTATCATCCGCGCCGAATTGGGTTCACCGATCTGGCGGTTGGCTTCCCGGTAAACCTTGGTTTCGTCTGGCTGGCCAAAGGCCGGGTGCCAAGCCGCGTATTTTCCTGTCCTGGGTAGGCCAAGCGCTTCCTGTTCAAGGCGGTGTGCCTTGGTGTAAATATAAAATGTAAGTATGGGGGTGTGATGCAGGGTATCTGCAATCGACTTGAAATATGGGTTGACCCATAATTTGCATGGGGGGCACAAGTCGGATTTTTGGGTCGGGTACTTTTTATAAAGGGAATCGACGTACCCTTTTTTCAACGGTTGGGCAACCGAGTAATGAAAAGAAAATAGAAGTAGTAAAAGGATTTCCAGCCGTCCCGGATCCATAGTTTTTGCAAATGCCGATTAAGTAGGTGACAAAAGTAATTTCCCGGGAAGGTAATTTTTTTTATTGTTATATTAGGTCAACCTTTAACTACAATCACATGAAAAAGAAACTGTTACTCCTCACGGTAATGGCAACCTGCCTATTGTTTACCAAATTGAAAGCCCAAGTACCTGGCCGGGCCGTAATTGACTCGAAACTTGCCAAAGCCAAAGAACTGATTAAAAAAACAAGTGCGTCGCTCGACGTTCAAAAACGAGACGTCGACACCCTTATCAAGAAAAATGATAGTTGCGGCTTGAAAAATAAACCGTATGCTAAAATGATCTCTTCGGCAATCTATGATACGTTGGTCAATAAATTCCAGGATCAGGTTGCTGGAACGTTTATCAAGGATGGTAAGTCACGCGCGACATCGGTTTACGTGGATGGGAAAAGCCTGACGATAAATGTAAACGCATTTAAGAAAGACTTGGGGAAATTGCGTTTTCTTTTCCAGCCCACGGGTACGGCAATCGCCGACAGCGGCACGGTTTCAATATTTTCAGGGGGGAAATACAACCAGCGGGCGTTTTCGGGCGGGCTGAATTTCTTTGTTTTCAACAGGCATCCGAGGGCCAAGTATTATTGTAGCGACAGGGTGGCGCTACAAAACGCGCTCAAGGCCTATGATCTCAATATCGTCGATGAGGACCTGCTAAAAGCCAAGAGTAAGGAGCTTAATGGTTTGTTTGAAGAATTGAAGAAAAATAAAAAGGTCTTTCTCGACGCAAATACCGAGATGAACAAGGACACCAGGAAAAGTTTCGAGGCTTTTGAGAGTTTATGTAAGCTTCTAAAAACCTATTTACCTAAACAATTCGACGATTGGACGTATGAATCCGAGATCGATTTCATCCTGGGCCTTGAACCCGAATTAGCAAGCCTTACAAAAAACTATGCATTAAGCACCAAGATGAATACGCTGGACAGCTTGCAAAAAAAAGCTTACTGGTCGTCGATAAGAATGTTTTGGATTTCGGGGAGCGTTCAGTATAATTCGGCCCAATACCCGGTTTACGATGCTGCCAAGGCGGAGGACCTGTACACGGCCCCTTTCTTTGACAAGTATTTCAGCTTTAGCGCGGCGCTTAACTTCTTCGTCATACGGAAAAATTCGAATATATGGTTCGCGCCTACATTGAAGTTTAAACATAACCGTGATTTCGACCCAAAGGATAAAACCAACGGGTTGATCAGTATCCAAAAAACCGAACCTTACACGGCCGGGACGGAAACACTAATGAAGACAACGACAATGTCTTTTTATCGGGAATTGGCAGCGGTAAAAAGATCATTGACAACAGAGTGGCCTGTCGGGCTGTTCTTCCCGAAGTCGGGGTTCGGCTTCGAGGTCGTACCCGGGGCGGAAATACTTCCCAAGGTAGATAACGCGTCCCTAAAGACGGGAATTTTTATCCCGTTTACTGTCAGTGATAAAACTACGCTTACCCTGGAACCTTACATTAAGCTTCAAAAGTTATTCAAAGGGCTTGATTTCCGGAAAGAGGTCTTTACGATGGGTTTAAGCCTGAGCGCGACCTTGCCTACGCTGGCATCTGCAAAACTATAATACGAGTAAGCCCGGGCGTTTGATGATGCAAAGGAGGTAATAAAAAATCCCCTGGACACTCGCTGCCAGGGGATTTTAACCTAAACCTTATCACGTGTAAGCAGTTTGCTTACGAATACGAGAACGTAAAATAATTAAATTTAATATTATCGTCGAAGCGACCCGCGTGTTTTCGAGCGCATTTAGTCGTTGAACATAGGCAAAACACAATAAATATTATTTTGTGGGAATGTTTAAGACATCCAACTGTGATAAGTTGATTAATACTCGCTGTTGATCCTGTTAACTACCTCCAGGACAGTAATTCGATTATGTGGAGATATGGAAGTGCTAACCCACCTGATTTCCGAAAGTCGAAAATGTGATTCCGTTGTAGATTGACAATGTTAACGTATTGATTATTAATTTAGATTTTCATAATACCCAAACAACGTGGCGCTCTAAACTGCAAGGAATTGCCTGTTCCAGATTGGTTACGTAGTGGTCGATACCAGCCTGTCCAATTCCTGCGTCTTCTCGTCAACATATCCCGGATCGTCGAGGTGGCGCTGATAGAGTTCAACAAATTGTCTGCTGATAGCGTCGACTACCTCTTTCATGTCGGCGCCTTCTGCATACAAGCCCAATTTTGTATGGGCAAGAATGATATGGTTATGATTGTCTACCGTTAAGGCGCATTCAATGGGACTAGTTGTAATGACAACAAGGTCGCCTGCAATAATTGGCGAAGTAATAGGATAGGTTGGCTGATTTCCTTCCTGGGTAAAAAGCAGGTTTTCCAGCAATTCTTTTTTTCTAAGGTCACTGATCGATCCACCTTCAGGAACCCTAAAAATAGCCGTAACTAGCTTGGCTTTTTGTTCCTGCTGGTTCAAAATTTCTTCAATGGTTTGTTTTGGTAATACTTTTTCTTTAAAACGTTCAGCCGGCTTGTTTTTTCTATAATCTTTTTTGAACGAGCTGTTAAAAGCTGAAACGGTCAACGAATAGGCGGGATTTTCTAATATTTTAAATATAGGGTCAAATATCTTCTTCCTGGACTCGGCATCGGGAAAGCGGTCTATGATAGCTACAGCATCCTCCTCGCTAGAATAGTCCACATCCAGTACGTCATTTTGGTAGGCAGTTATGATGTCTTTACTCCAATCGTCTATTTCGGCGTTCCCCGTGGACAAAGCCACTGTGTCCATAGCGATGGAAACCTCGAAACTACCGAACAAGGTATCTGCGATACGCGGAGAAGTTCTTTGCTTCAGCTGACTGATAGTCCTGTTTAAACGGCCTCTGTCGCCGATCTCATTTTTTAGCCGGTCAGTTGCGGTTATATCTACATAGCTTTCTATGGATTTGGTAATGTTGATTAGAAATTGCCCCGCTTCCTTGGCTGCCACCGTGGTTGCATGAACCACATCATTTGGTTTAAGGTTAAATACGTAAGACCGCTCGCGCAGGCGGCTAATATAACTGCCGTCCGAAAGGTAAAAATCATAAAAAATAGGCAGGCCTAAAGTAAAATAGCTATTCTCGTTTGGGTAATACGCCTCAGGGATTGCAAAGGAGTCCAGCATGACCGTAGCCATCACATGTTCGTTGTTGTCCATGTCAGCAATAAATAAATACTCCGGGCAGCGCTCGTTCAGGTATTCAAATAAGGATATGCCACCGGACAAATAATCGAACAGGTCTTTTTTATTGGTTTCCCAGATCAGCCACCTGTTTGCCACTTCATTGAAATCGACCCAATAAAATAAAATATTTTTGCCCCGTGCATTCCTGTAATGGGTCAGAATGGGGCCGTCAGCATATAAAATATCCTGAACCTTTTCCAATGCTTCATAGGGAAGTTTGTCAATTTTATAGCCTGCTACCTCGTTCATTGTAATGGTGCGATAATAGTAAAATTATTGGACCACTGGTAGTTATCACTTTCAAACAGTTCGAAATGTCTTGAAACCGGGTTGATAGCCGTTACCAAGCCGATGCCTGCTTCGATCAAGCCTGTGGCGATATGTGTATACCCGATTTTACCTCTGATTGCCAGCGACAGGCCGCGAAATGCATTCTCCGACGCTTCCACGGATTCATGTAGTGATACACTGCAGTAGCCGCAATTCCTGGCTTCGTCCTGTATTCTTAACAGCCGTCCTCTTTTCTGATTGAATAAATGATTGGGTAGAAAATTCAGTTCGTGGTCGATCGGCGACAGCACCCAACGCGCTGCTTCAACGGGTGTATTTAACTGACAATCATCAGGTGGACAAGTAATACTAAGGTTTTGGTCAGCAATAAGTTGCCTGTATTTCAACTCCATGCGGTTTATAATTTAACAATAATAAATATTTTAATGCATATTTCAAGTCCTTATCGTTAATTCACAATGATTTATTTTATTCGCCGGAAATATTTCGGTAAGATCATTTTAACATTATAGTGACTGCGCTCTTTCTCTCCGGGATTGAACTGGTCGCTCGTTTGAGACAGATCGACGGGCACGGCATTACGCCGCGAGAAACTTTTGAACCCCTATGCCCCTTTGTGGCATTGCGATACATTTAAAATCAGCAGACATGAACATGCGTAATCATCATTGTAGGCCATTACCAGAGACCATTGTAGGCGAAATCGAACACCCTAAATTATCTTACTGTAACAAAGAAATGATAAACGCAATTTAAATTTGCAAATCTCATAACGGGAAATTAGGGTATTAAACATAATAAAGCACGCCATGTTTAGTCAGACCAAAACGGCTTTCATGATCCATCACTTTGTTCAACGTAAATTTAAAATGCAATACTCGATTGTAAGACAGTAATACATAAACTTATATTGCAGCAATCGGTATTAATCACTATTTTTACTTAGGTCATTAGGAATCAAACTGTATCAAATCAAACGTGGAAAATTCGGGAATTACCACAGCGTGAAGATTGTAATTTATTGAAAATAAGGAGTGTATCAAACTCGGTTCGAGTCCCGTCCAATGATGTTATCCGCAGTCAAGAGCACGCATTGAACGTCAAATAATATAGTTTCAATCAAATTAGTTCCTAAGCCAACTTTAAGTTAATCCCTTCAAACGTCAATACACCTTCCTGTATGGTTTTGCCTATCGCTTCCGAAAGCTGTTGCCGCATTTCATCGGTCATCCGAGAGAAACCTAACATTTTTGCAACCAGCGGAATCGCTTCCTGCTCAGTGATCGCAATAGCGCTTCCTACAACCTGCCGTATTGCCTCGTAGATTTCTTCAGGGGCAATTAAGGTTAATTTCCGATATGCCGCCGGCAACTTACTCCGGTCGCGTACAGTAGCTACCTGCATTTCCGGTTCCCATAAAAAATCACCGCGGACAACTATTTTGTTCTCATCTTTTGCCTGCTCCAAAGCCTGCGTCAGCGTATAACGGATTCGGGACCCAACTTTAGCAATTCCCGCGGCATCCGTGATACGTTTGGCCATCTCATCAAAATGTATCGGGCTTTCCACCTGCACAACTTCGCTTATCCAATCACCCAGCTCTGCAAAAGTATATAGCTGGAACTCTTCCCGGATATGTTCAATATGGATATCTGCCAACTGGTATTCACGTGTAGAGACATTGTTCTCTGCAATTGTTTCACGGCTTACCTCCTGCTGCCAGGCTTCGTTTTCTTTATCGATAGTTTCTGTAAATTGTTTTGCCTGTTCAACAGCAGCTAATAACCTCGCTAATTCACGGGAAGGGTTACGGTACCAGTCGGCACTCCAGACCTGATACAAATTCCAGCCGAATAGTTCCAGGACCTGCGAACGCAGACGATCACGGTCAGTAGCAGAAGCTGCACTATCATATGCTTTACCATCGCATATAAGCCCGATGATATAACGCCCCGGGTTATCCGGATCGACGATAGCCAGATCTAAATAAAAACCAGGCGATCCAACCTTACTGCGAACAATATGCCCTGCCTTGGTAAGCTGCGCTGTAACTTCTTCCTCGAAGGGCCTCAACTCATCTGAAACAATGGCATCAGGTTTATCAAATTTGGCGTACTGCGCGAAATAAAGGAAGCTTTTTAGCGCCCGGATACCAAAACGTGCCGATTCGCTTACTTTTATATCTTCCGAAGTGATATTCGTAAATACTTCGCAGCGCATTTTTGCACGGGTTATCAATACATTCAGCCTGCGCTCGCCACCTTCGTTGTTCAGCGGGCCAAAATTCATCGGCACCTTACCTTCTTCAGTACGGCCGTAACCAATACTGATCATGATCACATCCCGCTCATCGCCCTGAACATTCTCCAAATTCTTAATGAAAAAAGGTTCTTCCGGCTTACCGTTGAAAAAGCTTTCCGTGCCGGGGCTGGCTTTACGCCCGATTTCCAGAGCCGCTTGTATAGCTTGTGCCTGCGCTGTGCTAAATGCTACCACACCAAGGCTCTGCTCAGGAAAGTTGGCGGCATGTTCAATGACGGCCTTTGCGACGGCCTGCGCTTCCAGTGGGTTGGTTCTTGTTTTGCCCCGGTCATAAACAGCGTCCGGCAAATGATGGAAGCGTAAACCCAAATTTTGCCTTGAACCCGGGCTGGGGAAGATCACCAGCTTATCTTCATAAAATTCGTGATTAGATAGGGTAATGAGCGATTCGTGCTGGCTGCGGTAATGCCATTTCAGCATCCTCGTCGGCGCACCCTGCCCGTCGCACATCCCTAAAATGCTTTGCATATCTGCAGTTACATTTTCCTCTTCGTCAATATCTGTATTCAGCTTATCAAAAAAGCTGGTTGGCGGTAACTGGCGTGTATCCCCAACCACGATAAGTTGCTTGCCGCGCGCAATAGCACCAATGGCATCCACCGGCCGCACCTGGCTGGCCTCATCAAATATAACTAAGTCAAAATCGATCGCACCAGGCGGCAAGTAATTGGCTATGGACATCGGGCTCATCATCCATACAGGTTTAATAGCCTGCATGGCTTTACCAGCCTCTTCCACCAGTTTACGAATAGGCATATGCCGGGCCTTTTTATTAAATTCTGTTTTCAGAATATTCACCTGCCCGCCCGCATTGCCCTTTGGCAGTTCTTCCCAGTGTTTAAGCGCTACCCTCGCACGATTATAATAAAGGTTTACCTGGTCCAGCTTTTTAAATTTTGCGATAACTTCTTCATGGCTTGCACGCTCAAATCTGGAGATTTCCGGGCTTCTTATAAAAGCCTCCCCGATCAAATACTCATACCAAGTTTTTTGCAGGCTGATCTTGAGCGAATCGCCCGCTTCTTGCCAGGCAATAGCCGCCTGCGTCATAAACCCAAACCCATCCTTATCAGCTTGTGCACACAACTGGTTCCAATCTATAGCCAATTGCAATTCTGAAAAATGTTCTATCCAGTGTTTCCACGTATCTTCCTGATCAGTATAATTGGATGGCAAGGTTTCGATCTCTAATGCGCCCAAGGCTTGCGCGTTCAAATCATTTACCATCTTCACCATGCTCTGCACTGCTGAGAAGTAACCGGCAGCTAATGAGGGCACTTCCTGTTTACTTAAATAAGATAGGAGCATAGCATCTTTGATTCCTGCAAGGTAAGTTGCTGCTGATTGTAATGACCGCCAGTCAGACCGTTGCTTTAACCACCTGTTGCCAAATAAACTGGCTGCAAAGGTATCGTACTGCTGCAAGGAATTTTCCAGCCGCCTTGCCTCTGAGATGGCATCAATCAGCTTTAGCTTTTCGCCGGCATCATCAGGCAAGGTTATCTTAAGCAACGCTGCCAATTGTTGCTTGCTTTTTCGGTAATTACCATTGAGATTACGGTACCATTTGTCGCCGTAAGTAACAATGTTCCGCCTGATCTCCAGGATATCCTGTGACCATGCCTCGGCAACAAAAGTATCCTTGTGATTGCGGTACAAACTTTCCAATTCTTCTCCGGTAGCAATAAGTTCTTTAATATCTTCGGCCTTGGTTTGCCAGGCCGGATCCTGTATTTTTAACCCTTTTAAATCAGGTGATTCTGCAGCCTTTTTTAACAACTTTTCAAGTTCGGGCAATTCTGTAGCATCGGCAGGCAATGAAAAACCTGTTTTCTCATGAACACCTTTTAACAGTACCAGCAGTTCAGATATTGAACGAAGGGCAGTTTCCATCCGTTGTAAAATGGCACCTTTGTCGTGCGGTAAAACCAGCATCAGTTTACTGCTGTAAAAAACCAAATCAACCGGAGCGCCGGTATCTTTTACCCTTGCTTGGATACGGTCTGCCCACTCTTCTGCCAGCCGTATCTTTTCCGCGTTCCAGCTCGAAATATTGTCAATTGGCAGGTTTAGCAAATTCCGGTTTTTCGCCTTTTCATCAATTTTTAGCAAAAAACCAATCACCTGCTGTGCGCTTAATCCACTTCCTGCAAGTTGGTGGTTTATAGCCCGGCAATAGTCATTCAGCTCAACGCGATAAATCTCCAGCATTTGGATTTCCAATTCCAGTTTCGCAGTTTGAGGTTTACCCAGTTCCATCACTCGCCTTATCTCCTGCAGCACATCGCGCTTGTTTGTTTTATGGCTGTGCAATTCTAAACAAGCCATGCCCAGGTCAATATTGTCCAACCGGCGTTTCACCACGTCAAGCGCGGCCATCTTTTCTGCAACAAATAAAACTTTTTTGCCCTGCCCTATCGCATTCGCTATAATATTGGTAATGGTTTGCGATTTACCCGTTCCGGGCGGACCCTGAATAACCAGGTTACCGCCATCCTGAACTGCAAGCATCGCCATGAGTTGTGAACTGTCGGCGTCAACCACGCGGAACAGATCATTGGCTTTTGTATCCGCATCCAAGTCATGCTCGTCCTCCAGTGCATCTTCATGGAAACCGCTTTCCAGCAGCGCTTTTAGGTTTGGATGATTTTCCGGTTTGACCGTTAAAGGCCACTTGCCGGTATCAAGATCATTATAGATCAAGAACTTCCCAAAAGAGAAAAAGCCTAGCTCCACGGCATCCGTATCAATAGACCAGTTTGTCTGCTTGGCTATGTGTGACTGGATATAATTAATATAATCGTTAAAAATAAACTCTTCCGTTTCCGGCATATCCGGGATCGTGAGGTTGAAGTCGCTTTTCATTTTGGCCTGCAAAGACAAATTGGCACCGATCTCGCTTCCGGTGTACTTCAGACGAAACCTTTCCTGCGCGCTGGATCGTTCCAGGCTTACAGGCACTAGAACCAACGGTGCAGAACGTAATGTCTCGGTATCGCCTGCATCATACCAGCGCAACATCCCCAAGGCAATATATAAAAGGTTTACACCTTGTTCCTCAATACTCGTACGGGCAAAATAAAAGGTATTGAGTAAACGACTTTGCAGTTTTTGCTCGTCCTCGTCGGTCTGCAGTTTGGTATCCTGGTATTTAGCTTCGCCTTCCGGGAAACTCTCCCCCTCTTTTAGTGCCAAAAAGGTCATCGCCTTTTGCTGCCTTACCAGAATATCATAAATAAACTCCGCTTTTTCATCAACAATATGAACACCTTTACCTTTTGTTATCTTGTAATTGAGTAAAGGGTTTCTAAGACCCAGGTCCAGCAGCTCTTTTCTGGAAGACTCTAACCGGGACTGTATATTTTCCTGCATAACCCAAAGCTAATAAAACCTTGCTGATTTAGGAATCGGAACCATGTACAGAAAAGGTTATCATAATTGGCTTGTTTAAATAAAACAGTTTATAATTCCCCTTTGGGAATATTGTTTTATTTGATCAGGAAATCATAGTAAGGCATATGTAACAGATCATTAGATTTTAAATATATCTTCTGATGACCAAAATCTAAGATCATATCAAACCGCTTAAGATACAGGTTTCCGAAAATACCGGCCAGCTTTGAATTGGCCAAAAGTCCGGAAGCGGATGCAGACAGTAATGCAGGCAACCTATAAAATCGTTTATTTTTAAGCAGTATTTCCGGAACTACAACGATTGGTGTTGTCGTTACCACTCCATCAGAGCCCATTATAGATGCCTGTGCGACTTGTTTAAATTGGCTTGCAATTCGGTTAACATTTGTAAAATGCCTTGCCAGGATCAAACCGCTATCGCCTCCGGAATCCAGCTCAAACTCCCCTGTCACTTTGCGTGGCCCCATAACCAGACTGGCTTTAATGGTGGGTACCCCCAGGCCAAATTTCAGATCAAATTTATCATAGCTATCTGTTTGATAAAGATAGTTTTTAGGGTCATAAAAGAACATAAGCTTTTTCCGGTAATTGATGTCGATGATATATTTCATCATGAGGTTAAAACCAAAAACGCCGTCAAACGCAGCATTACCATATGGGATAGCTAAAAAGGATATCTTTTCCAGTTTGATGCCACCGAAACTAAACATATTGACGTTGCTTTTCTTTACTTTATTTTCACCGTTTGCACCCTGGTTATTGACCTCGGAATCAAAGTCCAAGTTTAATTTTTTGCCAATGATATCTTTATTGATCACCATCGCTCCCGCACCTGTATCAAATAAGAAAGTTAACGTGTCCGAGTTGTTGATCCGGCATTTGATGTAGATCCGGCTATCGCTCTTCAATTCGAATGGAATGACCGCTAAGGGGCTGTTTTGCGCATTCAGTTGATGATTACAGGCAAATAACAGAACGAAAAGGAGAATAATCTTCATATGGTGTGTTGTAAAAGTCGCGACGGGATGGTCAAACAGCCACGACTTGTGATCAGCATTGCAGGGCGAAGCTCAAACAGGATGCTTTACTGATGTGTTTTATTGAAAAGAGCTAGTACGGATCTACAGGTTTATATTTTAGATTCAAGTGCAGGCTGGACGTCTCTACCTAACCGCTCGAACGTTTTAATAATCTCAGCAGTGGTTTTGTCTTTGTTCAAATCGATGATCAGTTTCCCGCTCTTAAGCGTTACCGTGTAACTATTATTAAGGCTCCATTCATAATTATTTTCCCGGGTTTTGTTAGGATTTCCCAATCGTTGAATGAGCAGCTTTTTAAGCTTGTCAGCCTTAGGCGCGTCAAAGTTAGCCACAACCGAATAGTCGTGATCACTACTACTTACGGAAACACTGGTGCTCTCAGTAGTTGTACGGTGGGCTTTGGGGCTTTGCGCGAAAACGGATACGTTTAGAAGTACCGCAGCTCCGCTGATGATTATTTTTTTCATTTTATTTTGATTTAAAACAAAGGTGCAGCGTAGTTCATATTTATACGGTTAATCAAATGTTAATGAAGAGTTAATGCGGTCATTACATCGCTTAAACAGTCGCAAGTCGCTTATCTTTGCCACAACATGAATAATCGTTACCAGGTCGGATTTTTACTATTGATCAGTATTGTAGTGATGTGCACTCTTTCTGTTATTCAATTTTACCTGGTCAACAATACCTACCAGCTGACAAAAGAAAAATACTTTACTGAAGTAAAAAGAGAGATTGGGAAAATAATTGCTTCAAAGCAATTTGAGGCATTGGGCGATTCGTCCAAAGAAGTTTTAAAGCGGGTAGCCCACCAGTACGTTAATGAACGATTAGATAAGCCAGCCTTTTTTAAGAGATTGAGCCTGATGAATAAATCCGCTATCAGTTTAGGTGAGAAGCAGTTTGAGATGCAAATCCGCGAAAGCCCCTATCTGCATGGAGTGCAGTATAAATCGCAATTCGATGAGATCGTATTAGAAATTAACGGACATTCAGACACCCTCCTTGCTGCGGGACAACAGCCTTTCCTACAAATGGGTAATTCGTTTAATACCGTTAATACCTTTAAATTAAGTAACGGCAATACTTACAGCACCGATAATGAACGTGACAGGCAAAACGGTAATATCAGGACTCATGAACGCTTCAAATTACATTTCCTTCAATCCGAACATGTAGACGTATCTGCCTGGAAAGCAGAAGTATTTAAAAGAATATTTGGGATATTTTCACTTGCGGTCGCCTTGATCATTGGTGTGATCACCGTATTCTTTCTTGTCTTCCGTGCCATGATCAAACAAAAGAAAATGGCAGATATCAAGACAGATTTCGCCAACAACATTACGCATGAATTAAAAACGCCGCTAAGTTCGGCAGGCATAATCTTTAAAAGCCTGAACCGGTCGGAAGTTCATCAAGATCCCAGGCTCTTTAATGAACTATTAAAAACCCTGGAAAGGCAATTTAATAAGATACAGCATACTGTGGATAGCGTCTTGGATAGTGCAATAACAGCAGATATTAACGTCGAAATGCAGGAAACGGAGATCACTGGTTTTTTAATTGCCTATGTCAAAAATCAGATGATAGACGACCATCAGTTGATTTCAGAAATAACGGATAACAAGGTTATTGTGAAAACAAATATTGAATTATTAGAAAAAGTGCTTGACAACATGCTGCAAAATGCGGTCAAGTATAGTAATCCCGGTTCTATCATCAGATTAAAGTCAGCGTTGGAAGGTCATTTGTATTCTATTGCGATCACTGACAACGGGCCAGGCATTGCCAAAACACATCAGCAATTCATTTTTGAAAAGTTTTACCGTATTCCCGAGCAGAACCTTCATACCGTGAAAGGCCTGGGCCTTGGACTTTATCTCGCTAAACAGACAATAACGCTTTTAAAGGGGACCTTAACACTTAATAGTATGATGGGCGTTGGCAGTACGTTCACCATCAAATTACCGGTTGATGAAAGTTAAAGTGTTGATAGTGGAAGATGACATTGATCTGGGTCATTTACTAAAACAGTACCTTGAGCTTAATGATTTTGAAGCAACACGTGTATTTAATGGCATTGAGGCCGCTGAACTGCTTAAAACCGCACGATTTGATATTTTGATTTTGGACGTGATGATGCCACAGGAGGATGGTTTTAGTTTCGCAGCCAGGCTGCATCAGCAATATCCTGGCACACCATTCTTATTCGTAACTGCCCGAAAAATGAAAGAAGACATTCTACAGGGATTGAAGCTGGGCGCTGACGATTATATTGTCAAACCATTTGATGCAGACGAATTGATTTTACGGATCAGGAATATCTTAAAGCGTACCTACAAACAACCGAAAGCTATTCCTAAAATAATACAAATAGGTATCTATCGTTTCGACCCGCAAAATCAGGAACTCATTTCTCCGTCGACCATCAAGATGTTGACTGAAAAGGAATCCCGATTATTAATGTATCTATGTGACCACCCGATGCAACTGATCAAAAGGAAGGCGATCCTTGATCACCTTTGGGAATCGTCTGATTTCTTTAACGGGCGAAGTATGGATGTATTTATCAGCAGACTAAGAAAATATCTTGCAGCGGATAAAAATATTAGCATAGAAAGTATACGAGGGGTTGGTTTTCGATTTAATGTGAAATGAAATACGTCCAACCTAATCCAAACCTGCCCACCATTATATTAAACTTGCATACAATCAATACTATCTTTATAGTTTTGTATAATCAACAAAATTCCGACGCTGATGTAAAATTCCGATTTCTTTGGTAAAATTCTAACTTTTATTGACCCTTTAGAGGACAAGCCGGGATTTAAAAATTTTTGAAAATAAGTATGGTACTGAATTAATTTCAAGTCTCGTCCAGTTAAACTGCCCAAAACACAAAGTCAGCCATTCAGCTTTTTTAACCACTCCTATTTTAAGGCCCGTCTTTAAATTAAAACAGTGACCTATTCGAGACCTGTAGATAAATCTACCGATTAAAGCATTGCAGTTCAATAAGTAGCTAATCAGGTTAAAGTCCCTCCCGCTCCTAAATCGATATCTTCAATTACTTAATTTTTAAACCATTTATCGTTATAAGTTGGCTTATTTACATAAGCGCAAATCAGTTACGCTATGATAATGTTATAGCATTGATAGCTTCTACCTATTCAACAATTGCGATTTACGTTATCGATGGTGGTAATTTCCGGTCGTGGAATAATCACTTAGAGCGATCAAAAGTTGCTGCACCACCTGGTTAAATGCGGGAATATACTGTTTAAAATGGACCTTCTTGTCCCTGAACCTGTTCAGTATCAGCACGGGCCCTTAGCCCGGCTCTATATTTGGCATTGTTATTTTCATGATCTCCTGTTTAAAAAAAGCCTACGATGCGGGTAATGCGGTTCTCGCTGTCAAATTCAAAATAATCCATACCCTCAACCGGGTACCCTCGGGCCGGATGGCCAGCCAGCGAAAGCGGCCGCTCTGGTGATGCACCTGTGGTTCTTCCAGTACCTGAAATGTTCTGGGGCCAATTTGTCCGTACGAACTGATGATCAGGTCGGTGATCGCGTCCTGCCCCATAATGGTATCGGTCAGGTGGTCGGTATACGTACCGGCCGGTGCCCAGCACTTGCAGATCTTCTCTAGGATAGCTTCCCGTTCGGTCTCATTCTATGCACTCGTATAAGTGCGGATGGTCTCTTCGATGTTTTTGTTGTTTTCCATAAAGCAAAGGTCGCTGGCCCGTGCCGGAAAAAATTTCAGGTAGTTGAAGAGTCTAAAATAATTAAAAGACTTATGGCGGCTGATGCATACGGTAAACTATCGAGTTATTTATTTTCAATTTATAAGCGTTGTCGTATCTGCGGGAAACGAATCAGTGCGGCAATCAATATTAGCGCTTCTATAGCCGCAGGAAGTACAACACTCTGACCATGCTGCAAATTGGTAGCAATTGCGCCACCTAGGTAAGATGATAACTGCAGCAGTCCCAGCACGCCTGTTCTTCGTATGATGAAAAGAATGACTGATGCCATTTCTAACATGCCGAGCAGGCGGTAAACAGCCGGCGTAATGTCTAAGGAACGCGTCAGTGGCTTGTTTATCACCGCTCAGGTAAAATGATCCCGCAGTACTATTTATATATTGACCCAGGTGTTAAGCTTCCAGTTTATCCTGCCATTCGAACGTACCAACTCGTTTAGCAATTAACCAGTGGGTACCTATTCGAATATAGTTGTCTTTATATATAGCGCCGATAGTGGTCTTAACTCTTTTACCATTGTCCAGGCCAATTAAGGCAATCTGACTATAGCATGTTCCCAAAGCTTCGTCCCCATCGATGGTTAACACCTGCTGCCCGTTGAAATGGTAAATAGTTTCAAAATCCCTTAGATAATTATCGAAGGCTTCCGCCATTTCATTTCTGCCTTTCAGTTTCAAAACCAAGACTCCTGCGGCAAATGTTTCCGACACCGCATCTTCCGTGAACAGTAGCACCTGAGCGTTGAAATCCTTTTTATCCCCAAGAATGGATACGTTATCGATAAGTTCCCGAAGAGATACCCTGTCTTCTAATTCTTTAGTATTCACGTTTGTATATTTTATTAAATGATTATGTTGGCCCTTAAGGGGGTATTATTATGATCGGATAAGCCTAAGGGTTTTCTAACATTTAAACATCCCTGTTAGCTTTTAAGGACGATTGCTATTTTTTGTAACAAATTACAATTCGCCTTAGGCCACCGTAAGTACGATCTTTCCCTGAATGTTCCCATGGGCTGCCCGTTTATGTGCTTTTTGAGCGTCAGCAAGTGGAAATACGCTGTCTATGGCTACGCGAATTGTTCCTTTATCAAGGAGTTCAGCAATCTCCGCAAGTTGAGCGCCGCTTGAACGTACCTGTGTCGTCGACATGGTGATACCAAGCCTCTCTGCCTCCTCAGCACCGGTAGCACCGAGTCCGAAGATCGGGAATAATGCACCGCCGCAATTTAGTGTACGCAAAAAACGACTTGTCTCCGTCCCACCAATCGAGTCAACGACAAGATCTGCATCAACTACTACATCCTCAGCACTGGTCTTAGTATAGTCAATGAATTCATCAACGTAGAGGTCACGCAGGAATGCCTCATGCTTACCTGATGCTACAGCGATCACGTACGCACCTTTCCATTTTGCCAGCTGCACAGCAAAGTGCCCGACCCCACCGGCTGCGCCGTTGATTAGCACCTTCTTGCCTTCCAGTGGTACTGGCACATGCTGATTGGGCTGAAGTGGGTTCTGAACGTTGTGGCCTTGCGCGATCATAAACTGCCATGCGGTAAGCAGCGACATTGGCGCGGCGGCTGCATGCACATGATCTATTCCCGCCGGTTTTTTTGCAACCTGAGTTGCGGGGGCAGTAACATATTCTGCATAGGCTCCGCTATCCCCGAAAACGCCTTCAGGAAAGCGGACCATGGAATAAACTTCGTCTCCTGGGGCAAAATCCTGAACATCATCGGCCACCGCATCAACAACTCCCGAAACGTCCGTACCGAGAATGAGCGGAAAGTCACCCTGGGGCCGCCACTCCGGAGGAAGCGACTTAAAACCATCACGCAGATACCAGTCCGGTGGGTTGAGACCTACAGCATGAACGCGAATGAGAACCTCACCCGGCTTTAGCACAGGGATGGGCGCGTCTTCATATCTAAGTACATCAGGGCCGCCAAATTCATATTGGCGAACTGCCTTCATTATGGCTGTTTTATCCGTTAATTCTGATTTCATCTTACTTTTTTTAATGCAAAATTAGATTGTTTGTATACCTTTGACAAGTATGTACTTATTTGTATCTTACATACTAAAAAGTAATAAATGCTGAATATCAATCATTTATAGATAAATAAAAATGAAAAATAAAGCAGAAATTCCCGAATGTATACAGAAATGCGGTGTCGAATATGCTTTTAAGCGAATAGGCGGTAAATATAAAGGCAGGATCCTTTGGCACCTGGGTTTACAAGCCGTTTTGCGCTATGGTGAATTAAGCAGGACCTTGCCTGACATTACTACCAAGATGCTGACCCAAACTTTAAGAGAGCTGGAAGTTGACAAATTGATCATCCGCAAAATGTATCATGAGGTGCCCCCAAAGGTTGAATATTCATTAAGCGAAACCGGAAAAGAGTTAATGCCTTTTATTGAGCATATCCACGAATGGGGTAAGAAACAATTGGCAAACGAAATTTAAAATAAGTATCTGGCAAATATTATAGGAGCAGGCCCTCTAAATGAAACATATTTCCAATATGAACTTTGCAAATTATTATATGCTTATAACGTTATCAATGTTTAAATGACGGTCCCACCCCGCGTAAGATAAAGCCATTTTAATTAGGTAGTGCATCATTTGATTAGCTTCAACAGTCTAACGATCAAAGATCTTGGCATCCAGATAACACTGTTTTTACCAATTTGACGTATCTTATTTCAAAAATCATAGCTATCTTTCCCCGTAACGATCAGTAAAATACTGCACTCAAATTGAGAACCATACAGCTCTAAGGGTATCCTAATGCACCGGATCTCAGCATTTCGCTTAAAACATTTTTTAAATAATAGATCTCAAAATTAGTGAGTCAATCACCAATTGTGAGATCTCATCGTTAAATCAGTATTTGTCAGATATCACAAAAATTCCGATGGTTACTCCGTAGCAAGAACTTATATTGACACAAAAGTTTCGCGAAGGCCATCAGGCCCCGCTGGAAAGATTAACACCAGCCAACTTGAGGTTAGTGGTTTCCGTGGCTTAACAATAACAACGTTCCGGGTTGACCCTAGGCAACCTGATCAACGAAGGCAACTTAGGACTTGTCCAAGCTGCCAAGCGTTTTGATGAAACAAAATGTTTTAAATTTATAACCTATGCCATTTGGTGGATCCGTCAATCGATCTTATCGGCTATCAACGAATGGTAAAGAATGGTCCGGCTGCCATGGAATATGGTTGGCGATATTTCGAAGATCGCGAAGGCTACATCGCAGCTTGAACAGCAATTTAAGCGCCAGCCTAAACCGCAGGAATTAGCGGAAAGCCTGGAGACTACAGCGGAAAAGGTCAGCGATGCATTAGGCCATGCCGGCAGGCATATTTAATACAATTCACCCTTTTCCGCCGAAGAAGATAACACTTTGCTCGTCGTACTGAAAAGTGATGAGCCAGGTACACATAGAGGACTGATGACAGAAACGCTATAAATTGAAGTTTATAACCATATGTCATGCTCGATGAAAATGAACAAGTTATTTTAACCTTGTTTTTCGGCCTGGGTGAACACCATGCAATCCTAATCATCAAACGTATATCCGGCCGTTCAAAACCAAACTTAAACTTATATTCAATCCTGCATCCTACAGTTCTTTTAATAACCCATAGCGGTCTGCCACATTTTAAAAGGGCGTTGCTAACGTGTCTTCCCGAATACTCTCAAATACTCGGCTGTCAGCCTGCTTTTATAATAAAGCGAACAAGTCTATGTAGATATTGGCCGACACAGATCGAGTCAGATATACCGTATTGTCAAGATCAAATATTAAGCTGCTTATATATATTGCATATTGCCGTATGATATTCGTGATTGTTGGCGCACTTATCAAACGGTGTAAGAATCGTTTATAGTTCTAATCTTTTCAGTGAAGGAGGTAAGGAGCTTTTTATACGGGGTCTCAGCATTTAATTTTTTCAATTTATACGCTTACGATCAGCGCTATGGTTGATTAAATATCTAGCTTTCGATCAATTTAATTTAGAAAATTATATTATCAATATACGCTATTTTTTATTCAAAAAAACTTTCAAGCATATATGTTAATCATATATAGCTTCATCTCTTTATTTTAAGAACTTACAAATTTTCTTTTATGTTGAGTGATATATCGCCAGTCATGACCATCAATTAAAGCAAAGAAAACATTACAAACAAATGTTTCATATTTATATCATATTCGTCATAATCCTCATCTTATCCTGATAAGCCATTTCAACTTATAGTATATAGTTTTAATTCTTTATCCAGACGGAACCGAATATATAAGTTTTCTTGTTGCATATGTGACAAATATAACGCTTTAACGGCAGCCAAAATAATACAGCTTTAACCAAGCCGGGACGGCTGACCCGTTCTGCTAATTTTCCTTTGCCACATTTAGGACAAGGCTTACGTTGTTTATAATTCATCTGACTTTAAATTTTTATTAGAACTTTAAGACCACTTAATCTCAGTATTTCACTGCCCTACCCTGCTATTAATAAGCAAATTTAAAATAATAGGTTTTAGCTTAAAATAAATTCTAAAGTTAAAACGTTTTTTAGGGTGCCTTTTGCAGGCTGGCGGCTGCATGTTCACCTCTTAAGACAGCCGATTATCTGTAATAATTATACCGGAAATAAAAGCATCGAGCGCTTGAGAAAGCAGTTCAAAATCATTTTTAAGGTTATTTTGAGAAAGATTAAATTCTCCGTTATTGATGTCCTTCAAAATTATTAATACATTATAATATCAGATTTCTTTTTTGTACAAACTTCTTGCCATTGCCATAAGTATATCGGAAATCTTTAAAAAAATACATCAATGTATTCGTTCTATGTAAAACAGCAATGTTCCGGCAGCAAGTGCGAGTGTTCCGTATATATCTGTTGTATCTGACTCTCATTTATATTAGTTGGATAAACATAAATCTCTTAAACATAAAAACCCGGCCTGAAATAAGCCGGGTTTTTACTGATACGGTGCGCAAAAATCATATTACCGTAGAATCTCTTCTTAGGAAACCAAGTATCAGGGCAATAATGGCTATCACCAGTAGGATATGTATTAAGCTTCCTGCTGCGTAGGCAAAAGTACCGATCGCCCATCCAATGATTAAGATAACTGCAATGATGTAAAGTATTGATCTCATTTTTTTGTATTTTGTGTGTTTGAGCTGTACAATCCGCGTACCACAATCGATTGGCTTCATCTCCTTGCTGTAATTGTAGCATTTTGCAACAATCGGCACAGAATAAACTACAAATGCTTGTCAAATCTTTGTTATCGACATTAGACAATCTTGATAATCCTAATAAGTTATAGCATTTATGCTTAGTAAGAAAAAAAACAATTTTGGGTTAATAGAAATTTGTTTAAAAATTAATTATTTGGCTCCTTGTTTGTTCTAAGGCTTCATATTAAAATACATTCATCTATTATTGAATTATGAAAATTGGCGTCATTGCCCATCTGAAACATCCTATCAAAGCACCATTTGCAGGTGGACTTGAGGCATTCACCTACGAAATTACGCACCGTTTGACGCAGCGGGGTCACGAAGTAACCCTCTTCGCCAGTTCTTCCTCGGCAGCCGGTGGAAAACTATATCCTATTTTAGATGATTGCTCATACGATTCCCGTACGGGAATGCGCCTAAAGAAGTCGGACCTGAGTTCTGAATATATCGCAGAACACCATGCCTATTACCGGATGATGACGGAAATCGATGCGTTTGAACTGGACGTGATTTTTAATAACAGTCTGCATTATGTTCCGGTTACGATGGCGGGTGTTATTAAAACGCCCATGGCTACCGTATTGCATACCCCGCCCTTTTACGAGTTGCAACTGGCAACTCGGGCAGAGCAACGCTTTAAAAACATCAGTTATATGACTGTATCCCGATCAAATGCCGAGAACTGGAAAGAATATATCTCCGATTGCCCTTTCATTCATAACGGCATTGATCTTAACAAATGGACGTTCTATCCTGAAGGTAAACAGGGTAATTATGCGATATGGTTCGGCCGCATCCATCCCGACAAAGGGCTCGACACGGCCATACAGGCAGCAAAGCTAGCCGGTATGCCATTGAAAGTAGCCGGCGGCATTGCGGATAAAAAATACTATTCGGAAAAAATAGAGCCTTTACTTGACTCAAATACCCAAATGTTAGGCCTTTTGGATCATCAGCAGCTGAACAGGCTTATTGGAGAGGCTAGGGTGTGTTTGATTACCCCCGTATGGCAAGAACCATTTGGTTTGGTCGTAGCAGAATCGATGGCCTGCGGAACCCCTGTGGCCGGTGTCAGAACTGGAGCCCTGCCGGAGATTGTTACGGATGAAGGCGGTATATTAGTAGAGCCTGGGGATGCCCCAGGTTTGGCCGGTGCGATGCTTCAGGCGATTGCGCTCGACCGTAAAAAGATCAGGAACTATGCCGAAGCAAACTTGAATATTGAGGAGATGCTTACCCGGTATGAAAAATTTTTAGAATCTGTAGTTACTCAGCATTTAGCTTTAACCAGTAAACTTTAGCCTATGCTCGAAAAACGATTTGACATCAAACTGAAGGGTCTGGAAGAATGCCTAGAGCGTATTGCAGCGAATGCACCCAATATCGATGATCCGCAAAAATCACCTGTCAAGGAGTTCTTATGGCTGGCAGAATGTGGTGCGCTTAAAATCGTACTACCCGGAGAACGGCTTGATTTTCAACAGCCTGACACCGCCGCCCTACTCAACCTTTTGAAACGTATCGGTAAAGCAAATTTATCCGTTGGCCGGATCTACGAAGGCCATATCAATGCGCTGTACCTTATCCACCTTTATGGAACAGCGGTACAGAAAAGAATTTGGTATGATGCGGTAACCGACGAGCATGCCATATTTGGTGTATGGAGTACACAAGGGGCAAATGGCATCACTTGTGAAAATGAACCAGGCCAGCTGCGGCTTCAAGGAGCGAAAACATTTTGTTCCGGGGTGTCGATCGTCACGCATGCGCTGATCACTGGAAATATAGAAACCTCAACCCGAAAAGGCTGGCAAATGATGATCCTAAAAATGACCCGTATCGAACCGGAACGGGTGGACCGAAACAGCTGGGTAACGCTAGGCATGAAAGCTTCTGGAAGTTTCACCACCGATTTTACTGGTTCCCATGTTTTGGAGGATGAATTGCTGGGTATGCCGGGGGACTTTCTTGGCCAACCTTATTTCAATGGCGGAGCCATCCGGTTCGCAGCGGTACAGTTCGGTGGCGCCGAAGCTATTCTCCATCAAACTTTAGAGTACCTGGTCGATTTGGGGCGTACTAGTGATCCTTTTCAGAAAGCCAGATTAGCGAAAATGGCGGTAGATATCACCACCGGGGATCTATGGCTGCAGCAGGCGGGCAGGAAATTTGATTACTTGGTAAATTATCCGGAACGTTCCGGGGAACTCATTGCTTTTGCCAATATGACCCGTACCGTCATAGAAGAGATCGGATTGCGGGTGATGCAAGCCAGCAATACGTGTGTAGGTGCAAGAGGGCTTATGCCGCCTTCCCCGCTTGAGCGCCTGAACAGGGACCTTACATTTTACTTGCGTCAGCCAGCGCCCGATGCAACCAGGCTGGCCATTGCTGATTATTTTATTAACCGTTTTCCTGAAATATGATGTCCAACCCTTTTGATAAAGCCTCATTTTGGGATAGCGCAGTCCCCGTACGTCCAGAGTTTTTGAAAACGATCCATAGCTGTCTGATACTCGCGCCACATCCGGACGACGAATCACTCGGGTGCGGCGGACTTATCGCCTTGCTCCGGGCGCAAGGTTGCAGGCTGACCATAGTCGTCACCACTGATGGTAGCCATTCCCATCCTCATTCTACAGCTTATTCAGAATCTGCCAGGATCGCCCTGCGTGAGGAGGAGATGCGTCAGGCATTGTCCGTACTGCAGGTTTCAGAAAAACATATTCATTTTTTGCGTGGCAGGGATGCCGCACTACCGGGTAAAGATGACCCGGGTTTTATTGGCTTTAAAATAAAGCTAATAGATATTATCAGAGATGCTTGCCCGCAGCTGTGCCTGGTACCGTATGAACTGGATCCGCATTGCGATCACCGGTCCACCTGGCAGTTGTTAGATGCCTCATTACAAGAAGTAAAATATAACGGCATCACCGTTTGGGAATATCCGATCTGGCTGTATCAGAATGCTGAGTACGCGGATATTCCGGATTTAAAGGCCGGGGAATTGATTGCCGTTGGTATTGATGCTTTTCTATCGCAAAAAAGCGCAGCTATAGCTGCTCACCGGTCGCAGGTGAGCGAACTGATCAGCGATGATCCGAAAGGATTTAGGTTAAGCACGGAAATGATCGGTAATTTTCTGACTGGTAAAGAATATTTTATGGAGCGGCAAAGCCTCAGAAAAGAACATACGTTATCGGCTGCTTATTTTCAGCGGCTGTATGAGCAACAACGTGATCCCTGGAATTTTGAAGCCAGCGAATACGAGAGAGAGAAATATGCTACTACCATAGCTTACCTGGGCAGGGGGATATATCGAAACGCGCTGGAAATCGGCTGTTCAATAGGCGTTTTGACAGCATTGCTCCGCATTAAGTGCAATAGGTTATTATCTATAGATATTAGTTCAACTGCCCTGAAAGTTGCTCAAAATCGGTTAAAAGATCATCCTGATGTTGAATTCAGGCTGGCGGCCATACCTCATGAATACCCGGACAGCAGTTTTGATCTTGTTGTTATGAGCGAAGTAGGGTATTATCTTTCTATGGGAGACTTGCTTGCGACGAAGAGGAAGATCGCAGATAGTCTGTTGTCCGGCGGTACACTTATTATGGTTCACTGGACGCATTATGTTATCGATTATCCGCTTACAGGGGACGAAGTGCATGAGGTATTTTTGAATGATCCGTTATTCAAATCCGTATCCTCTATTCGCACTAAAGACTACCGACTAAATGTATTTAACAAGTCCTGAGATGAACTATAATATCGGCTTCTATATTCATCATCATGGCTCGGGTCACCTCATGCGGGCGCTAGCTATTGCTGCTCATTTGCATCAAACGGTAATCTTTTTGGGTAGCGGTCTGCGGGATCATCAAAAGTGCATTCCTTCTCAAATCCAATGTATTCACTTGCCTCCGGACGTTCCTGATCAAGACGACCATGACTATGCCGAAGGACCTGAGGTAGATTGCCTGCACTATGCTCCGTTAAACGTCAAGGGTATTCGACGGAGAAATCAAATAATAGGTAATTTTTTCGCTACCAGCTATCCCCTTCTTTTGATCGTTGATGTTTCTGTCGAGATCACTCTACTGGCTAGGTTATTCGGTGTTCCGACAATCGTCATCCGGCAGCACGGTATACGAAATGATACCGCTCATCTGGCTGCTTATCAATGCGCCTCTCTGCTACTGGCGCCTTATCCAGAGAAATTGCGTACGAAGTCCATAGAATGGGTTGATAAAAAAACGTTTTTTTCAGGTGGTTTTTCTAGATATACCGGCCTGGAGAGGCCATTCTCTTATACAAGCCACGACAACTACGTTGCCATCATTACCGGTAAAGGGGGCACCAGCATCGATCTTGCTTTTATCAGCCATCTGGCAAGTGTTTGCCCGGATTTTCATTTTCAGATTGTAGGGGACATTTTTGCTGAAAACTATTCGTCTGCAAACGTGGTCTTTCATGGGATATGCGCAAAGCCTGAGACCATCCTCAACTTATGCCGTATAGTTGTCGGCAATGCAGGCCACAATACCGTGATGGAGGTGGCTGATCTGGGAAAAAGTTTCATCTGTATTCCCGAAGCGCGACCCTTCGGTGAGCAATTACAAAAGGCGCTATTAATTAAACAATTTTATGGTATCCCGTTAGTCATGCCCGATGCACTTTTTACAACGAACTGGCAGGACTTACTAAAAGAGGCCAGCCAATCAAAGCCTAAATGGTACGATGTAATTAATGAGAAAGGGCTCCCGCAAATTGCAATTGCAATAAATCAGGTAGCTGCCCGATCTTTCGGCATGGCCTGATTAAGTCTTCAAAGCCTGCTGAACTTCTTCAGCAGAAGGGATCCGTAATAACTTTATATCGCCATCTTTCCGAGAAATCAATCCTGATTCTTCAAATTTAGCAAGCCAGCCTGCCATAGGCCATTGTCGCCACTTTGCATAAAAACGGTTAGCATTCAAAACAATGTCCAAAAGATGATTTAATGGGGGTGAGTAGCTATCATGATACTGATGGTAGGCAATCGCCGGTACACTTTTTATGAGAACGCATTTTTCCCGGGCGGCAAATGCAAAGTCGGTATCTTCAGCGCCATACCCCAAATAATTTTCATCAAAACGGCCGATCCGCGAAAACAACGTTTTACTACACCCAAAATTCAGTGACCAGAAGAGTTCATAAGGAAGACCAGTAAGACCAGACCGTATAGGGTCAACAACGCTATCAGCATACAGGTTTTCTGGCTCATCAGACCTTTCACTCGCATTAGCGGGCAGATAACGTATCTGGCCAGACAGTAATTGGTCATCGACCCACTCCTGCGCGTAGACACTCAACATATCTGGTGCTGGGATACAATCCACGTCAAGAAAGACAACCCTCTCACAACAGGCAGCTGCCATGCCAGCATTTCTGGCTGCTGCGAGCGGAAGTTTCGCGGTACATTCAATACTGACTTGTCTTACAGGGAAAGGCATTTCGGACAATTCCACGTCTACCTGATTCATATTTACTAGAATAAATTCCACAGGAGGGTACAGACTTTTCTTTAAACCCGTCATGGTTCGGCATAGGGCGAGATACCGCTCTTTAACGATGATTACGACAGATATACCTTTCATGAAGCTTGTTGTGCACCTGAAAAAAATTGCCTGAAATGACTGATGACCTGGGAGATAGGTTCCAATGCATGCGTTTCTCTCCATCGGCCGGTTTCCAGTTCTTTCTCTATCAATTCCCACAGTTCCCCGAAGTAGGCACATTCATTGACTCTAGAATAAAGCCACAGGGGATCTACCATCAGTGACTTACTAATTTCCTTAAAATCGTTTTTAAAGGCAAAAACGCTGTTTTTATTTTGCCACAACTGGCGCAACTGGTTCTTAATTTTGTTTTTTCTAATCAGTGCTGTAAGGGGCTCTACTTGTTGCTGCTGGTTTTCAAGTGTCATGTGGCCCCATTGCTGCAATTGAACTGAAAATCCAAACGTAACCTTGCCCTGTAATCTGGCTGAGGTATATACCTTAACAAGTGGTGATTTCCTCACTTTAGCATCGATCCGGTAAAGGGCCTTTCTAAATTCTTCGTCTTCCAGATATGGAATAACCGGAATACGCCCTGCCTTATGATAAATATCGCAAGTTACGGCCAGACTCGGTCCATAGCACTGAAAATGCCTTGGCCAGGGATCAAAATGTGAAGGGTCTAGTAAAGATTCTAATCGGCTTAAATGATAACGATAACTAACGTCCCTCAAATGATGCATTTTTGACAAAGGTGGTGTATCTCTCGGAAGAATGCGACCGCCTACGACATCATTCCCTTTATCCATTTCCATTAAAATGTAATGGATCCAATGAGTGTCTACTTCGCTATCCCCATCAGTCGACACAATGATCCCTTTGGGTTGCCCAATAACCATAAACCGATCATAAGCTTCATCCATCATCAATCTTCTCACCATTCCAATATGGGCATCCGCTTTCGGGAGATCTATGTCAGCAATATAAAGTTTAAAGTCCGGATACCGGACTTGATATTGCCGAGCGATTTCAAACGTATTATCAGTACAATTATTAGCGAGCAGCAGCACTTCATATATCGACGGCTGGAGCGGCAGTCCGGCTTGATCTTTTTGCATTCGCAAAGCGTTCAAGGTACGCACTAAACCCTCGGCTTCGTTTTTGACCGGGACAATGACCGCGATCCTTAACGCATTTATAGGCGCAACATTGAAAAGCTTTTTATGTGACTGACAAGTATTTATGGCCTGCATGTGTTGTTTTTTATAATTAACGCAGGAGTCCAAATTTAGTTTTTCATCAATTTTATTTCGTTATAAGATAATCCAATTCATGCTAGATCTGCATGGAGTCAATGGATTAAGGTTGCTCATCAGGCGTTGAACATGTAAAAGATCTTTTGACTGATAAATTCCTGCGACGCAATCAGCTGAGCTTTATTAAAACGCTGCTTGAGCGGTCGCAAATGGGTATCTCCTTTTTGCAGGAAACGATCGTTTCATTGAAAGACAGGTTGTTAACACTGGACAAAAAAAGGGTTTTGATTCTGTGCTTGAATTAATTTCCATAATGCATGAGCTTTCTGTGTCAACTAATATGAAGTTACTGTCTGACGCCAGCTTTTCCACAAACAGATTAAATTATAGAGACCGTATTGTCAGGATCAAATATTAAGCTAATTATATATATTGCATATTGCCATATGATGTTCGTAATTATTTGGCGCGCTTATCAAACGGTGTAAGAATAGTTTATAGTTTTAATTTTTTTAGTAAAATAAAAAAAAGCCATTGGAGCCATAGGAGATTTTCCAATTTATAAATGCCGGTCTCGGATTTAGCGGTAAGAAAAAGCAATGGTAGGTGAACAGGCTTAAGCCGTTAAGCTTCCGCAGATTTACTGAGAAATAACTATCCAACATCTTAACGAAGGTGTGTTCCAGAAAATCTAGTTCAATAGTCATGACACGCTTAATTATGAGTACCTTACCGAAAATCCGAAATATATGAGAATTGCTGTTTTTAGTACCTGTGCCTATGATCAGGAATTTCTTGAGAGATACAATACCGGCCATGAGCTTGTATTCTTTGTGCAGGCGTTAAACCCGCAAAACGTGTTACTCACCAAAGGATTTGACGCGATCTGTATTTTTGTCAATGACAAGGCTGATTGCGAAGTGCTATCTGCTTTAAAATATAATGGTATCAAGTTGCTGCTGTTACGGTGCGCCGGCTTTAATAATGTAGACCTTCCGGCAGCAGAGGAATCCGGCATCAAAATTTTAAGGGTGCCGGCTTATTCTCCGGAAGCAGTGGCCGAATATGCTATGGCGATGATCTTAGCCCTAAACCGCAAAACCCATAAAGCTTATAACCGGGTCAGAGAAGGAAACTTCTCACTGGAAAAACTAATGGGATTTAATTTACATGGGTGTAAAGTAGCACTTATCGGTACCGGTAATATTGGTAAAGCCTTTTATAGTATTTTAAATGGATTTGGATGTGACGTGATTGCTTTTGATCCTTTCCCGGACGAAACACTAGCTGCAAACGGACTCAAATATAGTTCACTGGATGAGGCTCTTTGCGACGCAGAAGTCGTCTCCTTGCATTGCCCGCTTACGGCAGATACAAAACACATGATCAATAAAGAGACATTGAAGCTTTTTAAGAAAGGCGCCATGTTGATTAATACAAGCAGGGGCGCTCTTGTAGAAGCTGCGGATGTTATTGAAGCGCTAAAGACCGGGCAGTTGGGGTATTTGGGTTTAGACGTTTATGAGCAGGAATCTGCACTTTTTTTTCATGATCTCTCAAGCGACATTATACAAGATGATCTCATTGCCAGGTTGATTTCATTCCCGAACGTTTTGATCACATCGCACCAGGGTTTTTTTACACGCGAAGCTATGCAGCAGATTGCCGAAACCACATTTTCTAATGCAGATGATTTTGCTGGGGGCTCAACTTTGCTAAATGAAGTAAAGCCATGAGTGCCATTGTCGGGGCAGGACTTGACAAAAAACTAAAACGCGGATTTATTATTTCATGGGCACTGGGGTGCATTTTTTATCTCCTTCAATATGCTATACGGTCATCACCGGCAGTGATAATCGGAGAACTTTCCGACGCTTTCAACCTATCACCGTTTGAGATCAGTTCGAAGTTAAAGGTAGTGCAACTGGCGGTATTAATTTCGTCACCTTTGGGGTCACATCTTGTGTTGCACCCGTTTTTGCATCATTGTATGGCGAAACCCTGGCGCTATCCCCGGATAAAGAGACTCATTTTCAATCTGCCGGAATTTTTCTGATATTGATTATTGCTGTTGCATTAGTTCTCAGCGTCATCATTCATGAAACGGGGACTAACGGGCATGGACGGTTGTCTACTCCCATTCCCAAACCATACCAAAACAATGACATTTAAATAGCTATGGTGCCCTGTAAAGTAAAAAGTTTCTTCCTTTAGTCATGCAAACCTGCTGACGACAGATGTCCCTGCGTCTGTGCTCACCAGGTAACAAACTATAGCCCAACTTTTCGTTAAAGATAAGGTTCCGTTCCGCACATATCCGCAAATTCTTTTGACCATGCAAAGTAATTCAGACCTTTACGAAAAAGTTATTCCCCTCGCGCACTTGGGTATATGGGAAAGGAATCTAGATACCGGGGAAGTTTACTGGAATCACGAGGCCCGCGAAATCTATGAATTAGAACCTGGTTTCTATCCCACACTTGATCAAATATTCGCTTTTTATAACGATCAGGAAGCCCTTAAAACCTTATTCGAAAAAGCAATTTCGACAGGTCAACCTGAACGGGGCGAATTTTTGTTACGTACCGGCAAAGGCAACCTGAAGTGGATAAAACTCAGGATGCATTCCGAGATCACAGCGGAAAATCAGCGTATGATATATGGCACTATCAAGGATATTTCCAATCAAAAAAGGCTGATCGACGCTCTTGCCGAACGGGAACAGCAATTTCATCATGCCTTTGAATATGCGCCTATCGGAATGGCGCTGGTATCGCCAACGGGCGCCTGGATTAAAGTAAATAAAATGCTGACTGACATGCTTGGGTATGATAGAGGAGAGCTATTGGCGAGAACTTTTCAGGATATCACCTACCCGGATGATCTGGATCTTGACCTCCAACAAATGGCTGCGTTGCTGGACGGACAAACGGCTTCCTACGTAATGGAAAAAAGATACTATCACGCGGATGGCCGTATTATCTGGGTTTTACTGAGCGTGACGCTGGTGAGGGATACACAAAACCAACCTCTCTATTTAGTTTCCCATCTAAAAGATATTACGGAACAAAAAAGCGTGGAACTGGAAAGGGACTATGCTTTAAAGGTCATACAGGCACAAAACAGCAGGCTTTTGAATTTCGCTCATATGGTGTCGCATAATCTCCGTTCACACGCAGGAAACATCGAGATGTTAACGAACATGATCGCTGAGGAGAAGGATCTGTCTGAAAGGGAAAGCATGATCGGCTTGTTAGGTATTAACGCGGTAAACTTACGTGAAACATTGGAGCACCTTAATGAAGTAGTAAATGTTGAAGGCCAAACTGGACAACAGCTTAAAAAGCTGAACATCCTAAACGAAATAAAAAAAGTAAAGAGCGTTCTTTCAGAATCGCTTAGACTAGCATCAGGAAAGCTGGTTATCAATGTAGCCCAGGATATGGAAATAACCTGCGACCAGGCTTATCTCGAAAGCATATTACTAAATCTCTTATCCAACAGCATTAAATACAGAAAAGTCCATCGCAACCTTGTCATTACGGTCACTGGTAGAAGGGAAGAAAACCACGTCGTCATCCAAATCGCAGATAATGGTCTCGGTATTGATCTTTACAAACATGGCGAGAAATTGTTTGGCATGTATAACACCTTCCACGGAAATAATGATGCGCAAGGTATTGGTTTATTCCTTGTAAAAAATCAGGTTGAAGCCATGGATGGAACCATAAAAGTCACAAGCGAACCCGGAATAGGGACCTCATTCGAAGTGGGACTTCCCTATCGCACGGAGCAGGAACATAAACTTAAGGTTTCGCAAGAAGGATAGCAGCGACATCCTGCGCAGCTGAGACAGCGAATAGCCCGACCCGAAGGACTTGGCATTAATGGCGTTTATTCATATCGTACTCTTAAGAGAGCTGTACAGCAGGCGGAGATATTTATTTTAGCAGATGAAAAGATGCCCTCGATGAGGCGGTCAAAATTAATGGCGGCAACGTTACGGCCATACAGACAGATGCCTCGAAACTCACAATCCTTGATCAGGTTACTGAAGTTATTAGAAAAGCAAAAGGTATAGTTGACATTGTGGTATCTAATTCAGGATTACCGAGCAGGTACCCACTTAATGAAATCATAGAGAATCATTATGATATTTCTTGCTTTTGGAGAAAGCACTTTCATGAAAGAGTCTGATCCGGTTGTAGAGCGCGGAATTTTTTTCAACTACCGCTCTACTACACGAGGACCATATAAAAATAAGGCCGCTGTTTAGTTTAAGTATGGCTTTGAAATATCTGCTCCCGACAATTCCCTTTGAGCGCTTAACTCAGCTGCATCTTTTAGTAATCGTGATAATTGGACAATGGTTATTTCCATAATGAAAAACTTTAACTATAAAATAAAAAATATCTTAGACAAGCCAGTTTAAACTAAAATAAAATGCCCGGCTAAAAAGCCAGGCTAGATTAACAATGGGGATTTAATCAATAGTTACCCTTAATACGCACGTCGTAACTTTTTAGTTACAACAAATTGTTAAATGTCCTTAAAATATGAGCTTAATTTTTACTTACCTTTCTAAAAGGAGGGCATTGTACTTTTCTAAAAGGGCTATATACATCTCTTTATACTTAACTATATCAGCGTGGATCTCAACTTTGTTCTTAATTAGAAATTCTACCTGATCAAAATGTTCTGGTATTTCGATTGAGAAGTCGTGCCTAATTATTAACCCGATTTTTAAGATTATATCGTGCCGTAAATATTCCGATTTAAACCAGTTATATAAAGACCTTCGGTCAACTTTCAATTTTTTAGCTAAGTCTGTAATGTTGAATCCATTTCGTCGGATTTGATACTCTAAAATTTGACCGTGGTGCTTGTTCATTTGAGGTGTGAGGTTTACAAAATCACCCTTTCTATGTGTAGGGGGTAGTAAACATACCTATAATTAAATCATAATAATTAAATATTTAATTATGAATAACTTACATTTTTATTGCGTAATGTTGACAGTCAGTTGATTCTATAGTTGACATTAAAAATCACTTCATTTCTTACAATGCAAGTCCATAATGAGCAACAAACAACAATGCATACTTTATCTTCGTGCTATAGAGAAGAAAAACCGGGGATTCTTTGAAGTAAACAATTTAGATATAGTCAATTGTGTGGTTATAATCGATGATGGCAGATATGTAAGCGTACATATTCTAAGTACCGTAAATTTGCCTTTTGAAATAGTTTACGATATTGAAAGCATGTTTTGGCAATGAGTTATAAAAAAAGCCCCTCAAACAATATAATCTGAAGGGGCAACTATTGACTAATGGCTCCCCAGCCCTTAGTGCGAAGCGAAGATAAGTTAATTAATAATTAGTTAAAAAATTATTTATGTTGTAATTAATCATGGAGCATCAGCTTAACTAAAATCGTCCGCTACACCATTTAAAACATCTCCCATTCTGATCCTATCTTGTTATACTGCCGATTTTCCTTTTTCTAATATTAATTAAGATATTCTCTGATCGCCAGTTCGTATAATTCCCTGTTGTCTCTTACAATTCAAATTCTGATGCAGCACGACAGCCAAGCCTTTAATAGGAATGGAAAATGCCATATCATGAAGGAACTTATTTTAAAAATTCCTATGCTGACCCAGGTTGTTTAAATGGCATAATATAACAGGTTATATTTGCCGTTTTAGGAGGGAATTTGGCTATGCTACGTTGGGAATTGTAAACCAAAAAGTCGATCCCTTGCCAAGAACACTTGTTACACCGATCTGTCCTCCATGGCGATGGATAATTTCGGAACAGATGTAAAGGCCCATTCCGAAGCCGGATTGATGATGCTCTTTACTTTGGACTTTTTGAA
>Ga0247815_10000224_pt1 | contig 44718 bp, 42 predicted proteins | sample UWRJL194509B1_FD_181014 | JGI IMG/M metagenome (GOLD analysis project Ga0247815, IMG submission 181014) | Plant litter microbial communities from Arlington Agricultural Research Station in Wisconsin, United States - UWRJ-L194-509B-1 | ecosystem: Environmental > Terrestrial > Plant litter >...
CCGCCGACTGCGTCGCCACGCAACTGTCGCAGGACGGAGACCGTTACGCGGAGCTGGGCCGCAAATTGAGGAGCACTTCCTTCTCGACCGCGCTGACCATCGCGCGCGGCAGCTCCGACCACGCCTGCGCCTACGCCGCCTACCTGATCATGGCCCGCCTGGGCCGCGTGGTGGCGTCGCTGCCGATGTCGCTGGTGACGCTGAACAAATCGCCGCTGATCACCCGCGACACGCTGGCGATCTCTATCTCGCAATCGGGCCAGAGCCCGGACGTGGTCGAGCCGATCAAATACTTCCGCGACGGCGGCGCCACCACCATCGCGCTGGTCAACGACATCGATTCGCCGCTGGCGCACGCCGCCGAGTGGGCGATGCCGCTGCGCGCCGGCAAAGAGCTGAGCGTGGCCGCGACCAAGAGCTTCATCACCAGCATGGTGGCGGGCGCGCGCCTGGTGGCCGCATGGCAGAACGATCCGGAGCTGCTGGCCGGCCTGGAAGACCTGCCGGAATCGCTGCGCGCGGCGACGCAAGAGGACTGGTCGAAGGCGGTCGAAGTGCTGGCGCCGGCCCGCAACATCATGGTGGTCGGGCGCGGCATCAGCTTCCCGGTGGCTTTGGAAGCCTCCTTGAAGTTCAAGGAAACCTCGGCGCTGCAAGCGGAAGCTTTCAGCGGCGCGGAGATCAAACATGGCCCGATGGCGCTGATCGAGGAAGGCTATCCGCTGGTGATCTTCGCCACGCGCGGCGCGACGCAGGCAAGCCTGCTGCAACTGGCGACCGAGATGCGTGGCCGCGGCGCGCGCGTGCTGCTGGCGGCTCCGGCTGATGTCGCGGACCGCGATCTGACCTTGCCGGTGGCGGCGACGCCGGATCTGGATCCGATCGTCGCGATCCAGGCGTTCTACGTGATGGCGGCGCAGCTGTCGGCCGCGCGCGGCATGGACCCGGACGCGCCGCGCCATCTGAGCAAAGTCACCAAGACCAACTAAGCGGCCAAGGCCTACGCCATCAATGAAGAAACGCCTACTACTTGCGGCATTGATGGTGCAGACACTGGCCTCTGCGGCCCCCGCTGAAAAAATCGAGTTCTGGACCTTCAGCATGAAGCCCAAATTCACCCCCTACTTCGAGACGCTGGTGAAGACCTACGAAGCCGGCAATCCAGGCGTGAAAGTGGAATGGGTCGACTTCCCCTGGGACATCATCCAGACCAAGCTGGTGACGCGCATCGTCGCCGGCACGCCGCCGGCGCTGGTCAACCTCAACGTGCCGTGGGCCGACGAATTCGCCCGCGACGGCCTGCTCGCGCCGGTCGACGCGCTGCTCGGCGACGCCCGCCCGCGCTATCTCGCCAGCACGCTGGAAGACCTGACGTTCAACGGAAAAACCTACGGCTTCCCGATGTACAGCAACGTCGCCGTCATCGCCTACAACACGCAGATCTTCAAAGCCGCCGCCATCCCGCACGCGCCGCGTGACCTGGACGAGCAACTGCTGTTCGCGCGCCAGATCGCCGCGCGCACCGGCAAGGCCGGGCTGTGTCCCGCGCTGTCCAAGATCGACGGCCTGATGATGCAGCAAGGGCTGGCCGTCATCAAGGATGGCAAGGCGGTCTTCAACTCGCCCGCGCACGTGGCGCTGATCACGAAGCTGGCCGTCACCTATAAGGCCGGCGGCTTGCTGAAGGACGCGCTGTTCGCCGAGGATAACTTCCCCGCCGCGATCGACGCCTACAAGGGCGGCCGCCTCGGCATGCTGCTGGCGCCGCCGACGGCGGTCAAGCGCATCCAGAGCGACGCCAAGGATATCTACGCCATCACCGACGTGGCCCCGGCGCCGCTCGGCCCGAGCGGCATCGCCGACGGCGGCTGGCTGGTGCACTTCGCGGTGCCGAAGAATGTCGACGCGAAGCTGCTGCCGGCGATCGGCAAGTTCGCGCGTTACCTGACCAACGACGCCAACCAGCTGGCGTTCGCCAAACAGGCCAGCGTGTACCCGGCGATGGCGCAGGCGGCCAACGATCCATTCTTCACCACCGTACCGCCGGGCGCCGGCGCGGCCGAGAAGGCCGTATCGGCGGGCGCCGTATCGATGCCGCACTCGCACACGCTGTACGTGGCCGGCATCACCGACTACGACGAGTTGCGCCGTTATCTGGTCAAGGCGGTCGAAGCCGGCGTGACGGGAAAGCAGGACGTCAAGCAGGCGCTGGACCAGGCGGTCGCGATCTGGAACAAAAAGCTCGCCTCGCAGCGGAGCCACTAATATGCGTAACCCTATGCGCAACCTCGCCGCATGGCTGTTCCTCGCGCCGGCGCTGGCATTGCTGGCCGTCTTCTCCTTCTGGCCGGTGGCCTTCGGCTCGCTGCTGGCCTTCACCGACTACAGCCTGATACGCGAAACGCATTGGGTCGGCCTGGACAACTTCCGCTACATCTTCGACAACGAGATGTTCGTCACCGGCCTGAAAAACTCGCTGTTGTTCCTGTTGATGGTGCCCTTCGTGCAAATCGGCGCCTTGAGCCTCGCGGTCCTGGTCAACAACCAGCTACCCGGCATCCGCTACTTCCGCGCCGCTTTCTATGTCCCGGTCGTGACGACCGTCTCGGTGGTCGGCATCATGTGGGGCTTCATGTTCCACGAACAGGGCGCGCTCAATTACGTGCTGATGACGCTCAACCTGGTCGGCGCGCCGGTGGGCTGGCTCTCCAACGACAACCTCGCGCTGTTCGCCATCATGTTCGTCACGCTGTGGCGCGGCCTTGGCTGGTACATGGTGATGTACCTCGCCGCGCTGCAAGCCGTCCCCGCAGACATGCAAGAAGCCGCCCTCCTCGACGGCGCCAACCGCTGGCAGCGATTCTGGAAAATCACCGTGCCGATGCTGCGCCCCACGATCATGATCTGCACCGTCCTCTCCGTGCTGGCCGCATTAAAAGCCTACCAGGAAGTCGACGTGCTGACCCAAGGCGGTCCAATGAACTCCACCTTCACCGGCCTGTATTACGCCTACGACCAAGGCCTCAAGCACCTCAAGCTGCCGCGCGCGCTGGCCGCCAGCTTCGTCATGTCGATCTTCTGCATCGGCATCGCCCTGCTCTGCCTGCGCTACATCAAGCCGAAACATCGATGAAGACAATCGCACACTACCTTCTGCTCTGCGCCATCGCGGTCGTCTGCGTGTTCCCATTCTGGTGGACGCTGGTCACCGCGCTGTCCACCGAAGGCAACATCTTCGCCTTCCCGCCGACCTTCTGGCCGAAAGAGCCGTCGTTCGACAACTTCATCGAAGTCTTCAACGCTATCCCGATCTGGTCCTTTTTCCGCAACTCGGTCCTGATCGCCGCCTGCACCGTATTCTGGAAACTGGCGCTGTGCTCCGCCGCCGCGTATCCGCTGGCGCGCATGCACTTCAAGGGCCGCAAGCTGGTGTTCGGCCTGATCCTCGCCACGCTGGTGCTGCCGTCGGAAGTCAACTTCCTGGTCAACTTCATCACGGTGACGAAACTCAGCCTGGTCGACACCTACACCGGCGTGATCCTGCCCAACGTCGTCACGGCGGTCGCCATCCTGCTGCTCAAGCAAGCGTTCGAGGAAGTGCCGCAAGACCTGATCGACGCCGCCCGCGTCGACGGCGCCTCCGAATGGACCATCTTCAGCAAGATCATGCTGCCGCTGATCGCGCCGTGGCTCGCCACGGTCGGCATCCTGACGGCGGTGGAAGCATGGAACGAATACATCTGGCCCTCGATCGTCATGAGCAAGCCGGATGAATTCCCGCTGTCGGTGGGCGTGCTGTATTTGCGCGGCACCTTCGGCAGCAGCACGCGCGTGATCGCCGCCGGCACCGTGCTCACCATCCTGCCCACGCTGGCAGCCTTCTTATTTACCCAACGATTCTTCATGCGCGGCATGGACGGAGCAGTGAAATGACAACCCAAAACGACCTCAAAAAAATCGCCGGCCAGCTGATCATGATCCGCTTCCCCGGCACCGTGCTCGATGCCGCCACCGCCGACTTCCTGAAGGCGAACAGCATCCGCGCCGTCTGCCTCTTCCGCGGCAACATGACCGACTCCGAACAACTAGCCAAGCTGACCGCCGACCTGCGCGCCGTCATGGGTCCTGAATCGCTGATCGCCATCGACCAGGAAGGCGGCGCCGTGGTGCGCTCGACCTGGGTTCCGGCGCCGCCGGCCGCCATGGGCCTGGGCGCCGCCGACGACACCGACCTCGCCTACCGCACCGGCGCCGCCGTGGCGCGCGCGGTCAAGGCGCTGGGCTTCAACTGGAACTTCGCGCCGGTGCTGGACCTGAACAACAACCCGCACAACCCGGTGATCGCCGAGCGCTCCTTCGGCGCCGAGCCGAAACGCGCCGCCGAACTGGCGATGGCGTGGATGGCCGGCAGCCATGCCGAAGGCGTGGCCTGCTGCGTCAAGCACTTCCCCGGCCACGGCGACACCAACGTCGATTCGCACCGCGACCTGCCGACCGTGAACAAGCCGGTCGAAGAACTGGACCGGCTGGAGCTGGCCCCGTTCCGCATCGCCTCCGGCGCCGCCCCGGCGATGATGACCGCGCACATCGTCTACCCGACCTTGGACCCGGACAATCCAGCCACGATGTCGCGCCGCATCCTCACCGGACTGCTGCGCGATGAATGGAAATACAAAGGCATCGTCATCACCGACGGCATGGACATGCACGCCATCGCCGGCCGCTACGGCGTCGGCAACGCGGCGGTGCGCGCGCTGACCGCCGGCGCCGACATGGTCATGGCGCTGGGCACCACCGAAACGCAAGAGGAAACGCTGAACTCCATCGCCGCAGCCCTGGCATCCGGCGCGCTGACGCAAGAGGAAATCCAGATCCGCCTCGACCGTCTGGCCGCCTTGGCCAAAGCCTATCCGTGCAAACCGCGCTCCTACAAAGAGGACGCCGCCGACCGCGAAGTCATGGCCGAGGGCTGGCGCCGCAGCCTGACCGCCTACGGCGCGCCGAGCCGCCCGGCCAAGGGCGCCGGCGTGCGCCTGGTGGTGCGCCAGGACGTGGTCAGCGACGGCGTCTCGGAAGCCGGCGTGCCGGCCGAGCAAGTGGCTGCCTCGCTGCGCCGCCTGTACGACGTCGAGCTGGTGACCTTCGCCGATGCCGACACCTTCGACTGGAGCGCGCTGCCGCAAGACGGCCGCTTCACCGTGCTAGCCTCGACCTCGCGCCTGCGCTACGGCGAACACGCGCGCGCCACCTGGCGCCCCGACCTGCACCTGGCGTTGTGGAACCCGTACCAGGCGCTGGACATCCAGGCCCCGGCGCTGATGACCTACGGCTTCGCCAAGCCGGCGCTGGACGCGGTCAACGGCTGGCTGTCCGGCGAGCTGGAAGCGGCCGGCAACGCGCCGGTTCCCGGCTTCAAATAAAAAGAACACGGGAGACTCCACATGAAAGAGCAAAACATCCGCAACCCGAAGTTCTGGGTGCCCAGCCTGTACCTGGCGCAGGGCCTGCCCTTCTTCGCGGTGGCGATCGTCGCCAACCAGATGTTGAAGAGCATGGGCGTGCCCAACGACGAGCTGAATCACTGGACCGCCTTGATTGGCTTCGCCTGGGTGTTCAAGCCGCTGTGGAGTCCCTTCCTCGAACTGGCGAGCAGCAAGAAGCTGATCGTCGTCACTTTCCAGATCCTCGGCGGCGTGTGCCTCGGCGGCGTCGCGCTGGCGTTGCAGGCGCCGTTCTGGTTCGCCGCATCGATGGCGATGCTGGCCCTGGTCGGCATCTCGGCCGCCACCCACGACATCGCGTGCGACGGCTTGTACATCACCAGCCTCGATGAAAAACAGCAGGCGCAATACGCCGGCTGGACCGGCACCTTCTTCAACGCCGGCAAATTCTTCACCACCGGCGGCCTGCTGCTGCTGGCCGGGCACTTCGAAAAGACCCTCGGCGTAGTGCCCGCATGGACCATCTGCTTCTGCATCCTGGCCGCCATCATGATCGGCCTGGGCCTGTACAACAGCTGGGCGCTGCCGCTGGCGAAAAACGAAGTCACCGCCGACACCAACGCCGCCGCCATCGCCCGCACGCTTTCGGAAGTGATCGTCGAATTCTTCAGGAAGCCCGGCATCTGGGTCTCGATCCTGTTCATCATCCTGTTCCGCGCCGGCGAGGCGCAGGTGCAGTCGATCGGCCCGCTGTTCCTGCGCGAGGCGCGCAACCTCGGCGGCCTTGGCCTGTCGACCGCCGAAGTGGGCGCCGTCTACGGCACCGTCGGCACCGTGGCCTTCATCGTCGGCAGCATCGCCGGCGGCTACTTCACTTCGTGGCTCAGCCTCAAACGCGCCATCCTGTGGCTGATCCTCGCGGTCAACCTGCCCAACGCCGCCTTCTATCTGCTGTCCTACTTCCAGCCGACCGACCTGTCCATCATCGGCGCCGCGCTGAGCGTGGAGATGTTCGGTTACGGCTTCGGCTTCGTCGGCCTGATCCTGTACATGATGCAGGTGGTCGCGCCGGGCAAATACCAGACCGCGCACTACGCCTTCGCCACCGGCATCATGCAGCTGGGCTTTGTGCTGTTCAAGCTATTCAGCGGCGACATCCAGATCGCGCTGGGCTACCAGCACTTCTTCATCTGGGTCATGCTGTGCGCGATCCCGGTCGCGGTGCTGTCGCAGCTGATTCCGATGACGGCGCGCCCGCAGCCGGACCAGCAAGAGCCGGCGGCGGCGCAAGCCGCCCACGCCGGCTAAGCGCATGGCGAGCGTCAGCCTGCAAGGCATCGTCAAGCATTACGATAAAACCCCGGTCATCCACGGCGTCGACCTCGATATCGCCGACGGCGAATTCATGGTCTTCGTCGGGCCCTCCGGCTGCGGCAAGTCCACGCTGCTGCGGATGATCGCCGGTCTGGAAACCATCAGCGGCGGCGCACTGCGCATCGGCGGCGTGCTGGCCAACGACATCGCGCCGGCCAAGCGCAAGCTGGCGATGGTGTTCCAGTCCTACGCGCTGTACCCGCACATGACGGTGTATGAGAACATGGCGTTCGCACTCAAGCTGGCCGGCCACAAACCGGACGAAGTGCAGGCGGCGGTGGAACGCGCCGCCGGCATCCTGCAGATCGCGCCGCTGCTCAAGCGCCGGCCCAAGGAATTGTCCGGCGGCCAGCGCCAGCGGGTCGCCATCGGCCGCGCCATCGTGCGCACGCCTGAGGTGTTCCTGTTCGACGAGCCGCTGTCCAACCTGGATGCCAGCCTGCGCGTGCAGATGCGGGTCGAGATCAGCCGCCTGCACCAGGAACTCAAGACCACCATGATCTACGTCACCCACGACCAGGTCGAGGCGATGACGCTGGGCCAGCGCATCGCGGTCTTCAACGGCGGCCGCATCGAGCAGGTCGGCACGCCGCATGAGCTGTACAACCACCCGGCCAACCTGTTCGTGGCCGGCTTCCTCGGCACGCCGAAGATGAACTTCATCCCCGGCGAGATCGTCGCCGCCGACGGCGACGGCGCGCGGGTGCGGCTGCCCGGCGGCGCGCTCGTCTCGGTCGCGGCGACGCGCGATGCGGTCCGCGCAAGCGCGGCCGCCGACGCGGTGTCGGGTGCGGGGTCGGACGCGGCGACCAGCCCGCGCGTCGGCGACCATGTCACGCTGGGCGTGCGCGCCGAGCACCTGACGCTCGCCGCGCCGGAGCAAGTCGACAACGTCATCGACGCCGGCGTCGGCCACGTCGAATATTTGGGCGACCTGTCCATCGTCTACGCCACGCTGGCCGGGGTGCCGGACATGATCGCCGTCAAGCGGGCGGCCGAGGCGCCGCCGCTGCGCGCCGGCAGCCGCGCGCGGGTCTACTTGCCGCCGTCGCGTTGCCTGTTATTTAACGCCGAAGGCCGCGCCCTCTCGCGCCGTTTTGTGTAACAATACGCGGGTTTACACTATCGTGACGGGAAGGCCCATGCGCCATCTGTCTGCGTCTAATTTGTTTGATTGAAGGATACCCATGTCCCACATTCGTCTTGCTCGTATTAGCCTGCTCCTGGCCGCCATCGGCCTGAACGCCGCACCAGCCATGCTGGGCATGTCCGCCGCCCACGCCGCGGAAAAAGAAAAGCCGGCGGCTGAAGCGCCGAAAGACACCATCCGTCCGGAGATGTTCAAGCTGCTCGAACCGGCACAGACCAAGGAACTGCTGGCGGCGAAGAACTACACCGAATTCCAGACCCGCATCGACACCGCCGCCGCGATGCCCAACATCACGCCGTACGAAACCTTCGTGCTGAACCAGATGCGCGTGCAACTGGGCCAGGCTTCGGGCAACAACGAAATGGCCATCAAGGGCCTCGAAGCGATGATCGAATCGGGCCGCATGAAGCCGGAGGACAAGCTGCGCTTCATCGACGCCATCGCCGGCATGTACTACAGCAACGTGAAGGACTACGACAAGGCCATCGTCTGGTTCAACCGCTACGGCGCCGAATCGGGCGACAACGTCAAGCAGCGCCAGTTCATCATCCGCTCCTACTTCCTGAAAGACGATTTCGCCTCCGCCAAAACGGAAGTGCTGAAGGATATCGACGCGGCGAAGAAAACCGGCGCCGCGCCGCCGAAGGATGAGCTGAACCTGCTGGGCAACGTCGGCATCAAGACCAAGGATACCGCCCTGTACCTGCAAGCCGTGGAAGAGCTGACCCGCTACTACCCGACGCCGGACTACTGGGCCGATCTGCTGAACCGCACCCGCGGCAAGAAGACCTACGTGCAGCGCCTCGACCTGGATCTGGTGCGTCTGAAGGCGGTCGCCGCGCCGACCAAGATGGAGCCAGAGGACTACGCCGAACAAGCCGAATTGGCGGTGCTGGGCGGCTTCTTCAGCGAAGCGAAGATCGCGATGGACAAGGGCTACCCGAGCGGCATCCCGGCCGGCAAGGACAAGGTCGCGTTGCAGAAGATCCGCGACAGCGCCAACAAGGGCGCCGCCGACGATGCGAAGAACATCGATACCGGCGTCGCCGCCGCGCAGAAGTCGAAAGACGGCGTCGGCCTGGTCAACCTGGGCTACAACTACATCACGCTGGGTCAGTTCGACAAGGGCGTGGACCTGATGAAGCAAGGTATCGCCAAAGGCGTGTCGAAGAATCCGGAAGATGCCAAGCTGCGCCTCGGCTACGCCCTGGCGATGGCCGGCAAGAAGGATGAATCGGTCAAGCTGCTGGAAACCGTGACCGGCGACGACGGCCGCGCCGATCTGGCGCGCTACTGGATCATGTACCAAAACCCGCCTGCGGCCGCGCCAGCCGCCGCTGCGAAGTAATCCAAAGCCGGCTTCCAGCCGGCTTTTTTATTACCGCATCGCTTCCGACAAAGTGCGCAATAGCTGATGCTCGCCGTCGGCGCTCAGCTCCCAGAACATCGCGCCGCGCAGGCCCTGCCGCTTGATGTAGCGGGCCTTCTCCTTCAGCGAGGCCTGGTCCTCGTAGCTGATCCAGATTTGCTCCCGCGCGTTGTACAGGTACGGCACCCGCGCCGATACGTTCCAATAACGCCGGTATCCGTTGCCGCCTTCGAACGACGGCGTCAGCATGCCTTGCTTGAGAAGATGGCTGAAGCCATATGCGTTGCCGCCATTGACGCCGCCGGTCGCGCCGCCGTCGCAGGCCTGGTACTGGCCGTCGCCATCCGCGCCCGGCGCGCAGCCCTTCCATCCGTAGCCGTAGAACGGCACGCCCAGCACCAGCTTGTCGGCCGCGATGCCGGCCTCAAGGTAGCGCTCCACCGCGCCCGAGGCGTGGAAGGCGCTGGCCGCCACCGGATCTTTGGCGTCGGCGTACAGCGCGGCGTGGTGGCCGCTGTTCTTCTCCCACGGCATATGGAAGTCGTAGGCCATGATGTTGATCCAGTCCAGGCTCTTCGCCAGCTCCTTGATCCAGCCGCCGCCGCCGGCGTCGTTGATGTAGTTGGCGTTGCCGCCGGCGGCGATGGTGATCACGTAGTGCTTGCGGTCCTTCTCGCCGGCCGCGTCGAAGGCGGCGCGCAGCTCGCGCGCCAGCGTGATGAAGTTTTGCTTGTCCTGCGGCCGCGCGCAGGTTTCGCCCGCCACGCAAGGCACGCCGGCCTCGGTCGGATATTCCCAATCGATGTCGATGCCGTCCAGGCCATAGCGGCGCATCAGCCGCAGCGACGAGGCGATGAAGTTGGCGCGCGCCTCGGCCGAATCGGCGACGTTGGAAAACCGGTTCGACCAGTCCCACCCGCCGACCGACACCACCACCTTGAACTTGGGATGGTTCTTCTTCAGCGCCACCAGCGCGCGCAGGTTGGCGCCGTCGGCCGCCTCGTCGCGGAAGGCCAGCGCGCCGTTGAGCGGCTCCTGGCAAGGCGCCACCAGGTTCACCGACGGCTCGGGATTGCCATGCTTGCCATCCCAGCACAGGTCGACGAAGGCGTACAGCGCCATCGTCAGCTTGCCCGCGTCGACGTTGGCGGCGGTGACGGCGAAGGCGTCCGACTTCCAGCCGGGGTAGTAGCCGACCACTTCGGACGCGGCGGCCGGCAAGGCCGCGCTGACAGAGCCGATCGCCGCGACGGCCGCCGCCATCGCCCATTTGCGTAAATTAGTTTGCATTGAGTTCCGCCACAAAGTCATACATATCGCCACGGAAGTAGGAGCGGCAGAATTCCACCGCGCGTCCATCGCGCAAAAATCCCAGCCGCTCGACGGCGAGGCCGGCGTCGCCCTCCTTCGCCTGCAGCAGCTTGGCCTGTTCGGCGTTGAGCAGCAGCGCGGACAAGCGCTGCAAGGCGCGCACCGGGCGGTTGCCGGCCTTTTCCAGCGCGTCGTACATCGACAGGTCGACCGCCTCCAGCGACGGCAGGCAGGACGCCACGATGGTCGCGTACTCAAGGCACATCGGCACGTCGTCGGCGTAGCGCATGCGGTGGAAGCGGAACACCTTGGCGCCGGGGCTGAGCCGCAGCCGCATCGCCTCGTCCGGCGTCACCGTGCCCTCGGAGCGCTTGAGCCACACGCTGCGCGGCGTGCGCCCGCGCGCCCGCATGTCCTCCGAAAAAGAGGTCAGCTTGGCGAAGTTCTTTTCGATGCGGGTGTTGATGAAATTGCCGGAGCCGGGCCGGCGCACCAGCACCCCCTCGCCCACCAAGCCGTCGATGGCCTTGCGCACCGTGATGCGCGAGATCTCCAGGTCGGCGGCCAACTGGCGTTCGGCCGGCAGCGCGTCCTCCGGCTTGAGCAAATGCTGTTCGATGGCCGAGCGCAGCGCGCGCTGCAGCCGCTGGTACAAGGGTAGGTTACTGGTCTCATTGAGGTGCTGCCGGATGTGTACCAGTGGGGTCATTTGATCGCGTTCCATAACGATGAAGACATCCTCTTTGAATTTGTCAAACGATAATACCAAAAAAAGACCACAACACATTCAGCTATCTGCCAAGCAAGCCGAAATATTTCGCCGCAACAGCCACCAACCCTTATGGGTATTGGATTTCTATTTGTTGCAACGGCCCACATGCGCGTGCAATACCACCGTCTGGCCGCTTCTCAATAGTTGCTATAAAGCCACTCTGTATGCCGCATACAACATAACAAAAAAGAATTTTAAAGTGGTAGTGATCTGGTATTAAAACACGGGTATATTGGCGTTGGATTGGTTTTGAACGTGGTTTGAAAAAGAAGTGAAAAATGACACATCGACAATCGGTTGGCTCGGCGGAGCCTTCATCAACGGGAGGGAACATGTACCACAATTCGAATAATACTAAGATGTCCAAACTGACGCCTATCGCCACCGCGGCGGCCTTGCTGGCGCTGAGCGTCGGCATGAACGCCCAGGCGCAGCAGACCACCACCGAGAAAGAGCCGGACGTGGTCGTCGTCAGCGGCATCCGCGGCTCGCTGCAGCAATCGCTGTCGGTCAAGCGCAACGCGTCGAGCAACGTCGACGTGATCACCGCCGAAGACGTCGGCAAGATGCCGGACAAGAACGTGGCCGACTCGCTGCAACGCATCCCGGGCGTGAACATCTCCACCTCGGGCGCCGGCTCCGGCGGCTTCGATGAAAACGACCGCGTCTCGATGCGCGGCACCGCGCCTTCGCTGACCCAGACCCTGATCAACGGCCACGCCGTGTCGACCGGCGACTGGTTCGTGCTGGACCAGGTGGGCGGCGCCGTCGGCCGTTCCGCGTCGTACTCGCTGCTGCCGTCGGAGATCGTCGGCCAGGTCGTGGTCTACAAAGCGCCGACCGCCGACCAGGTCGAAGGTGGTTCGAGCGGCTCGATCGACATCCGCACCCGCCATCCGCTGGACTTCAAGAAGGCGATTTCGATGGAGGCCACCGTGCAAGCGGTGTACGCCACGCTGCCGGAAAAAACCGATCCGCAAGTAAGCGCGCTGTTCAACTGGAAGAACGAAGCCGGCACGCTCGGCCTGATGGTGCAGGGCTTCTCGGAAAAACGCACGCTGCGCCGCGACGGCCAGGAGCTGCTGCAATGGACCCAGGTGTCGCCGACCAACGCCGCCGTCAAGACCAATCCGGACCTGGCCAACGTCTGGTTCCCGCGCCTGATCGGCTCCTCGCTGTTCCAGCAGGAGCGCAAGCGCGAGGGCGGCCTGGTCGACCTGCAATTCAAGCCTAGCCGCGATTTGAGCCTGGAAGCGACCTACTTCCGTTCGAAGATGAACGCGTCGAACTACAACACCAACTACATGACCGACATGAACGGCTCGGGCATGCTGGGTTCCGGCGTCGCGCCGGATCCGGGCTACGTGATCCGCAACGGCACGCTGACGTCGGCGTCGTTCACCAACAAGGGCACCACCGCCGCGCCGCTGCGCTACGGCATCGTCGACGACATCGTCCGCGAAGGCGCCTACTCGCAGACCGAGTTCTTCGACCTTGACGGCAAATGGCGCGTCAACGACAAGCTGGTGCTGACCGCCAAGGCCGGCGCCACCAAGGGCAAGGGCGTGACCCCGAGCCAGGGCGTGTTCGAAGGTGACGTCAACAACTCCGGCGCCAGCTACCAGCTGAACGGCCTGGGTTCGCCGGCCACCGTCAAGTTCCCGAACATCGACGTCTCCAAGTTCACCGGCACGCCGCTGGACTGGATCTTCGGCGTGTCGCCGGCGACCACCGAAGACAAGGAAAGCTACGGCCAGATCGACGCCGCCTTCGCGCTGGATGCGGGCGTTTTCCGCGAAGTCAAATTCGGCGTGCGCGCCACCCACCACACCCGCTCCAACTTCGAAGTGGCGCAGGGTCCGAACTGGTCCAACACCGACGTCGGCGGCACCAGCACCAACCCGGCCTGGAACGGCACCACCTATCCCGGCAACTTCGGCAACGACCTGGGTGGCGACTTCCCTAAAAACGTCTGGATCCTCGATCCGAAGATCCTCAACGCCTGGGGCGACCTGCACTCGAACCGCGACATCAGCCGCACCTATTACCAGGACATGTTCGACCTGAAGGAAAACACCAAGGCCGCCTACGTCCAGGGTGAGATGGAAGGCGAAGGCTGGAGCGGCAACATCGGCGTGCGCCTGGTGCGCACCGAAGGCACCTCGAACGGCTACCAGATCCTGCCGAACCAGCCAGCGGGCGAAACGCTGCCGGCGTATCCATGGGGTGGTTTCGTCAAGAAGACCGCGATCGACAACAACACCACGATCCCGCTGCCTAGCCTGAACCTGAAGTTCGACCTGCGCCAGGACGTGGTGGCGCGCCTGGGCATCTCGCGCACCATGACCCGTCCCGACTACGGCGCATTGGGCGGCGCGGTGATCCTGACCGACGAAACCCACACCGGCAACGGCGGCAACTCGGCGCTGAAACCGGTCAAGTCGAACAACATCGACGCCAGCGTGCAGTGGTACTTCGCGCCGCGCGCGCTGCTGTCGGCGGGCGTGTTCTTCATGGACCTGAAAGACTACGTCGGCTACGGTTCCAGCACCGGCAACTTCATCGACACCCGCGCTTCGCAAGAGCAAGGCAAACCGGTGTTCGCCAACTACACCATCACCTCGCCGATCAACGTCGGCGCCCAGGTGAAGGGGCTGGAACTGGCGGCGCAGGTACCGGTGGGCATGGGCTTCGGCTTCGACGCCAACGTCACGCTGGCCGATTCGCACCTGGACTTCGGCAAGTGCCCGGCGTTCCAGACCTCGACCTCGGGCGATCCATGCGACATGCTGGGCGCCTCGAAGACCACCGCCAACGGCGGCCTGTACTTCGAGAACGACACCTTCAACGCCCGCGTCAGCTACGCATGGCGCTCGTCGTTCCTGGCGGCCCAGGATCGCGGCACGCCACTGTACCAGGATTCGACCGGCACCCTGTCCGCCTCGTTCAACTACAACATCAGCAAAAACCTGACGTTGACGATCAGTGGCCAGAACCTGAACAATCCTATCCTGAAGAACTACATCTTCAACAAGGACCAGCCGGCGCGCTTCTACGCCAACGGCGCGCAGTACTACGCCGGCCTGCACATCAAGTATTAATCTCTCGTTTCATTGTGTAGTCTCTCCCCGCCACGGCGTCCTCGCCCTGGCGGGTTTTTTTATGCCATCATACGATCATGAACGCCATCACCGAATACCGCGACCTGGACCCGGCCCGCTTCTTCAGCGAGGTCGCCGGCGCCTATCGTCCCGCGATCCTGCGCGGCTTCGTCCGGCACTGGCCGGCGGTGCAAAAAGCACGGCAATCGCCGGAGGCGCTGTGCCAATACCTGCTGGGCTTCGACGGCGGCGTCGAGGTCGACGCGGTGATGACCCCGCCCGCCGAGCGCGGACGGCTGTTCTACAAGCCGGATATGACGGGCTTCAATTTTGTCCGCAACAAGGTGCCGGTGGCGAAGGTGATCGAACAGCTGGCGCGCTACTCGCAATTCGAGGCGCCGCCGTCGGTGGCGATACAGAGCGCGCTGATCGACGACTGCCTGCCGCGCTTCGCGCTGGAAAATATCGCGCCGGCGCTGCCGGCGACGGCGCGGCCGCGTCTTTGGCTGGGCAACACCATCACCACGCCGGCGCACTTCGACGAATCCTACAACCTGGCCTGCGTGGTCAGCGGCGAGCGGCGCTTCACGCTGTTCCCGCCGGAGCAGGCGGCCAACCTGTATATCGGTCCGCTGGATTTCGCGCCGACGCCGACGCCGATCAGCATGGTCGACTTCCGCGCGCCGGACCACGCCGGGCACCCGCGTTTCAAGGACGCGATGGCCGCCGCGCTGGTGGCCGACCTGCTGCCCGGCGACGCGCTGTACATCCCGACGCTGTGGTGGCACCACGTGCAGTCGAACGGCATCCTCAACATGATGGTCAACTACTGGTGGAAGAACGAGCAGCCGGCGCCGGACGCGGGCACCACCTTCGACGCGCTGGTCGCCACGCTCAAGGCGATGAAGCACCAGCCGCCGGAAGTGCGCGCCGCGTGGGGCGCCATCTTCCAGCACTACGTGTTCGACGCGGAACAGGATCCGTCCGCGCACATCCCCGAACACAAGCAGGGCGTGCTGAAAAATTCACGCCCGTAGCCAGTCGATCAGCAGCTCGGACGTCAGCGGCCGGCTGTAGAGATAGCCCTGCCCCTTGTCGCAGCCCTGCCGCCGCACCACGGCGGCCTGCGCCTCGGTCTCGATGCCTTCGGCCACGGTGCTCATGCCCAGGCTGCGCGCCACCTTGACCGTCGCCTCGATCAGCACCTCGTGATGGAAACTGGTGTCGGCCAGGCTGACGAACGAGCGGTCGATCTTCACCGTATCCACCGGCAGCAGGTGCAAGCTCGATAGCGACGAATACCCGGTGCCGAAATCGTCCAGCGCCAGCGTCACGCCCAGCCGCTTGAGCCGCCGCAGCTGCTCCTGGATATCCACGCCCTGCGCCGCCAGGCTTTCGGTGATCTCCAGCTGCAGCTGCTCCGGGCGCATCGCGCATTCCAGCAGCACCGCCTTCACGGTGTCGCACAAATCCGCCTGCGCCAGCTGCGCGCGCGACAGGTTGACCGCCAGCAGCCCGGGCGCCAGCGCGCCGAGTTCCTCGCGCCAGCGCATGAAGTCACGGCAGGCCGTGCGCAGCACATGCTCGCCGATCGCGCCGATCAAGCCGCACTCCTCGGCGATCGGGATGAACTCCACCGGCCCGACCACGCCGCGCAGCGGATGCCGCCAGCGCACCAGCGCCTCGACGCCGGTCGAGCGGTCGATGCCGCCGCCGGCCAGTATCCCGACCACCGGTTGATACACCACGAACAATTCGCCGCGCTCCAGCGCCAGCCGCAGCTCCGCCTCGACGCCGCCGCGGCGCGCCGCCCGCTCTCTCATCTCCGCCGCGAACACCACGCAGCGGCCGCCGCCCTCCGCCTTGGCCGCGACCAGCGCGATGCCGGCGTCGCGCAGCACCTCGTCGGCGGTCGGCACCGCGCCCGACAGCGCCACCAGCCCGATGCTGAAGGTGCAGACGATGTCGTGCTCGCCGATGCGGTACGGCCGGCCCAGCGCCCGCAGCAGGCGCTCGGCCACGCGCGGCGCCACGGCGGCCGACTCCAGCCCGTCGAGCAGCACGGCGAATTCGTCGCCGGCCACGCGCCCCGCCACTTCCGCCGGCACGCCCTCCAGCGATTCGTGCGCGCCGCGGCGGCGGTCCGAGCGCAGCGCAGCGCGCAGCCGCTCGGCCATCAGGCATATCGCCTGGTCGCCGACCGCGTTGCCCCAGGTGTCGTTGATCTGCTTGAAGCGGTCGACGTTGATGAACATCAGCGCGCCGTGGTCGCCGTCGGCTGCACGCCCGCGCGCGGCCATGCGCTGCAGCAGCTCGTGCACGGCGGCGCGGTTGGGCAATTGGGTCAGGGTGTCGGTGCGCGCCACGCTGTCGAGCCGGCGCGTCAGCGTGCGCCGCTCGCGCGCGACCTCGCTGGTGGCGTCGGCCAGCGAGGCCATGATGCGGCCGCCGTCCACCCGCAACAGGCCAAGCGACAGCACCTGCGGCGTGTCGGGCCGGCTCGCGGCATCGGGCGGCACGATGCGCAGCGCCTCGCAGATCACGCCTTGCGACGCGCCGAACTCGCGGCACAGCAGCCGCAGGCCGGGCGCGTACGGCAGCAGCACGGTGAACAGATTGGTCAGGTCGCCGGCGGGCGCCAACGGCATCAGCAACTGCGCCGACATCGGATTCATCATCTCGATCTCGCCGTCCGGCTGGATCTGCATCAGGCCGACCGGCGCCAGATACAGGAACTGGATCAGCCCTTCATACGCGTCGTCATCGCTCATCGGGCGCTCATGAGCGCTTCACCAGCACGTAGCGTATCGGCGCGGACGGCGCGGCCAGCAGCCGCAGTTGGACCTTGACCGGGCGCATACGCAGCGTCAGCACGTAGTCGATGGTCGCGTCCAGCGCGCCGGCGCCGTCCGCCGCGTCCTCGAAGCGCTGCGCCACCATGAAGTTGTTCATGCACGGCGCCACCACGGTGAACAGCGGATGGCCCAGCACCCGCTGCGGCGCCAGGCCGGCGGCGCTGGACTCGAAGGCGTTGTAGCGGTTCACCAGCGTGTCCGCGTCGAAGCCGATCACGCCGAAGTCGAGCGCGTCCAGCGCCGCTTCATCGCACGCCGCCAGACGCGTGGCCAAGTCGGCTTGTTCGAAAATCAATGCGGCCATGCCGGATGCTCCTTGAGAATGGGGGAAATTATCCATTGTCGCACCAATCGATGCATCCGCATGCGGAATGGCCTTGCGCTAGCGCAAGCTTTTGTTAGATATCGCACAGAAATAGATTGACTTCTTAAATGAGACGATTAAAATCTCATTCATTCGAAATGTGCATATGCACATTAAAACCATAAAGGGTAGCTTCATGGACAACTTCAAGCACAAACTACGACCGCTGTGGGTCGCGCTGGCGGCGGGCGGCTTGGCCGCCGCCATCCTCGCCGGCTGCGGCGACAGCAAGGCCGGCGCCGCGCCGGCCGCCAGCCAGGGCGCGCCGATCACCGCCGCCGTCGTCATCGAAAAGCAGATCACCGAAACCCAGGAATTCTCCGGCCGGCTGGAATCGATCGAACGGGTCGAGATCCGCTCGCGCGTCGGCGGCTATATCACCTCGCTCAATTTCCAGCCCGGCGGCAAGGTCAAAAAAGGCCAGCTGCTGTTCGTCATCGATCCCCGCCCCTTCCAGGCCGAAGCCAACCGCGCCGAGGCGGCCGCCGTCTCCGCCCGCGCCAAGGCCGACCTGGCCAAGCTGGAACTGGCGCGCGCCGAAAAGCTGCTGGCCGATAAAGCCATCGCGCAGCGCGAATACGACGAACGCGCCGCCGGCCTGAAAGAGCTGGACGCCAACGCCCGCGCCGCCGCCGCGCAATACGACAACGCCAGGCTCAATCTGGGCTACACCCAGGTGACGTCGCCGATCGATGGCCGCGTCAGCAAAGCCGAGATCACGCTCGGCAACCTGATCGACCCGTCGGCGGTGCTCACCTCCGTGGTCTCCGACGACAAGATCTACGCCAGCTTCGACGGCGACGAGTCGACCTATCTGAGCGTCGGCGCCCACGCCCACGCCGGCCAGCCGGTCAAGGTGCGCGTCGGCCTCGCCAGCGAAACCGGCTTCCCGCATGAGGGCCAGCTGGAATTCGTCGACAACCAGCTCGACGTGCGCAGCGGCGCGGTGCGCATGCGCGCCGTCTTCGCCAACAGCGGCAACCTGCTGGTGCCCGGCCTGTTCGCCCGCGTGCAGCTGGAGACCAGCGCCGGCGACAAGGCCCGCGCCAACGCCATCCTGATCAACGACCAGGCCATCAGCACCGACCAAAGCCGCAAGTTCGTGTATGTCATCGACGCCGCCAACAAGGCCGAGTACCGCCAGGTCACGCTGGGCGCCACCGCCGAAGGTCTGCGCGTGGTGCGCTCCGGCCTCAAGCCGGGCGAGAAGATCGTCGTCAACGGCCTGCAGCGCGTGCATCCGGGCGCGCAGCTGGCGCCGGAGCTGGTGCTCATGGACGGCAAGAGCGCCGACGCCAAGGTCGCCGCCATCGAAGCGAAGGGGCACTGATCATGAACTTCTCACGCTTCTTCGTCGACAAGCCGATCTTCGCGGCGGTCCTGTCGATCATCATCTTCGTCGCCGGCCTGATCGCGATCTTCCAGCTGCCGATCTCCGAGTATCCGAACGTGGTGCCGCCGTCGGTGGTGGTCAGCGCGCAGTACCCGGGCGCCAACCCGAAAGTGATCGCCGAGACGGTGGCCGCGCCACTTGAGGAACAGATCAACGGCGTCGAACACATGATCTACATGTCGTCGCAAAACACCTCCGACGGCGCGCTCAAGCTGACCGTCACCTTCAAGATTGGCACCAACATCCAGCAGGCCGAAACCGAAGTGCAGAACCGCGTCCAGCGCGCGCTGCCTCGCTTGCCCGAGGAGGTGCGCCAGATCGGCGTGACGACGGTCAAGACCTCGCCCAACCTGACCATGGTGGTGCACCTGGTCTCGCCGGACAAAACCTACGACGAACTGTATCTGCGCAACTACGCGGTGCTGAACGTGAAGGACCAGCTGGCGCGCATTCCCGGCATGGGCCAGGTCAACATCCTCGGCTCCGGCGACTACGCGATGCGCATCTGGCTCGACCCGCAGAAGATCGCCGCCCGCAACATGACCGCGACCGACGTCACCAACGCCATCCGCGAGCAGAACGTTCAGGTGGCCGCCGGCGTGGTCGGCGCCTCGCCGAGCAAGGACAGCGAATTCCAGCTGACCATGAACACGCAGGGCCGCCTGAAGACCGAGGAGGACTTCGGCAACATCACCGTGCGCGTCAACGAGGACGGCGCGCTGACCCGCCTGCGCGACGTCGCCCGCATCGAACTCGGTTCCGGCTCGTATGCGCTGCGCGCGCTGCTGGACAACAAGCCGGCGGTGGCGCTGGCGATCTTCGCCTCGCCCGGCGCCAACGACCTGCAGCTGTCGGCCGACGTGCGCGCCAAGATGGAGGAGTTGAGCCACGACTTCCCGCAGGGCGTGCAATTCAGCGTCGCCTACGACCCGACCATGTTCGTGCGCGACTCGATCAAGGCGGTGATCCACACGCTGATCGAAGCGATCGCGCTGGTGGTGCTGGTGGTGATCGTGTTCCTGCAAACCTGGCGCGCCTCGATCATCCCGCTGCTGGCGGTGCCGGTGTCGGTGGTCGGCACCTTCGCCGTGATGCTGGGCTTCGGCTTCTCGATCAACACCTTGACCTTGTTCGGGCTGGTGCTGGCGATCGGCATCGTGGTCGACGACGCCATCGTGGTGGTGGAGAACGTCGAGCGCAACATCGCCGACGGCCTGTCGCCGCGCGACGCCACGGTGCAGGCGATGAAGGAGGTCAGCGGCCCGATCATCGCCATCGCGCTGGTGCTGTGCGCGGTGTTCGTGCCGATCGCCTTCGTCTCCGGCCTGACCGGCCAGTTCTACCGCCAGTTCGCGCTGACCATCGCCATCTCGACGGTGATCTCGGCATTCAGCTCGCTGACCTTGGCCCCGGCGCTGGCGGCCGCGCTGCTGCGGCCACACGACGCGCCGAAAGACGCCGTCACCCGCGTGATGGACAAGCTGTTCGGCCGCTTCTTCCACTGGTTTAACAGCTTCTTCAACCGCTCGTCGCACAAGTACGAAACCGGCGTCAAAGGCGTGTTGGCGCGCAAATCGATGTCGGTCGGCTTCTACCTGGTGCTGGTGGCGCTGGCGGCGGTGATGTTCAAGCTGGTGCCGGCCGGCTTCGTGCCGTCGCAGGACAAGGGCTACCTGGTCGGCTTCGCGCAACTGCCGGAGGCGGCCTCGCTGAACCGCACCGAGAGCGTGATCCGCCGCACCGCCGACATCGCGCTCGGCGTGCCGGGCGCGCGCAACACCGTGGCCTTCCCCGGCCTGTCGGTCAACGACCTGACCAACGCGCCGAATTCAGGCATCGTCTTCGTCGGCGAGCTGGCGCCGGAGACGCGCAAGACCAAGGAGGTCAGCGGGCCGGGCATCGCGGCGGAAATCAACAAGCGCGTCGGCTCTATCCAGGACGCCTTCATCATGGTGTTCCCGCCGCCTCCGGTCAATGGCCTGGGCACCATCGGTGGCTTCAAGATGATGGTCGAAGACCGCGGCAACCTTGGCTACGATGAGCTGTACAAGGCCACCCAGAAGCTGGTGGAGAAAGCCCGCGCCGCGCCGGAACTGGCGGGCGTGTTCTCCGGCTACCAGATCAACGTGCCGCAGCTGTACGCCGACATCGACCGCGACAAGGCCAAGCAACTGGGCGTGCCGCTGGCGACCATTTATCAAACGCTGCAGATCAATCTCGGTTCGCTGTACGTCAACGACTTCAATCAATTCGGCCGCACCTACCAGGTGCGGGTGCAGGCCGACGCCCAATTCCGCTCGCGGGTGGAGGACGTGGCGCAGCTGAAGGTCCGCAGCGAAAAAGGCGAGATGATTCCGCTGTCGTCGCTGATGCGCATCTCCAACAGCTATGGCCCGGATCGGGTGCAGCGCTACAACGCCTACCTGGCGGCCGACGTCAATGCCGGCCCGGCGCCGGGCTACTCGTCCGGCCAGGCGCAGGCCGCGCTGGAACGCATCGCCAAGGACGTGCTGCCGAAAGGCGTGACCTATGAATGGACTGAACTGACCTACCAGGACACCATCGCCGGCAATACCATGATCTACGTGTTCCCCTTGTGCGTGCTGCTGGTGTTCCTGGTGCTGGCCGCGCAGTATGAAAGCTGGACCCTGCCGCTGGCGGTGATCCTGATCGTGCCGATGTCGATCCTGTGCGCGCTGGTGGGCGTCAAGCTGACCGGCGGCGACAACAACATCTTCACCCAGATCGCGCTGTTCGTGCTGGTGGGGCTGGCGTCGAAGAACGCGATCCTGATCGTCGAATTCGCCCGCGAGCTGGAACATCACGGCCGCACCGTGGTGCAGGCCGCGCTGGAGGCGAGCCGTCTGCGTCTGCGTCCGATTTTGATGACGTCGATCGCCTTCATCATGGGCGTGCTGCCGCTGGTGTTCTCGCACGGCGCCGGCGCCGAGATGCGTCACGCGATGGGCGTGGCGGTGTTCGCCGGCATGCTGGGCGTCACCTTCTTCGGCCTGTTCCTGACGCCGCTGTTCTACGTCCTGCTGCGCAAGCTGGCGCAATACCTGGAGCGGCGCAAGCCGGCGACTGCGATTGTCGCCGCGCCAACCCAACTGGAAGGACACTGAGATGAAATCGATGATCGCCCAAGGCGTCGCGCCACTGTTGGCGGCCCTGCTGCTGACCGCCTGCGCCGCGCCTGAATTCAAACAACCCGCGATCGACGTGCCGCTCGCCTTCAAGGAAGCCGCGACGCCGGTGCGCACCGCCGCCGACGGCAGCACCTGGCAAGCCGCGCAAGCGGCCGAAGCGGAGCCACGTGGCGAGTGGTGGCTGGCCTTCAACGATCCGGCCCTGAACGCGCTGGTCGACGAAGCCACGCGCGCCAATGCCAACCTTGCGGTGGCGGCGGCCCGCGTCAAGCAGGCGCGCGCCATCGCCGGCATCGCCGAGGCGGACCGCGTGCCGCAAGTCGGGGTGGGCGTCGGCGCCCAGCGCCAGCGGCAATCCGACGTGGCGCTCGGCCTGCCGGCCGGCACGCCGGTCGCGCCGGGCAACGTCTTCAGCGCTCAGCTGACGGCCAGCTACGAGGTCGACCTGTTCGGCCGCGTCTCGTCGAACGTCGGCGCCGCCCGCAACGACGCCGCCTCGGTGGAGGCGACCTATCGCTCGGTGCTGCTGGCGGTGCAGGCCGACGTGGCGCAGACCTACTTCCGCCTGCGCGCCACCGACGCCGAACTGGAAACGCTGAACCGCACGGTGCAGACCCGCGAAGAAAACGTCAAGGTCAACCAGCGCCGCTTCGACCTGGGCGACATCGGCGAATTCGACCTGTCGCGCGCCCGCACCGAGCTGGCGACGTCGCGCGCCGAAGCCATCGGCCTGCAACGCCAGCGCGTGACGACCGAGCATGCGCTGGCGGTCCTGCTGGGCAAGCCGGCGGCCAATTACACGGCCGGCGCCAGCCCGCTGCTGGACACGGCGCTGATGCCGACGATTCCCGCCGGCCTGCCGTCGTCGCTGCTGCAGCGCCGTCCCGACATCGCCGCCGCGCAGCGCGCGATGGAGGCGTCCAACGCCCGCATCGGCGTCGCCCGCTCGGCGATGTTCCCGGCGTTGTCCTTGAACGCCAACGCCGGCGGCGCCTCCGGCAACACCGTCGCCGACGTGTTCAAATGGAGCAGCCGCTCGTGGGTGCTGGGCGCGCTGATGTCGATGCCGCTGATCGACGGTGGCCGCAACAAGGCCAACATCGCCCGCAGCGAAGCGGCGCTGGAGGAATCGGTCGGCGCGTACCGGCAGAACGTGCTGGTGGCGTTCGCCGAGGTCGAGGACAACCTGGCCGGCCTGCGCATCCTCGCCGGCCAGACGGAGCAGATCGACGCCGCCGTGGTATCGGCGCGCCGCTCGGCAGACCTGGCGCAAAAGCTGTACGACGCCGGCCGCTCCAGCTATCTGGAGTTGCTGGACGCGCAGCGCAACCTTGCGGCGGTCGAACGTGGCGCGGTGCAACTGCGCGGCAACCGCGCCGTCACCACCGTCGCGCTGATCCGCGCGCTGGGCGGCGGCTGGGATGGCGCGGCGACGCCGGCGCCGACCGTGCTGGCCGGCCGCTGACGGTGGCCGCCGCGCGCGGCCGGTCGCGCACGCGGGACGCCGCCCGCCTGCTTGCGGTACACTGCCACATGCCTATGAAAGACTGTCTGGAAGCTTGGTTATGTCACTGAAAAACGTACAATTCACCGTCGCCGCGCACATCGCCGCCGTGCTGGGCGACCACTACGGCGAGGACGTCACGTCGGCCCGACTAGCCGGCAGCGTCAACGCCGAGCCGACGTTTGTACGCCGCTCGGTAGCCAAGCTCTCCAAGGCCGGCATCGTCGTCGCCACGCGCGGCAAGCACGGCGCGTGCAGGCTGGCCAGGCCGCCGGAGGAAATCTCGCTACTCGACATCTACCGCGCCAGCGAGGCGCCGGCAGCCTTCACCATCCACGACTACCCGGTGCAGGAAGTCTGCCCCACCAGCCGCCACCTCAAGGACTCGATGACCGAAGTGCTGGAAGACGCGCAATCGGGCTTCGAAGCGCGGCTGGCGGCGCGCTCGCTGGCCGGCCTGGTGGACCGCATCCGCTGCCGGGAGGCGCAATGAAAGCCCCCCTCGTCACCCATCCCTGCAACTGCTTCGCGCTGCGCCAAGCCGCCAGGACCATCACGGCAATGTATGACCGGCACCTGGAAAAGGCCGGCATCACCACCTCGCAACACAGCCTGCTGGCGGTCATCAACGCCAATCCCGGCATCACCACGCAAGACCTGTCGGAGCTGATGGTGATGGACCGGACCACGCTGGTGCGCGCGCTCAAGCCGCTATCGCGCGACGGCTACATCCAGCAGCTGCCGGACGCCGTCAACAGCCGCAAGCTGGTGTTCACGCTGACCGACGACGGCCGCCGCAAATACGCCGAAGCTTACACGTACTGGCTGCAAGCGCAGGCGGAGTTCGACGCCGGCGTCGGCGAGAGCCGCGCCCAGGCCATGCGCGCGGAAATGATCGAGCTGGCGCACCGGCCGCTCTAAGCGCTACGCCGCCGCCGCGGCCACCCCGCCGAAGATCAGCGACTGATGCGCGCCCACGCCGGCCATGGTGCCGTCGGCCACCGCCATCGCCACATTGCCCGCCGCGCGCGCCGCGTCGCCGCAGGAATACACGCCGGCCACCGTGGTCGCCTTGACCATATCGGTGCGTACGAAAGCGCCCATCGGCCCCTCGTCCATCCCGCAGCCCAGCTGCTCGGCCAGCGGACTGCCGCTGTGCGTGCGGCTCATGACGAACAAGCCGTCCATCTCCAGCGCGCGCCCATCCTCCAGCTCCACCGTCGCGTGGCCGCTGACGGTTCTCACCTTCGCCCGCTCCAGCGTCACGCCGCGCGCCGCCAGCGACGCTTGCTGCTCCGCATCCGGCTCGAACGCGCCGTTCAGCAGCAAGGTCACCGTGCCCCAATCCGGCAGCATCATCGCGTGATGCATGGACAGCGGCCCGGTCGCCAGCACGCCGATGCGGCCCTGCTCCAGTTCATAGCCATGGCAATACGGGCAATGGAAAGCGCTGCTGCCCCAACGCTCGGCCAGGCCGGGAACCGGCGGCAGCTCGTCGACCACGCCGCCCGCCAGCACCAGCCGGCGCGCATCGAACACGCGGCCGTCGGCCAGCGTCACGTGGAAGCCGTCGCCATCCGGCGCGGCCTCCGCCTTGACCGCGCTGCCTTCAAGCCAGCGCACGGTCGGATACTTCATCAGCTGCGCGCGGCCGTCGGCGACGATGGCGCTGGCCTCGCGCCCATCCTGTCCGAGGAAACCGTGCGAATGATGCGCATAGCGGTTACGCCGCTGGCCGGCGTCGATCACCAGGATGCGCCGGCGCGCCCGCGCCAGCTGGGTCGCCGCCGACAGGCCGGCATAACTGCCGCCGACGACGATGACGTCGAATTCACTTGCCGGATGTTGGATGGTCATGATGATTTCCTTTGTGATGTGCGTATCCGTGGTTGAAGCGGTCCGATAGATCGGCCAGCGTCACGTCCTTGAAACGTTCGATCAGCAAAGCTTCCGCCTCGTCGAAGGCGCTGGCCAGCGCGTCGTTGACGGCGCGTTCAACCAGGCATTGCGGCTGCTCGACGCGGTTCCCCATCGCGAACACCGTGGGCGAACCGACCGCCTCGTAGATATCGCGCAGCGTCACCTTGCGCAGATCGCAGGTGATGCTCCAGCCGCCGCCGTGGCCCTTGTCGGAGCCGACGTAACCGCGCTCGCGCAGCCCGGCCAGCACCCGCCGCACCAATACCGGATTGGTGCCCAGGAAACCGGCCAGCTCCTCGGAAGTGAAAGGCCTGTCGCCGTGCGCCATATGCAGCAGCACGTGCAGGATGGAAGATAGTTTGCTGTCTCGTCTCATGTAACTAATGATAGTACATAATCGAAAAGCGTGCAGCGCTTCGCTAATCCTTAGCGCCGTCGTATATCGACCTCAGGATATTCACGAAGTAGCGATGCGCGCCCATCGGCCCGTAAGGCGTGGACAAGACTTCGGCATGCGCGCCATCGTATGCGAGGATCACGACTTTATTCTTCAGAAGCGACGCATCCACAGCGCCGTTCATCAATGATAAAAACGATATGCCGTGCGCCGACTGTGACTTTCCGGGCCGCGCGACGGCCTGATTCAAGCGATCGACCTTGATGATGCGGCGTCCGATCTCTATCTGGGAGCCGGGATTCAGTACCGCCGCCTTCCCCTCCGCCAGCTCAATAGCGCAAAGGACCAGTGACCTCACGCCCTTCGATTGGTACTGCTCGATCATCGGCACTGTTGCGGAATTAAAATCCACGAAACCGACATCGCGCGCATTTTTTGCGAATCGCGGTAGCGGGATCCACGCGCTGGAGCCGGCGGCAGCAACGTTGAACGAGCCGACAAGCGTAAATCGGGAGGCCAATACGTTCGGATGCGCTTCCTTGTTATCCAGTCGGGCCTGCAGCAACGTAGGTAACCGCGACAAGGAATCAGCCAACATGCCATCGCCTCGTTCGTCCTTGGCTTGGTCCAGGAAAAACTTGAGCACCAAGCCCCGTGCTCCGGCCTGCGCGATACGATCGATTCCTCGTGACAGAACTTCCCGGCTGAGGGGAACAGCTCCGAATTCCACCTCCGCTCTCGCATCGATGTAGACCACGGCAAAGTCTTGATCAAATGTGCCAGCCCAAGCGGTCAAGGGAAGCAGCACCACAGAAAAGATAAGAAACTTCAATGGCACGAGAATCATAGTTAAATCGCGGAAGCGTAACGCAGCACTTCTGACCGGCGGCATTTACAGCGTGCTCAAAATCTTGAAGGCGCCGTCCACCGCCGCCGGCGCGCCGTCATCCTCGACGGCCACATTCGATACCTGGGCGGCGGGCGGGCCGCGCCGTGCCCAAGTGGTGATGGCCTCGATGGCCTGCGCATCGCCATCCACGCAAGCCTCCACCGAACCATCCAGGCGGTTGCGCACCCAGCCGGCCAAGCCCAGCGCGATCGCCTGCTCCGCGAACGAAGCGCGATAGCCGACGCCCTGCACGCGCCCTTCTATCCTCAACTGTCTAGCCATCATCGCTCCTTGTTTCCATGAGAATACAGGGTGGGTATACCCCCAAACGCCCCTTCGGGGAATCGTTCTATTTCGGCCTTCTGATTTCATCTATTTTCCGCTTTTTCGAACTATTTTTCTCAGCGCAAGTCCAATAGAAAGAAATAGAAGAAAACAGATAAAACCAGATAGGAGAAATAGCATGAATCCGCGAAGGCCAGAAACCGCACTCCCCCACCCACTCATCCCGCCCGCCGCGTACGACGAGCTCTGCGACTTCCTGCGCGCGAGCGGCAGCGCGCTGACGCCCGCCGAAGCCATCGCCAACGCGATCAAGCTATGGATGGCGAAGAGCCGCGCCGACGCCGCCCCGCTGCGCGGCTACCAATGGAAGCAGCTCTTCCTCCCCGAAACCACGCGACTGCGGCTGCGCCATTGCGACAACTGGTACAGCGCCGCGATCGTCGGCGACGACCTGATCTATCGCGGCGAAGCGGTCTCGCCGAATCAAATGGTACAACAAGTATCCGGCGACATTCGCAACGCCTGGCACGAACTCTGGGTACGCTTCCCCGGCGAAAAGAACTGGACCAACGCCGCGCGGTTGCGCGCGCAGCTGAAACGGGAGGCCGCCAAGACGCCGCTATCGCCCGAGGAAGCGATGGCCGCCGCCGCCAAAGCCATGGGCGACGCGCTTGGCACCGCGCTCACGCTGGTCGAACACGCCAATCACCAATCGCAAAACACGCTGGAGCGGCGCCTGCCGCGCTACCGCCGCACCAACGACCTGCTGGACGACATCCATTAAAACGCCATGATTGCAAAAACATTAAATATGAAGCAGACTTCCCGCTTTAGAAAAGGAACCCCGGATGCACTTCCCCTCCCTGTCCGAACTCGCCCCGCACGGCCCGGCCCTGATGGCGCTGACCATCGGCGCGGTGCTGCTGACGCCCGGCCCGACCAACACGCTGCTGTTCCTGGCAGGCAGCCGTGATGGCTTCCGCCGCTCGTTGCGGCTGATCGGCGCGGAATGGGTCGGCTACCTGATCGCCATCGGCGTCTGGTGCGCCTTCCTCGCGCTGGCCGCCGCCGTGGCGCCGGGCGCGCCGACCGTGGCCCGCGCCTGCGCCGCCGTCTACATCGCCTGGTCCGCGCTCAAGCTTTGGCGCACCGCGCCGCAAGCGGGGCAAGCCGGCAGCACCGGCATCGGCCCGCGCAACCTTTTCACCGTGACGCTGCTCAATCCCAAGGCCTTCTTCTTCGCCACCGTGGTGTTCCCGCCGCTGGCGGCCGGCCCCGGCGCCATGCTGCACGCCTACCTGATCTTCAGCGCCCTGCTGATCCCGATCGCCGCGCTGTGGATCTCGATGGGCGCGGCGGTGCTGGCCTACCCCAGCGCCACGCCGCGCCAACCGTTGGTGCACCGCATCGCCTCGGTCGTGCTGTTCGCCTTCGCCGGCTCGATCTTCGCCTCGGTGCTGGCGAAGATCTAAAGCCTATTTAGCCTTGGCCTGATCGCCGGCCACCACGATACTCAGCTTGGCCGGATCGATCGCCTTGCGGAAGGCGGCGTTGACCTGCGCCAGCGTCGCCGCCTGCAGCTTGTCCTCGTACGCCTTGCTCCAGCTGTAGGTGCGGCCCAGGTACAGATTGCGGGTCCATCCCGCCGCCAGCACGTTGTCCTTGGTGCGGTTCTGCACCCGCTGCTGCATCAGCCCCGATTTCGCGCCGGCCAGTTCGGCCGCCGTGAAGCCATCCTTCAGCGCCCGCTCCAGTTCCTGCTTGATCGCCGCCTCCAGCTTTTTCAAATTCTGCGGCGCGGCGATGGCGTCGATGCTGAAGCTGCCGGCGCGGTCGATCTCACCCGGCTGCAAGCCGGCGCCGCCGCCGTAGGACAGGCCGTCCTTCTGCCGGATGCGATCCATCAAGCGCGATTTCAACCCGCCGTCGCCGAAGATGAAGTTGGCCAGGTCCAGCAACGGATACTCAGGGTCGTCGATGTTCAGGTCCACGTTCACGCGCGCGGTGTAGAAACCGTTCTCCTTGTCCGGCGCATTCAGCATCTTGTGCAGCGGCGCCTTGTCCGCGTTGCTGTTGACGATGGGCGCATACGCCACCTTGCTGTTCCAGCCGCCGAAGCTTTCCTCGATGGTCTTGCTAATGGCCGCCTTGTCGAAATCTCCAACCACCGCCAGCTCGCCATGATCGGCGCCATAGTACTGGCGATGGAAGGCCACCACATCCTCCAGCTTCAGCGCCTTGATCGCCGCCAGCTGCTCGTCGACCGTCATCGAAGCGCGCACGTCGCCCTTCGGATAATGGTCGAAGTGCTGCTCAAGCTCCTGGCTGGCCAGCGACTGCGGCTCGTTGCGCGACGCCTCCACGCCCACCAGCCATTGCTGGCGCAATTGCTCGAACTCGGACGCAGGGAAGCTGGCGTCCCTCAACACATGCGACACCAGCCGCAGCGCCGCGTCCAGGTTCGGCCCGGTGGTGTCGAAGCGATACAAGCCGCCCGAAATCTTCAACTTGGAAAACGCGTCGGCCAACTGCTCGCGGCTGTATTTGCTGGTGCCGCGCATCAGCATCTCGTTCGCCGCCATCGACACGATGGACGTGTTGAACAGATTCTTCTCATCGCCCCAATGCAGCTGCATGTCCACCGACACCGCCTCGCCGCGGTTCTTCTTCGGCAGCAGCGCCACCTTCAAGCCGCCGATGGTCTTGATCTCGGTGCGGGCATTGATGTTGGCCTGGCTCGGCTCGAACACCTCCGACGTCAGCACGCTGTCCTTGCCCTTGAAGTCCTTCATCACCTCGGCCACCGACGGCGCGGCCGGGATCTCGGCGCGCAGCGGCTGATCCTCCGGCACGAAGCTGCCGACCACGCGGTTGTCGCGCTTCAGATACCGCGCCGCCGCCGCGCTGACCTGCTCCGGCGTGATCGACGGCAGCTTGTCGCGGCCCTGGAACAGCAAGCGCCAATCGCCCAGCGCGATCTCCTCGGACAAGGTCACGCCGACCTTCTGCGGATCGTTCAGCGACTTCTCGATGCTGTTGGCGTAGTTGCGCCGCACCCGCTCCATCTCCTCGGCGGTCGGCGGCGTCTGCGCGAAGCTCTCGACGGCGCCGATCAGCGCGTCGCGCACCGGCTCCAGCGGCTCCCCAGCCTTGACCACCGCGCCGATGATCTGCAGCCCCGGCGCATAGCCGGTCTGGCCAAAGCTGAACACCTGCGCCGCCTTGCCGCTTTCGACCAGCGCCTTGTGCAGCCGGCCGGTCGGCGTATCGCCGAGGATCTCGGACATGAAACTCAGCGCGTCGCTATCCTCCTGCAGCGCGCCCGGAATTTTGTAGCCCAGCGCGACGATCTGCATGTCGCCCTTGCGGCGCACCACGAAACTGCGCTCGCCGTCCTGCGTCGGCTCGACGGTCCAGAACGGCGGCAGGCTGCGCTTGGGTTTCGGGATCGCGCCGAAAGATTTGGCTATCCACGCCAGCGTCTGCGCCGGATCGAACTTGCCCGCCACCAGCAGCACCGCGTTGTCCGGCTGGTAGTAGGTGCGGTAGAAGGCCTGCAGATTCTCGATCTTGACGTTCTCGATATCGCTGCGGTTGCCGATGGTCGAGCGGCCATACGAATGCCAGTCATAGGCCACGCTCTGCATGCGCTTGAGCAGCACCGAGAACGGCTCGTTCTCGCCCGACTCGTACTCGTTGCGCACCACGGTCATCTCCGAATCGAGATCCTTGCGCGCGATGAAGGAATGGACCATGCGGTCGGCCTCCATGTCCAGCGCCCATTTCAGGTTGTCGGCGCCGGCCTGGAACACCTCGTAGTAGTTGGTGCGGTCGTAAGAGGTGGTGCCGTTGTACTCCATGCCGCGATTCGAGAACTCCTGCGGGATGCTGCGGTTCTTCGGCGCGCCCTTGAACATCATGTGTTCCAGCAGGTGGGCCATGCCGGTCTCGCCGTAGTTCTCGTGGCGCGAGCCGACCAGATAGGTGACGTTGACCGTCACCGTCGGCTTGGACGCGTCCGGAAACAGCAGCACCTTCAAGCCGTTCGGCAGCCGGTATTCGGTGATGCCTTCGACGGACGGTCCCTTGACCACGCCGGCCGGCAAGGCCGGAGCGGCCCACGCGGAACCGGTGGCGACGAAGGACAAGCCGCACAGCATCAAGCTGGCGGCGGCGGCGTGTTTCAGGCGGCTGTGGTTCATGGTCTCTCGCGAAAAAAACTGAAGAACAGGCAGCATACGCCCTCCCCCGTCCGCGTGGGGATGCGCTTAAGCAAATTTTAATGGAGGGGGAAAGCTCAGCTCTTGTCCGGCATGAGACAAGCGTCGACCATTTGCAGGTCGTTGTCCTTGGCGAAGGAGATGACGAAGTGGTAGGCCAGCGGTTCCAGCCCGCGCAGCTTGCCGTTGACCACCACCGACTTGACGCCGTCGATCACGGTCGGCGTCACGTAAGGGGAAAACTGCAGGTGGGAGTCGCGGCCGCCGCCGTAGCCTTCCGGCTTGAAGCACGCCATCACGCCGCACAGCCGCTCCGCCCAGTCGCTGGGACGGAACTGGCGGCCATCGCTGGTCTTGCCAATGATGAAGAACGAATCCTGCTGTTCGACCGGTTTTTGAACTGACTCTGCCATGGGCGCGGCTACTTTCTGTGTGGATCTTACGTATTATATCTTATAGAAGACCTGAATATGTAAGCCATTGATTTCAATCCACCTTTTCTCACGGATGGCTACTTTGGTGCGGAAAAGCCATCTTACTGCACCAGAGCAACCCCGCTATTGTACCCGCGTTGCGGCCGATTATGGCGACGCGCCCAGCCACACCGCGCTCGACAGCAGCAATAACAACATCATCCACAACAGCAAGGCGCGCCACACCAGGCCGACCGTGCTCTGCAGCGCGCGCACGCCCGGCTCCTCGCCCGGCAGCACGTCCGGCTCGACGTCGGAGCTGTCCACCGTGGCGGCGTCGACCAGCAACACCCGCGCCGCGTTCTCCACCGGCGTGCCCAGCCGCACGCCCATGGCGCCGCCGCCGGCCGACAGGATGATGCCGATCGCCTCGTTCTGCCAGCGGTGCGCGAAGTTGCGCCAGGCGTAGATCGCGTCCTCGAAGTTGCCGACCACGGCGAAGGCGACGGCGGTCAGACGCACCGGGATCCAGTCGATCCAGTAAAACGCGCGGGCGGCGAACTGGCCGAAGGCCTCGTTGCGCATGTGCTCCGGCTCGTTCCAGGCGCGCGCCAGATGCTCGGAGACGCGGTACATCACCGCGCCGGCCGGGCCCAGCGGCATGGTGAACCAGAAGAACACGCCGAACACGCTGCGGTGGGTGGTGATCAGCGCCTTCTCCACCGCCAGCCGCGAAATCTCGGACACCTCCATGCCGACCGTGTCCTGCCGGGTCCACTCGGCCAGCAAGGCGCGCGCGCCGGCCTCGTCGCCGGCGTTCAAGGCCAGCTGGATCGAGGTGAAATAATGGCTGTAGTGGCGAAAGCCCAGCGTCAGGTAGACGATCAGCACGTTCCACGCGAACGCCGCCAGGAACCAGTCGTAATACCGCAGCACCCAATAGATCAGCGCCGTCGGCACCATCAGGATCGCCATCATCAGGAACCAGCCCAGGCGGCCGTGGGTCGAGTGGCCGGCGTTGAACCAGGTCTCCATCCGCAGCGCCAGGCGCTTGATTTCGGCGTAGACCGGATTATCCGCCCGCAGCGGCTTCATTTGCTCGATCAGCAACGCGCATAGAATGGAAAGAAATGTCATTAATCGTCCTTTTGGTTCGGCATTGGCCGTAACGATAGCGTAGTTATCACTCCGCGCGCAAGAAATGGAACAGATTCCGCAGCATCCCGGCGGTCGCGCCCCAGATGTAATAGCCCTCGTAGGGCATGGCGTAAAAACTGCGGCGCCCGCCGGGCAACTCCATCGACAGCCGCTGGTGGTGCGCGCCGTCCATCAGGAACGCCAGCGGCACCTCGAAGATCGCCTCCACCTCGGACGGATCGGCCACCACCTCGAACGGCGGCGCGATCAATCCCACCACCGGGGTGACGCAATAACCGGTGCCGGTCAGATAGCGCGGCAGCGCGCCGAGGATCTCGACATGGCGCCGCGCCAGGCCGATCTCCTCCTCCGACTCGCGCAGCGCGGTGTCGACCGCGTCGGCGTCGTAGGCCTCGGCGCGGCCGCCGGGAAAGCTGATCTGGCCGGGATGGTCGGTCAAATGCGCGGTGCGCTGGGTCAGCAGCAAGGTCAGGCCGTGCGGCCGCAGCACCAGCGGCACCAGCACCGAGGCCGGCGTCGGTTCGCGGCCCTCGCGGCCGGGCAAGACGCGCTCGCCCTCCTCGGGCGTCCACAACGGCGGCGACGCGGCGGCGAAGCGGGCGCGCAGCCAGGCCGGTGTCAGCCGCTCCGGCGCGACGGCGGGCTCGCCGGCGATGGATTCGATGGGAAGTTGTTGCGGGTCGAACAGCAGCTTGGCCAAGACGCTACCTCCAGATAATAAAAAAGGGCGCCGGAGCGCCCTCTTCATCCAAACACAAGCGCGGCGATTAAGCTGCGGTTGCTTTCGCCACTGGGCGACGGTTTGGCAGTTTTTCCTTGATACGTGCCGATTTACCGGAACGCTCACGCAGGTAGTACAGTTTAGCGCGACGTACGTCACCGCGGCGTTTCACTTCGATCGAAGCGATCAGCGGGGAGTACAGTTGGAAGGTACGCTCGACGCCTTCGCCGGACGAGATCTTACGAACGATGAAGTTCGAGTTCAGGCCACGGTTGCGACGGGAGATCACGACGCCTTCGTATGCCTGGGCGCGCTTGCGGGTGCCTTCGACGACGTTGACGTTGACGATCACGGTATCGCCGGGAGCAAAATCAGGAATGGTTTTGCCCAGGCGAGCGATTTCTTCTTGCTCGAGTTGTTGAATCAGGTTCATTTTTAATGACTCCATAAACCATCGTGCCGGCGCGCTGTGCCCGGTAGAGGATGGGGTTATAACGGGCAGCCCTACAGGCCTGCCAAAAATCGCTCGTCGAGCTTGGTGAGCAAACCTGCCTCACGCGCTTTGACGAGCAAATCCGGGCGCTTGCGCGCGGTCGCCTCCAGCATGCGCTGGCGACGCCATTTGTCGATCTCGGCGTGGTTGCCTCCCATCAGCACCGGCGGCACACCCACACCTTCGTAATTGTCCGGCCGCGTATAGTGCGGCGAATCCAGCAAGCCGTTGACGAAGCTGTCCTCGATCGCCGACGCGTCCGTGTTGAGCACGCCGGGAATCTGGCGGATCACGGCGTCCATCAAGGCCATCGCCGGCAGCTCGCCGCCGGACAGCACGAAATCGCCGAGGCTGATCTCCTCGTCGACGCAGCGGTCCAGCAAACGCTGGTCCACCGCCTCGTAGCGGCCGCACAGGATCACCAGACCGGGTTCCTGCTTCAGCGCCATCACGCGCTCATGCGTCAATTGCTTGCCCTGGGGCGACATGAACAACACGCGCGGCGCGGGCAGACCGGCGTCGGTCTGGCGCTGCTTCGCCGCGTTGAGCGTCGCTTCCAGGGGTTTGGCCATCATCACCATGCCGGGGCCGCCGCCATAGGGGCGGTCATCCACGGTGCGGTGATTGTCGGAGGTGAAATCACGCGGATTCCACAGCGACAAGCCACATTTATTCTGTTCAAACGCGCGCCGGGTGACACCCGACTGCGTCAGTGCGGCGAACATTTCAGGGAACAGGGTCACGACATCGAATTGCATGGCGGGCCGCCCTTATGTTCTTTAATAATCAAGGCCCCAGTCGACGGTGATCTTGTTCGCGGCCTTGTCCACCTTGATGACGAACGCCTCCACAAACGGGATCAGGCGCTCCTGCGCCGCAACTTCGGGATCAGCTTCGGGCAGCGCGGCCGGCGTGACGCGCAAGATCGACTGCGGACCGTTGCTCATCATGTCAGTCACCTTACCGAGGTGCTCACCTTGCAAATTCTCTACATCCAGACCGATCAACTCGGTCCAGTAAAACTCATCGTCGGACAGCGTCGGGAACAGACTGCGCGGAACCGAGACAGCGGCGCCCTTCAGCGCTTCCGCTTCATTCCGATCGGTCACTCCCGCCAGCTGCGCGACCACGTCGCCGCCATGCAGCTTGCACTGCTTGACTTCGACATCGTGCAGCGACGGTTTGTCGATCCACCAGGTTTTCACCTTGAGGAGTGCATCCGCATCTTCCGAGAAAGGACGAATCCTGACCCAGCCAGCAACGCCGTACGCACCGAAGACAAAGCCCACCTGTGCGAGATCGTCGGGGACTTGCACCCCGGATGCATTCTGATCGGTCAAACCAGCAACCTGAACTTAAACAGCTTTGTTCGAAGCTACCAGGCGAGCAACGGTCGGCGACAGTTGGGCGCCAACGGATTGCCAGTGAGCCAGACGGTCAGCGGTGATACGCAGTGGCACTTCGCCACCGGATGCCATCGGGTTGTAGAAACCGATGCGCTCGATGAAACGGCCATCGCGGCGATTGCGCGAGTCGGTTGCAACGATGTTGAAGAACGGACGCTTCTTGGCGCCTCCACGAGCTAAACGAATAACGACCATAATATTTCCAAAAAGTGTGCTAGGACGGAAAAAGCCGCAAATTATAGCGCGCTTAGCCGCGAAGCAGCAAGCGTTAATGAAATAATCGGGCAGATTGGGGTAATCGAAGATTATCCCCCGTTCCGGCGAGTGGGGCAAGTGCCATGACAACAAAAAGGCAAGCCGGGGGCGGTATTATGACCGATACTCCCTGTTTTCAGTGTAATTAGTGAAAACCATGACCGCCTCTCACCACACTACCCACCACAAAAACAAAACGCTGGCCACCGTGCTGGCCTTCCTGCTCGGCGGGCTCGGCCTGCAGCGCCTGTATCTGCGCGGCCCGCGCGACCCGTGGCTGTGGGCCCACCTCGCCAGCCTGCCGGCGGCCGCGCTGGTCGCCGCGCTGGCGCCGCAGGCGGACGGCTTCTACAAGCTGCTGCCGGTCACGCTGTCGGTGCTGATCGGCTTGCTGGAAGCGCTGGTGCTGGGACTGACGTCGGATGAAAAATGGGACGCCCGCTTCAACCCCGGCACCGGTAAACGGTCGGACACGCAATGGCCGGTGGCGGTGGTGCTGGTCGCCAGCATGATGCTGGGCGCGGGCGGCCTGATCGCCACGATCTCACGATTTTTCGACTTGTTGTACACTGGCGGCGCCTATGGCTAACCAGGAGAACACCATGAAAACCCGCTCGATCGCCATCGCCCTGATGCTGACCGGACTGCTGTCCGGCGTGCAGGCGCAAGCCAAGCCCCAACACAAACCGCAATGCCAGGACTGCGGCCGCGTCACCTCGGTGGCGGTACACGACAAGGACGGCAAGGGCGGCGCCGTCGGCCTGATCGCCGGCGGCGTGGCCGGCGCCCTGCTGGGCAACCAGGTCGGCAGCGGCCACGGCCGCCAGTTGGCGACAGTGGCGGGCGCCGCCGGCGGCGCCTACGCCGGCAAGAAGATCGAAGAAAAAGCCCGCTCGACCAAAGAGTGGACGGTGCACGTCAAATACGACAACGGCCAGCAAGCCAACTTCAACTTCGACCACGACCCGAACATGCACAAGGGCGACCGCGTGCGCAAAGCAAAAGGCACCTTGGTCCGCAACTGACCTACTCCGGGGTCAGAGCTAAAAACTGGACACGAACTCAACCGCTAGCGGTCGAGTTCGTGTCCAGTTTTTGGCTCTGACCCCGTTTTTTTAGGACATGACGATGAAAATTCTGGTGGTAGGCGCGGGTGCGCTGGGTGGGTATTTCGGGGCGCGCCTGCTGGATGCGGGCCGGGACGTCACCTTTCTCGTGCGCGCCGGACGCGCAGCGCAACTTCAACAGCACGGCCTGCAGATCAAGAGCCCGCGCGGCGACCTGACGCTGGCCGCCCCGCCCCATCTACTGTCCGAGCAGATCGCGCAACACTACGACGTCGTCATCGTCGGCTGCAAAGCCTACGATCTCGACGCGACGATGGATTCCTTCGCCGCCGCCGTCGGGCCGCAGACGGCCATCCTGCCCATGCTCAACGGCATGGCGCACACCGACCGGCTCGCCGCGCGCTTCGGCCGGGAACGCGTGCTCGGCGGCCTGTGCCTGATCTCGGCCACGCTCGATCCGCAAGGCACGGTGCTGCACCTCAACGACACCCACGGCTTGGTCTTCGGCGAATTGGACGGCGGCGCCTCGGCGCGCGTCGCCGCCATCGCGGCGGCCATGTCCGGCGCCAACTTCGACGCCCGCGCCAGCGAGCAAATGCGGCTGGAGATGTGGGAAAAATGGATCTTCATCACCGCGCTGGCGGGCGCCACCTGTTTGCTGCGCGGAACCGTCGGCGACATCGTCGCCTCCGGCAACGCCGCGCTGCCGCAGGCGCTGCTCGACGAGTGCGCCGCCGTCGCCACCGGCAACGGCAACGCGCCGAGGCCGGCGTCGCTGGAACGCTCGCTGTCCATGCTAACGGCGGCCGGCTCGCCGATCAGCGCGTCGATGCTGAAGGACCTGGAACGCGGCGGCGCGATCGAAGCCGACCACATACTCGGCGACATGCTGGCCAGCGCCGGCACCCAAGCCGCGCCGACGCTGAAGCTCGCCTACGCCCACCTGCAAACCTACCAAGCCCGCCGCGCCCGCGAGGCCGCGCAATAAGACTATGAACATCCCGAACTTCCCCGCCGAATGGCAACCGCTGGTCGACCAGGCCGCCACCACCCTGCGCGCGCTAGCGCTCGACGAGGCCGCCAAGGAAAAATTCTGCAACGACCCGCTGCTGCGGCCGTACATGCACAAGGTGTCGCAGCGCTACGTCGCCGGCCGGACCGTGGCCGAGGCGTTGCAACGGGTCGAGCACATCATCGCCCAGGGCCACGCCGCCTCCGCCGAATACATGGGCGAGAGCGTGCGCGACGAAGCCTTCGCGATGGCCGAGACCGATGTCTTCATGGAACTGACCAAGGCCATCGGCCAGCGCAACCTGAACTGCTCGGTTTCTTTCGACCTGTCGCACCTCGGCTCGATGGTGGACCTGGAGCTGGGCTACCGCAACGCGCGCCGCATCGCGCTGGCCGCCGCCGAGATCAACCGCGAGGTGATGATCTCGATGGAAGGCCACGACCGCGCCGACGACATCTACGCCATCTACACGCGGCTGCACCGGGAAGACGGGCTGCACAACGTCGGCATCACGGTGCCGGCCAAGCGCCACCGCACGGCGCGCGACCTGCCGGCGCTGATGAAGCTGCCCGGCCGCATCCGCCTGGTCAAAGGCGCCTTTCTCGAATCGGAAGACATCTCCCACCGCCGCAACAGCCCGGAACTAGCGGCCGCCTACCGCCACTACGCGCGGGAACTGCTGCTGAGCGGCCACAAATGCGCGATCGCCACCCATGACCGCGGCATCCAGGCCGACCTGAGCGCGCTGATCCTCAAGGAGCGCATCGATCCGCGCTGGTACGAATTCGAATCGCTGATCGGCCTCGGCACCGAACAGATCGCCGGACTGAAAGCACGCGGCTTCCCGACCCGTGAATACGCCGTCTTCGGCGAAGAGCATTTCCTCTACGTGCTGAACCGCATCGCGGAGGAACCTGTGCGCGTGTATCAAGCCATCATCGACGTGATGGCCGCTTAATCTTCCAGGTTCTCATGGAAGCCGCTGCCGCCGCGCTTCCAGTACGCGGCGGCGCGGATCTGGTGCTTGCCCATGCCCTGCTCGCCGACCAGCACCTTGCGCACCGCCGCCATGGTCGCCGCCTCGCCGGCGCACCACGCGTAACCCTCGCCTTCCGGCAAAGTCAGCGCCTGCACCGCCGCGACCAGCTCGGCGTCGCTGGCGACCCAGCGCACGTCCGCCGCCCGGCCGCTCACCAGCGCGCGGCGATCGGCCTCGTCGGCGACCTTGATGATCACCAGCGCCGGCGCCTCGTCCGGCAACTCCTCCAGACGGCGCGCGATCGCCGGCAAGGCGCTCTCGTCGCCGACCAGCAGATGCCAATCGTAATCAACCGGAATGATGAAGGAACCGCGCGGACCGCCGATCAGCGCGCGCTGTCCCGGCGCAGCCTGCGCCGCCCAAGCGGCCGCCGGCCCCTCGCCATGCAGCGCGAACTCGATGCACAGCTCGCCCGTCACCGGATCGAAGCCGCGCGGCGTGTAGTCGCGCTTGACCGCATCATCGCCCTGCCCCAGGATGAATTTGACGTGATCGTCGAAGGACGCGCTATGAAAATCGCGCAACTCCTCGCTGCGGAAAGTGATACTGCGGAAATGAGCGCCGATGTCGCGCACCGCCGCCACCTCCACGGCGCGGATCTTGAGTTCGTGGCGCACACGCTGCACGCGGCTGATGGGAGCGTCTATACTCATGTCTTTACCCGCCTAGATAATTGATAATGTCACCCATTATTCCCAAATCAGATGACAAAGTCAACCAAAAACGCGACGCGCACCTGGACGACGTGCTCGACCTCATCCACACCATCATGCACCAGTTCCGCTCGCGGCAATTCCAGGCGCTGCGCGACGACTCCTACGACCTGACGCCGATGGAAAGCCGGGTATTGGGATTTTTCGAGCGCCACCCGGGCGGTACGCAAAGCGACCTGGCGCGGCATAGCGGACGCGACAAAGCCCAGGTCACGCGCCTGATCGCCGGCTTGCGCGAGCGCGACCTGCTGCGCGGCGAAGCCGACGCGGCCGACCGCCGCAACACCCGCCTCTCGTTGACCGAAGCGGGCCAGGCCGCCCAGCGACACATAAAACGTCACGCCGAGCAATTGAATGTGCAGGCGCTACAAGGCCTGAGCGCCGAGCAGCGGCAAGTGCTGCAGGACTTGCTACTGCAGGTGAAAAACAATCTGGATTAGTGGAGATGCGGCCCGCCTAGCGAGCTCATGCAGTCTTCAGCGGAGCGCAACGCGCGCGCCGACGGACGGGCGCCGGCGGCCACGGCCCAGGCCAGCACCCACTGTCCGGCGCGGATTTCCTCGGCCGGCGATTCAGCCTGCAACAGCCGTTGGGCGGCCAGGTTCATGCGTTTGACGGCGTAGCTTTTACGGCTCGAATGGCCGGAGGCGGGCGATAAGACGATGGCTTTCATGCGGACTCCCTGGTTGTATATTTCTTATACGAACCGGTCGTCGAAACGGATTCAACTCACATATAACCCGTCAGCAAGGCACGCGCCCAGTCCGGGCGGCCGTTGCGCTCGGCCAATTCGGCCATCGCGCGGAAATCGTAAGGGACGGCGAGCAGCGTGCTGGTCCACTCGCCGCCGACCTGCTCGACGATGGCGTAGCGCGCATCGGGCGAGCCGTTCTGGACTTGATGAAACACCGGATGGTCGTCGTCATACGCCGGCAGCCCGACGCTGCCGGGGTTGACGATCAGCGTGCCGTTGGAGGCGCGTACCGAGCGCGGCAAGTGGGTATGGCCACAAGCGACCAGTTCGGCGCGGACATCGCCCAGCCGCGAGTCCACCTCGGCGCCGGTCGCCAGCCGCATATGGCCGGGCTCCACGCTTTCCAGAAAATACGTGACATCGCTGTCCGGCGTGCCGTGGCACAACAGCACATCCTCGCTGAGCCACAGCGACGGCTTGAGCGTCGCCATCCAGGCCAGCTCGGCCGGCCCCAACTGCGAGCGCGCATACTCGTCGGAGGCGCCGGGGGCGCCGGCCAGCACCTGCCGCTCATGATTGCCGGCCAACTGCACCCAATCCTGCGCCATCAAAAAATGCGCCGTCTCGCGCACCATCAGCGGCCCCGATAGGCTATCGCCGAGATTGACGACGCGATCCACGCCGCGCCGCTCGATATCGCGCAACACCGCCTGCAACGCCGGCAAATTCCCATGAATATCCGAAACAATCGCGATCCGCATATAACCTCCCAAAACGGGGTCAGAGCCAAAAACTGGACACGAGCTCTACCGCTAGCGGTAGAGCTCGTGTCCAGTTTTTGGCTCTGACCCCGGATTTTAGAACTGATCTTCGCTCAACGCCAGCACGCCGGCGCTGCCGTCGATGATGGCGATGCGCAGGCCCGATGATTGCGACAAGATGTGGTCGGCGAAGAAGCGCGCGGTGGCGATCTTGGCTTTGTAGAAGCCGGCGTCGCCGTCGTTGGCGTCCAGCTTTTGCTGCGCGATCACCGCCGCGCGCGCCATTTGCCAGCCACCCAGCACGATGCCGGCCAGCTTCAGGTACAGCACGCTGCCGGCGAACACGCCCTTGATGTCGCTCTTCACGTTGGCGGCCACGTACTCCACCACCGCCTCCAGATCCTTGCTGCCGGCCGACAACTGCGCCAGGATGGCTCGGAAATCCGCGTTGTCCGACGTGGCCAGCGCGGCTTCGGTCTCGCGCACCTGGACAATGATGCTCTTCGCCACCGCGCCGCCGTCGCGCACGGTCTTGCGGCCGACCAGGTCGTTGGCCTGGATCGCCGTCGTGCCTTCATAGATCGTCAATATCTTCGCATCGCGATAGTGCTGCGCCGCGCCGGTCTCTTCGATAAAGCCCATGCCGCCGTGCACCTGCACGCCATCACGCGCCACGTCCTGCGACATCTCGGTGGACCAGCCCTTGATGATCGGCACCAGGTATTCATACACCGCCAGGTTGGCCTTGCGCACGTCGGCGTCGGCGTGGCTGTGCGCGACGTCGCTGATGCCGGCGCCGACGTAGGCCAGCGCGCGCGCCGCCTCGGTCTGCGAGCGCATAGCCATCAACATGCGGCGCACGTCCGGATGGTGAATGATCGATACCGGACCGGCCGAGCCGGCCAAGTCGCGCGACTGCACGCGGTCCTTGGCGAACGCCACGGCCTTTTGATAAGCGCGCTCGGCCAGGCCGATGCCCTGCAGGCCGACGCCGAAACGCGCCGCGTTCATCATGATGAACATGTATTCCAGGCCGCGATTCTCTTCGCCGACCAGCGTGCCGATGGCGCCGCCGTGGTCGCCGAATTGCAGCACGGCGGTCGGGCTGGCCTTGATGCCCAGCTTGTGCTCGATCGACACGCAATGCGCGTCGTTGCGTTCGCCGACCGAGCCGTCCGCGTTGACCAGGAACTTCGGCACGATGAACAGCGAAATGCCCTTCACGCCCGGCGGCGCGTCCGGCGTGCGCGCCAGCACCAGATGCACGATGTTCTCGGAGAAATCATGCTCGCCGTAGGTGATGAAGATCTTGGTGCCGAACACTTTGTACGTGCCGTCGCCCTGCGGCACGGCGCGGGTGCGCACGGCGGCCAGGTCGGAGCCGGCCTGCGGCTCGGTCAAATTCATGGTGCCGGTCCACTTGCCCGACACCAGGTTTTCCAGATACACGGATTTCTGCTCGTCGCTGCCGGCGGTCAACAGCGCTTCGATCGCGCCGTCCGACAGCAGCGGACACAGCGCGAACGAGATGCTGCCCGAGTTGAGCATTTCGATGCACGGCGTCGCCAGCAGTTTCGGCAAGCCCTGGCCGCCGAACTCCACCGGATGCTGCACGCCCTGCCAGCCGGCCTCGCCGAACGCCTTGAACGCTTCCTTGAAACCCTTGGAGGTCGTGACCTGGCCGTCGTGCCACCAACTCGGTTCCTTGTCGCTCGGATTGTTCAGCGGCGCGATCACGTTGCTGACGAATTTCGCGTTTTCTTCCAGGATGGCTTCGGCCGTGTCCGGGGTCGCGTCTTCGTTGCCCGGCAGCGCGTTGACGCCGGCCAGGTCGGCCAGTTCGTTCATCACGAACAGCATGTCTTTCAGGGGTGCTTGATATGGCATCTTATGTCTCCAAGAAAAAAGCCACGGCAATCCGGCGTGTCCGGATCGGCGTGGCTTCGTTGTGCTTTATGTGGGGATTAGCCCAGTTCAGCAACCAGTTGCGGCACGATATCGAACAGATCGCCCACGATGCCGTAGTCGGCGACCGAGAAGATCGGCGCTTCAGGATCTTTGTTGATCGCGACGATGGTTTTCGAATCCTTCATGCCGGCCAAATGCTGGATCGCGCCGGAGATACCGACCGCGATGTACAGCGTCGGCGCGACGATCTTGCCGGTCTGGCCCACTTGCCAGTCGTTCGGCACGTAGCCGGCGTCGACCGCCGCGCGCGACGCGCCCATGGCGGCGTTCAGCTTGTCGGCCAGCGGTTCCAGGATCTTGAACGCTTCGCCCGAACCCATGCCGCGGCCGCCGGAAACGATGACCTTGGCTGCGGTCAGCTCGGGACGGTCCGACTTGGCCACTTCGCGGCCGACGAAGGCCGATTTGCCCGAATCGGCGACGGCGGCGACGGTCTCGGTCGCGGCCGAACCACCGGTGGCTGCGGCGGCGTCGAAGCCGGTCGAGCGCACGGTGATGACCTTGATCTTGTCCGACGATTGCACGTAGGCGATGGCGTTGCCGGCGTAGATCGGACGCTCGAAGGTGTCCGGTGTATCGACCTTGGTGATTTCCGAGATCTGCGCCACGTCCAGCTTGGCGGCGACGCGCGGCAGAATGTTCTTGCCGTAGGCGGTGGCCGGGGCCAGGATGTGGCTGTACGAGCTTGCCAGCGCCAGCACTTGCTCGGCGACGTTTTCCGCCAGGCCGTCCGCGAAGTGCGGCGCGTCGGCGACGATGACTTTCGACACGCCTGCGATGGCGGCCGCCGCCGCGGCGGCTGCGCCCGCGTTCGCGCCGGCGACCAGCACGTGCACATCGCCACCGCACTGAACGGCGGCGGTCACGGTGTGGAGGGTGCTGCCTTTCAGGCTGGCGTTGTCGTGTTCTGCGATAACTAATGCGACCATTTTCGGTTTCCTTTAGATGACTTTAGCTTCGGTGCGCAGCTTGGCGACCAGGGTGGCGACGTCCGGTACCTTGATGCCGGCGCTGCGTTTCGCGGGCTCGACCACTTTCAAGGTTTTCAGGCGCGGGGTCACGTCGACGCCCAGGTCTTCCGGCTTGGTCACGTCCAGCGGCTTTTTCTTCGCCTTCATGATGTTCGGCAGCGTCACGTAGCGCGGCTCGTTCAGGCGCAGGTCGGTGGTGATGATCGCCGGCAGCGTCAGCGCCAGGGTTTCCAGGCCGCCGTCCACTTCGCGGGTCACGGTGACTTTGCCGTCTTCCAGCACCACTTTCGACGCGAACGTCGCTTGCGGCCAACCCAGCAGCGCGGCCAGCATCTGGCCGGTCTGGTTGGAATCGTCGTCGATCGCCTGCTTGCCCAGGATGATCAGCTGCGGCTGTTCCTTGTCGGCCAGCGCCTTCAGCAGCTTGGCGACCGCCAGCGGCTCCAGCTCGACGGCGGTTTCCACCAGGATGCCGCGGTCGGCGCCGATCGCCATGCCGGTGCGCAGGGTTTCCTGGCACTGGCTCACGCCGCACGACACCGCCACCACCTCG
>Ga0247815_10000226_pt1 | contig 44565 bp, 68 predicted proteins | sample UWRJL194509B1_FD_181014 | JGI IMG/M metagenome (GOLD analysis project Ga0247815, IMG submission 181014) | Plant litter microbial communities from Arlington Agricultural Research Station in Wisconsin, United States - UWRJ-L194-509B-1 | ecosystem: Environmental > Terrestrial > Plant litter >...
CTGGCGGCGGAAGACGCGAACCCGGCATGGGGGCCAAATAACTACGCCGTGGGGGATCGGGTCTACAAGGCCAGTACGCACCGGGTCTACGAGGCGGCGGCGGCCATGACCTCGGCGGCGCCGAAAGACCCCGAGATACCAGCTAATCAGTTTAACGCGGCGGGGGAGGTGACGTACTGGATTGATGACGTGCCTACCAATAAATTCGCGCTGTTCGACCCGGAGATCAACACACAGACAGTGGGCACGGGCACCACGCTGTCGTACACCTTGACGCCCGGCTATTTCAACGGCTTTGCGCTGTTCGGCTTGGATGCGGACAGCATCAGCGTAGTAGCGAAGGATGCGCCCGGCGGCAGCGTGATCTATACCTATAGCGGCCCGCTTGAAGGATCGGCGCCGGCTGACTATTATGAGTATTTCTTCGACCGCTTCAAGCCGCAGACGCAGTTCATCACCACCGGCATCGACCCGTACAACGACGCCGAGATCGCATTGACGTTGACCAAAGTCAGCGGTCAGCCGAAAATAGGTATGTTCGCAATCGGCGACATGCGCCCCCTGGGTGTCCCTAAGCGCGGCGCGTCGGTGGAGCCGATCGACTTTAGCCGGGTAGTCACTGACCCCTTCGGGCGCACGCGAACGAAGAAAGGCCCCAACGCCACCGGTCTAACGATCAGCTGCCGGATGAATATCGAGGACGCCAACGCCGTGTTAGATACGGTCAAGGAATTGCTCGGTATCCCCGTGGTGGTGGTGGGCAGCTCGGCGACAATGTATGAAGCGCTGACCGTATTCGGTCTCATGAGCGCGCGCCAGCAGTACGATGACTTCGGCACGCCGGTAATTAATATCACAGTGAAAGGTACTATCTAATGGCCGCGACGCCCCCACCAGGATACACCCCGCCACCGGCGGATCTCCCGCAGCGCGGCGACCGCGCCACGTTCTCCAACCGCGTTGACGCGTGGGTAACGTGGTTCTCCACGGTCATCCTGACGCAGATCGCGGCCATCGCCGCCAACGTCTACGCCAATGCGCTGGACGGCGCCGCCTCGGCCGTCGCCGCGATGGGCTATCGCGACACCGCGCTGACCTATCGCAACGCGGCCGAAGCCGCGCGCGACACCGCCCTGACCTACCGCAACGCGGCGCAGGCAGCGCAGACGGCCGCCGAGACGGCGCGCGACGCGGCGCAGAACTACGCCGCCGCGCTGACGGCGACGAGCACCACGTCGCTGGTGATAGGCACCGGCACCAAAGTCTTCACCACGCAGGCCGGCAAACAGTTCACCGCGAACCAGACGCTCAAGGCGGTCAACCCGACGAATGCCGCGCAGTGGATGGTGGGCACGGCCACGTACAGCGGCACCACCCTAACGCTCGCCGTCACCGACGTCAACCCGGCGACCAGCGGCAACACCGTGGCGAACTGGGTGATCGGGCCGAGCGGTGAGAAGGGTGTAGCCGGAACGACCGGCGGCATCACCGGCGGCAACCTGACGGGAGCGCTCAACGAGAGGCAGGCGGCCGACGTACCCGTAAGTGCTACCCCCGATATCTGGAGCGGCGCGGGGAATTCTGTAGTCCTCTCCGGGACTGGCACTATCACGGGTTTTACGGCATCTCCGCAAGCGGGCGCTAAACGCACCCTGCTATTCAGCGGTACGGCGACGCTCCAGCAAGGCGCGGGCATGAACGTCTATGGCGGTACGCAAACCGTAGTCGCGGGGGATCAAGCAGAAGTTATCCGCATGGATGGCGCTTTTTGGGTCACGGTCTTTAAGCGCGACGGTACCCCGACAGTGGGCGCCAAGCAGTACATGGTCGTTCTCACGTCCGGCTCGACGTGGACAGTGGACGCAGCCAGCTTCGAGGTGGAGGTGCAGGCCGGCGGACAGGGCGGCTACAACCGTAACGGAGGTGGCGGGGGCGAGGCGGGTTGGTGCGCCATAAAACGCTTCCGGGATGCAGTAGTCGGCAGCACGGCCGTTATCTCCATCGGCGGTGCCTCCGCGCCCGGCACCACCACGGTTGACCCCGCCTTCGGTGGCACCACCACATTTACGCTCTCCGGCTTCGCCGCGCTGTCCGCGACTGCAACCGGCGCCACCGGGGCGGACATGGTGATTGCACCGCGCCCCCGAACGCCCCGCGTAGGCAGCCTTCTGATGGGTGCCGGCGGGGATTCGAATAACGGCTTCGGCGGCCCTTCACTGGAGGTGCCGAACGTCACCAACGCGAACGGCTACGGCGCCGGCGGCAGTGGCGGGAACCAGAGCAGCGGCACCGGCGGCACCGCCACCGGCGGCTGCATCATCATCCGCTACTTCAAATAAGGGGGCACCTCATGGGCTGGGAAAATATTCCACCGAACACCTGCACCATCGACGACCCGGTGCTGCCGGCTGTTGAACTGCTCGACCAGAATGGCCGAATCATCAACGTCATTGTGGCGTCCATGTGCGACGCCGAATGGCTATGCATCGCCTACGTGGAGCTGGGCATGTACGAAGCGGAGGGCGTCACGGCGATGACCTGCCGGCCGCGCCCCGACGTGGCGGATCCGGACGTGCCGCCGCCTACCGAGTTCCCGCCACCCGGCGACATGCCCCCGCAGCCGGACCCTGATCCGGGCTATCTGGAATCGCCCGCGCCGGAAGCCGAGGAAGAGTGATAGAATTCGCGTACATCCACCCTGAAAGGAAATATCATGGCTACCGGCGGCAATGTCCCTGATCCAAACAAACCACCCAGCGGGCGCAGCACGGCCACTCCGGTGAAACCCACCAAGCCGGCCAAACCCGCGCCGAAAACCTTCGCCCCCAAGGGCAAGAAGTAGGCCATGAACCGCTCAGATTGGATAGGTCGGGCCTTGTGCTTGGCCATCACGTTCGGGGTGGCGCAGGCGCAACTCGCCCTGTTCGCCCCGGATAACAATCTGTTGAGCGTTGGTATCAATCAATGCTTGTCTGCTTTAACCAACACTTGCGCCTTGCTAGCCGCTGCCGCGCTGGTCCGGGGCAAAGCGTCGTTTGACCTCCAGCGCCTAGCCTTCTGCGCTATCGTTGTAAATTTTTTAAGCTTCGTCGCTTACTCGGCCAAAATCTCGCCGTTAATTTCCGCCCTCAATGTGGCGATAACGGTGATATCCTATGCGCAACTTGCACGAATTCTATGGCCTAGCAATGGCGACCCTTCTTATCTGTCTCGGCGTTTCGGCGTTTTTCGTTTCGCTTCTTTTCAAAGCCCGAGCTTTCATCTGGAAAAGGAAGAACGATGATCTTGAGCGACGAATTGCGGAGCATAATCGCCGACATACTGACCAGCCCTAAGACCACAGCGGTGGTCGGCGGCACGTCCGCTGCACTTGGTGCCGCCGGATTGATGGACCTGATCCACACCACCCTCTCGCTCGGCGCCATTGCCGCCGGCCTGATCGCCACCCTGGCCCTCGCCCGGTACCATCGCGCCAATGAGCGCAACCTGCGCCTGCGCAACCAGATCCTAATGCGCGAAATGATCGACAAGGGCATCACACCGGAGATCGACTGATGGACAAGGCGAAGCTGATCGGTGAGTTGCGCCGCGACGAGGGCGAGGTGCTGAGGGTCTACGCCGATCATCTCGGTTGGCTGACCGTCGGCGTGGGCCACCTGGTCGACGCGCGCAAGGGCGCGAACCCGGCACCGTTCGGCGTGCCGCTGAAACTGGGCGACCCGATCACGCAGGCGCAATCCGAGATTCTGCTGCAGCAGGACATCGCGAGCAAGGAGGCCGAGCTGGACAAGGCCCTTCCGTGGTGGCGCAAGCTGACCGACGCCCGCCAGCGGGTGCTGCTCAACATGGCGTTCAATCTCGGCACCGAGGGCTTGCTCGGCTTCACCAATACGTTGCGCATGGTCCAGGCCGGCTCCTACCTGCCGGCCTCGCGCGCCATGCTGGTGTCGAAGTGGGCCGGCCAGGTGGGCGACCGCGCGAAACGCCTGTCCGCGATGATGGCGGCCGGATGACACCGCGCGACGTCATGCTCGCTGTGCTTGGCGTCGCCGCCGTGTTGCTGGTGGTATCGTTCTGGCGCGCGCACCGCAGCGCACTGGCGCAGTTCAACATGTTCGACCTGATCACGGAGAACGGCCGGGTGAGCAAGATCGCCCTAGCCTTCATGGTCGCGTTCGGCGTGACCACCTGGATCGTCGTCTACCTGACGGTGCGCGACAAGATGACCGAAGGCCTGTTCCTCGCGTACGGCGGCCTATGGGTCGTGCCACTGGTGGCCAAGGTTGTTTTCGACAAGAATGAAATGCCCGGCACCACCAGCAGCACGGTGACGGTGCAGCAGACCACCGAGGTGACAAAACCATGAGCCTTATTCCCACCTGGCCCTTCGTCGTGGGCGGCCTGCTGCTCGGTGCTGCCGGCGGCGCGGCGCTGGACCACACCATCATGTCCGCCAAAATCGCGCGCATCGAGAAGGCCACGGCCGACGTCGAGCGTCAGCGCGCGGAGATCTACGCCGCCGACCAGCTGGCCGCGCGCGCCACCGAACGAGGATGGGCCGATCGTCTCGGCCAAGTCGAACAGGAGAAACAAAATGAAATCAATCGCGTGCGCGCTGCTGGCGCTGCTGCTCTTGCTGGGGTGCGGAACCGTCCGGACCGCCAGCCCGCCGGCGCAGGTGGAATGCCCCAAGCCGCCCCCGCTTGCGCGGGTGCCACCGGGGCCGAGCTATATCGATCAGATGCAATTGTTCTTGTCGGGATCGCTCAGCGCGCCGACGAACAGCGCGCCGCCCTCGCCGCCTGCTACGGCGCCTACGACGCGTTAAAGTAGCCGCAGGCTTGCGAGCAGGGCCGCCACGGCGAGCAAAACGACAAGCCAGCCTTGCACCGCCAGATCGCGTTCAGCACGCGCAGCGGCCCGTTTAACGGCTCGCCAGTGCGGGGTGTGCCAGCGGATCATTCCTAGATCTCCCCGTCGTCGTTCATCATCGGTGCGCGCCATGCGCAATAGGCGATGACCGCTAGGCCGACCAATGGCAAAAGCAGAAATGCCCAGCTCATTTGCACACCTGTTTGCCGTCAGCGCCAACCACGGGTTTCAAGTTCGCATTACTGAATGCTCCATCCTCGACATAGCCGACGTACTTGCAGCCGGAGTCGGCGTCCACCAGGATCATGTGGCGATAGGCGTTCTTCCCGTTGCAGCCCGAGAACAGCGCCAGCACCGAGGCGGCAACAAACAGCGTGCCGGCGAGTCGCGCCCAGCGGGCCCATGGATCGTTGCGGGTGGGGATTGATTTTTGCATGATGCTCTCCTTAAAGTGACTGCTGGGTGAGTAGGGAAATGTCGCGCATCACGCTTGCGCGCGATCCCACGACGACGTACAGGGTAAAGCGGTAAATGCCTTCGACGTTGGCCGCGCGCACCACCGCGTTCCACTTCACCACACCATCGGCGGGGAAGCGCCACCGACCGTAGCCTACAGGCCTAGGCGAGTAGATGCCCATCGCGTGCTGGCCGTCCTGCGTGGACAGGATGACCGGCTGCTCTTGCTCGCCAGGGCCGTCCGACAGGTGCGCGCCGTCGGCGGTGTAGAACTCGCTGAATGCGGCCGGCATGTAGGCGGTGAGCGTCTCAAATGTGGCCGTCTGCTTCTTCGGCACCACGTAGGCCACGTCGTAGCGGATCACGGTCGGCGTGACGAACTGGACGCGCTTCTCGAAATAGGTGTCCGAGGTGCGCTGGCCGGCGACCGGGTTCCAGTAGGCCATCTGGCTGAAGGTGCTGATCACGTTGCCGGCACCGCTCGACTCGACAAGGCGGCTGCTCGACGGCGACGGGTTGTAGCCGTTGGTCAGATGCGACGCTCCGGCCTCGGTCGGGTTGTCGTTCTCGCCCTTGCCGTCGTAGGACACCGCGCTTTGCAACTGGCGGCCGTGGTCGGTGTCGTTGATGTACTCCACGCCGTTGCGCACCAGCGAGCAGATGGCGCCGGCGTCGTGCACGCAGGTGCTGATGGTCGTCCTCCCATCGGGGGCCATGATCGACACAGCCGGCGGCGACGGCCGGTATATCTGCCGTAAGCGCTCGGCGTGGGCGTCTTGCATGCCGCCGCACGCGGTCAGCATGGCGGCGAGGGCAATTGTGAGGATGGTTTTCATGGTGCGTCCAGGTGATGCCCGCCGTAGCGGGCGGCGGTTTATTTTACGAGCGAGGCGGCGTATTCGATCAGGTATATCTTTGGGGCCAGCAGAATTTGAAGAACTGTCAGCAGGTTGCAGAGCGCGGCGAAAAGCAGGCCGAAAATAAGCATGCCGGGAAAAAGATTTAGAGGACCGAGTTCCTCCAAGCACCACTTGCGATTCTTCCACCAGGCTGCGAAGACCAGGGACGCGCCGATTAGTAGCGCCAATGCGATGACGCCCGCCTCTGCGGCCTTCCACACCAGCAGCTGGCGCAGCACGTCCGGCATCTCGGCCAGCAGGAAGTCTTTCGCCGCCGTCGCGGCGCTGATCGTGCCGTTGAGGATCATCAGCAGCGCGGTTTGCAGTTGTTCGTTCATTTGGGTTTCTCCTTGGGTTGGTTGATGTAAGAACTATACACGCAAGTATTTACTTGTGCAAGTTATTTATGCGTAGCCCTTGGCCTTCATCGCCGCAAGCAGCACGTCCTGCACCGAGCGCTTCGTCTCCACCCGTTCGATGACCATTTCGTCTGCGGAATCCCTTGTTATTATGTTATGAATAAACATCGGCCGATCCTTCCCGGCCTGCATTTGCCGCGTCGGCCCGATGCGCTCGATGATCTGCAGCCGCTGCTCCAGGTTCCAGTCGTGGCCGAAGAAGGCCATGATGTTGGTGTGCTCTTGCAAGCCGTCGACGCCGTGGCCCATGCTGGCCGGGTGGCCCAACCACACCTTGCCCTCGCCCGCCTGCGCGCGCCGCACGCCTTCTTGGCTGTTCAAAGCTATGGCGTCCTTGCCAAATGCTTTGAGCAGGCGCGCGAGGTCGCTCTTGAACTGGATCGAGACCAGCACTGGCATGCCGGCCGCTTCCTCGACGATGTCCTCCAGCGCGTGGATCTTCGCGTCGTGCACCTCGGCCCATTCGCTACTGCCCGGCGAAAGGTAGGCGGCGCCGTTGGACAGCTGCAGCAGCTTGCCGATCTTCTGCGCCGCGCCCAGCGCCTCGATGCCGTGCATGGTGCCCATGGCCGCGATCTCCATGAAGGCGCGCTTCTCCATGTCCTGGTACAGCGCGCGCGCCTTGGGCGGCAGATCGACATAGATATTGTTGACGATCGGGTCTTTCAGGTCGAACCAATCCTTGGCGTCGATGGTGACGCAGATGTCGCGCAGCGCGCGCTGGATCTGTTCCTGCGCGTGGTCCATCGGCTCGGTGCCGAAGCCGCTGTACTTCTTGCGGAACCACCGTTTCTTGAAGTCGTCGTACGTGCGGCCGAGCCGCGCGCCCTTGTCGAGGAACCACGCCTGGCCCCACAGGTCTTCGAGGCCGTTCGGCGCCGGCGTGCCGGTCAGCTCGACGATGCGCTTGATCTTCGTGTGCGCCACCCGGCCGAGGGCCTTGGCGCGCTGGGTGCCTTGGCGCAGCCGGAAGCCCTTGAGCTTGGTGCTCTCGTCGATCACCACCGTGGCGAACGGCCAGCGGTCGCCGTAGTGCTCGACGAGCCAGGGCAGTTGCTCGAAATTTGTAGTGAGGATATTTGCGTCGTACTTCAGCGCGCGCATGCGCTCCTTCTCGCTGCCGGTGATCGGCAAGACGGTGAGGTGGCGCAGGTGGTTCCACTTGCGCACCTCGTCCGGCCAGGTCGTGGTGGCCACCCGCAGCGGCGCGACGACCAGGATCGGGCGATCGTCGAGCGCCTGCAGGGTGTCCAGTGCGTTGAGCGTCGCCACACTTTTTCCGGTTCCCATGGAACTCCACACGCCGCAGCGCTCGGTGTCGAGGATGAAGTCCGTTACGATTTTTTGATACGGGCGGGGGCTAAAGAGTCTTGGCGGAGCGGCGACCAGCATTGAGATCCTCTCGGTGTTCGTTTATGTGTTCGGCGCGGGTCATCACCTGGAGATTTTCAGGGCGGTTGTCGCGGGTATCACCGTTGATGTGGTGGACTATCTCGGATGCGGTGAGCGGGCGGCCCAGCATTTGCTCGGCGACGACACGGTGTTCGTGCCGGCCGCGCACCTTACGGTACCAGGTGGCGCCGGGCGGATCGCGCTGCTTATCGCCGTTGTTCATGCGGCCACGGCGCGCCTGTTCTTCCGAGGTAAAGAGGCGAGTGTGATGGCCGTGCTTGTAGGTGTGCGCGGTCATCTCGCCGCATCCACAGCCGCATGGCTTCATGCGGCGTTGCGCCTTGAGAACATGGTAGTGCTGGTTGCACAAGCCTTTGCACCGCACGGGCGATGCGCACCCCGGTTCCGAACAGGTCAATCCCTTGGCCGGCTGGTATTTGCTCATGGCAAATCCTCCACTTCGTCGCCGAACGCGGCGCGCACGACGGCGCGGCAGATGGCGATCAGCGCGTCGGGGCCGTACTCGCCCGTGAATTCGCCGCCCTGTAGATACGCGTAGACGTCACCCCGGTCGCGGTAATTGCTCTCTTCCAGCCAGATGCGATACTTGTCCCGAAGCGGACCGGTCAACGCCCAGTTCGTGCTGTAGTCGAGCACCTGCACAGCGACGATCTTGCCGGGGGCACCCCGGATATTGCGCACGCACAGCGTGCCGTTCGCGCGCAGCTCCAGGTCGGCGACCGGTACGCCCTCGGCGCGGGCGGTCCAGTAGTCCAGATGGGCGCCGGTGAGATTAGCGGTTTTCATATTTCACCTCGTTGTAGATGAACAGCAGGGCGAAGACGAACGCCGAGCAAAGGGCGATGCTGGCGCAGATGATGGCAGCGGTGCGGGTCACGTGCGGCGCGATGACGATCATCGACAGCAGGAGCATGAATCCGGCCGCCGAGGCGAGGAAAGCGCGGGCGCGCATCACGCCACCTCGCACAAGTAACGGCCGGCCAGAACGCCGATCGTTTCGAGCTGCTTGTCGGTCAGGTAGCTCACGTCAAAGCCGCTGGAACAGGTGACGATATCGTAGAGTTCGCATACGGTGGTGCATTCCGAACGCGGCAGGGTGTTGCGCACCTGCGCCAGCGCTTTGAGCTGGGCGGCGCGGCGGATTTCGAGTTGTTCAATGGATCGGGACATGGTGTTCTCCGGGGAGGGTTGGCCCGCTGGGTGGCGGGCGGGGTTGATTATTTGACGGGGATTACGGCGCGCGGCTCGCCGTCGAACTTCGCCATAAACTCGGCGTCCTTGATCGGCCACACCTTCACGGCACCGGAGCCGGTTTTAGTCACGTCGCCTTGCACCCGCTGCCAGGATGCGTACATGTCGCTCTCGGTCGGCTTGACGAAGTAGTAGACCTGGCCGCGATTGCCGATCTCGACCAGCGCGTCAACGTGGCGCTCCCCCAAGGTGAATTTGACGAGGCTTTGACCGATTGGTAGGCCGTGGTCAAATTTGATCCGCTGTTCGAGGGTACGTTCCATTTTCTTCTCCGGTTCGGTTTGCGCTGCTGATGTAAGAACTATACACGCAAGTATTTACTTGTGCAAGCTTTTATTGCGCACCGCGATCAGCGCCAGGTAATTGGCCTCGGTGTGGTAGCGCCCTTTGCCGGCGGCCAGCTTGTCGATAGCCGCTTCGAGTTCGGCGATGCGGACGTCGCGGTCAATAACGCGACCAAGGCCGTAGACCGACACCTCTTGGCTTTGACGGGCCATCCACCCGTCTAAAGTCACGCAGGCCTGAAATACCTCGTCGGGCAAATCGTAATCAGCGAGGCGCTCGCCGGCGGGGGAGTAGATAGCGATTTTCACGACAGCACCTCGTCGACGCCCGCCAGGCTGTCAATCACCACCACGCGCTGCCCCATCTTGCACATGCGCGCGTGCTCGCGCAGCTGGTGCGGCTCGGCCTTTTTGCCGGGGGCTTTTAGTTCGACCCAGATGGTCAGCTTGTTTAGGGTGTAGAAGCCCGACGGAATTGGCAGCATAACCAGCCGATCCGGCGCGCCAGTGCGCCCGATCCATTGGACTTTGCGCACCTCGCCGCCCAGTTCCTTGGCGCGCTTGACCAGGTACTTTTCGATATCGCTCTCGCGTAGTGGGCGTTTCATTTCTTACCTCGTTTAAGTTGTGCGCGCCGTGCGCGCTTGGCCTCTTGCTTGCGCTGGTCACGATCAGCCGGGTCGCGCACGGCAGCGTAGGTGGTGCTCTCCATCGGCACCACGTCGCAGTGGCGGTTCAGCATGCCGCGCATTGCCAAGGACAGCATCAGCGGGCGGTTGGTACGTTTCATTTTCGCACCTCGCAATAGTATTTGATCATGCCGGCCGGGGTCACTTCCTTGACCCGGACGCAACTGAGTGTTTCGGTTTTGGCGGGTGATATTGGCACGTTGATTACCCGCCACTCAATGAGATAACAGAGCATTACCACCAGCGCCACGAAGACGATTAGTGCGCGCATCAGTAGTTGCCCCGGCCCAGTTGCTCCAGCACCGACGCTTCGCGCTGTGGCACGGCGGCAGCGTACCCCGCAATGAGCAGCGCCAGCGGGTCGGCGCCATCGAGCACGCCGAACCAGTGCACCTCGCCGTGCGAGCACATTGGGACGACGCGGTAGACGACCCTGTTTGGGTGAAGGATGCTGTTCATCGTGCCATGGACTTCGACGCACTGGCCGGCGGCCGGGCCGCCGAGGAGGAGAACGGTTTTCATTTAAAAATCTCCACGGCAGTAAAGACTATGGCGATGACCAGCCACAAAATGCTGATCTGCGTTTGGCGCTTGCGCGTCACGGTAGGTACTTGCCAAATAGCAAGCATAAGCAGAGCGAACTGAGCGTTGCTCATTTCACCACCTGCTGCGCGCCGTGGGTGATATACGACTTGATGTCGGCAACCGCCATGCCAGTGACCTCGTGGAGCTTTACCACCATGCTGGCGCCCACCGGCAGGCGCGCGTGGCGGATCTTGCTGGCGACCGGCGGCGCCACGTCCAGCGCGCGGCACAGTGCGGCGTCGTTCTTGCACTTCAAGATGTCGGCGGCCAGGTCGAGCAGCGCGTTTTCGTTTTTCGTGTTCATGGTTTGGTCCTTGGGAGGGTCGGGTTTATTCGGCGGCGTCGGCTTGCTGCTTGTTCAGTGCGAAAGCGGCGCTCAAACCAGGGTGTGCTTCCACCTCGTCGGCGCGGATGAATTCCATTTCGTAACCCTCCGGGTAGTGTTTAGCGTACTCCACGTGACGATCCGGACGCGAGCCGGGCGTCACACCGAGGTCGCCGGGCGCGAAATACTCGCTGCTGCACCAGTGCGAGCCCAACACGGTGCCGTCTTCGGCCATGGCGTAACAGATACCGTCACCGCCGCCACGCACGTTGCTGAATACGAAAATCTTTTTCATGGTCTTATCCTTTGGGAGGGTTCTGGCGCCACACAATGCAGCGCCGATGTAAGAACTATACACGCAAGTATTTACTTGTGCAAGTTATTTTTTGTAGCGGTACGACTCGAAGCCGGCGGCGGCCAGCGGCATGTCCAAGGCCCACGGGGGCGGGGCGCATCAGTCTTTCCGGTATCGATACGCCTCGAACCCCGCCGCCGCCAGGGGTAATCCGTCCGCCCACTCTGGAGCCTCGGCCATCAGTTCGGCCAGGTGCTCCGCGTTGTACTGCGGCTCGTCGGGCGCTTCGGCCAGGATCTCGTCGTGAATGGTCAGCACGATGGCGTAGCCGGCCTTTTCGATCGCCACCATGCTGGACGCCATCACGTCGCGCGCGACTGCTTGTGTTATATTTTCGACAATTTTTCCAGAATATGTATCGATCCGGCCCCACTTCCGACTGTACTGATTCACGCCCGCGTAGGTGATCTTGGTCCGGCCACCTTCGCGCGTCGGCTCCTGACCTTGGCATGCGGTGCACGCTTCGAGGTGCGCCACGCCCGGCGGTTCCTCGCCTTGCCAGCCGCCGACCAACACCGTGTGGGTACCGCCGCATGCCGCGCACTCACCGGCGGAATCGACTTCGAAGTTGCGCTTTTTCTTTTCGGTTTCCAGCTTCGGCGCCGGATAGCATAGCGCACGGCCCGAGGGCAGCACGATGCGCAGCCAGGCGCCATCGCGGCGGATCTTGAGCATGCGCACCTGCACGGTGGTGCTCGGCGTGCTGATGGCCTCGCGCACCGCCGCGTCGACGTCGCGCCACAGCTGCACCACGTTTGCATGGGCGTCGCGCCAGCCGAGCTTCAAGGACTCGCAGACCAGCCAGGCTTTATCGGATAGGCCCAAGCCCTCGGCCGGCTCGCGGCCCTGCTGGCGGTGCCAAGCAAGCATGATGTTGGCCTGCCCCCACACGTTGCCGGGGATTGAGCTTTGCGCGCTGTTGGCCAGTTCTTCCAGATCGATGCCGTAGCCGGCGGCGAAGGTGACGAAGGCGCCCACCCCGCCCTCGTACCCCAGGGCGAGTTCTTGAACCTTGCCTTTTTGTCTATCATTTTTAGTAACAGTTTTCGGGTCGACCCCGAACGACTTGGCGTAGGACAAAATGTACAGGTCCAAGCCGGTGCCGGCGTCGTAGTCGCGGAACGCCTTGAGCTTCCACGTTTCCCCGGCCAGCCACGCCAGCACCCGGCCTTCGATGTTGGACAAGTCGGCCACCACCAGCTTCTTGCCAGGTGGGGCGGTGATGCAGCCGCGAATGGCGTTGCTCGTCAACTGCATCACATTGTCGTAGAGCAGATCGGCGATGCCGGCTTTCAGGGCCTCGATGCCCAGTTCAATGTCCGGGTTCTTCATGGTTGGCCGAGGTAGATTATCCGGCTGGAATAGCCGGCCAGCCCACCGGCCCGTGCGCGCGGCGCCGCAGTATTGCTTCGTGCCCCGTAGCCGGCCGTCGCTGCTCACGCAGTTCATCAGCGCCGTGTACTTGCTGGTGCTGGTGGTGGTCGCCTGCAGTCGGATACGCAGCAGTTCGCGCAAGCCCTCAGGCAGCTCGGGGTCGGCGATGCGGCGCTCCAAGGTGGACTTCTGCATGTCGGGCAGATCGACGCCGTACTCGGTCAGAATATGCAGCATCATGGCGTCGCGCTTGGTCGCGCTCTCCACCTCGCCGGACGTCATATCGAACGTTTGCTCGCGCAGCGCCACCTGGGCGACGTCCACCGCCGCGACAGCCGCGCGCGCCAGATCGATGTCCATGCACATGCCGCGCCGGTTGATGGTCTGGTCAACGTGAAACACCGCGCGCTCGCCGACCAGGGTGCAATTCCATTTCGGCATGCGTTCGTAGCACTCGCGCATGGCGACGATATCGAGCGAAGCGTAATCCTTGAAGCGCGCCCACTCGGTCGGGTGCGTGGCGGCGGTGGCGCGCCCGCGCTTGAGGTTGCCGGCCGGCGGGATGCAAAACAGGCGAATTAAATCCTTGCCGGCCTTGTCCTTGGCCTTGTCGCTCGGCACGCCCAGCACCTCGCACAAGGCCCCTAGCGAACCGGGCAGACTGTGCTGCAGCGCCTGAACCATGGTGTCGTGCAGGCGCGCCAGTGGAATGTCGATGCCCAGCGCCACTGCCAGGATGGTGGTGTCGAACATCGAACCGTTGTGCCAGACCGTGGTGATCTCGTCGTCGACGAGGATCGCCGCAAGGTCGTCGGGCATCGGCGAGCCGCTGGTGAGGTCCCACACCTTGACGGGGCCGTCCTCCAGCGCGTAGGCCCACAGCAGCACCTCCGCGCCCTCGGCATAGGCCCACGCGCCATGGCGGATCGGCACCTCGGAAAATGTTTCGAGGTCATGAAAACTCAGTTTCATATCTTGCTCCATGTGTACCCGTACGCGGTGCGTTGCGCGCCCCGGATGCACGCGCTAATCGCACTGGGGCTACGGCGGCCAATCAGCTGCAGCGCCGCCTGCGCCATGGATGGGTACTCGACCACCGGCCCGCCAGCGACCGGAACGCCGCGCACGCGAATGGCGCCCGTGTTCAAGCCAAGACGCACCGCGTGATCGTGGTTCGCGGTGCGGCCGAGCCATTCCAAATTCGTGGCGGCGTTGTTCTTTTTATTCCCGTCGATATGGTTGACGTCGAGTTTCGGATCGGCGCCGGGGTGGAAGGTGAGCGCCACCAGCCGGTGCACGGTCTTGGCAAACGCCTTGTTATCCAGGTGCATGTGCACCACCTGATAGCCACTGTTAATCGTCTGCTGCGCGATGATGCGCTCACGCACGCGGCGCAGGCCATGGCGCCAGCGCTGCATAAACGACAGCGCCTTCACCCGGCCTTGGTCGCTCACCTGATAGCGGCCCTCGAAGCCCGCGATGTCTTTCCACTGTTCGGTCATTTCGTCAAATCCTCAAAATCGTTGATAGGGCCGCACTTCGCAACAGCAGCGCGGCACACGTCGCTGGCGGCGCAGACGGCCACCACGCGCTCGCACATGGCCACGTCGAACAGCACCATGTGGCAGGCGGACACCGGCAGGTGCAACTGAATCGCCAGCCAGTCGTAGGCGTCGCCGCGCGAGAGGGTGCCGGACTGCCACAGCGGGTCGAATGCTCCGTGAGCATCGATCCGGGCGCGGGCCAGTGGGCTACCCGGCGCCGCCTTCAGCGCCTTGCGGTCGATGAACGACTCGGGCGGCACGTGCATGGCGCGCCGGTCGGCCTGCCGCACCTCGGCCTGTTTCTTCGGGCTGCGGTTGCCGAAGAACCGGCGCCGGCTGGTGCCGATGTGCTTGTCCTCGTGGTCGTCGAAGTAGGTCATGGCGCGGTCTCGCCGCCCCACTGCACCAGGCCGGTGTCCGGATACTTCTCAGTGAACGCACGAAGCGGCATGATGACGCCGACGAATTCATCGTCGCGGCCGTAGAACTGCACCTGCGCGCCGCCTTCACCGTTATGTCGGATGATCGGCTGGCTTTTCACGCCGAGCGCCTTGGCGGCCTTGAGGAACCGCGCCAGGAATTCGACGTTGAACTGCGCCGCCTCGCCGCTGCACTGGCGCGGGATAATTCGACGATACGGCGGAAATTTGCCGTCGACGGGAGTGAAAGCGATACCTGCTAGCGACCACTTGCCGTCGTCAAAAGCCAGGGTGACAGTCTGGCTTTTGTTGGTGATCGCCAGCTTAACAGTGTCGTTCGGGATAATGACGTCAGGGAGGACGTCCTGCTCGCCTACCAGAACAACGTCGCGCAGTACACCGGCCATGTTGCCGTCGGTCGCCGCAAGGCGGGTCTCGGTGGCGCGCACCTCGGCGAAAACGCCTTTCAGGTAATAACGCACGTCGGCCTCGGCCGTGAATTGGTAAGCTGCTTTCAGATGGGCGGTGTTGATGGCTACTTGCATTTTGACTCCTTCGGATGAAATTCTAGGGGCACATCTTCATGCGCAACGCCACGGGCGCGCGCCTGGTTGTAAATGCCGTGCGGGTGTTGGTCGCACGACGGGTGGGTGATGCGGTGCGGGAACGGCTCGTTGTTCCGCCCGAGCGGGCCGCCACAGTGGCACAGCCCGCGCTTGTTGTAGGCCCGCTGCTCGATCCGCCAGCCCTTGCGCGAGCCACACACCTCGCACTTGGGTGTGATGCGGTACTCGTCGGGGTGGATGCGCGACACGCGGCGGTGGCGGCAAGACGAATTCCTGCAGCGGATCGAGTAGGTGGACATCAGAACGGGATTTCGTCGTCTATGTCGTCGAAGTTGAACTGGCTCGGTTCGTTCTCGGCAACGCGGCGGAAGTTGGCCGCGATCTCGTCGGCGTCGTCCGCATGCTGACGCAGATGGCGCGCGTTTTCTTCTGCAGCGTCGGCCTCGTTGCGCCATTGCTCGGCTTGCTTTTCCTTCTCGATTGCTTCGTGCAGCAGTACGTCTTTGAATTCCATATCGTTCTCCAGAAAATGCCCGGCGCGAGCCGGGCGGTGGGTTTAGACCAGATCGTCGGCGTCGGCGCCTTCGATGATGTCGAAGTCGGTTTCCTTGGCCGGCGAGCCGCCGCCGAACGCGTCACCCTTCTTGACGAACTGGACGCCGCCCAGCGAGAAGCTGACACCCTGGCCCGGCTTGTCGTAGCAGAACACCTCGACCGATGCGTTGACGTAGCAGCCGGCGTACACCACGCCGTCGGCTTCGGTCACCGGCGAGCGGTCACGGTCGATGACCAGCGGGCGGGTGGTGTTCTTGGCCGTCAGCGCCATCATGCCCTCGTAGCCGTCGTAGGTCTTCTTGTCGCCGTCGGCGTAGCCGAAGCGGTTGCTGTTGTCGCGGATGCCGTCGACGATCTTCGGCGCCTTGGTCGCGCCCCACTTCAGCGCCGCCGTCTCCGAGATCGCTTTCTGGACGGCCTTGTCGTTGTCGCTGCCCTTCTCGATCAAGAACGTGGCTTTGAACTTCGGCTCGTCGCCGGCCTGGAACGGCTCGGCCTTGAACAGGCCAGGGAAGGACAGGCGGACGTTTTGCAGTTTGATTTTCATGGTATTTCTTTCTATTAAGTTTAAATTAAATCGGACAGGTCGTCCGCGTCGGGCAATGCTTCAAAATCGTCGACCACCGGGGTGATCGTTACTGCGGGGCGCTTGTCGGCCGCTGGCGCCACAGACAGGCCGGCTTCGCTGCGGGTGATGAGCGCCAGCAACTTCGGCCATTGCTTCTTGCCGATGATGCCGTCGGCGTACAGCTTCTCGGCCGTGGTCGGGCTGATCAGCGTCCAGTCGTACATCACGTCTTGCTTCAGGCGCATCGACTTCATCATCTTCTCGGCCTCGGCGGCATCCGAGAACTTCCGGATACCCTCGCGGCCCTTGACCAGCTTGAAGCCGGGCACCTCGCCGCCGGCCAGCATGCGTCGCTCCAGCTCAGCGCGCACCGCCTTGGCCCAGCCCTCCACCAGGTCGATCGACTCGCCCAAGAGGCCCAGCTGTTCGTCGCTGGCGCTGGCCAGGCGCGCCTCGGGGTTCTCCAGGGCCGGGCGCAGGGTGGGCTTTTTGACGATGAAGTGCGCCGGCACCAGGTCATTGATGTCGTTGCCGATCTCGAAGTCCACCTTGCCAGGCGCCACACCGTGCGCCGCCGCGATGATCTTCTCGGCGTCGATGATGGACACCGCGATCTCGCCTTTGCCCAGTGCGATCAGGTTCTCGACCACGGGGGTGACGACTTCCACCGTGCGGCCCTCTTCGCCGACGACTTCATCGACGATCACCTCGAAGTCGCCCGCCACCGTCGCCAGCACCTGGTCGCGCAGCGCCGGGCAACTCGCCTTGGCTTTGCAGAACCGGCACTGGTCGGGGCCGGGGGACAGCATACCGGTGATATCGGCAATGGTTTCCGCGCCGTCGGTGACGTTCTCCACCAAGGACAGCGCCAGCTTTCCGGCGGCGATCGCCCGCTGCTCGAAGTCGCGCAACTGTGACACGCTGCATTCCCAGGTGTCGACATGGTTCAAGCGCGGCTGGTGGACGGTCATCAACACATACTCGATATCGCCCAGCAGATCAAACTCGTCCAGCGCGCCGAGGGCGTAGAGCATCAGCTGCTCATTCCATTCGGCATCGACCTGCACACCGCGACCGTACTTCAGGTCGATGACGTGCATCTGCGAGCCGCGAACAATCACCGCGTCGCTGGTGCCGAACTGGTCCGGGATCACGCCGGCGAAGATAGGCAGGCGCTGCTCGACGTGCAGCTCGCCGCCCTGCGCCGCTTCGCGCACCGCGTCGATGTACTTCTGCACCTCGCGGCACATGTCGGCGTCGGCCGAGAAGAAGCGCCCCGAGTCGCGGTCGTCGTCACCGGTCAGATCAATCTCCCAGCAGGTTCGGTGGTAGCCGACAAACACACGGGTGCCCAAGAAGAACTTCGCATCGTGCTCGCCCTCCAGGCACTCGGACGCCAGGAAGTGCGCGGCGGTGCCCTCGTCGGCAAACTCGCTGCCTTTGTCGGGGATGTCGGCCTCCATGGCCAGCGAGCCGGCGCACAGGAGCCATCTTTTCGCGCCGCTCGGGGAGAGTTTGGCGTGTGCGGCGCGGTGCGGTTCGTCCAGGCTGATCTTGCCCGAGGCGAGCGCGGCCAGCTTCTCGCGCTCGTCCGGTCCGATCAGCGGATGAAGTTTGGCCGTCACGATCAGCCCCGCGCGGCCAGGATCTTGTCGCAGGCGGCGACGACGGCGCCGAACTTGTCAGCCGGCAGCTGGTCGGCCTTGGCGTAGGTCAGGTCCTTGCCGACGCCGAACGAGGCCAGCAGGTCGACCATTTCCTGCTTGTTCTTGCCTACCTGCACCAGCTTAGGCTTGACGTCCTTCTCGTAGTCGAGCGGGGACGCGTCGAGCAAATCAGCAGCGTCGAGACCGGCGTTGGCCTCGGCGTCCTTCTCGGCCTTGGCGCGGGCCAGCGCATCGGCCACGGCTTCCTTGGCGGTACTCGGCTTGCGGTCGGCTTCGACAGCGGACATGACCTTCTTCTGCTCGGCCTTGGCGTCGGTTTCCACCTTGGTGACGTCCGCCTCGATGGTGTCGGTGGTGGTGTCGGCGGTCAGCGGCGCGCCACTGTTCGCTGCGGCGCGGGCCAGGGCGGTCACTGGCTTGGCGTTCTTGTCGGCAGCGTAGCGGATCGCGGCGGCCAGTTCCAGGATTGCGTTTTCAATGCTCATAAGATTATTCCTAGTGGGTTGTGGGGTTTGTCCGAATCGACAGGGAGAATGATTACACAAGTATTTACGATACGCAAGCAATTTCTTGCGAATATTTATTACTTGCGTAAAGTAGCTGTCTGGTTTATCCTTGTGCTTGTCAGTGAAAGGAAGAACATGACTGCCTTCTATAACGAAATTAACCCGTATGCCGCGCAGTGGCTGCGGAACTTGATAGCCGCAGGACACATCGCCCCTGGAGTAGTAGATGAACGATCAATCGAAGATATCACCCCCGACGAGCTGCGGAACTTCACTCAGTGTCACTTCTTCGCCGGAATCGGCGTCTGGTCCCTCGCTCTACGATCTGCTGGTTGGCCCGATAATCGGCCAATCTGGACAGGAAGCGCCCCGTGCCAGCCTTTCAGCGCGGCAGGTGCAGGCGCTGGGTTCGATGACGAGCGGCACCTTTGGCCCGCTTTCCACCACCTCATCGCCGAGTGCAGACCTGCAGTCCTTTTTGGAGAACAAGTTGATGCGGCGGTTAGGCTTGGATGGTGGGACTTAGTGTCCAGTGATATGGAGGCCACTGGATACGCCATCGCGGGGTCTGTCTTCCCGTCGAGCGCGGTGGGCGCACCACATATCCGCCATCGGCTATTCTTCGTTGCAAAGTGCGGGGCCGAAGCGTACACTACAGAAATTGCCCCGCACTGGATAGAAAGCCATGTCAACGAAACAATGCCGAAAATGCCTTACGATCAGGCCCCTAACGGAATTCTTCTCAGAGAAAAGGGCGGCGGACAAGCGGCGATACACATGCAAAGTGTGCGATCAAGCCCGCCGGGTGAAGTATCAGACCGGGCTGACGATAGAGCAGTGGCAGGCGAAGAAAGAGGTGCGCAAGAAGCACGCGCCAAAGGAGCGCGACTACTCGCACCAGCGCCGCACCATCTACCGGGCCAATTCGCTGGTCTACCTGGCGAAACAGCGGGCAGCGAAGAAGGGGATACCCTTCGACCTGGACGCGAAAGCTTTGCAGGCGAGGATAGACAAAGGGTTCTGCGAACTAACGGGGATGCCTTTTCGTCTGGACGAAGCACGCAGCTTCGACAGCCCGTCGCTGGATCGGATACGCCCGTCGGAAGGGTACGTGATGGGCAATGTTCGGGTGATCTGCTACGGCATGAACTGCGCTCTGGGTACGTGGGGCGAAGAACCCTTAATGGTGATGCTGACCGCTTGGCAGAAAAAGAAGGAAACGTAGATGACTCTCCCCTCGACACTGTACAAACACACCGCGAAGACGATGGTGTCCCCCGCAGGCCGCAAATTATTAGCGGTCAAAGCCTCGACGCCCCGCACATCAGAGACCGCACGTACTGGCTGGGCAACACCAGCGGCGCGGGACTGGCGCAGCGCGTCGGCCTCGGAGGAATTCCTGGCGGGGCGGCTGGAGGAAGCGCGGGGCAAGCCGCTGTCCGAGCAGGCATTCACCCTGGCGGGCTGGCCGACGCCGATGGCCGGAACGCCGGCGCAGAACGGCAACAACGCGGCAGGCAACAACGACAGCAGTCGCAAGACGGTGGAGTTCTGCAAACCGGATCAGCCGGCCCGATTAACGGCTTCTGGTCTGCTGCTGACTGGCTCGGATGCCGGGATGGAAAGTGGCGGCCAGTTGAACCCGGCACATTCCCGCTGGTTGATGGGTCTGCCGCCCGAGTGGGACGAGGCCGCGCCGATTGGCATGCCCCCGCCGGTAAAGAAGGCCAAGGCCACCGCGCCGGCCGCCTCGCCGGCTACGGCAACGCGATCAACATTGAAGCGGCGCGCATCTTCATTGAATGTGCCTTCGGAACTAGCGGACCTGTTGTAGAAGACCTCAGCGATTTAATTTAAAAGGAGCAACACTATGACCAAGAAACAAACCGGCCTCCAGATGGCCATCGCTTACGTCGGCTGCAAACGCGACTTTGCCCATGCTCTCGGCGTAAGCGCGCGCCAAATCGGCGACTGGCTCGCCGCCGACGAACCAGTGCCGCGCGCCACCAGCGCGGTGGACAAGGCCGTCGAAAAGGCGGGCAGCTGGAACAAGCTGGCCGTCTCACTGGGCGTCACCCGCCAGGCCGTGGGCCAGTGGCTGCGCCAAGGCTACGTGCCGCTGGCGCGCGCCAAGGAAATCGAAATGCAATTCGGCATCCCGCGCAACGACCTGGTGTCGCCGAAGGTGCGCAGCTCGATGGGCGTCGGGGGTGAGCTGTGAGTTACATTCTCATGATGATCTTCGTGTGGCACCACCAGGCGACAGGGCCGAGCGCAGACCAGACGGCAACCGCTACGATGGTGGTCGAGTTCAACGACTTGGCCGCCTGCCAGAGCGCCGGCAAGGCCATGGCCCAAAGCATGGCCCGCTACCCAGTGGGCTGGACGTGTGCCGCGAAAGGAAAGAAGCCATGAGATCCCTCGCCCCTCAAGTCCTCGGCGCCATGCCCGGCACGCGGGACCAGATTGCAGCGGCCGCCGGCGTTTGCCGGATGACCGTCTCGCGCCAGGTCAAGGCGCTGCACGCGGCTGGCAAGTGCCACATCACCCGGTGGATGCGCCCGAGCAAAGGGCCGATCATGCCGGTGTTCGCCGCCGGCAACGGCGAAGACGTCGAGCGCCGCGTCCAGGTATTCACCGAATCGGAGCGGTGCGCGCGGTATCGCGCCAGGCGAGACAAGATCGCCCCAAGCCCATTCGCCGCGCTGTTCGTCCGGGGTGTGCCATGACCGCCCAGCCCCCGCTCGTCATCCCCCGCCTGATCCCGCAGGCGGCCCGGGGCAACCCCGACAAAGCCACGCCGGCGCGCCTGGTGGCCGCTGTGCGCTGGGACTATGAAGTCGGTCTGCTGTCGATCGCCCAGTGCATCGAGCGCTACGGCACCTTGCTCCACCCCAACACCGTGCGCGATATCTGCGCCGGCCGCACCCACCCCGACGTCAAGGCGTCGCGTTTGAAATTACTTTGGAGATAGATATGCGAACCTACACCACGCGCTTCGAGGAAGTCTGCGTCAGCCATACCAAACGCTGGAAAGATCCTGAAACGGGCAAGCCGCGCCAGCAGACTAAAAAGTTCAGCATGACCCTGAACCCGTTCAACAAAAATCCGGACGGCACTGTCCGCACCCGTCAGGATATCTACGCGGCGCTGGTGGCCCAGCGTGATGCGTGGATCGCCCAAGGAGAAAAACCATGATGCGAATTAAACTATTCGGCCTGTTCATCGCCTTCGCCCTGCTGGCGCTGGTGCGCCCGCGCAAGTGCCTGGAACTGTTGGAGGCGGCGGATGCGGGCACCGCTGCAGTGCATCGTGAAGCGTTGCGCGCCGGTATCCACACCAACGGCCCACTCGACTATGAGGCGGCGCGCCGGCGCGTGATGGGCAATGCGCCCCGGCCTTGATATCCGTCACCCGCCCACCTGACAATCATCAAACCGCCGGCCCCGCGCCGGCGCATGATGGAACTCCGATTTATCACTTTTGAGAAGGAGTCCCATCATGTCCACCCCCTCCCACGATTTCACCGTCTGCGTCAAAGCCCTGTCCGGCGCGTTCGCACTTTCCTCCAAGGCTCTCCAGGCCGAGCTGGCCGTCTCCCTGTTCGTCTTCCACACCCTCGGCGGCGCGTCGTTAGATGCCCGGCGCGAGCTGCGCGGTGTCTACTCCGACGCCGGCCGGCCATGCCTCAACCACGAGGACCCGGCCTACCAGACCGTGATGCGCCGCATTGGCCGCTCGGCCGCGCTGTTCGACAAGATCGGTGCGCGCCGCGTCGGCAAGACGGTCGGCGCCCTGGCCCCGGCCGGCGCCATCGCCGCGCTGGTGGAGTTCCTAGCCCCGCTCCGGCTCGACACCATGGATGCGGTCGGCGTCTACGTGGGCGCCGCACCATCCGCCACCCCGCCGGCACCCGTTCCCGCGCCTTCGGGATCGGGCCGCGCGCCGCGCCGGCGGGCCGCTGACAATCCCGATGTCCAGCACGTCAAGACGCGCCATATCGACGTGGCCGTGCCGCCCGGCACCCCGGCGCGCGAGCTGGTGGTGCTGGCCAATAAGCTGCTCAAGATGGCCCAGGAGATGGGGGTCGAGACGTAGCGGAAAGGGTTGCGCCCGGCGGCGGTAGTGGGGTATGCTAGTCGGGCCAAGTCAACAACCAGTAAGCTCACAGGGGAGCGCTCGCCGGGATTGGTCCGGGACTTGGCAGTCAGAGCGTAACCCTGTGAGCTTTTGTTTTTATAGAAAGCAATCGCCATGCCAAGCATATTTATCCCCGCACCATCCGGAACCACCGCCCTTGTCGCTTACCTCCACGAAGATGGCCACATAGCATCAGTAGACAACGCCGTTTTCGCTTTTGAAATCCAAGAGGGCAGCGAGCGCCCCTGGTGCCTCCCTGTTGGAATCGCCGAGATCACTGTAGATGACGACGACATTCTCGGCATCCAAATGGCGGATGGGACGGTAGCCCAAGACAGTTTTATTTTTGAATCAGCTGACGCCTTTTTCCGTAATTGCAAAGCGGTATTCGCTTTCCGCGCCAAGCGCAAGGCGGCGGTCCTAGCCGAGCACGAAGCCCGTAAAGCCGCTAAGGATCTGCTGTGATGGCTACCAAACCCGAATTGCCAACCCTCCTGCCCGTAGCCGTTGACGGCATTCCCTCATCAATGCTCGACACATCACGCTGGGCGCCGTGGCGCGCCGTGTGGAACGAGAAGAAGAAAAAATACGAGAAGATCCCGCACCGCATCGACCGGCCTGGCGCCGGCCTGTCGACGAAGTCGACCAAGGGCTGGGCACCCTTCCACAAGGCCATGGCCGTCTACCTGCAGAACCCTGGCAAGTTCGCCGGGGTCGGCTACTTGATCACGGGCGAGAAAATCCCCGGCAGCGCCGCCGATGTGTTCGCCCCTGGCGACCTGGCCGGCGTGGACCTGGACCACTGCCGCGACGCCACCACCGGTGAGATCGCACCGTGGGCCGCCGAGGTGATCGCCAAGCTGGACAGCTACACCGAAGTCTCGCCGTCGGGCACCGGGTTGCGCGTGATGGTGCGCGCCGGCATCGACGCCGATACAATCGACCACCAGCAGGGTATCGAGATCTACGGCGGCACCCAGGCCCGTTTCGTCACGATCACCGGGCAGCGCGTCGACGGGTCGCGGCGCGACGTGCGGGCGGCTCCCCTCGGCGTGCTGGAAGGCTTGGCGGCCAAGTACCGGCGCCAGCGCACCAAGGCCGAGGTGGAGGACTTGCACCTGCCGCCGCTGATGTCCGCCATGGACCTGCCCGACCTGTCCGATCTGGACCTGCCGCCGCACGCGGCCAACTTCTTGGCTGAAGGCGCAGACCCTGGCGGGGACAGGTCCGGGGCTTTGTTCGCTACCTCGGTCGCGCTGGCGCAGGCCGGATGCACACGCGAGCAAATTCTGTCCATTTTGGAAGCAAACGAATACGCCATGGAAGTGGCGCTCGACCACCGCCGGCAGGACTACGACAAGGCGTTGCGCTACCTGTGGAAGGACCATTGCCGTGCCGGCGCCGCCAAGGCCAAGCAGATCGACGACGAACTGCGCGACGACTTCGAGGTGATGGAGCCAGTGGCGCCTGGCGCGGTCGACGCCGAGGTAGAAGACTTGCTCGGCGGCGCGCCCGAGGTAGCCGCCCCCGACGAGCCGCAACCTGTTGATGCATCAGGGGATTTTGACGATCTAGGCCCTGATCCAGACGCGCAAGTAGCCGCCCGCGACCTATCCCCGGTGCGCCGTGAGAAGTTCGCGGTGAGCGGGGCGGGCGAGTTTGCCAGTGGCCCGCCGCAGCAGTGGATTATCAAAGGGCTATTGCCCAAGGCGCAAGTGGGGATGATCTACGGCGAGTCGACGGCGGGCAAGTCGTTCGTCGCTATGGATATGCTCGGCTCCATAGCTCGGGGCCTGCCGTGGCGCGGTATGCGCACGAAGCAGGGCCGGGTGGTGCTGGTGGTGGCCGAGGGCCTCATGGGCGCGCGCGGCCGTCTCAAGGCCTATGCACAGCACCATGACGTCGACCTGGCCGAGGTGCCCTTCGGGATCATCGGTGACGTGCCGAGCATGCTGCTCAAGGACGACGTCAAGGCGCTGGCCAAGCAGGTGGTGGAATGGGGCGGCGCCGATATCATAGTGCTTGACACCTTGGCCCAGTCGTCGGCCGGCGCAAACGAGAACTCCGGAGAGGATATGGGTAAGGTGCTGGCCCACTGCCGGGGTTTGAACAAGATGACGGGGGCTATGGTGCTGCTCGTCCACCACGCCGGCAAGGATGCCTCACGGGGCGCGCGCGGCTGGTCGGGGCTGAAGGGGGCCATGGACGTCGAGATAGAGGTCACCCGGTCCAAGCTGCTGGGCCGCAATATCCAGCTGTCCAAGGCCAAGGACGGCGACGAGGGTAAGGCCATGGGTTTCAAGCTCCAGGTGGTGACGATCGGCACCGACGAGGATGGCGACCCTATCACCTCCTGCGTGGTGGAGCACAGCACAGGCGCGGCCGTGGTGGAAGACGCCAAGGACGGCCTCAAGGACGACCACCGCGCGGTTCTCCGGGTGCTGACCGAGGCGGCGGATCTTGACGCCGATATGCACTATGAAGACCTCCGCCGCGCCACCGTCCCTCACATGGAGCAACGCGGGAAAGTGGACAACCGGATGCGTGACGCAGGCAAGGCGATCGAGAAACTTGAGGCCTTGGGATACGTCCAGAAAGATGCCGAGAGCCGCTACACCCTGAAGTCGCAAGAATAAACGTGCAAATAATTACCTTCTTCACTTGAAGATTCGCGAAGATTCAATGAAGAAGGGCTTTCTTCAAATCTTCACTTCACACCCCCTCTTTAGAGGGGTGAAGAATGAAGATGAAGAAGAAGCAGAAGAAACACGGAAGACGTAAATTTTTACAAGGACAACAGAACATGGCCTGGTCAAAGGAAAGTCGGCAATCCCGTGGGTATGGTGCCGAGTGGGAGAAGGTCCGAGCACAGGTGATCGAGCGCGACCTCGGCATGTGCCAAGAGTGCAAGCGGCAAGGCCGGGTGGCAGCGGGCCGAGACGTCGACCACAAGGTGAGCAAGGCCAAGGCGGCGCAGATGGGGTGGCGCGAGGACCAGATCGAATCGCCCGCCAACCTCGAGTACCTGTGCACTACTTGTCATAAAATCAAGTCTGCCCGCGAAACGGGGCGCACCTACCGGCCCAAGGTGCAGATCGGCCTGGACGGATGGCCGGTGGAGTGACAATTCGATAGATTTTCCCTATGCCTCTGCGGTATCATTGCCACGCCCTCCCGCTAACCCTCCACCACCAGCGAGGCGCACCATGGCAGACGAATTCCCCGACAAAATTACTTTCGGCATTGGCGACGGCAAAGCCCGCGCGCTGGTGCGACTCTCCGACAACACCTACGCCGATCGCACGGCCCCGGCCGCTGGCGCGGGCCTGATCACCGAGTCCACCGGCCAGGTGATGTTCGACCTCGGCTCGTTGCCCTGCAAACCGAAGTACGACACCGACGGCAACCAGATCGCGATCACCTATGGCCCGGACCAGAAGGGCCGCTTTGTCCGGCAAACCTCGACGTGGGCAGCGAACAACGTTTGGATGGGCGACTCGGCCTGGTCCCTGGTGGCCGGATTGGACGCGCCATGAACCTCGACGAGAACCTGTTTTACAAAAAGATCCTCATGCGCATCCGCAAGGAGCTGCCGGCCGGGAATGGGGCCGCAGGAGCGACGGGAGCGACCGGGCCGGTAGGTAGCCAAGGGCCGCAGGGCGATCGCGGCGTGGCGGGGCCATCCGGGCCGCAGGGATCGACCGGTGCGACGGGGGCAACGGGCGCTGCTGGTGCCCAAGGTCCGATTGGCTTGACCGGGGCGACTGGTGCTCAAGGTCCGCAGGGCGATGTCGGCCCGGCCGGCGCCAAGGGCAACACCGGCGCGGCCGGCGCGGACGCCAAGCGCATCGACACCTACACGGGCACGACCGACTCCAATGGCCTGGTGACGATCACATACACGTCGGCCTTTGCGGTGATCCCCAGCATCCAGCCCGAGCCGCCCACGGCCAGCAATCAGGTGTGGACGAAGGTGTCCAGCACCACGACAGGCTGTTCGTTGCGTCTTGTGCAGCGCGCGGCGGTCACCGTGCTGGGTCTGGAGGTGCTGCTGGCCGGTACGACGAACGTGGCTGGCGCGCCAGCACGGGTGGTTGTGGTCGCCGCGTGATGGTGGTATGCTTGGCACAATATGTCCTGATCCTCTGCCCTCGGCACGGTCAGGATCTCTCGTGTACCATGGGCTGGGAGTTCCCGGTCGATCACCGTGACAATGCAAGGCCGCGACCTGAAATCGCGTAACCCTCGGTGGTGTTTTACGCTCGGCCTGGCGTACGCAGGCCACAAGCCAACGTCGTGAGACGCAGCCACCATCCCGGTGCAGACCCTCCCAAGGAGCCGCACAACATGAACCTGATCCAACTACAACCCGACGATGTGCTGGTGGTCCGCCACCCCAGCCACCTGAATCGCCCCCAGCTCGATGCCATGTTGGCGCAATTGCGCTCGGCCTTGGGCGAGGCCCAACGTGTGATGATCCTCGACGGCGGGCAAGAGATCGACGTCCTGCGCGGCGTTGATGCAGAAGCCAAGGACGAAACCGAGTACCTGTTGAGCAGCAAGGCCAATGCGGCGCGCTTGGCCGAAGGCATGGCGCAGGCGGGTCTCGGCCAGCGTGAAGTCCAACACGTCGACACCCCCGACGAAGAACCCGCCGGCATCCCGCCGCATGTGTGGTTGTATCGCAACATGCTGACCGAGCAGCAACTCGTGGCGCCGCTCGGCCGCGACGAGACCAATGGGCAGTACGCGGTGGCGATCGATCAGCTGACCGAGGAACAATGGTACGTGCCACACATCCTGGATCAGATTGCCTTGCGGTCCGACAGCTATGGTACCGAAGCCCGCGACCTGTTGCCCTCGGCGCGGGCACGCATTGTGGGAGAAGCCTAATGCGCATCGTGCTGCTGACCTTCGACACGGCCCTGACGCAGACCCAGGTGGACAACATGCGCAACGAGGCGCAGCGGCAGATGGGCGGCGACTACATCGTCATCGCGCTGCCGCGTGGCGTATCGATGACGATGGTCGACGAGCCGGGCGAGTACATGACGCGTTGCGCGGCGGGCATCAAGGCGTTTGCCGGTACGATGCAGGTCGAGGTGCAACCATGACTCCCGTCGAGAAACAGATCCGTAACCACGCGATGCGCGCTTACCATGCTGCAGCGCGTTTGCGCACCGAGGCCGAGCGTGAGCGCAAGGCGAATTATGATGCGTGCATGCGCGCGCTATCCTTGCGTGAGCAAGCCGACCAGGCTGCAGAGCGCGCGCAGCAGCACTCCGAGCGCGCTGCCCAATTCGATAAGGACGCGGCGGCGAAAGACGACGAGCAGAAACAATGGGAGGCGTTGTTGCCGCCCGTGAGCGTACCTGGTGCCGACGTGGTGGGTGTCGCGGTCGATGATCCCGACGCGGCGGCCGAAAACGAGATCGTCCGTCGTTGCTGAAAAGCAACATGTAACCCGATGCGAGTTGTCATCCGAGAAACATTCCTCCCGAGCAACGTTGTTTTTCTGCAACACCCGAGGGGGTTGTCAAAAGTGCAAGTAGTTGCTTTCGGTAAGGACCGCGCCGAGCCTCTTTTCAAACTCTAACTCACAATTTGCTGACCTGAGACTTACACTATGGCAACTCGAAAAACCCGATCCGACAGCGCGACCGCAGCGATAAACGCGGCAAAAAATGCGGCCTCGCCGGACCTGCGCCCACCGCCACACGTGCAGCTTTCTGCGGATGCCGAGCCGTACTTCGCGGACATTGTGCGCGCACGCGCACGCGAGGAATGGAACGAGCACCAGCTGACGATCGCCGCGCAACTGGCCGAGTGCATGGTGGAGCAGGAGGAAGTGCGCGCCGAGCTGGCGCTGGACGGCCGGGTGCTGACCAACGAGCGCGGGACCAAGGTGGCCAATCCGCTGGTGGGGATCAACGAAGCGCTTGCGCGCCGGCAGATGGCCCTCGGCCGTTCGCTGCAGATGATCGGCCGCGCCACCGGCGACCCGCGCGCGCCGACCAAGCAGCGCAAGAACGAGGCGAACGCACGCAAGCTGCGTGCCGAGGTCGAGCAAGAGGATGACCTGCTGGCATGATCAGATGAGAAACTCGCGCCGATTCTTTTTCGCGTTGTTCAGGTCCGCCCACAGCGGCCGCAGGTTCCATAATTGGTTCAGCGCCAGCACGTCCTCGGGCGTGCGCGCAGAGGATATCGGGGTGATGTGGTCGATCTCCCACTGGTCGCGGTTGTCCCATGACATGCCCTCGGTGAATTGCTTTTCCAAGTGGGCCTTCAGGTCGGCGGGGCTGTACCCTAGCGCGTCGAAGGTGGTGCCGGACTTCACGGCGTTGACGCTAGCCAATGCCCAGCAGAGCATGCGCGACATGCGTTCCGCCATAGCGGTTGCAGGGTCCGACCGGCGTTTTCTACGGATCTCGGCCCGGTATTCTGGGGTGCGCGATACCGGGTTTTCCTGGCGGGACGATTTGCCAAGAGCACGGATAGTCTCGCGCTGCAAGCAGCCGCAGGACAGCGTAGGATTTTTCTTGCCGAGCGCGTGGGTGTTTTTAGTGGTGCGGGCACCGCATTCGCAGACGCAATCCCATGCGATGCGATTGTGGCTATGGCGTTCGATCGCCAAGCCCAGTACGGTTAGGCGGCCCACCACCATCCCCGTTAAATCCCGACGCCGCGACGCGGCCGTGGTTTCTTTACGCAGGCATCCACAGGAGCTGGTCGTACCGTACCGGACTAAGGCGCCGTTTCGCACGACCTCGGCTCCGCAGTCACATCGAAACAGCCATCGGCGAGCGCCAGAAGCAGATCGTTTGTCCAGAGAAATGGCGGTGAGTCGGCCGTATTTTTGGCCTGATAGGTCGAGTGCTGCGGGCATTTTTGCTCCAAGTAAGTTTCAATGAAAGCGATAATAGCATGGCGGCGATAAAAAAGGAAACGCGCGGCGAGCGAGTCATACGATTCGCCGAGACGTTTATACGAATTCCAGAAGGGGAGATGGTCGGTAAGCCGTTGAAGCTTGAGCCGTTCCAGCGCAAGTTCATCCTCGCTATATACGATTCGCCGGTACCGGTGCACACCGCCATCCTGTCCATCGGGAGGAAAAACGCCAAGACCGCCACCATCATGGTGATCCTACTGGCGCATATCGCCGGCCCGGAAGCCTTGGAGAATAGCCAGATTGCCTCCGGGGCTATGTCTCGTGAGCAGGCCGCGATTCTGTTTAATCTTGCCGTAAAAGCAATTAATATGTCGCCGGAATTGGCAGCTAGGATTAAGATTTTCCCCTCGGCTAAAAAGCTTATAGGTCTGTCTAAGAATGTCGAGTATCAGGCTATGGCCGCCGAGGGTAAAACAGCGCACGGAAAATCGTTGGCTCTCGCGGTGCTCGATGAAATGGGCCAGATTAAAGGCCCGACGGACCCATTCGTGGAGGCAATCGAGACGTCGCAGGGCGCCTACAAGAACCCATTGAAGATCATCATCAGCACCCAGGCGCCGACCGATGCCGACATGCTCTCGCTGCTGATCGATGCCCCAGACGACCCGCAGATCGTCAAGCACATCTACGCCGCGCCGGAAGATTGCGCGCTCGATGACGAGGACGCCTGGTATGCGGCGAATCCCGCGCTCGGTCTGTTCCGGTCCATCGAGGACGTGCGCAAGCAGTGCGCCAAGGCCAAGGCCATACCGTCGTTTGAGCCAGCCTTCAGGAATTTAGTGCTCAACCAGAGAATTGATCTTGTTTCAAGTTTTGTTAATAAGAGTATATGGGAAGCGAACGGCGCGGAGCCTACTCGCCGGCCTCGCCCCCGTGTTTTCGGGGGCCTGGACCTGGCCAGCGTGCACGATTTGACCGCCCTGGTGCTGGTGGATGCGGACGACGGGAGCGTTTATCCATGGTTTTGGCTGCCCGAACACGGCCTAAAAGACAAGTCAGAGAAGGATAAAGTGCAGTGGAACGTGTGGGCGGAGCAAGGATTTTTGCAGACAACGCCTGGAAAGTCGGTACAATACCGCCACGTCGCACAGGTTTTGCGCAAGATTTTCATTGACTTTGACGTGGAATTGATTGCATTCGACCGGTATCACATGCAACAATTGCGCCCATGGCTGGACGAAGCCGACATGCCGATCGAAAACATAGATCGATTTGTCGAGTTTGGCCAAGGAACTAAATCGATGACGCCGGCCCTCCGCGAATTGGAAGTCCGTCTGCTCGAAGGGCAACTGCGCCACGGAAACGATCCGATTTTGAATATGTGCTGCCACAATGCACGAGTCGTCGGCGATTCAGATGCCCGCAAGTTCGACAAGCGCACCGCGCGCGGCCGCATCGATGGTATGGTGGCCTTGGCCATGGCAATCGGCGTGATGCCGCAGAAAGTGGAAGATGGAAAACGGACATGGGATGACTATCTTGCGGACATGGCGGTGACATGAGCGACAAAGGCAAGCCGAAGGGCTTCTCGCTCAAGGCGATTTACTTCTCGATCCGCGATGCGCTCGCGTATCGGCAGATCGACCGCGACCCCGGCAACCGCGACGTGACGAAGGGCAGCTACAACGTCGGCGACAACACCCCCCGGATCGACCGCGCGCTGCAGCTCTCCACCGTGTGGGCCTGCGTCAAGCTCAAATCGAATGCCATCTCCACCCTGCCGCTGTTCATCTACGAGCGCACCGAGGTCAACGGGCGCGAGTCCCGCCGCGTGGCTCGCGAGCATCCCCTCTACCGTCTCCTGCACGATTCCCCCAACGCGGACATGACGGCGCGCGACTTCTGGAACTCGATCCAGGTGCGCCTCGACACATGGGGCAATGCCTACGTGCTCAAGACCTTCAGCGGCGCGCGCATCGTGTCGCTGGACCCCCTGAACCCGGCTTTGATGACGGTGCGGCGCCCGGCCGGCGGCGACGTGCAGTTCATCTACGCCGATCCGAGCGGCCGGAAAGAATACACCGAGCGCGACATCTGGCACATCAAGGGCTTCACCGAGGACGGTTTGACCGGCTTGTCGCCGATCGGCGTCGGCGCCCGATCCATGGCCCGCGCGCAGAGCGCGGAGGCCGCGTCGTCCACCCTGTTCAACGGCAACATGCGCCCGTCCGGGGTGGTCACAGTCAACGAAATTCTGACCAAGGACCAGCGCGCGCAGATCCAGACCGCGATGATCGACGGCGTTTTCGGCGACGCCACGCTCGGCCGCCAGTACCTGATGGAGGGCGGCGCCCAGTACAAGCAACTGACGATCAATCCGGTCGACGCCCAACTCATGGAGCAGGTGAGCGCCAGCGTCGAGGACTTGTGCCGGTGGTATGGCGTGCCGCCGGCGATGATCGGCCACGGTACGGCCGTGTCGAACTGGGGCACGGGGCGCGAGCAGCAGAATCTTGGCTTCCTCCAGTACGTGATCGACCCGGACCTGGTGGGCATCGAGCAGAGCATCGCCAAGAACCTGCTCACACCGGCCGAGCGCCTGCGCTACTTCGCCGAATTCAGCCGCGAAGGTTTCTTCCGCATGGACAGCAGCGGCCGGTCGGCGTACTACGACAAGATGATCAAGGCCGCCGTGTACACCCCGAACTTTTGCCGGTCGCTGGAGAACCTGGAACCGCTGCCCGGCGGCGACAATCTGTTCATGCAAAGCAACATGATTCCGCTCGATATGGTCGGAAAAATCACGAGCACGACGCAAAACCCTGATACAATCGCGCAAGACACCACAGGAAACCCGCCCGCATGAACTACTTGACCAAATCGATTGACCTGGACCTGAAAAGCTTGACCGACGCCGGCCGCTTTTCCGGCTACGGTTCGGTTTTCGGCAACGTAGATAAGGGCGGCGATGTCGTCGAGTTCGGCGCCTTCGGCAAGAGCCTGGAGATGTGGGGCAAGTCGGGCCGCGCGGTGCCGACCCTGTGGCAACACAAGACCGACGAGCCAATCGGCGCGTGGTCGAACCTGACCGAGGACAAGCACGGCCTGCTTGGCGACTCCGACCTGTGGATCGAGGACGCGCCGTACGCGCGCATCGCCCACAAGGGCATGAAGACTAAGACCATCACCGGGCTTTCTATCGGCTACCGCATTAAGCGCGACAGCTACGACAAGAAAACCGGCGTGACCACGCTCCACGAGCTGGACCTGGTGGAGATCAGCGTGGTGACCAATCCAATGAACGACGCCGCGCGCATGACCGACGTCAAGAGCATGATCGAGGCCGGCACGCTGCCGACTATGAAAGAATACGAGGACTTCCTGCGCGAGGCAGGCGGGTTCTCAAAATCGCAGGCCGCCGCGCTCGCCGTGCATGGCCTGTCGAAGTTGCTCCGGGGTGAGCCCGGCGACACCAAAGGCGACGATCTGAGCGCGATTCTGGCCTGTATCCAGAACGCGAATATCTAAACTCACCCCAAAAGGAAACACCATGTCCGATTTGTCCGAAATCCAAAAAGCAGTAGACAAGCTCACCGACCAGGTGCGCGAGAAGGCCGAGAAAGCCGTCGCCGAAGCCGCGCGCGGCATCCAGATGACCGAAGGCATGAAGGGCCAGGTCGACGAGCTGATGACCAAGCAGACCGAAGCGCGCGCCGAACTGGACGACCTGATCCAGAAGATGGCCCGCCGTCACTCGGAAGAAAAAGCTTCGCCGAACACCCCCGGCTATGCGTTCATCAACAGCGAAGCCTTCAAAGAACACCAAGGTAAAGGCAAGGGCGAGCGCCTGCGCGTTGGCCATGAGCTGCGCGTCGACGTCAAACAGATCTCCAGCCTGACCGCCAGCGGCGGTACCCTGGTCGCTCCGGACCGCCTGGCTGGCGTGCTGCCGCTGCCGCAGCGCCCCGCCACAGTGCGCGATCTGCTGGCCCCTGGCCGCACCTCGTCGAACCTGATCCAGTACTTCCGCGAGCTGGTGTTCACCAACAGCGCCGCACCGGTGGCCGAGGGCACGCTCAAGCCCGAATCCGATCTGACCTTCGAACAGCGTGACGCCAAGGTGATCAAGCTGGCCCACTGGATCAAGGCCACCACCGAGATCCTGGACGACGCCCCGGCCATGCAATCGATGATCGACGAGCGCCTGCGCTACGGCCTGTCGTACGTGGAAGACGTGCAGCTGCTGATGGGTTCGGGCACCGGCCAGAACTTGGCCGGCATCTACACCACCGCCACCGCCTACGTCGCGCCGATCACCATCGCCGGCGCCACCGACATCGATATCCTGCGCCTCGCGTTCCTGCAAGGTGAGCTGGCGCTGCTGCCCGCCGATGCCGCCGTGCTGCACCCTTCGAACTGGGCGCGCATCGAGCTGCAGAAGGACACCCAGGGCCGTTACCTGATCGGCAATCCGCAGGGCAACCTGGCGCCGACCCTGTGGGGCCGCCGCATCGTCACCACCCTGGCGATGACGCAAGGTCAATTCCTGGCCGGTAACTTCCGCCAGTCGGCGCAAATCTTCGACCGCGAAGATGCGAACGTCGTGGTGTCGACGGAAAACGGCACCGACTTTGTCGAGAACAAAGTCACCATCATGGCCGAGGAGCGGCTGGCCCTGGTTGACTGGCGCCCACAAGCGCGCGTCAAAGGTGCGCTGACCGCGTAAAGCAACGGCCGGGGAGTGATCCCCGGCTTTTTCTAAAGCCAGGAGCAGAACATGAAAACCACAGCAACCGCACTCGACAGTTTCGCCCACGACGCCCGCACTTACGTGGCCGGCGATCCGGTCGACGCAAGCCCCGGTGAGATGGCCGACCTGGAAAAGGCCGGCTTGGTATCCACCAGCAAAGCCGCGCCAGCCGACAGCCAGGACGACCTGCTGGGCGGCGAGAAGATGGACGAAGCACCAAAGAACAAAATGGCCCCAGCGCCAGCCGACAAAGGTAAAAAATAATGACCATCCGCCTGCTCTCGACGTACGACGGCTTCGCGCCTCAGTCCATCATCACGCTGGACTCGGCGCTGGAGGCCTCGCTGATTGCGGGCGGCAACGCCACCGCGACACTGACCGGCGGCACCGTGGCGTATCGCGAGCGGCAACCGGTGATGATCCAGCCGGCGGTACCGAAGCGCGGCACGGTCAGCTTGATCGCCAACCGCAAGGCCATCGTGCCTCTGACGGAAGGCTCGGCCCTGACGATCACGCCGACGGCCGGCACCACCGGCACCTATCAGCGCTACGACGCCAGCGGCGCGGCCGTGGGCGCGCTGACGACGATTGGCGCGGCGCCACTGACGATAGGCGCATTCGAAGGTGACTTCACCGTCGAGATCAAGTGCACGACCGGCTCGCTGGTGGCGAAGACTGCCGATGCGGTGTTGAGGGTCGTGCAGACGTCTCGCCCCGCCAACACGTGGGTCGCCCTGGGGGATTCGATGACCGGTCAGGCCACGAATCCGCTGGTTGCCGACTACGGCAGCATGACGCCGCCGCTGCCGACGTCGACGACGTTCCCTGCGGTTGTCAGTTTCAATGATCGAGGCACAATTGCATGGGCCAACGTTTTCCTGAACGGCCAAATGCAGTTGTTGCGAAACGCCGGCGTGGGTAGCAACCGCGTCGAGCACATCTTGGCCCGGATGGACGCGGATGCGCTGTCCCTGTCGCCGAAATACGTCAGCGTAATGGCAGGGTATAACAACATTGTCAATAGTGACACTACCGCTAATATCACTGCGGTTTTGGGAACCATTTTCGACAAGATTTTAGCCAGCGGAGCAATTCTGTTGGCGTGCACGATTCTCCCGAATGCCACGCAAATTAATGCTGTTCCAGCAAAGTTGGTAGTTTATAACCAAGTCAACAACTTCATCAAGAATTACTGTGCAGCAAATGCAGGTGCATACCTAATCGATGTTGCTGAATCGTTCCTCGACATCACCACCGGGGGAGAGCTATCCGGCTACTACCAGGTGGACAATATTCACCCTGTGATGAAAGGATCAATCCCGTGGGGTCAGTATTTCGCCGCTCGCGTTTTGCAAATCATAGGTCTGAAGAGTTCGCCGCTGCCGACCAGTCCGCTCGATCTTTTCACTAACTTCAAGGGCGGGAACATGCTTACCGGCGGCCGCATGGTGGGCACCGGTGGTACCAATACAGGTACCGGCATGTCAGGTTCGGTGGCCACTGGCTGGACGCACCAGTTAGAGTACGGCACTGCCACTTCCGTTGCCTCAAAGGTTGCGCGTACAGATGGCGTCCAAGGGGAGTGGCAGCAGATAGCTGTTAGCTCCGTCACTGCTAGCTCGGCAGTTCGCCTGCAAAAAACGATCACCGTCGCGTCCGGGGCGTTCGCCATCGGTGAGACCATTGGCGGCTCGATGATGGAAGTAGCGGTCGATGCCGTCAATGCTGTGTCGTCGCTGCAGCTGATAGCGCAGGTGCAAAATTCCAGCTTCGCGGATATCGAAATCCACTCGTGCATGCTGAATGGACCGGCTTCGGTAGTCACACCTTTCGGCACGGCCCTGTTCCAGATTCCGGACTTCGTTATTCCGGCGCTTACTAATCATATCGTGTTCAAACTGATCGTCACCCTGGCTATCGGCTCAACGATCACATTGCGAGCAGGCCGCGCAGCATGCCGAAACTTGAGCTAACCGCACGCAATGATCAAAGTCATCACGCCACCGACCGACGAACCGATCACCCTCGCGGAGGCCAAGGCCAACTTGCGGGTGATCGGAACCGACGAGGACACCGACATCACGCGCATGATCCGCGCCGCGCGCCAGATGGCCGAGGAACGGCTTAACCGCGCGCTGATGCCGCAGACCTTGGCCTTCGGTGCGGACGGCTTCTGCATGGTCCTGAAGGTGCCGCGCCCGCCGCTGCGCGAGATCAACAGCATCACCTATGTCGACAGCGACGGCACGCCGCAGCCGCTGGCCGACTACCTGGTGGATGAGTTCGCCGACCCGCCGACGATCAGCGCCGCGCCCGGCGCCAGCTGGCCCTCCACCCGTGCGCAAGCCGGCGCCGTGATCGTCCAGTACCAAGCCGGATACGCCGATGCGTCCAGCGTGCCAGAGCCGATCCGCCAGTGGATGCTGCTGGCCATCAACGCGTTCTACGAGCACCGCAGCATGGTCAACGAGGGCCAGACCTACGCGCTGCCCGAGGACTTCTACAAGTGGCTCCTGCAGCCGTACGTGGTGTACCAATGATCACCGGCGGCCAGTTCGACCGGCGCGTCACCATCCAGCGCCCGACGGTGGTCGACGACGGCGAGTACGGGCCGCAGCCCGGCGGATGGGAAACCGTCTTCGCGCGCGTGCCCGCCCAGGTGTGGGATACGCTGCCAGGCAACGCCGAGCGCAACGGCCAGGCCATCAACCTGTCCGAGAAGCCGGCGCGTGTGCGCATCCGCTACCTGCGCGGCATCAGCTCCGACATGCGGGTGATCGTCCACAACGAGGTCGACACTATCCACCAGATCAGCGCGGGGCCGGCGGAGATCGGCCGGCGCGAGTGGCTGGAATTCACCATAAAGGAGTTCAGCTCGTGAGCCAGGAGAACATCACCGGCGGCGCGGCGCTCGACGCCTTGCTCCAGACGCTGCCCGCCAAGCTGGAGACGAACATCATGCGCTCCGCGCTGCGCGCGGGGGCCAAGGTGTACCTTGATCAGGTCAAGCAGAATATCCCGGTGGAGCACGGCCTGCTGCGCCAGTCGGCGCGCATCACCACGCGTAAGACCCGAGACGGCCAGGTGTCGGCCAGCGTCAAGGTCGGCAACGCACTGGCCTTCTACGCCCACATGGTGGAATACGGCACCCGCGCCCACCCTATCACCGCGCGCGCCATGACGGTCAACGGCAACACCGTGCGCAGCGTCGAGCACCCAGGCTCGCGCCCGCACCCGTTTATGCGCCCGGCCGCCGACGAGAAGTTCTCACAGGCCGTGGCCGCCGTGCAGACGCAGATCCGCAAGCGCTTGACCAAGGAGGGCTTGGACGTGCCCTCCGCCGTGCCGCCCGACGAGGCCGCCGCATGAGCGCCGTCGCCATCGTCCGCGCGCTCCTGATAGCCGATCCTGCGGTAACGCTACTGGTGCCGGCCGACCGGATATACGCTGGCGCCGTCGCGCAGTTCTCGGTGCTGCCGGCCATCAGCGTGACCCGCATCTACGGCGACGAGATCAGCACCATCGCGCGCCGCCAGCCGGGCAAGACGATGCGCACCCGCGTGCAGGTCACCGTGCTGGCGAAGGACCCCAAAGGGTACGAAGTCAGTGAGAAAATCTTGAAAGCCGCAGCGCTCGGCGCCGGCGTCCACACCGGCACGGTGTTGTCGTACCACGTCAAGTCCATCCTTCAGCAGGGCGAAGGCCCGGATCTGCCGGTGGGCGACGATAAAATCCATGAAAAATCACGGGATTTCATGGTAACTTTTTCCGAACCGAATTAGAATACGGTATCGGTTTGCCCGCCCGTCACGCAATGGTGCGCGCGGGCATTCAACAGGAGAAAACATTATGCCGTTTCCAGCAGATTTCGAGACCTACGCAGGCACGCGCCTGTTCATTAAAGCCGGCCGCCCAACCGACGACACCGAGGCCGCGTTCGAAACGTACTTCGGCGCCGGCGCACTGGAGTTCACCGTCACCCAAGTGGGCGCCATGGAAGGCCGCCAGTCCAACACCTCCGAGCTGGACGTCGTGAGTCAAGGCCTGGTGCGGCGCCGCGTCGGCAACTACCAGCTGATCGACTCCGAGTGGATGGTGCTGGAGGAAGGTGAAGACGGAGACACCGATGCGTTCGACGCCGCCGACACGGTGATGCGTGACCGTTCGGTCGCCTCGTTCGCCGTCGTGCGCCAGTCCGGCTCGGTGCTGTACTGCACCGCGCAGGTGTCGAACCTGTCCGAGTCCGGCGGCGGCAGCAACGACAACCTGACCTACGCCATGACCCTGCTGTTGCAGTCCGAAGCCCTGAAAGCAGCGACCCCGGTCATCCCGACCCCGGCCGCGTAAGAACCCGGCCACTAGGCCACAACCAGCACTGACGGTCACCTGTCGCCCTTGGGAGGGCGCAGGTGGCCGAAGGTGCATTAATCCTCCCAAGAAAGAATCCAAATGAAAAGCTTGAAATCCCTCGCCATTCTGCCGGTCGGCAAGTACCAAGTCACGGACGCCAAGGGCGACGTGCAATACGCCGAAGACGGCACGCCGTGGACCATCACCCACCACAGCCCAGGCACCAAAGTTTTCCAAGCCGCGTTGCATTCCTTCACCGAGAAAAAATCAGGCGGCCTGTCCGCGCTGATCAACGGCAAGGACAGCAAGCGCGAAGCCGACGCCGACGCTAAGGATTTGGCCGTATTCCTGGCCGCGATCACCATTTCCTTCGACGGCTTCGACTACGAGGGCCGCGTCGGCAATGCGGCGTACCGCGCAGCCTACGAGGATCTGGAGATTGGACACATCGCCGCCGGCCTGAACAAGTTTGCGGGTGATCGGGGAAACTACTTGCCAGAGCAAGCGACGACCTCCACCGATTCGTCCGCTTCGCAGCCTGGCTAAACGCAACGCCCGAGGCCAGCACCTCGGACACGAAGGCGCCGCCAGAGAAACCCCGGCGCGATACGATCGAGGCCAGCGGCTTGCCGCTGGAACTGCCCCCGGTGTCTTGGGGGCGTGACCTGTTGGACTACCTGTGGGAGATAGGCCCGACCAAGAAGGACGGGCCGATTGAAGCGGTCGATTTGGTGGCGTGGGAGCACCTGCTTGGTATAGAATGGCAACCGTACCAGTCGCGGCTGCTGATCAAATTGTCCAAGGCGTATTTGGGCGAATCGTTCGCTGCAACAAAGCGCGAAGCACCTTGCCCATGGCCTGAGTTCGAATCGAAATGGCGGTGGGCGCGGAACCAAAAAGCGGAGAAGTCCCTCGACCGCGAGGAAAGGCGCCTTGAGCGCAAGGCCAAGAAACTGGAGAAGTCCTAATGACGATTGTCAGCGATGTTGAGATCCGCCTACGCGCTGACATAGCCCGGCTTCGACAGGACATGCAGGCGGCGCGGCGCGATGTGAACACCGCGTTGGACGCCATGAGCGCGAGCGCCCAGGCACTCAAAGGGCTGCTGACAGGGCTGGCCGGTGGTCTCTCCATCGGCGCTTTCGCCTCTTTCATCAAGCAAAGCATCGACGCCGCCGACGCGCTCAACGATTTGAGCGTGCGGACCCGCGTGGCGATTGAGGATCTCGCGGGCCTCGCCTACGGGGCCAAGCTCTCCGACACCCAGCTCGAAGGGGTGGGAGCGTCCATCACCAAGCTGGCGCAGAACATCGGCAAGGACGGGGCCAAGTTCCGCGAACTGGGCATCACCGCCACCGAACCGCTCGAAGCGTTCAAGCAGCTCTCCGACATTTTCAAGAATATCCAAGACCCGCAGCAGCGCGCGGCCTTCGGCGCCGAGGTGCTGGGCAAGTCGTGGCAAGAGGCGGCCGTGCTGCTCGACAACGGCGCCGCCGGCATCGACGCGCTGATCGGCAAGGGCAAAGAACTGTCCGGCATCACCGAGCAGGTGGCCGCCGACGCCGGCGCGTTCAACGACAAGATCGACGAACTGGGCTTTGCCGCTCAGGGTCTCGGCACGCGCATCGCGGCCAGCCTGCTGCCGACGCTCACCACCTTGGCCGATGACTTCGCTACCAACGGCAAAGAGCTGGACAATGCGGCGGATAAGTTCGCCCCGCTGACCGAGATTCTGCGCGTGTTTATTATTCTGGCGGGCAACGTCGCTTTCGTAGTGAAAGCCGTAGCCACCGAGATCGGCGTGTGGGCCGCGCAGCTGGGGCAGTACTACAGCGCGTTGCACCAATTTACCACGCTCGATTTCAAAGGCGGGGCGGCTACGCTGAAGTCCGCATTTGGCGCCGGCGGTATCGGCGACATGGCGGCAGAGGACGCGGAGAAAGCGCGCGCCGCCTTCGACGTGTGGGAAAAGAAATGGGTCGACCTCGGCACCACGGCGGCGGCCCAAGTCGCACCGGTAAAGGACGCGGGCGACGCCATAGCCAACAAGCTGATCGCCAATGCGACCGCCGTCAAGGTGGCCACGTTCCTCAACGCAGCCGAGATCGACGCCGCGCGCAAGAAGTCCGCCGACCAGGCCGCAGCCGCAGCCGACAAGGAGCAGAAAGCCTACGCGGGCCTGATCGCGTCCATCAAAGAGAAGATGGCCGCCGACCAGCTGGAGATCGACGGCGGCGACACGCTGACCGATTCGCAGAAAGCGCGCATCAAGCTAGACGAGGAACTGGCCGCCGGCAAGATCGTGTTGACCAAGGAGCACATCAAGGAGATCCGCGCGCTGCTCGACAACGCGCAGGCGCTGGAGAAGAACGCCGCCGCCGCCAAGCAGGTGCGCGCCGCCGTCGCCGCTCTGGCCGACGAGCGCGACGCCAACTACACCGCGCTGGTGGCCGAAGCCGCCGCGAACGAGGACTTGGTGGCCGTCTACGGCAAGACCAAGATCGAGATCGCGCGGATGACGCTGGCGCGCGACGAGGATCGGCTGTCGCAGCGCGCCGCGCTGGACCTGAGCGAGGACACCGTGGCGCAGCTGGAGCGCGAGATCGAAGCGCGCAAGCGCAATATCGCCGCCATGGGCAACCTTGAAGTGCTAGACAAACAGAAGAAGGCCAGCGACGATGCCGCCGCCGCGCAAGTGTCGTTCTGGAAAAGCATCGACGACACCGCGCATGCGACGTTCGTCTCGATCCTCGACGGCAGCAAGGATACCGCCACGCGCCTGAAGGATACCTTCAAGAATATATTCTTCGACTGGCTGTACCAGATGACGATCAAGAAGTGGCTGATCAACATCAGCACCACGTCCAGCGGCGTAGGCGATATCGCCACGGCATTGAGCGGCGGGGCTTCGTCTGGCGGTGCGGCCAGCGGCGTCAGCCTGATCAACGCAGGCAAATCGATCTACGAAGGATTCACCTCGGGCTTCGCCGGGGCCGGCACCGCGCTGGGGGGCTACGTCACCACGCTGGGCAACCTATTCGGCTCGTCGGCTACCTCGGCATTCGGCGCCGGCATGGGCCTGACCAGCAGCCAGGCCGCAGCCGCGTCCGCCGCCTACAACAGCGCGGGCATGGCCAGTACCGGCTCGGCGATCACCAGCGGTTCGGCCGTGGGCGCCGGTGTCGGCATCTTCGCCGGTGCAGCGGGCGGCTACCTCGGCGGCAACCTGATCTCCGGCCAGTACGGCAGCAAGAACACCGTCGCCGCCGGCACCGCCATCGGCGCGGCCATCGGCAGCATCGTGCCCGTCGTCGGCACCGCACTGGGCGCGCTGATCGGTGGTTTGCTCGGCGGCGTCGCTAATCGTCTGTTCGGCATGGGCGAGAAGAAGGTACAGAGCACGATCATCGACGGCTCGCTCACCGCGGCCGGCGCGACCGGCAACAACATCAGTACCTGGACGCAGAAGGGCGGCTGGTTCCGCAGCGACAAGAAGGGCACCGACAGCACCGCGCTCTCGAGCGAGCAGTCGGCCGCGTTCTCGTCCACCTACAAGGCCATCCTCGACGTGTCCAAGGTGCTGGGCGACACCATTGGCGCGGACACCTCCGCGCTGTCGACGCGCGTGCAGAAACTGAGCATCGACCTGACCGGCTTGGCGACGGACTCCGACAAGCTCGGCGCCATCACCAAGTTCTTCGAAGGCGTCGCCGACAGCATCGCCGTCGAACTGGTGCCGAACCTGACCAAGTTCCAGAAGGAAGGCGAATCGCTCAGCGTGACGATGGAGCGCATCGTCACCAACTACGCGAACCTCGACACCATGCTCGCCGCAGTCGGCACCTCGTTCGGCGCGGTAGGCGTCGGCAGCATCGCCGCGCGCGAGAGCTTCATCGCTGTCAACGGCGGCCTGGAAGCACTGGGTAGCGGCCTGACCTACTTCCAGCAGAATTTCCTGACCGAAGCCGAGCAGCTGGCCCCGGTGCAGAAGCAGCTGACCGACGCGCTCAAGTCGATGGGTGTGGCCGGCCTGACCACCAACGATCAGTTCAAAACCTACCTGCTGGGCCTGGACAAGACGACCGAGGCCGGCGCGACGATGTTCGCCCAGCTGCTCGCACTGGCGCCGGCGTTCAACGAGATCACCAAAGCCACCGAGGCGGCGGCCAAGGCTGCGGCGGACGAAGCCAAGGCCAAGGCGCAAGCGGAGGCCGAGATCGCCGCCGCCCAAGTGAAGGCGGCTCAGGAAGTCGTTGCCGCGCTGGCGGCGACGAACAAAGGCTATCAGGACCAGATCGACGTTATCCTCGCCGCGCGCGGCGGAGAGGCCGCCGTGCGCGCGCTGGAGATCAAGGGCATGGACGCCAGCACGGTGGCGCTGTACGACCGCCTGGCCGCACTGAAGGCCGAAGAGAAGGCCACCGCCGACGCCGCGCAGGCCGCCAAGGATCTGGCCGCCGCGCAGATCGCGCAGGTCAATGCGATGGTATCGGCGATCAATGCCGCCTACAGCGACTTGGGCAAGGTGGTGGACGCGCAGAAGACCGCCGCCAAGACCGCACTCGACGCCGCGCTTGCCGCCATCAACGACAGCATCACGGCAGTGACGACGAAGATCGGCAACCTCAAATCGCTGTCCGACGCACTGGCCGCGCCGATCACCGCCGTGCGCAGCGCGCAGCAGAGCGTGGCGTCGTACGGCGCGGCCCGCGCGCAGGTGGTAGCCGCCATCGCAATCGCCAAGGCGAGCGGCGTCTTGCCGTCGGCCGACAGCCTGAGGGATTCGCTCGCGGCACTGGGCAGCAACAGCACCGACAATTACGGCAGCATGACCGAGTACCTGCGCGACCAGGCCGCCGCCGGCCGCGACATCAAGGAACTGGGCGCGATCACCGACTCGCAGCTCTCGGTGGCCGAGCGCACCCTGCTCGCTCTCCAAGACCAGAAAACCGCGACCCAGCGCGCCTACGACGCGCAGATCGCGCGGCTCGATGCGATCCTGGAAGAACAGCGCAAGGCGGTGGCGATCGCCACCGGCACCTCGGCCACACTCAACTCGTTGCCCGGCGCGCTGGCTACACTGGCCGAAGCAATCGCCGCGCTCAAGACCGCTGCCGCGACCAACCCGGTGGCGGCCGAAACTGGTAACATCGGCGCCATCGAGAATCTGTATAGCACTCTGTTGGGGCGCAATGCCGACGCGGCCGGCCTGCAGTTCTACCTCGACGAGATCGCGAAGGGCACCAGCTGGGAGGCCATCAAGCAGGGCTTCCTCAACAGCCCCGAGTACCTGCAGAACCAGAACAGCGGGGCCAACACGGTGGCCGAGCTGCGCACGATGAATGCGCGCATGGCAAGCGTAGAGGAAAACACCATGCGTACGGCGAATAGCTCCAGCACCACGGCCAGCAGCACGAATAAATTCGCGAACCAGTTCGAGCAGGTGTCGTCAGGCGGCACCGCTATTTACACGGAACCAGCATGATAGACAATGACGAAGACGCAAGCAGCGTATTGTCGCCAATCCAGATTACGGCGGGGATGATCACAGCCAGCTCGCTGGCGGCGGAAGACGCGAACCCGGCATGGGGGCCAAATAACTACGCCGTGGGGGATCGGGTCTACAAGGCCAGTACGCACCGGGTCTACGAGGCGGCGGCGGCCATGACCTCGGCGGCGCCGAAAG
>Ga0247815_10000227_pt1 | contig 44512 bp, 45 predicted proteins | sample UWRJL194509B1_FD_181014 | JGI IMG/M metagenome (GOLD analysis project Ga0247815, IMG submission 181014) | Plant litter microbial communities from Arlington Agricultural Research Station in Wisconsin, United States - UWRJ-L194-509B-1 | ecosystem: Environmental > Terrestrial > Plant litter >...
TAGTGATCATATAATTGTTCCGAGTAAGTACACTCGAAAAGAACTGTTCGAGTTTACCGATGCCAAAGAAGAAAATGTCAGCTTAATCTACGAATCTGCCGACGTTGCACAAGGCGCATCAAAACCATATAAACTTCCTTACAAACAATACCTTCTATATGTCGGTAATCAGTCTGACTATAAAAACGCGAAGCGACTTGGCGATGCGCATCAAAAACTCTTAAAGACATACCCTGATCTCGGACTAGTGTTCGTTGGCAAAAAGAACGCAAGTGCTCTAGCGAATGAAACCTACTTCACTAAAAAGAGCTATCAAAATATCCTCTTCACCGACTTCGTCGAAGACACCCAACTCAACTGGCTCTACGCACACGCGACAGCTTACGTCTTCCCTTCACTCATGGAAGGATTCGGACTCCCTGGACTCGAAGCAATGGGTCACGGTACTCCTGTTATTAGCAGTAACGCAACTTGCCTTCCTGAAATTTATGGAAAAGCTGCTCACTACTTTGATCCAACTAACACAGATGATATTGCTCGCGCCATTACTGAAGTGCTTGGAAATGAAAAACTCCGCCAAAAATTATCTATTAGCGGATACGAACAAATCAAAAAGTATTCTTGGAAAAAAATGGCTGAGCAAACATTAAAAGTGTACGAAGACGTTCTAAAAACTAAGAACTAACCTGTGTAATTGTAATTGCACGCTCGTGACCTTCACCTTCAGAGAAAGTACGAATATCTGAGTATTCAGTCGCAACTTGGTGAACAATACGGCGATCGGCTGGATTAAGATGTGCAACATGCGAGCTACCTGTGCGACGAACTTCCTCGATCCATCCACGTGCATCTTTAGCGATGCGTTCCGCACGTTGCTTCTTGTAGTCAGCGATGTCGATATTAACGCGCCAGACAGCAGCGTCTTGGTTACGAAGTACTGTAGAAACAAGATACTGCATACTTCGAAGTGTTTCAGCATTACGTCCAATAAGAAGGCTATTAAGATCTGTTGAAGGAACAGATAATTCAATAACATCGTCTTCGGTTGTCGCAACAACTTCAACGTTTACTCCAAAAAATGATAATAGGTCTGCGAGATACTTTTGCGCGAATTCAGTTGATTGTTGCTTATTCATGCGTTCTCCTTCGTACCTTTATTATTTATTCCGGGGAGTATCCTTTGCGGTAATCCGAGTGATTGTCGCTTCAGTTTTCGCGCCCTTTGCCGGCTTTGTAATCGCAGCTTCTCGAGCCTGCTTCTCACGAGCTTTCGCAGTCGCCTTGCGGCCTTGGTTACGAATTTCGTTAGTGGCCATCTTGTCCATCTCTTCAGCGTCACGCTTCAAGATAAAGTGTTGTTGAACTGCAGCAAAGATGTTTGATGTTGCATAGTAAAGTGCAAGCGCACCCGGAAGTCCCAACATAATGAAGAGCATAAAGAAGGGAAGTATCTTCGTCATCTTACTCATCATGACAGCGTTAAGCTCTGCTTGATCGGCAGGTTTACCTTCAGCAGCTTCAGCCATTACATCACGGAATCGCTTTGTACTTGTGTTCGGGTTTGTTTGCTTACTAATAACGTACTGTGAACCAGCGGCTAGGATCGCAAGAAGAACGAGGAAGATATTAAATCCACCAGGACCACCAATTGCGTGAGCGGTAAGGTCAACAACTCCTAAGAGTTTTTCATTAAAGCTTTCTGGGTTCTGGATAAGTGCCTTGATTGGCCCAATATTCTCGAGGAAGTCGTAAGTGAATTTTGCGATCTGATCACGGTGTTGTGTAAAGATCTGGATCACTTGGTAAAGGGCGATGAAGATAGGGAGTTGAATAAGGAGCATAAGAATCGAACGGAAAGGCTTCACGTCGTGCTCTTTGTAAAGCTCGAGCATTTGCATGCTCTCGAGTTGCTTGTTACCCTTTGTTGCCTTCTTAATCTTCGCAAGTTGTGGCTGCAGTTTTCGCATCTGCTTTACTTGGTGAAGTTGCTTCACAATAAGTGGCCACAATGCAAAACGAATAAGGATCGTAAAGATAATAAGTGCGATACCGAAATCGGCACCAGGGATAATACTGTACAACGCAATCAATAAGTTAAAGATTGGTTGGACGACTAGGGTTTCAAAAATATTCATCTATTACTCACTTCTAAAGGAATGCTTCTCTTGCTATATCTGTAAAATTATACCATTTTTACGGTGTTTTATACACACCAGCCTTGTCGAAAAGTGTGTCGAGTTGGCCAGAAAGTTCTACATAAGGAATGTCTTTTAGTTCAGGTGATGTCGTGATTACAACAATATCATACACATCATTGAGTTTTTCAAGGTGGGTTCGCATGTATTCATATATACGACGGCGAATTCGATTACGGCCAATTGCGCTTTTAATTACTTTTTTACTCACCACAACCGAAATACGTGGTTTTGAACGATGTGTATTTTTCACCCATTTAATTGTAAGTGGTTGAGACCGAACAGCTTTGCCGTTAGTGTAAACATAACGCAAACTATTGTGGCCGTGAAAACGAAAAGGCGAGGGGATCATATCTATTAGTATAGTATAAAAAATACCGCAACTTTTGATTGCGGTAATTCTATTTAGACTGAGAGTCGAGCGCGACCCTTGTTGCGACGACGCTTCAGCACATTGATGCCACTTTTAGACGACATACGAGCACGGAATCCGTGTGTACGAGCGCGGTGGCGTGTGTGTGGTTGGTGAGTTCGTTTTGGCATATCTGAACTATATTAGCATTTCCACCCCTATTATTCAAGTATATACACTATAAACATTTGATTTTTCTTCGATATCGTTTCTTTGTATATATTACTTATCCCCTGATTCCACACAGTTATCCACATATTAACAGGGGTGATGACAGCCTGTGTACAACTCGAACCTCTCTACTCCCCTTTTTCTATATATTGTTATCAAATAATTTCGTAACTCATTTATGGTTGTGGAAAACTCTGTTTCTGCCTTATACTAAAGGGTAACAAAAGAAATCAAACGTTAAACAAGTGTCTTGGGAGTCTGGGGAATAATATGAACGCGTTATGGCAAAGTGTTTTAGGCGAAATCGAGCTTTCGGTTTCACATGCGACGTTTACGACGTGGTACAAAAACACCGAACTTGTCAGCCATGACGACGAAGAGATTGTTATTGCCGTTCCTAATATCTTTGCAAAGAAGCAATTTGAAGTTAAGTTTAACGATCAAGTAAAAAAAGTTCTTGCGAAGAACGGTGTCGAACCAAAGAAAATCACCTACACAATTATTATTGCCGGTAAAAAGACTCGTATTAATAGAGAGACGACATTAAATAACAATTCCTCTGATTCTGTTGAACAGTTGATGTCTTCTTCAAACAACTCTTCCCCACTCACACTAGGCCGCCCTACTTCTGGGCTTTCGGTAACTGGAAATCTTAATCCGCGCTACACATTTGATAACTTTATTGTTGGATCAAGTAATGACCTTGCCTACACTGCATCTCAAGCTGTTGCCGCTAACCCTGGCATGAAATACAACCCACTCTACTTTTATGGTGGTGTCGGTCTTGGTAAGACTCACCTTATGCAAGCAGTTGGTAATGAGATTATAAAGAATGATCCAAATGCCAAGGTCTTATATGTTAGTTCTGAAACTTTCGTTAACGAATTCCTTGATTACATTAGATTTAAGAAAAAAGGCTTTTCAGACAAGTATCGTAATATAGACGTGCTTATTGTTGATGACATGCAATTTATTGCGAATAAAGAAAAGACTCAGGAAGAATTCTTTCACACCTTTAATTTTCTTCACCAGAACAATAAACAAATTATTATCAGCAGCGATAAGCCGCCGCGCAGCATTCCAACACTTACTGAACGTCTCCGAAGCCGTTTTGAAATGGGAATGTCTATTGATGTCCAGATGCCAGATTTTGAAACACGTTGTGCGATCCTTAGTGCGAAAGCATCACTTTCCGGTGTTGAACTAAATACTGAGACAGTTGAATATCTTGCTACTAATATCAAGACTAATATTCGTGAACTTGAAGGTGCGTTGAATCAATTACTTGCCTATGCTGAACTCCACGGTATTGAACCAGATATTACGACAGCTGAGGGTCTTCTTGGGAATGTTCGTCACTCTCGTCCACAACACCTTACAAGTAAACAAATCATTGATCGAACATCTAAACACTTTCAATTAACACCTGAAGAAATGTGTAGTGTAAAACGTGACAAACATATTGTCGTTCCACGTCAGATCGCAATGTATCTTCTTCGTTCTGAGCTACATCTTAGCTTTCCGAAGATCGCTGGTGAGTTAGGTCGTAAAGATCACACAACTGCAATTCACTCTGTTGAAAAGATTGAAAAAGCAATCAAGCTAGATTTTGTTATTCGTGAACAAGTTGCATCGATCCGGGAGAAACTTTATGCTTAGTCCCCTATCTAATTTCACATCTACAGCCTGGGTAAAAAATGTGTACAGTCTGCGTACAGCTCAGGGTACAAACGGTGATAAGTTACACACAGGTAGTCACCTTACCCAACAATTCACTCACCTTCCTGTCCACAACCCACAAGTTATACCACTCTTTGTACAAGTTTTTACCTCACAGTTATCCACGTTAAAAATCAATCATTTCAATCTGTTAAATAGACGTTTATACCCACAATCCACACCACCTATTAATATGAAGAAAAAGAAAATATAAGGAACTAGGAAAGGAACACAAATAAATGGAACTCACAGTTACACAAGAAAACTTTTCTCGAGCATTGTCAGCTGTTGGACGTGTTGCAAGTAATAAAACAGGTCTTCCTATTCTGAGTAATATTCTTTTAAGAACAGACGGTAATCGATTACTTGTTGCAGCAACAAATCTTGAAGTGGCAACTACACAGTATATTGGTGCAAAGATCGTAAAACCTGGAGCAATCACTGTCCCCGCTCGTCTTATCTCTGAATTCGTCAGTAGCCTACCAAAAGATTCAATTGAACTAAAAGTAGTAAACAGTAATATTCATATCTCTTCAGGTAAATTCCATTCAGTTATTAACGGCGTGATCGCTGATGAGTTCCCTGAACTTCCAACTATTAACGAAGCTTCTTCTATTAGTTACACAATTAATACAGATGATTTCAAACAAGCAGTGAGTCAAACTATTATCACCGCGAGTTCTGACTCTACTCGTCCGGTACTCACAGGTGTATATTGGCATTCACACGAAGGTCAGTTATACCTTGCAGCAACGGATGGATACCGTCTTTCAGAACGACGACTTGTTGAAACTTCAAGTGAAGTATCAGCTATTATCCCTGTTCAAACATTACAAGAAGTACTCCGAACAATTATTGATGATTCAGATACTGTGGATATCCTGTTTGATGAAACACAGGTTCGATTCCGTATTAATGAAGCCGAGATTATTAGTCGCCTCGTTGATGGTAACTTCCCTGATTATCGCCAGCTTATTCCCGCGAAATCAGATATTAACGCGACAGTTATTAAAACTGACTTCGTTCGAGTAACGAAAATTGCTGGATTGTTTGCCCGTGAATCAGGTGGTAGTGTGACATTAACAGTTGATCAAGATAATCAATCTGTTTCACTCCACTCTATCGCATCTGAGTACGGCGAAAATACATCTGAACTTTCAGGAGATGTAAAAGGAAGTGGACAAGTGACACTTAACTCTCGTTACCTTGCAGAAGCACTCTCGGCTATCGAAGGCGATACACTTGAATTTAGTTTTAGCGGTAAGCTCTCACCTTGTATTTTGAAATCAGTAGTAAAAGACACGAATTACTACCACGTTATCATGCCTTTAAAGAGTTAGTCATGGCGATCGTCAGTAGGGTTGCAGTTCAAAACATCCGCTCCCACGAGAAGTATGAAATTACCCTCGTTCCTGGAGTGACGGTTATCACTGGCCCTAATGGCAGTGGAAAAACAACATTACTTGAAGCGATGTATATTGCCCTTCAAGGGACTTCTTTTAAAGGAAGTGATAAAGATGTATTACAGGCCGATAGCCCTTGGTGGAAAATTGATCTCTTAATGAACGATGAAGATAAACGAACAGTAAAATTTGACCCCAGTAAGGTAACAAGTCGAAAACAGTTTGTGATCGATGGAAAGACAACCGCTCGGTTAGCTCCAAAAAACAAATATCCTGTCGTTCTATTTGAACCGGAAGACCTCCGACTCTTAAATGGATCCCCTGCTCGCCGCCGTCAGTTTATAGATCGCTTTATATCGCAGTTAAATCCGCTGTACGGTGTGTCGCTTCGTAAATATGAAAGAGCCCTCAGGCAACGAAATAATCTTCTCAAACGTTTTAATACGTCGCCTGATGAACTATTTGCCTGGGATATTACATTAGCTGAACACGGTGCCTACTTAATTGATCAAAGAATCGCTTTCACTGAAAAAATTAACAGCCAACTAAATGATGCCTATCATGATATTGCCGACTCACAAGATGAAGTTGCGGTTCACTATTCTCATACCTTTGTTGGCGATATTAAGCAAAAACTATTAGCTGAGTTACAAGCACACATCGATCGAGATAAAATGCTCGGTAACACCTCAGTTGGCCCGCACCGTCACGACATTATATTTGAACTCAACCACTCCCCTGCTTTATCGAATGCATCACGTGGAGAAGTACGAACAATCGTACTAGCATTAAAATTTCTTGAAGTTGATATTATTGAACAACTTTCAGGGTTGAAGCCCTTAATTCTTCTTGATGATGTTTTCTCTGAACTAGATTTAAAACGACAAGCTGCCTTGAGTGACAAAACACGTGAACACCAGATTGTAATGACAAGCACACATGTTTTATCTGATAGTAAAAAATACCACCACGTTGCTTTATAAAGATTAAAAAACTATTTATTAACTTGGGTTTTGAAATTGAACAGGTATAGTGCTAGGATCGATATCTTTTTGACGAAGTGCATCAAGTGCTTGATTCCTATAGAACTCACCTTGTAACGCAAGTTTCACGCACGCACCATATTCTTTTGTGTCAGGATTAACGACGCAAGGATATATATAGTAGTATTTTCCAGTAATCGGGAGTTTATTTATAAAAGGATATTTACTCGTTAACTCAGCCGCACCAGCGGTGACTTCAAATCCACTGATACGCTCGATACGTGGTTGGTATTTTGCTTCTTTTAAAATAGTATCACCTGTTTCATCACTTGCTTTCAAGAGTACATACAGGGGTGTTATCTCGTTTTCCTTTACTGTCACTGATTTCTCAGTATCGACGAAATGAGGACTACTGAATGTAAATTTATACTCGCCCGGTGTAAAAGTTCGTATTTGTTCATAGTTAATTTTGAATGATTGATCTTTCGTTTTTACCGTAACGCTATCTGGAACTATGACGAATTTAATCCCCGTCTTTACTTCCTGGGGTTTTACTAAGGCTGCAGTAATAATGACGATAACGATAAGTACTAAAATCACCAGGGCACTAATAATAACTATTTTTCTTTTCGACTGATCCACTATTTAAACCTCCAGACAGATGCATTCGCATCGATCATCCATGTAACACCACCAATTGGACGAACACTTGGAACACGATCATGGAAGGATGCATCGACTGCATAATAAGAACTACCGTCACTTGTTTGTCCAGTGTAGAGAATGATGTGACCAGGTGTTGCGAGAATATCACCTGGTAATAATTGATCAAACCCAACCGCACCCAGTGCTTCATATTTCGATGAACCATCTAAGTATTTTATAAGTTGTCCGACGTTTACCTCTTCAAAGTCAGGATCAACACCAGATGCTCGCATTACTGTTGATACAAATCGTCCGCAGTCTGTAATCGCAGGGTACGCAAATGCAGCACTGTTAAAATTCGGGAAGGCATTAGCATAGGCTTCAGTGGTAAGTGAAACGTCTGTTTCTCCATCACTCGCTGGGCGATCAAGTGCAAATGCTAAGGCGGTTTTAATAACATCACCAGCTACTGCACTTCCCTCTGATTCACATTCAATTGTATCGACATTAACTGCAAGATACGCAAGAACTGCAAGTGCACCGGCTTTATTTCCGTCAACACCACTTACGGCAGGGTCTGCTGGTTTACCAACCCAACTCATATTCATATGTTCATTATCAAAGCCGTTCATAACGTATGGCGATTGATCATATGTCTTTCCATTTTGCTCATAAAGGAAGCCACGATTATATGCTAGGAATGCCTGTCCCCATTGTTCTGTTGAGATATTTGCACCCTTTGAAATTTTTATATCGTATACAGAATCAGCAAGCTCTACAAGTGTCTTTGCAGCATTTATTGCGTCTTGGTTTGGATCGCTGACAACTTCTTTTCCGTCAACGTTTGTTCCACTTCCGAGCGCTGCACCATTAAAGACACTTTTTGTAGAATCCATACCAGCCTCTCTGTAATGGAGTGCAGCAACAATCGGCCAGAGTACGCCCGTTGCTGCTTCAGCTGCTTTATAACGATCCATATTTGCTTCAGCAAGTGCTCGAATATCTCGGCCATCAAGATACTTTACGGTTTCTAAAGGAAGCTCAATAACTGACCCGTCACCAGACGAACATTGGTTTTCGCATGGGTTATAAAACAGCACGTCGTTGCTACTGTAAAAATCGGTATCGCAATTTTGCGCCGCCTCGGCAGAAGTGTTCATACTCGGTATTGCAAGTATCACCATCCCGACAATAAGCGTATAAGTAACTATATTTCTAACAATATTCTTAAACAGCATTTGTCGTACACCCTCCCCAATACACTGCCGCTTTACACTGCAGGTTTTCATCACTATCAGCCGGTAAGTCTATGTGAAGGTGGTCACACGAGTCACTAATGCGACGCACACCTTCAGGGACACTCAGATTTGCAGCACCTGAACAGTTTGATTGTCCAACAGATGAGCCTGGCACAAGGAATGGTGCCGCATATTGCATAATTAAAGTTGCTCCTGCTTCTGAATATGCCGCATTGCCATCAATAGGCCCAAAGTCGATTGCGCTCCCATTTCCAGCATAGTGGCGACTTTCACTACTAGATGCTCCCCCGGCAGTTGAATTCTGACATGCTCGGTTAAGGTCATTAATTCGAACTGTGTGCTCGGCAGAGATTGCAGCGATAATATTTAGTACCCTAATGTTTACTCCACACGGGAAGGTATTACCATCATTACTACCAGCCGCGACATCCTGGATAAGCTGCAGATCTTGTGATTCTGTGAAAGTTACCTTGCCGCTATCAAGAATTTGCTGAGCAAGTGCTGCTTTCGATTCTCCATCTGAAGCCTTGCCTGTATTTACATCTTCACCGTTAATCGACTGAATAGATTGAAAGTCGAGCAAGAACACTGGAATTGCAGCAAGTGATCGAGCATCCTTTACGCCATTTGCAACCTGACCGGTTCCTGCAGAACCGATACAATCTTCTTCATCTTCGTCACATAATCCTGGCTGAGCGTTAATTTTATCGGTAACCTCTTGAATATTTTTCGTACTTGAATCAATCGTACAACTTGCAGCATTGAATAAGTAATCACCCGACGCTGGGTTACTACAAGTATTTATGTAGTCTGAAAGTGGTGTATCGGCACGAATATAACCGTTCTTTAGTAGATCCGTAATTGTTGAACCGTCCTTGATAGATTTTGATTCGTCGAGCCAGCCTTCGCTTTGGATAAGATTAATAGCAGTCTCTGTCGACATACCAGCTTGTTCGGCAGTTAAACCTGTACATGGAAGCCCTGCAAGATTAATAGCTGGTGTATCTTCTGGATTGGTTGTATCAAGTCCGAAATCAGCCGCATATCCACATGATGATTCACTAAATCCTGTGAGTGCACCAGCGTTATTATTAAGACTCATAAACGGAAGGCGCGCAGCGTTCGATAGCATTGATACGATTCCGGTATTGTAACTTCCGCTCGCAAGTGCGACCTTGTGCATATTACTTACAATACTTCCGAGAAATGTGTATTTACTTGAAGTGTCAAATGGACTGAGTGTGGCAATATCCATATCTCGTTGGAAGGATTCGTTCTCGTTTTTAAGTGCAGCAAACTCTTGTAACTGTGTTCCAGTTTGTAATACCGGAAGACTGCGAGACATTCCACCTGCGGCAAAGAATGAAGATGCCGATACTCCCAGAACATCACCAAAAGCTTGGCCTTCAGCGTTTGTAATAGCATCATTTTTTGCAAAGTTTGCAATTGCATCTTTTGCTGCTTGTCCTGCAACCTGACTTACGACTTTTGCTGCGATTTCACTAATAGCTAGTCCAGCAATAATCTTTACAATACCACCAACAATAGTTGCTGAGGCTGCAACCGTAACAGCTGCATCAACTGCCATCGCACTATACATAGCGGCTGGACTCATGATTGTATTACATGCAGGAGCAAGTGCCTTGTCTGCTTGATTTGCGGCTAATACAGCAGGACTTGTGAGGATAGCAAACCCAGGTGTCACAGCTGCTGCGACCGCAGGTTTATTTTGGTTTACACCCATAGCTGCCAGCAAGATTGGAGAGTCTAGTGCAGAAGTCATTTTTCCATCACCTTCGCGAGGCGTCTGGTTTGTAAGAAGTGTCCCTACTGCGTTCATATCATCACCGTTAAATGTTGAAGCTGGGTCAACACCAGATGCTTTAAGATTTCCACCCGGAGATAATACAACGTCAATAACAATTGGCATAATCTGGGCAAGTTGGACAGCAGCAACACCAGCAGCAATATATCCAGGAGCTTTAACACCAATACAACTTGCAACTGCAATTGTATACCCTGCACCACCTTTTTTCGCAGACCCGAGGTGCTTATCTACTTTTGCTTGTACACCCGCTGCAACGCTCCCCAGTTTCTCTAGACCAGGAATCTTCTCGCGAACCTTTGCGAGGACGTCTTTATATGCCTTACCTTTATTTGTTCCATCAGCAATCCCTCCAGTCTTCTTTATACCAAAAGGTTTGAAGAATTTAGTATTTAAATACTTTCCGGACCAGGCCTGGACTTTGAGATTAAATGCACCGCGTGTTCCAAGTACGGAGGCTGCCATCTTTGGATCATTCGCAAGGTACCCAAGAAGATCACCCGCCAAAACATTACGGGGTCTTCCGTCCTCATTTACAAGACCAACGAATGTGTATCCCTTTGGATTTTTAGACGGATACCCTCGTTTTGATGTATCCATCGGACCATTCTCGTCAAAAGCAACGACACCCTTTTTCTCGAGTTTTCGAAGGGCTGAGTTAGAGATTCGTCCCATCTTACATTTAATAAGTCTACTTGTTTGTGCACAAACAGGATCATCAACCGTTGCATATCCAAATACCTTCAGGAATCGGCGCTCGAATGCAGTAGAAGAAGAATCATTCGCAGTTGTAAAGCCTTCCATGACACTCACAAGCATACTTGCGGGACCAAGGAATCCACCCGCAAAGATACCGCCTATACCAAGGATTCCGGCGATTCCAAAAATAGCGCCACGTTTTTTCGTCATACTAATGATTTGCTGGAATCTTGATTTTTTTGTATTACCCTGACCTTTAACGTCAGTGTTCCATCCAGAATCAGGGGTTGCAGATCCCTTTTCTTCGGCGTTCTTAATGTCTTCTTGGTTTTTGTCACTAGAGTCGTGGTTCGCAGGATCATTTGCGAAAGATTCGAGTTGATCTAAGCCTGCACCGGTATACGCAGACCCCATACCTTCACGGTATGCTTGTTCACCAGGATTGTAAGCACTATCCTGCGCCTCTTTTTCATCATTCGGCAGTGTTGATTTAGTAGACACCATAACTGCTCTCCATTATACCTTATACACCAGGGGTTTGAGGGTTCTGGGCAGCATTTGGATTTGTCGTAATTAACTGCTGTTCAGTTGGACTCGCCTGGATATTAATGTGAACGTGACTTTGACCCGCAAAGAACAAACCTTGTCCGATTGGGAAGTTTGCAAGTCGCTTCTTCTCTTCTTCGGTAAGTTTAAATACGTCAGAAAGTACATCGACAGCACTTGAAGATTGCTTAAGTAGTAATTGCATCGAACTGTTGGCAACAATTGCACGGCCCATCTTGCTTCCCATAAAGTCTTCGACGTCTTGGGTGATAGTTGTGAGGCCTAAGTAATATTTACGAGCTCGCTTTGCGAGGCTAAACAAGAAGTTTGCAGAGTCATCATACTTCATAAGCTGCCACGCTTCATCAACGATCAGCATACGCTTTTTTTGTTGAGTACGTGTGATATTCCAGATGTGGCTTAGGACGATATACATCGCAACCGGACGAAGTTCATCTTCAAGGTCACGAATATTAAAGACAACCATTGGGTTATTAATATCGATATTAGATTGTTGGCTAAAGATACCGGCGAATGTTCCTGTTGTGTACTTACGGAGACGCTGTGCAAGTTGAGGGCCCGTGTTTCCCATGTGAAGCAATGTGTCATATAAATCTGAAATAACTGGCGGTGGCGAGTTGTGTGTCAGTGGGTCACTTGTAATACCAACACGTGCATACGTATCAATCAACGCTTGATCAAGATCGGCTTCCTCAACCGGCGTCAGTGACGCCATTGCAGTTCCGTTCGCTGCAACTTGTGTTCCACCAAGCATCAAACGGAAAAGTCCATGTAGCGTTACAAGGTTTGCGCGCAAGGCGTCCTCTGCTTCGTCACTATCGATCACACGCGGAAGATCAAACGGATTAATACGAGTCGCAGAATTAAGACTCAGGCGGATATAGCTTCCCCCTACTGCTTCGGCGAGTTTTTGATACTCGTTTTCTGGGTCGATAATAATTACTTCGGTTCCAAGCATCATACTTCGAAGCGCTTCAAGCTTCACGGTAAATGATTTACCTGCACCAGATTTCGCGAAGACAACCATGTTGGCATTTTCAAGTTTGAATCGGTCAAAGATAACTAATCCATTATTGTGCATGTTGATTCCGTAAAGGATTCCGGTGTTGTCGGTAAGGTCTGCACTCGTGAATGGGAAGCTGGTACTAATCGCACCGGTGTTCATGTTCCGACGAATTTGCAGCTGGTCAGACATTTGTGGAATTGTACTGTTGAGGCCCTGTTCTTGTTGAGAAGATGCAACCTTACTAAACACAAGTTGCTGACCAAACAAAGTCTCGATCTTGTTTTGGATAAAGTTAAGTTCATCAAGGCTATCAGCCCAAAGCGTGACGTAGAGTCCGAAACGGAAGAAGTGCTCGGCACCAAGCTGAATCTGGTCACGAAGTTCTTCGGCGTCGTTGATCGCTGCTTCAAGCGCAGGGTCACGAGTCTTGCCCTTTTCGTTGTTAATCGAAGTGCTCGCTTCAAGTTGCGTTACTTTCTTTCGAAGGTTATTAAGGACAACCTGACTGTCGACAGGATAAATGTACATACTGACATCAAGTACCTCATCGATATTAATAAGTGAGCTCAACCAACCTGTATAGATTTGTCGAGGATACCCATAAATATAAAGCGTTCGTCCATATTTTGTTCCAAGTCGGAAGTATGAAGAGTGGATCTCGATGCTGCTTGGTGCGATCAAATCACGAAGCGTCGACACACCCTTTAAGAATGCCTGTTCTACTTCAGCTTGTTCGCGTGCGCGTTGTTGCGCGGCGACATCGATAGCGGATTGTTTTGCCATTACTGTGTTCCCCCAGGTGTTGTCGGTGCTTTCTTTGTGTAAATACCCGTGGTCGTCTCGAAATCACCAAGTGGCTGACGAAGCGCGGTGTCAGGGTTGTAGAAGTTGTAATACAACTCACCCAGAGACTTTGTATCAAGTTGCACACTTTGCACACCAATTTGGAACATACCTGCAATAACGTTATCAACGCGGTTTTTAATTTCATCTTTCGCTTTTTGATACGTCGCAGTATCAATACGCGTAACGGTATTCTTTGGTTTTGCGAAAAGTTTTCCGAAGAAACCCTTCCCTTGCTCGATGAGGTTTCCAGAGTCACCACCCTTAGGGAAATACGGAACCACAACGTAGAAAGATTTTTCCATGATGTTTGCTTCGTTCGCGAGGATATCAATATAGTTAATATAGTCGTCCATAAGTACTCCAAGAAGCATATTGTCTTGGGTGCGACGTATTCCTGTTAGTTTATCGAGGTATTGTCCGATATCGACGCGTTGAGAGCGAATCAGAATCTGCACAGGGAAGTTCAAAGAGTTAAGGAAGCTTTGGTAGCTGTATTCAACACCTTCACGCTCACGTTCGCTCATAAGGTCAAAGTTAATTGATTTACACGCAACAACAGCGCGGAGTGAACCATCAATCATCACTACCATATTGTCACGCACCTCAGAAAGCTGAAGTGTATTTTGTGTTGAATTAGGATTCTTCACGGGAGTTTTTGCTTGTTGTGACGCGCCAGATCCAAGGTTAGCTGCTTGTTGTGCGATAGGAGGAGCTGCCTGAACCGGAGCCACAGGAAGAGGAGCCTGATTAACAGGTGTAGGTGCTGGTGCTCCAGGAGTACCGGGCTGATTTAAAAACGGATTATTTGGTGGCATACCCTGCTCGCCCACTCCCTCATTAGTACCCTATTATCGTAATGAAATGACAACTTCTTCAGACATGTCGGCTTCTTTTTGTTGAAGTCGGTGTGCCTCGCTCGCAAGTGTCTCAATAGATAAATCGGTATTGTTTGCAAGGTTCATTATATCAGCTGACACTACATTATCGCTAGTGGTTGTCGCTGTTTGTGGTGGCGTAATTATATCTGGGACAACAACAGGAGCAACCGGTTGAGTAGTTGTCATGTGTAAGGGATCGTTTACTGGTTGAATAACTGTTTGTTGAATACTTGTTGGATAAGGATTAAAGACTGGAGTTGCCTGCTGAGCTTGTGCTGCTGGTTCTGGAATACTATAAGCCGATGCCGGATTTTGCGCCACCGGTGCAGTAGGCGCTACGAAAACAGGATCTGGTGCATGCATACGATCAATCGCCTCTTGGCGTACACGATCCGCTTCCTTGCTCATCATTACATTGAAAGACTGTGCAACAGAATTGTTCGAGTCGAGTACGTCTTCTGCGCTCTGCGCTTCAAGGAATACATCGTTGTTCAATGTTGTGCTTGGAGAGGCCTGTGCGCCTGCACCACGAATCGCCCACCCTCCAGAGTCAACAATACCCGCAAGGTAGCTAAAGCGTTGCTCTGCGTCGGCCTGGCTAATATTTTTAGATCGCTGTACTTCTACTACTTTCGGAACGGTAATCTCAATCAATGTTTCAATTCCGTCAGATTCCCAAATGCGCTTTCGCGGCTTAAGGTAAAACGAAATAATTGCCGCGAGATAAATTTCCATCGGTTGGTCTTTGCGAAGTGGTAGCGCGAGTGCACCAAACAGTAAAATAATCGGAAGTGGAATAATCGCTAACCCGATAAATAATCGCGAAAGTCCCCAAGCGAGCGCAATCGCGAGCGCAACAATAATCAGATAGATAAATTGTCGGAAACTAAACGGTCCGATGAGTTTATCATCTGCTTCTACGTCCTGAGGAACTTTATAGGTTGCCATAGTGGTTATAGTATATCAAATTAACGGATCTTACCGTCGGACTTAATAGCACTCAAAGACATTAAAGATGAAATTTCTGGAGGTAATGATTGGGCACCCTTTTTAATTGCTAACCCAGTATCAAAGCCAAACTTGCTTTGGAGGTCGGCACTTGCCTGAATGTCCTGCATTGAGGCATTGAATCCAGTAATTGCTTTTTCGAGACTCTCTTTCGCTTGTGCATGTTCTTCCGTACCAGGTGCATGTTTGGAATATGTGTCACTAAGTGATTTGAGGTGTGCCATATATTGTTCCGCAGTCCCACCGCTGAAAGACGCAACGTCAGCACCCTTTGCGGTGCCGAAGGCGCCTGCCGCACCCTTAACTAGGTCAGGAGCCTTGCCTACAAGTGCGCCGCCGTTTGCGTCCATCGCTTTTCGAACCTGACTTTGATCAACAGTTGCGTTGTCTGAGTTGCTTGTGTCCATGAGTTTACGAAGCGCTCCATCGCGGCCACCTGATGCAAGTTTGTGAAGTGCAGCGGTTCGTTCTATCTCGGTTCCTGCAGTCCTTGCCTGCCTAATCAGGTGATCGTCTCGCTCTTCGATTGGAACATTCGCAAGTTCATTTTCAAGCGCAAGTGAAGCATGTTTTAGCTCTTCTGACTCAGCCCCCGCCATAGTTGCCTTCGCATTGTTTCTTACAGCATCACGCTCGGCTCGTTGCCGTTTCGTAATACCAAGGTTAGATGTACCACCAGCTAAAACACCTGCAACCCCACCGTTTGCTATTCGCTCTGCTGATTTACGACGAGAAAATTCTTCACGAGCTCGTTTACGCCCTGCATTACCCTGTCCGATAACACTTCCCTTGTATGATTCGCCAAGACTCTTTTTAAGGTTTCCGTCAGCCTGTGATGAAAGCTTGCTTGCCATTTTTCCAATTGCTGGAATACCATCGAGAGATTTCTTTAATAAGCTCGGAACAACAATAAACGGAAGTGCTGCTGCACCAACTGCCGCAATCTGAATCGATACATTGCCGGGATCTGTATTAAGAAGGATTTGTGAAGCAAGACTCGCCGCTCCAAACACGACTGCGATAATTGGGAATACAAGGAGTAGTGCAACAAATCCTTTTCGCCACGTGGTAAAGAATTTTTCTGTATTTGGAAGTAGGAACGCAACGAACGCGAGTGGTGACAATACAATTAATAGAACGATAAGTGCTTTCCGGAGAATAAGAATCAATACAATTACAAGGACCGCTACAAGCGCACTGAGGAGTACGGGAATAAGCACACCAAGTGCAAAGTAGCTCACAACGGCTGCGCCTAGTACGGCAACCACGATGGCTGTGATTCCATATCCATTTGCACTGGCATCTGTGGATGTCGGTATGCCCGTGTTACTAGCGATACCATCAAAGACCGATTTCAATGAGTATCCAAGTACGTTACTTAAGTCGACCGCTAACTGACAAACAAAGAACGATAGGTTCACAAGAATTGCAGCGATCACGAGTCGCGGCAACATCTTCTTCACTCCGTAATTAGTAACACCTACTCCCGTAAGTTGAGAGAAGATGATAATAAGGAAAGCAATGACAAATGCAACGTTTGCAATACTTCTAAATACACCCCATCCAACATATGTTCCGGAAGAAGTATCAAATAGTGCAATGTCAGTCCTTAAGAAATTATCAGCAATTCCCTTGAACGCTTCACCTAATAGATCACCCATAAAGCTTACAACCGGACAAATAAGCCACCCAATACCGGCAACTCCACAAGATGATTCCCCTGCACCAGATCCAACGTCTGAGTCGACGGATTCGTTGTCGCCGATCTCTGCTGCACCATCGGCTATTTCTTTATCGGTTATACCTGCCCCTGCTTCACAAGCAGCGTTTAGTACAGCGTCTTTATATTTATCGTCACAATAATCGATACTGTTTTTATTGTTGTAACCATTAATACATGCAGTGAGTGCCGGGACTCCAGCTACCGGGTTGGGGTCATCAGCCCTTGAGCCTTGGGTATCTGTGTATCCCTTGTTTTGACATATTGTTTTAAGCGATTTCTGATTTAAATAAACGACATAATCATCAGCATAATCCGTAAGTGCTGCTGCTGTTTCTTGACAGGTTACATTTCGAGGACTACTTTCGTATCCATAGGCAATAAAGTCGTACGGTGTTTTCCCCGCCGCCGGTTTAGTAAAGGATTCGTTATATAAGTATGCCCACTTGACTCCATTGGTACGCGCAATAGTTCCGTATTTTTGTGTAACAGAAGTTCTTGCAGAGGTATTAACATTTGCAACAACTGTTTCGCCTGAGTCAACACGAGCTTTAATGACAGAGTCTTTAATGGCGTCATATCTACCCAGTTTTTTGACGGCACAGTTTTTGTCCCACCATGAGTCGTATCGTTGATACGCGGCTGCTCCACCGATATTTGCTGGATCGCTTGATGAGGTAACTGAGCCAGATTTTGCAAATACGACGAAATTATTATTTCTGGTACCTCCATCTGCCGTACCAACCCAGTTATAGAGACTCTTGTTGGGTTGGGTGTATCCCAGTCCTTTTAAGAAATTTTCTGGTGTGATATTCCAAAGCGTCAACGCCTTAGACATGATCGCCTTACATTCAAGTTTGCCTTCAGGGTATACGTATCCAGAACCACCATTGAACCAACTAATTTGCATAGGGTCGTAATATGGGCTTTCAGCATTAATGCCACCGTACATATTATTAGCAATACATCCCTGAAGTGTGACGTAGTACGCGCCAGACTTACCTAGCTCTTCTAGTGTCATGGTGCTATATGGCTTTGCAGCGGACGCGTCGGTCGTGTTAAAAGGTGGAGCAAGAACTGTCACGCTAACGATGAGAGCGGTCAAAAACAAGAAGAATCGCCGTACATTAGTAAGGGAAAATTTTGAAAGAGATAAAATACCGCTCATGCTATGTAAATAGTAGCATGAGCGGTATTTAAATTAAAGGAAGTATCAGTGTTGGATTAGTGTGAAACAACCGCGACAACAACTGGCTGATTTTTGTAATCAACTGTTGAGAAAGCACCGATATTGAAGCTCGAAGATGAGCTTCCATCAGCGGCAGTCCAACTAACACGGTAACCTGTGATAGTTTGGCCGTCGATAACCATACTGTTTGTAATTTCAGTGAAGTCCTGAGACTCAGCGATTTGAGCGCTTGTGTCATAGAGGTGTTTGCGTGCTTGGTTAACAACATTTATGGCCTGACCTTCACTATTTGGGGCTGTAGCTATAAAGTTATCTATTTTTGAGGCACTCTCATCGTCAACAACAGTAAAGGCGGTGATGAATTTTTCGGCAGCATCTTGATCAAATGACCCATTGCTGTCGATGTCTAAGGGAGAACCTTCTCCGAAGCTGGCTGCAAGACGTTGCTGATATGAACGATCTATAAGAAGCGTTTTTGCATCGCTATTCGCATCAAGTGTATAAGGCGCATCTTGTGGAAGATCGGTTACACGACTAAACATCGCAACGAATTCCGGCTTAAATTGTGCGAACCATGTCGCCCATTTAACCTGGTCTACCTTTGAAAGTTGAGCGAACTCTTCAGGAGTTGCTTTATCAGCTGCCTCAAGTTCAGCAGGTAGTGGATCGGTGCGTTCGAAATCAGCACCTTCGTATCTGTCAACCGCAGGAGCTTCGGTCGCTTCAGGCGAAGGAGTCGCTGTAGCAGATTGTGTTGTTTCAGGGCTAGTTGCATGTGTTGGAGTACAACCAGTAAGGGCAGCGATACCAATTCCCGCAATAACTGCAGGTTTTACCCAAAACGGTACTCGGTCTGGGCTTGATGGCTGATTGTTTGGATTTGATGATCGCATGTCTCGTGAATCTCCTTATAGTAGGTTCAACTTGAGTTAACAAACATATCATACACCAAAAGTGCGAAAAAAGCAATACCTATTGCGCTTATTCTCTGTAAAAACTTGCGCGTAGTATCTGTTTGTTGTATCTTATGGATAGCTATGAATATAAAACAAAAAGTACAACTTACCCTCGCTAGTTTCTTTGTCGTCCTTGGAGTTGCAGCTTTTGTTGTTGCTCCGCAAACATTCGCTGTTGGAAATAATGGATGCGAAACCGACACCGCTATTATTAAGTGTGACAATGTGACGGTTGGCGGTAATGGTGTTGAAAATACGGGTGTCTGGAGTATTCTACTAACTGCAATCAATATCCTTACTGCAGGTGTTGGCATCGCGGCAATCGGCGGCATTATATATGGTGCTATTCTTTACACCTCTGCTGGAGGAAGCCCTGAACAGGTAAAGAAAGCGATAACAATCATTACGAATGTCGTAATTGGCATTGTTGCATATGCACTTATGTTCTCTGGTCTCAACTTCCTTATTCCAGGAGGACTCTTTAACGCATGAAAACCTTTAAGAAAATAATTCTTATGTTCGGATTTGCAGTGTTCGTTGCAGCACCAGTTGTAAGTTTTGTTGCGCCTACGAATACCTTTGCTGCTGTTTCTGATCCAAAGGATTGTGAGAAACCTATCCTCGGTATCCACCCTTGGTTCAGGGGTCTTGCAGTTGTAGAGAACGGAAAATGTCAGGTTGCAGGTCCTGGTCAGTCACTCGCGAGCGGTAAAACACTTGATCTTACTGGCTTCATTTGGCGTATCGCCCTAAATGTTATCGAGATTGCCTTGGGTGCAGTCGCTTATATCGCCTTCTTCTTTATACTCTACGGCGGATTCCAATTCCTAACAGGTGGAAGCAACCCTGGTCAGATCGAAAAGGCTCGAAAGACTATCCTTAATGCGGTTATCGGACTCGTCATTTCTATTGGTGCAGTTGCAATAGTTAACTTAACATTCGGAATTATAGGTTAAATTATGATTAATTTTTTACGAACACTTGCGGTCACTCTCGTTGACGGAGGAAGCACAGACATTGATATCCCAAAACTTACGAGTGAACAGGTACTTCAAAATGGCTTGAACCTTGCATACTTTTTGGCTGGAACGGTTGCCGTTATTGTTATTATTATCGGTGGCATTATGTATGCGACGTCTGCAGGTAACTCTGGCGGCGTGACAAAGGCGAAGAATATGATCCTCTACTCTATCGTTGGGTTGGTAGTTGTTATTATCGCCTGGGCTGTTACTAACTTTATTATCACGACATTTTAATATGAAGAAATTACTAAACGCTATTCTTATTCTCGGAGCCGTCATCGGCATTAGTTTTGCTGTGCCGGCTACAACATACGCCGCAAGTGTTATCGCCGAGCAATGTCAGGGTGATACGGAATCACGAGTGTGTAAAAATCAGAATTCCGATCCTAACGCACTCATAAAAACTATTGTGAATGTATTGTTGTATATTGTTGGTGCTATCTCTGTTGTTATGCTTATTGTTGGTGGGCTTCTCTACGCAACGTCGGCTGGTGATAGCGGTAGGGTTACGACAGCAAAGAATACGGTTATGTATGCAATCGTGGGCTTAATTGTTTCCTTCGTTGCATTCGCTATCGTTCAATTTGTTTTCAACACATTTGCAAAGTAAGCATAGGTTACCCTTAACAAACGGCAGAATATCTGCTATAACAGTACCAAGAGATTCTATAAGAAAGGAATATCATTAAATGAAAATTTCAAAAAAAGCATTCGTTAGCCTAGCAGGTTCAACTGCCCTCGCTGTCGTTGCGGCATTTGTTCCAACAAGCGCATTCGCAGCACCAACACTCGAAGGTGGTATCAACGCAGCGAAGCCTGATGGCGCTGCAGGTACATCAACACTATTTGGTGGACCAGACTCAATCTTTACTACAGTTGTGAACGTTCTATTGTTCATCATCGGTGCTATCTCTGTGATCATGTTGATCATCGGTGGTATCCGTTACACAATCTCTGCTGGTGACAGCGGAAATGTGACTGCTGCAAAGAACACAATTATGTACGCAATCATCGGACTTGTTATTGCCTTCTTGGCATTCGCAGTTGTGAACTGGGTACTTGTTGCACTTTCAGGTAACGCTTAGTCTTCAAATCTATCTTATAGAATTAAAACTCCGATGTAATGTCGGAGTTTTTCTTATCCCCTATTTATTAGGCAAATGAGTGCAAATAAAATAAGCTCCTGTGATGGAGCTTATTTTATTAATCAATTAAGATTATCGGACTATTATTGAACTTGGATCTTCTTTGCGAGTTCTGTCTTGACCTTTGAGAAGCTGATAGTAAGAACACCGTCTTTTAGGACTGCTTCTACTTCGTCTTCTTTTACGTTGACAGGCAAAGCGAGTGTTCGGCTGAACTCTCCCCAGTAGCATTCTTGAATGTGCCAGTTGATAGCGTCGCTGTCATCACCGCTGCTTAGTGTTCCGCTGATCGTCAAGATGCCGTCACTAATGCTGACATCAAGCTCCTCTTTGTTTACACCGGCAGTACGGGCTTTAACAACAAGCTTTTCTTCTGTTTCATAAACATCAACAGCTAGTTGGCCAGGAAATTCTTCTTCGCTGTCATCCCAAGCGTCGTCATTTGCGGCTGGCGCAGTTGCGTCAGTTGATGAAAGGTCGTCGTCGCTCAAAAAAGCGGCAGCTAGTTCATCTTCAATTAATAGGTCTTCGTTTTGTTTGCGGGCCATGATATCCTCCACTTTCTCTAGGCTCATTTGACAAATAGTCCTTCGTATTATAACGGTCACCATCACTATAATCAACTAAATACTTATGCCAAACGTAAAAAACACAATAATAGACGTCATATTATCGACGGTGGCCCCGCACCTCTGTTTTGGATGCGGTCAAATTGGGTCTACTTTTTGTGATAATTGTAAATATAACATCAGCGAAGAGCCGTTTTTTGGCTGTATTCTGTGCGAAAAGCCGAACCTTAACGGCATATGCGACGACCATAAAGTTGCGTTTAATCAAGCATGGACGGTGGGTATTCGAAGCGGTCCGCTTCAGCTTTTGATAGGAGGATTTAAGTTCCGGAACTTAAAGGCAGCCTCTCTCGATCTTGCTGATTTGCTACATAGAAGGCTTCCCCAACTCCCCGCAAATACCGTTCTTGTTTCAATCCCCACAGTCCCCTCTCATATAAGAGAGCGGGGATATGATCATATGTATCTGATCACCAAAGAGCTCGCGCGACTCCGTCGTCTTCGGATTACGCCAGTTCTAGTGAGAGATAATTCCCTTACACAGCACCGCGCCAACCGGAAAGACAGGCTCATTCAAGCCTCATCCGCGTTTAAAGTAACCGGGATCATCGATCCATCCCCCATCTACGTACTGGTTGATGACGTCGTTACAACAGGTGCAACCATTCAGCAGGCTGCTCTGTTATTAAAAAAAGCCGGCGCAACAGATATATGGGTAGCTGCAATTGCTCGTCAACCTCTCGACTGATTGATCCCCATCTGTTAAAATAGCCAAGTTGCATTATTCGCAATGGAGAGGTGACCGAGTGGTTGATGGTACTTGTCTTGAAAACAAGCGTGGGGAGACCTACCGCGAGTTCGAATCTCGCCCTCTCCGCCAGAATGAATAATCAAAAAAAAGACGACCTTTTCGAAGGCCGTCTTTTGTATTTGTGTTTATTATCTAAACGTTTGTTCCGCCAGAGGTGCCACCGGGCGCAAGTGTGTTAATAACGAAGTTGATAGCTGCAAATGCAAGGAAGGCAATCACGAGTCCGACGATTGCATAAAGAATTGTGTTTTTAGCTGCGGTGACCTGCGTTGAGTTACCGCCAGAGACAACATAGCGTAGTCCGCCGATAATCAGCATGACCACACTGAGTGCACCAATGATAAACAGAAGGACGTTTGTAATAGTAGTAACAATACCGGTTGAACCAAAGAGATCTGCTGGCTGGCCCTCACCTCTTGCGGCATTTACGCCGTCCATGATGCTTGAGGCGAAAGTATCTGTAGGAACGAAAAGAGTAGCAACGAACACAAGGGTGGCCGCAAGGACGATAGGGGTCAATTTTTGTAGCTTGTTCATTCCGCTTCTCCTTTATACATATTAAACAATTATCTTATTATTATAGCAAATAATCCGATCAAAATCTAGTCGTAACCTCTGTTTTATGCTACAATCGTTCAAGTCGTACACCTTGAAAAAGGTCTCCGATATGGAGGAGTACCCAAGTGGCTGAAGGGGATGGTTTGCTAAATCATTAGTCTGGGGAGACCTGGAGCCGGAGTTCGAATCTCCGCTCCTCCGCCAAATGAAACGAGTCCTGCTGTATCAGGGCTCTTTTCTTTTGACATTTTTTAATAAAAAAAAGAACCCCACAGTATGTTCATTGTGGGGGCACCGGTACTTCCGACGACTTTGCGACTAATGCCGCTTTTGCTCGCTTATGTGAAGGTGGAAAACCGCGCACGGTCAGTCACCTCAATTGATATCCATTCTCCCTGCTCAGAACCTTTAAACATGTATCCACTCACAACAAGCGCGTTGTTGAGAAGGATGATTTCACGTATGCGGAGATCGAACTCAATTATGTTCGAGTCACCACGTTTCATCGCAAGGTCGTCGACATCCGTGCGGACAGCGACGAGGTGGAGCTTGGATTTTTCACGGAGCATTTCGTATACGCCGTTAGTGAAGTCTTCGGGAGCACTGAGCTCACCAGAGACTTCATAGTTTACGGTGGTCATTACCACACTTTCTCTCTAAGGGACACGGAACTATACTATTTTAGAACAAATTATCAATAAAGTCAATAGCTAGCGCTAAGATCCGTACCGTCTATTAGAGGCAGGTTGAGAATAAACAGCGTTCTGTAGGTCATCATAAAGTGCTGCAGAGCGTGCCATCGCGAGGTCGTGCGGAATACGGAAAGATGCACCAAAATCGTCATCGTTGATGTGAGACCATACGATATGGCTCGAGTCGTACCCGTTTTCGGCAGCCTTCATCTTCGCTCGTTGAGCTGTTTCGTAACTGGCCTTAATATCAATCGCGGTCATCGGAGAACCGTTAATAGATACGAATATATCGGCACCCTTTAGGTCTTCATCGACAGTAGTTTCGCGATATTCAACATCGGGCATATAGCCAAGCATTTGTTCAACGGCAATTTCGTGACGCATACCAACGAGAATACTACGTACCTGGTATTCAAACTCCGGCCCATTATGAGCACGGTTAACCTGTTGGTTCATAGACAAGATGAATGACAATACTTCACCAAATTTTAATGATGGATTTGTATCGATCATTGCCTTAACGGCATGATTAAACTCGGCAACTTTTTTAAGTGCAGGAACTTTTTCAGAGTGACGAGCCTGATATTGGTTGAGCGCTTCAAGTTCCTGAACAGCATCACCAAACGTGGTGAGCTGAGCAGTTATATTCATAGCGTGACCTTCCGGAGTGAGGTAATCACTTTTCTGCTCACCTTTAAGAGCGGTTGCAGCAATACGGATTGCACGTCGGCGGCGTTCGCTTTCACCGATTTCATGTGACATAGCCTCGTTGCGTGCAAGGGTATAAGCTTCACTTGTTCCAACTTTTTGGATGATGTGTCCGATGTCGAGGGCGTTTTTAGTAGTTTCGTTCATGTTTTTTGTTTTTAAGGTAACTTGCGTCTATATAAGCATAAGAAGCAAAAAATGTCAATAGTTACACCCCTTGAAGATGACTATAATTCAACGAACTGCTCATGCTATACTAAAATCACAATGAACCCAGATGAACAAAAGCAGAACTATTGGGAAACTCCCGAATCAGAACAACCCGAACAGGTCACCCCTGAAGTTGAAGAGGTTCGACAGCCAAGTGTAGGCCTAGAAGCTTCAGATAATCCCGTGACTTGGACGGCACAAGAGTACGTTCATATCGATAAGAGTCCTTTATGGTTTATCTTATTCGTCATTGTTGTTCTTGGTCTTATTTCTGTTGATGTCTTTATTCTTAAATCTTGGACATTCTCAGCGCTTGTAGTGGTAATGGCTGTTGCGATAATCATTTACACCCGTCGCCCACCGCGCGCGCTGACATACGCCCTGAGCGCCAAGCAGGGCCTTTATGTTGGTGAGCGTCTCTACCATTTTGAAGAGTTCAAATCTTTTGGACTGATTCGTGACGGCGAACACAACTCAATTATGCTGATTCCAACAAAGCGATTTGCACCTGGTGTTTCAGTGTACTTCCCTGATGATGCTGGTGAAAAAATCGTCGATATTTTGGGCCAACGCCTTCCGATGGAAGAACTTAAGCTTGATGTGATCGATATCGTTGTTCGTAAACTACGACTTTAACCCCTTTCTCAGACAAGCGTAACCATTAGCCACGAGGCATTTCCTGTGGTACAATACCCTTTGTCCTAACGGCGAAAGCCTTGGAAGTACCTTCTAGTTACAAAGATATAACTCGTTGTTCTTAAGACAACGGGTTATATGTATGCACCTGTAGCTCAGCTGGATAGAGCGCTGCCTTGCGGAGGCAGAGGTCGTAGGTTCGAATCCTGCCAGGTGTACCAAGAAATTATGTCAAAACGACCTCTGTAATAGGAGGTCGTTTTTGATTGAGGGTTGATGGGATTTGGACAGTTAACCCTTATGGTTGCGTTATTTTAGATAGAATTTATAGTAATAAAGTCGAGATCCTCTCGGCTACCTAGTTAAGAGTACGCTCTTTCGGGTATCGTTCTTACACAGATTGGACTGACAATGAGTACGCTCACCAGTCAGAATTTGGAATTGGCCATCCAGAACCTCATCGATGGCGAGCCCATCGATATGGAAACGGCAGTCAAGCTCGGTATTGATCGTGAGATCTTGCGCCGAGTAATCAAGATAGCTAAGCCTCACTTGAATTTCCTGCGTGGGTATTTCACTCTCGATTCGCTGTACGCTAAGCAGGACTACGGAGGCGCTGGCCTTGACGAGAAGGACTTCTGGGAATACCTAGAGCGACACGAATCTTGCAACAGGTTCACCAAGGTTGTTCATGTCGAGTCGCTTCGAGATTCGTGGAGTAACCAGATCAACGTCTATCTCACCCGCAAAGGCGAATGGCTCATCATCAAAAAGCCGTGGCGGAACGCGCCTGATGACAAGGAAGAGTATTTCGAAGTGTTTACGTCACCTGACGAGATGCTCGACTTCCTTGCGAAGAAGGTTTTCAAAAGCGTTCGTCAATCCATGGAGTTCAGCCGCACCTCATCGCATCGGCGTAGCTTTGATGGCAACCCCGCCCTCATGATCGCCGAGAGCCTCATAGGTCTGATTGATAAGACCCAAGCTGCCATTCTTGAGAACGCCGAAAGCATAGGGTCTTCTAGCAAGAAGATGCGCAAGCTCCTTGGTCGTGTTTCGAATAACTGGAAGCAGCATGTTTCACGAGCTGGTCGCCGCTAATCAAGCCCCGTAACTCCACGTAGAGCGATAAGCCCCGTGGAAGGACGGGGCTTATCGCTTTTATTGGGTTAATACTGTTCTGACTCCCTGCACTACGCTGTACAAAAATTATCAAAACAGATCCTTTAGGGTCTGTTTTTGTTTGCACACCTATTTTCTCTGTTTGTTATCATAAAGACATGCCTAAGGCTTTCTCAAAAACCGGAAGTATAATCATCGCCACCATCGTTGGTATTATTGTTGTCATCGTAGCGATTCTTGCTTTGAACATTTCAACCGAACGCCGGCTCGCTATCGGCCTTATTGAACAACGAACAAGCGCATCATTTTACACACTCCCCAACCCTATTCCAGAAGGAAAACCAGGGACGCTCGTTCAATATCAAAAAGTGAATAGTATCTTTGACGGCGCAAAGGCGTGGCGAGTTATGTACCATTCAAATGACCTTAACGGTGTCGACATCCTTGTAACTGGTACTGTTATTGCGCCTGATGGGCCTGCACCCGAGGGTGGTTGGCCGATTGTTTCTTGGGGACATCCAACGACGGGTATTGTTGAACGATGTGCGCCGTCACGTGGCATCGCTCCATTCGACCTTATTGAAGGACTTCGCGATTTCATTGATCGTGGGTTTGCTGTTGTCGCAACTGATTATTCAGGAATGGGTGCGGCTGGTCCCAACTCGTTCTTAATCGGTAAAACCGAAGGTCATAATGTACTGGACATTGCACGGGCTGCTCGCGAGATTCCACAGGCTAAAGCTGGAAACAAACTAGTGCTATGGGGACATTCCCAGGGTGGACAGGCAGTGCTGTTTGCAGCTCAAGATGCAGCTGAGTACGCACCCGATTTAGACTTGAAGGCTGTTGCTGTTGCAGCACCCGCGACTAATCTAAGTGATCTTCTAAAGGCAGATATTAACGACGTATCAGGGGTGAGTATTGGATCATACGCCTTTGAATCGTATAGTTCTGTATACGCCTCCGTTCCTGGGACAAATCTCGATACAATCCTGACTCCACAAGGTGTCGCACAAAATAAAGAGATGGCGTCACTCTGTTTGCTTGGTCAGAACGGGCAGCTCCACTCGCTCGCAACACCGCTTATTAAGAATTATTTAAAAGCAGATCCAGGTACGCTTGAGCCATGGGCGACGTTGCTATCCGAAAACTCGCCTGGCGGTAAGAAGTTAACAGCTCCACTCTTTATAGCCCAGGGTGAGACTGACGCGTTGGTAAGGCCATATATTACCGCGCAGTTTGCATCACATGAACAGTCGATTGGTACTGATGTGACGTATCTCACAATTCCAAATACGGGGCACGGCATGGTTGCGTTGAGGGCTTTACCTCACGTCTTTGAATGGCTTGGTCCACACCTGCGCTAATATCAGCCGAATCGTTCAGTTTTAATTGAACTTGCAGGAACTCCGGCAGCTTGCAGTCCCTCGGTAATTGCATCAACAAAGAGGCTCATGCCACAGACGTAGCAAATTGGTTCATTATCAAAGCTATCGATGATATCTTTAATTAACTCTTTGGTAACGCGGCCGGTTTTACCGTTCCAGTCGTCTGGATGATTCCTGGTTAAGGTAATTGTTGTGTCCTTTGATGTAAGAAATACATCTTTGAAGAGAATATCTTCGTAGGTATGAGAGCTATAGAGCATTTTCATTTCAGATTCAGAGCCGCTATTTTGATGCTCGGTAAAAATAGCATGCAGTGGAACGACGCCACTTCCCCCACCTATCAAAAAGACAGGGCGGAACTCTTCGGCTGTCCAAATAAAGAATTTTCCAAACGGCCCGCGGATCTCGACTTGGTCACCAGCCTCGAGTTGCTCAGAAATGTACGGTGATACTTCTCCGTTTCTCACGTCCATGATCGAAAGAGTTAATTGTTTTTCGCCTGTTCCTGCACGTGTTACTGAATAAAGTCGAGCTGCCTGATACCCGTTTTCTGCGGTAAGTCGGAGCTCATAATGCTGACCTGCAATGTTATTGATGGGATGTGGGGTATCAAAAACGAACGACTTTACTGTCGGCGATTCTACTGTTATTTCGCGGACTGTCGCCACGAACCATTCGTTATTACTACCAACCGGCGTCGTCACTGTAGCGCTCCTCTTTCCATGGGTCACCGTAGTTGTGATAGCCATTTACTTCCCAAAAACCCGAGTGGTCTTTGTCTGTAAATGTCAGCCGTTGTATCCATTTCGCACTCTTCCAGAGGTAAAGATGTGGAACAAAGAGTCGAGCTGGTCCCCCGTGCTCTGGTGTCAAAGGTTCACCATCTGCCATTGTTGCAACCATTGCTTGATTGTTGATAACGTCTCGAACAGGGACGTTTGTTGTATATCCCTCAACAGTTGTCGCGATCATGTGTTTTGCATCAGCGGTAAGTCCACTCGCGAGACCGATTAAGTCATCAAGTGAAACACCTTCCCAGGGCATATCGAGTCGACTCCATCGGGTGACGCAGTGGATATCGGTTTTAAGAATTGTTTTAGCGAGCGCGTTGAATTCTTCCCAGTTGAGCGTGATTGGTTTATTCACCGCTCCATCAAGTGTTAATGTCCAAGTTTTTATATCGACATTCGGCGTCGGTCCATATGTAAGTACTGGCCAACTGCTTACTTGTGTTTGACCTGGTGGAAGACGCTCTTCGTTTGCTCCACCTTTTCCTACAAATCCTTTATTGACGATAGACATATCTTGATTGTACACCTCTATAGTTTCGCTTGTCTGGGCGATCTTTGATCTGCTTACTTAAAACTTGCGATGATATCGCGTAAATCGTGTTGCATTGAAAGCGTTTCGCTACTTATGCGACGAGTATAACTATCTTCATTTTTAGTAACCAGATCCTTCGTAATGCGAAATAATATAACGATTTTGGGAGTCCCTGCAACATCCGCGAGGCTTTGAAGTTTGTCGACGAATGCGCGCACTTGCTTGGTCTGAGTTTTATTTTGAGCAGGCCTCACTGCTTTAATAAGTAGTCCAATTGCAATTAAGATCGTTGTTGCAACGAGCGTTCCGAGAATAAAAAAAGCAAACAAAATCCACCACCATGGACTGATGGTGACCAGCCAAATATTTAATGAAATTAAAATTATTGCAACAATCCCGACAGTAATGAATATCGGCATGTAGATACGCTGAGCAAATTCTGATCCGATTGAACGTAGGGCTTGTATAGTTGGACTCATATCTCCATTGTACCTATATTGGTATACTTGGACTATGACTAACGATTCTATTTTTACAAAAATTATTAACGGCGAGATTCCATCACACAAAATTTATGAGGATGATGACGTCTTTGCTTTTCTTGATATCCATCCAATCGTACAAGGCCACACCTTGGTCATCCCAAAGAAACAAGTTGAGTTTATCTGGGATTTGGACGACGAAGATTATAAGAAATTAACACTTGCGGCTAAAAAAATAGCGCTTCACATTCGCGAAACGCTCGGTGTGCCGTATGTTGGTGAAAAGATCGTCGGAGTTGACGTACCGCATGCGCATATCCACCTTATTCCTTTTACGACTCACGAAGAGTATGCGCGAATTGGGGACCAGTCAGCAGAGCCCGATCATGCCGCTCTTGCGAAGCTCGCCGATTTACTCAATTTCCGAGCTTCAACAATTTGAAGCAATTGATTTTTTAAACCAAGTGCTGCGATAGTTTCATAGAAAACATCGCTGAGAGACTCAAATTTAATTTCAGGGTTAAGGGCATTGAGATACTGCTGTCGGAACTGACCTTCGGCGCCATAAATAAATGAATGATTACTGACGCGGTAAGCTGGCACTTCGGGAGTTGCTCGACGATCAATGCCAACGCAAAAATAATCTTTCATACTCGTAATCGCGAGCGATCGAACGACCTGATCGTGTTCGTTCTTAAGTTCCCAGACTGCTTGGGTAACTTCGGCGGTTTCGCGTGAACTACGGAGGTTGAGACTGATCTCAAGTTCTTCAATGTCTGATTTTTGCGCAGCATCCAACAAATATCTTGCGTGCAAGCCCATATTTTTTTCTAGTTCCGGGATGTTTGTTTGGGGTACATCCTGATAATTAAAGTTATCAGTCATGGTTGTTTCTAGAATAGCACTAGCATTTTCGAAATCAAGCCTTAATTTCATCTCTGTTTTAATCTGTTAGAATGATGATATGTCATTACATATCTTAGCCATCGGTAAAAAGCACGAGTCATGGGTTGCAGAAGGAATCGAACGCTATCAAAAGCGCCTGAAAGGACCGTTTATGGCGGAGTGGATACTTGTGGCACATTCATCACTGGATGGCCTCAGAGCGCGTCAGGATGAGTCAGAGCGCATACTTTTACGGCTTGATGCTTATGATTTTATTGTCTTGCTCGATGAGCGTGGGAAAGAGCTCGATTCACCGACTCTTGCTGGTGTCTTAAAGGCCGAACTCGATCGTTCTCAGAAAGTGCTGGTTATTATCGGGGGCGCTTTCGGTGTTACGGATGCGTTACGAGACAAAGCGCATCTTGTATGGTCCCTCTCACCCCTTGTATTCCCACACCAGCTTGTTCGACTTATTCTTGTCGAGCAATTATATAGAGCCCAGCAGATTACTCTCGGTGGCTCCTATCACCACGAATAGGTTTTTAGCAGACTGATAGATAGTTGACAAAAAGTAAAGCTTATGCTATCATTCAATCAGTTACGAATTTAAAAAAGACAAAAAATAAACAAAAATGCCACCACTCACAAACACATTTCCATTCGTTTTCATCTTCATCACCACCCTCGGTGTATTGATGCATGATACTCAGCTTGATCAAGCCGCAAAGATTGCGATTGTGAACCCTGCAAACTTCTCTGATTTTGCGGTTGCTGACGCGGCTTCAAAATCACACGAGCATGTTCACGTTGAACGTGTTTCGATGAGTGGTCAAGGCCACTCGGTTCGTGCTAATTCTTTAAAGATTCCACCACGTGATGACGATCGTCGATATATTCAATCGAAGAAATCAAATATTAGCGGTGGTGATAGCGTTAGTCTTTGGCCTTCAGTCTAATATTTAGCTGAGTACTTCGAGTTCATGCTGAAGCCGTACAACAACGGCTTCTTTTTCTTCGAGCTGCTTTTTTGTCTCTTCGACAAGTGCAGCAGGAGCCTTTTCGACGTAGCTTGCGTTACCAAGGCGGTTTTGGAGCGCTTGAATATCACGATGTGTCGCAGCAAGACGTTCTTCAAGGTTGATCTGGTGCTCTGCAAGAGTTTCCTCTGAAACATCAAGCCAGGCTGCTCGCCCACTTGCGGCAAGGCGAAGGCCTTTGGGCTGATCTGTACTTGTGACGTCCTTCAGTTTCGCGAGTCGTTTAATGAGATCTTTATTATCTTCGACTAAACTATCATCTTGGTAGAGGAGGCTGTATTTCTCGTTACCAGGAAGTTCATTGATGACAAAGCGTGCTTCGGTGACGAGCTGTTGGACGCGGCCAAATTCAGCGGCTGAGATCTCATCGTAGTGGATGATCTCTGGCCATGTTTCGCTGATAAGAAGGCTGTCGTGCCATGAAAGTGTTTGCCAGATCGTCTCTGTAACGAATGGCGCAAATGGATGTGCCAGACGGAGGCTTGTATCGATAACCCATGCAAGGAGGTCAGGGTTGTCCTGGTCCTTTGATGCTTCGATATACCAGTCGGCGACACTGTCCCAGATGGCGTGGTACATTGCATCGCTTGCTTCAGCAAAACGGAATCCGTCGAGTGTTCGCTCGATGTTCTCTTTAGCTGTCTTAAGTTCTCCAATGATCCAGTGGTCAGCGAGAGATTTCGCGACGGGCTCGGATGGAGTAAAGTCATCCCCAATTTTATTCTCGATAAATCGAGCAATATTCCATAATTTGTTACAGAAGTTACGGCCAGCAACAATGCGATCTGGTCCGAAAGCCTGGTTTTGACCAGGGCTACGACTTGCGATGAGGCCAAGACGAAGTGCATCAGATCCGTAGGATGCAATTGAATCCATCGGATTAATGACGTTTCCTTTGCTTTTGCTCATCTTTTGGCTGTGTTCGTCGAGCACCATTCCGTGTAGATAGACGTTCTTGAATGGAATCCTATCTGTGACGTAAAGCCCAAGCATGATCATACGAGCAATCCATCGATCTAAGAGGTCAGTCCCTGTTTCCATGAGGCTTGTTGGGTAAAACCTTGAAAGGTCACCACCATCAATAGCTTCAGTGGTGATGAATGGCCACTGACCGCTACTAAACCACGTGTCGAATGTGTCTTCTTCGCGTCGGTAAGTCTTTCCGTCCACTTCAATAGTTTCTTGCTCAACGCGGTCATCAAAAATCCAATCATTGTCATCGTCGACGTTCTGGAAGGCTGGAATCGGAATACCCCAAGGGATCTGACGAGAAAGGTTCCAGTCTCGGATATTCATGAGATACTGTTTGAGAATTTGCTGACGACTTGCTGGGAAGAAAGTAATTTCTCCGTTTTCGAGTGCTTCGAGGGCACGCTTGGCAAGGGGCTCCATTTTGATGAACCACTGGTCCTTGATAAGGGGCTGGATAGGAAGTCCACTTTTGTAGTCGTATCCAACGGTGTGCTCAATAGTCTCTTCTTTTCGGATAAGATCTTGTTCTTCGAGGCCTTTAAGTGTTTGCTTTCGAGCTTCGTCGACATCTAGGCCTTTAAATTGCTCGGGAACATTGATCATAGTGCCATCGAAGTCGATAACCTGGATTCGCTCGAGGTCGTGACGCTTCCCTACTTCGAAATCGTTTGGATCATGAGCAGGAGTGATCTTAACTGCACCAGTTCCAAATGCTGGATCGACGTATTCATCAGCGATAATTGGAATTTCGCGGTGTGAGAATGGTAGTAGGACATGTGTCCCAATAAGATCTTTGTATCGTTCATCATCAGGGTGAACCGCAACAGCTGTGTCACCAAAGAGTGTTTCAGGACGGCTTGTTGCAATAACAATCTCCCCTTCTTTGCCAATCAACGGGTAAGCAATGTGCCACAGAGAACCTTTTTCAAGTTTGTGATCAACTTCAATATCAGAGTAGCTAGTCTGGAACTTTGTACTGTAGTTAACAATACGCTCACCTCTGTAAATAAGGCCTTCATCCCACAGTTTTTTAAATGTAGAGTTAACCGTCTTGATAACTTTTTCATCAAGTGTGAAGACGAGCTTTTCCCAGTCTGCACTGACGCCAATTGCACGTAATTGTAGCTCCATGTTTCCGCGCTGCTGGTCAACGAAGTCCCATATTTTTCCGTATAGTTCTTCACGAGAGAAATCGTGACGACTCTGGCCTGATTTTGCGAGTTCTTTTTCGTATACTACCCATGTTTCAAAGCCGGCGTGGTCAGCGCCAGGAATATAGATGCTATCGAAGCCTTGCATGCGCTTGTAGCGGACCATAATGTCCTTTAGTCCCATATCGAGTGCGTGGCCAATGTGGAGGTTTCCATTGGCGTTAGGAGGAGGCATGACCGTACTGAAAGGCTCACCTTTTCCAGATGGTTTAAAAGCGCCGCTTTTTTCCCAAAGTGCGTAGATATTTGGCTCGTATTCGTTTGGCTCGTAAGCTTTTGCTAGCTTCACATACTCTCCTGTTTCTATCGTAAAATGCACGTGAAATGTTTAACGTTTTGTTAAGATTTCACGTGAATGTATCTTGGCTCTAGTATAACATAACCCCCGTTGTTTACTGGTCGTAGTATAATGAATGAATGATTGAGCTTCAAAAGTGTGCGGATAAAGAGCAATGGGATGAATATGTACTAGAACACGGAGGTCACCCGTTACAGCTTTGGGGTTGGGGGCAAGTTAAAGCAGCTCATGGCTGGACTGCCGAACGTATCTTTGCTTTCGATACAGAGCGTGATGACGCTATCGTTGGCGCTGCTCAAATCCTTATTCGAAAGCTACCACTCCCCTTCCGTTCTTTTGCTTATGTTCCAAGGGGACCAATTGTCGAGGAACTATTCCGCAATGACTTCCTTGAATCGCTCGCCACACTTGTGAAGCGTGACTATAAATCTGTTGCGCTTTCTATCGAGCCAAACAGTTTCGAGTTCGATATTCCATCAGGATGGAAGCGATCTACTAATAAAATCCTTTCTCCGGATACAATTTTGCTTGATGTCAGTAAAAGTGAAAGTGATTTGCTCGCTGGCATGGCAAAGAAAACACGTCAGTATATCCGTAAATCTGCCGCTGAAGGTATTACGATTAAACAAGTCCGCACAAGGGAAGAACTAGAGGAGTGTCTCCATATCTACCGCCAAACGGCCGATCGGGCTAAGTTTAATCTCCATAACAATCAGTATTATCTTGATGTCTTTAATCTTATGGATGATTACTCCCCTGTTTTTGCTGCGTACCTAGAAGGAAAGCCAATTGCATTCTTATGGATGGCAATTAGTGCTGATACCGCATACGAACTGTATGGCGGTATGAACGAAGATGGACAAACATTACGTGCAAACTACGCCCTAAAATGGCATGTTATTCGTAAGGTTAAAGAGTGGGGACTGTCTCAGTATGACTTTGGTGGTCTTGTTGTCGGCGGTGTTTCTATATTCAAACAGGGGTGGTCAGATCAAGAAACGTCCTTTGCCGGGACGTTTGATAAGGCCCTCTCCCCTACTTATTCCCTTTGGAGTAAAGGGTTACCAAAGGCAAAAGCAATTCTACAAAAGCTACGTCGCTAGAGAAATATGAGCCGTTTTTATCGAGACTGAATAGACTCAGTATTTCCAAGATATTCTTGAATACGTATCTCAAATGCACGTTTTGCGAGATACGTTGCTGTGCTCTTCTTTGCAGTATGTTCCATAGATCCTACGGGGTAATCACTCGCTTCTTTGAAATAACGATCTGCTGCGGCTTTATAGTCCATGGGATGTGGAATTTCAGTAACAGGGGCGGTTTCTACAGATGGTGCTGTGTCTATACTCATAAGGTTCCTTGATTGAACTGGTATATAAACTTATGATAGCATAAGCTTTACAGATTGTCAATGTGAGGACTAAGCCCAGGCTGTTTTGGTCATTGAAAGACTAGGGATAACTTCTAGATCAACAGGGGCGGTTGGTTTCATTTTTTGAGCGTAGTAGTACCCAAGTGTCGCGATCATTGCTGCATTGTCAGTACAGAGGCTCATTGGGGCATATTCGATTGCAAGTGGGAGTCGCTGTGAGAGTTGACGACGAAGCTCTTGGTTAGCTGCAACACCACCCGCGATAACGACTGAAGCAGGGGAGTGGTCTTTGAATGCAGCTTCGGCTTTATCAACGAGTGTCTCGATTGCGACTCGTTGGAAGCTTGCCGCAAAGTTTGCCTTCTGAGTGTCATTGAGAAGCGCTGCAAGCTCCCGTGAAGGAAAAGTTGTGTCAACGCCCACTTCGCGTTGGACGGCTCGTAGAACGGCTGTTTTAAGGCCAGAAAAGCTAAAGTCATAAGCGCCTTGCATCTTCGCCTTCGGAAGCGGGTATGCACGGGGGTCGCCATTTAGTGCAGCTGTGGTAATTGATGGACCGCCAGGGTAGGGGAGGCCTAAGATTTTAGCTACTTTATCGAATGCTTCACCCACGGCGTCGTCCTGGGTTTGACCAAGGAGCTCGAAATTACCATGATCCTTAAATAGTACGAGTTGTGAATGACCACCACTGACGATAAGTGCAAGCATTGGGAAAGATGGCTGCTTTGAAGGCAATGTAAGGTTTATTCCGTTTGTTTGATCTGTAAGGAAGTTCGCATAGACGTGTGCTTCAACGTGGTGAATAGGGTAGAGGGGTTTATTCTTGAGGGTTGCAAGCGTTCGGGCTGCAAGTGTTCCCACGAGGAGGGAGCCAATTAAACCGGGTGCGTATGTGACGGTAATACCGTCGATGTCGTCCCAGGTAAGGTTTGCCTCTGATAATGCCTGGTTGATAACGGGATTTATGACTTCAATATGGCTTCGAGCGGCGATTTCAGGTACCACGCCACCGTATAGTGCATGGATATCAATTTGTGAATTAACGACATTTGATAAAAGACGGTGACCATCTTCAACAATGGCCGCCGCTGTTTCATCACAACTACTCTCAATTCCAAGAATTCTCATCTGTTACATTATAACATGATGAACTTTTTCATGGTCAGCCTTGTCCATTACTGAGAATAAACTTAGAGTAGGTTATAGCGTTGTGAAAAATTTACGAGAGGGTAGTATGAGGTTTTTAACCGTTTGTTTAGTGTTGCTTTTTGCTGGAATAACGAGCATTGTTTTTGCTCAGAATACCTATGCAGAGCAGGGTGATTTATGGAGTGACGGGCGTGCGGTGGTGTTGAATAAGACCCCTCAGACATTATTACTTGAACGTTGGTGTACGACGTTTGTCCAAGATATATATGTTACCAGTTATCAGGCCTCAAAAAGGGTGTGTATGTATGGTGACGAACGATTAAGGATCGGCAATTTTAACCAAGATGGAGCAAACAAAGCGCTGGTTCAGTTTCCTTTTAGTAATGATGTGTATGTACTGGAAGGTATTTGTGGGGGAGTAGTTTGTTTATATTCACCAGATGAAGATCTTCTTGTGACGAGACAGCCCGTTAGTCAGATTGGGTGGGGACTTGTTGTGTACAAGAATGTCTCATCGCGTATAAAACGAGATTATTTGTCGACGCCATTTGTTCACTATATCTTCAATTCGACGAACCCTGATTACGTTATGAAGAACGATGTAGGAATTCCAATCGTGACACCGTCGTTCGCTATTTCGGGTAATGGCAAATGGATTGTCGCCGAAATGCGTGACAAAGGAATAGTGCGATTGAATACAGGAACACTAGAGACACGTCATGTTGGGTTTAATCGATACCTATATGGCTTCGGTACCGATCCAGAGCTTGATCTTGCTATATCAAACAACGGTAAGAGCGTTGCAGTTGCTGGACTCAATGCAGGGCTAGATGTTATTGATGTGACCACAGGGTGCGGACAAGAGCTTCGGGGGAACCTAATGCTTCGAGACGGTACGGTTCGTTGTCGATCTAGTGGAATTGAAATTGGATCGCTTGTTCCTGGGTTTCGAATAGCTGAACGGCCACGTTTTTATGGACAGGGTGATGAACTAGAAATGAACGTCGCCTCCGATGCTGGGGTATTTAGGGTGACCTTTGGTATCAACGGTACTGTGGTGTTGCCTCGGCTAAAACTCTTGTCTCTGGGTGACTCGTTCTCTAGCGGGGAAGGTGAAACGGATGATAGTTATTATATTTCGGGGACAAATAGTGGGTATGATACATGTCACGTAAGTAAGCGATCGTACGCTGCGCTATTTGCAATTCACATAGGTCTTCACGAAGATCAGGCGAAGAATATTGCGTGTTCAGGTGCGAGAATAACAGATGTTGTTGGATCTAAAGCTAATTATTGGGGCCAAGGTAATCGCCTGAGAAAAGATGGTATTGAACTCCCTTTGTCGGAGAGGGACACGGTTCAGAAGCAGGCCGTGGAGAGATTTGTTCCTGGTAGAGCGCTTCAACTAGATTTTATACAGCGTTATCATCCTGAAATAATCACCATCGGTATCGGTGGGAACGACGCGGGTTTGATGGGAAAGTTGAACACCTGTGCGATGCCAGGCACTTGTGAATGGGCGACTCCGGAAGGTATAGGGAAGACGGCAGGTGAGGTAAAACGATTATCAAGCACACTTGAATCGCTTTTTTCTAATGTTTCGGAAGTAGCGGGAGACGCTCGGATTTTGGTTGTCGGATACCCGAATATCGTTGATCCCCAAGGAACTTGTGATCCGATAACGGCACTATTATTTGATGCTAAGGAAAGGATATTTATTCAACAGGGTATAGCCTACCTGAATCAAGTCATTCGGAGTTCCGTAAACAAGGCTGGTTTTACTTACGTTGATATCGAAGACAGTTTTAAAGGAAAGGAGCTGTGTAGCATATCGGCTACCAAAGCAATGAATGGTATAAGGATTGGAAACGATATAACGATTACGAGTATCTTGCCGATGCTAAAAGTTATTGGTGCTGAGACCTTTCATCCAACGCCTGTTGGCCATGCATTAGTCGGAGAGATATTAGGAAGGGTTTACGATGCTACCGACCAACCTGATGTCGGATTTGCCTTGCCAACCAATCCGCCCGAATACTGGAGCACTCATGGTATACCGCCGCTCGCCGAAGCATATACAACAGATTTTGTTGTACCAGGTGAAAAGCCTTCAAATACAGTCGCTATCGAGGTAAGTGATGGAAGATTACAGCCTGGATCGAACATTGTCGTTGAGCTTAGATCCCATCCTTTGACACTAGCCACACTCATTACTAACGATAACGGTGGATTAAAAGGATTAGTGACGATACCGGAATCTGTGGAGGAGGGATTTCACACGCTGCATTTATACGCGACCAATAAGGATGGCAAAAGTATTGATATGTATCAATTTATCACGGTTAGCTCAGCCAAAGAGGTGGCAGTTATGAACGAAGCATATACTTCAAATGAGAAATCGACGTCGTCGGTGGAATCTGACAAGCCGATCAGCGAGATAGGTGTGCTCGGTGTGGGGACGCAGAATGTGGACGGGGTTGCTCGTAGTAATGTCCCAGCCTCTTCGATTGAGACAACCATGCAAATTAAAGTAAAGCGGCCTTGGGGTTATATTGTGATTATATCTGTCGCCGTTGTTGTATCTGGTCTGTCTACGATTCTACTTAAGAGAAGGTGGGCGAAACCTAGCTCTTAGGTATAATGACTACATGGCATCACTACGCAAGATAGTAAAAACACTTATCCCATCAGGGTTATTCAAAAAAATTGAACCGTACGGACACCTAGGTGAAGCGGTGCTTATGAATATTCGTTATGGATTTCCGGGTAAAAAGATGCGGATCATCGGGGTGACCGGAACTAACGGCAAAACGACAACTTCGTTTTTAATTCACCGACTTTTACATGAATCCGGCATTAAGGTCGGTTTACTTACGACCGTTGCGAATGGAATAGGCAGTGATATCGTCCCTCAGTCAGAACACATCACGACTGCCCAGGCTGGAGTGTTGCAAAAAAAGCTACGAGAGTTCGCAGATGCAGGAGTCGAATGGGTTGTTGTTGAAACGTCGAGTCACTCGCTTGCACAGCATCGTGTATGGGGCGTCCCTTATGAAATAGCGGTAATGACAAACATTACGCTTGATCATCTTGATTATCACGGGACTTTCGAAAATTACGTTGAAGCAAAACGACGTCTTTTCAAGATCGCGAACAAACACGGGCTAAGATATGGAGTTATCAATAAACAAGACCAAAGTGCAGACAAGTTTATAAAGACCGTTGCGAACTCGACAACATATGGTATTGGAACGGGTGAACTATCGGCTGAAAATGTAGAGCTCGCTGCTGATCATTCGTCTTACACAGCAAAGATTGGTGAAGATTCTTATGATATCCGAGTTAACATTCCTGGTGAATTCAACGTAAGTAACAGTCTTGCGGCAATTGCCGTTGGACGGAAGATAGGCCTCTCGAAGGTTGAGATTGAAAAGGGAATCGCTGCACTTGATGGCGTGCTTGGTCGTATGAATGTGATTAACGAAGGACAGGCATTCCAAGTGATCGTTGACTTTGCGAGTACGCCTGATGCATTTGAGCGCTTCTTCGAAAGTGTTCGGCCGCTGACAAAAGGTAAGCTTATCGCCGTGTTTGGCTCAGCAGGACGACGTGATGAATCGAAGCGACCGGTACAAGGACGTACTGCCGGACAGAACGCAGATATTGTCATTGTGACCGAAGAAGATGATCGGGATGTTGACGGACATCAGATTATGGAAGAGATCGCAGTTGGAGCTCGCAGTGCTGGCAAGAAAGATGACAAAGATCTATTCCTTATTCAAGACCGCGAAGAAGCGATTGGGTTTGCGATGACACAAGCGACTAGTAAGGACGACGTCGTTGTCTTACTTGGGAAAGGTCACGAACTGACGATTGAGCGAGCTGATGGAACATATCCTTGGAACGAAGCAGATGTCGCACGAGCTGCCCTACAAGAACTACGCAAAAAGGCTTAATCAGTCTATCGTGAGTGTCGTACATCGGATATAGCCGCCCCCTTTGGCGAGTTCTGAGACTTCAGGTGTTAATACTTTTATCCCATGCGACTCAAGGGAGGCTTTCAGTGCTGGTGCATGTGCACTCATCACGACAGTTTCACCTGTTGAAATAAGGTTGCAAGCGAAAGCCTGAGTGGCCTCTTCGAGTGATACTTTAATTTTATCGACGCCATCAAAAGCTTCAAGTATTTCTTGGCTTTCGGGAACGAAAGCTTCAGGACAGTAAGCGATCAGTCCTTTTTCGTCGCCCTCCGGGAATTTAATAATCGAAAGAGCGAGGTCAATATCGTAAAAGAAGCTATCTGCCCACCCTGATACGGCGTTGTTCATGGGTTCACCGTTTTCATCTAGCTCAGGAATAGTCTGAAGTTGAATTCGTTCGTACCCTAATTCATCTGCTGCAAAGATTTGAGCTTCAAGGTCACTACGGTAGCCTTGGCCACAGAAAAGATAGTTACCGCAAGCGAGTGCATCACCTTGACCGCTGAACTTAAGCCCCTCGGGTACTTCGATAACTGTTTTTCCAAGCCGCTCTAACGCGTGCTTTGCGTAAGCTTCTTCTGCGCAGCGAACCTCTGGAAGCCTTGAGAGAATAGCTTTGTCGCCCCGGACGAGTGCCCAGTTTGCTGCGTATACTCCATCTTGGCTGTCGATAGGTGAAGGGACCGAGGTGATGGTGATGCCGGCTTCAGAAAGTGCACTCATGATCGCAGCATGTTCACTTGTTGCTTTAGATATATCAACATTTTGATCGTCGTAGTAGGGATTGATTGCTTGTGCTGCGCTAAAATGCAGGGCGTCAGACATCAGGACGGTATGGTTGATACGTTTGGTCATGTGGAATTCTCCTCTATTTGTAATCGATCTAGCGTTCGTGTGAAGCGATTAGATAAACGCTAAACCCAGATGTTACAATTGTGATATGAAAGTTCATTTTTTACAATCAGATATCTGGCATGATTTCCAAAAACAATTAGGTCGGACGATTGTAAACGGATCTGGTGATGGATGGTCATATGTTGGAATTGTTGAACATGACCGCTTCGGCCCGTATATTTACGTTCCATATGGACCAAGTGCTATTAATGAAAAAGCGCTCCTCGTTGCAGTCGAACACCTTAAAGACGAAGCTCGTAAGCACAAAGCTTACGTGATTAATATTGAACCCGTCGAGCCTATTACAAAGCAACTCGCAGCCAAACTCTTTAAAAATAAAGGCACACACAGACAGGCGCACCGTACGATTCGTATCGATCTAACACAGAGTGAAGACGAGATTCTTATGGGAATGAACAAAACTCGTCGTAAACAACACCGTAATTACGAGAAAAAAGGGCTGACGATAGCTAAGAGTAATACTAAGGAGACTCTCGATACTTTCTTTGAGCTTTTAAAAATCTCATCTGGTAAAAAAGGTTTTTACATTCGAAATAAATCGTTCTTTGAACTGCTCTTTAAAACACTTGTTCCTTCTGGAAATGCCTCTTTTTTCACAGCAACACGTGAAGGGGTTGTTGAGGTAGCAGCACTGGTTTATGACGACGAAGATACGCGCTACTATGCACATGTCGGAAGGGAATTGTCGGACAATAGCCTTCAGGCAAGCGCGCCACTTATTTCATACATGATTATGGATGCGAAGCACGACGGCAAGAAATTCTTTGACCTTTATGGCATTTCAGAATCGGATGACAAGATCGACGAAAAGAGTGGTTTTACTGTATTCAAAAAGACATTTGGCGGTGAAGTAGTCGAATTTGGTGGTGCTTGGGAAATTCCCGTTCAAGCAACACGATACACCATTAAAAAGACGGCAACAAAGCTCAAAAAAGCTTTAAAGAAGTAGACTCTAGTAAAAGTATTTTTTCAAAATACGTGAATAGATATTAAAGACAACTCGTTCACCGATGCGAGTCCAAACGTCGTATGCGTTTTGGTTAATTACGATATCAAATACGCCAACGTATTCGGTGATCTGCTTTTTAAAGCTCGTTTTGAACAAACCAATGCCATAATGTGGATGATTTGGGTTAGCAATCTCGTCTGCGGGAGGTGTTCCACAAAGGTCGTATGACGTAATACCTTCTGATTTCAACCATTCCATGATGTGCCATTGCAGTGCTTGGCTTGCACCATAGATTGTTTTCTTTTTAAGGCTCCCACCGTCCTTGTATGTAGCATTAGCTCCGAACTTCAAAACATAGGCACCTGCAATTGGTGTCTTCTTGTCGTAAGCAATAAAGAGCGCCCCCATTCCGTTCTCGGCAAATTCTTTCCAAAAATCGAAATAATATTGCTTGTCGCGCATATGAATCGGTTTGTCTGACATTGTTTCAGACATGAGGTCGTACATAACCTGAAGATTCTTCTCGGTTGTTTGGACATTCTTAATACTGATGCCGTCGCGGCCGGCACGTCTAATCGCATGGCGTGTGTTTTGAGGCAGGTTACTCATCATCTCTTCGAGATCTTTAGAAAGATCAATGATAACAGTGTAGGTGTTTGGCTGAATGATCCCTGACGGAATTGCTCCGTGCTTTGTGAGCTTACGAAGTGTTGATGGGTTTCTCTCAAACTCGGGCTCGATTTTAATGACAAAAACCCCGTGTTTGCGGGCAAATTCCTTTAATTCAGGAAGCATCTTAACGAGATCTTTTACGGTGTGAACAGAAGGGCCTTTTGGAATATACCAAAGCTTTCCTATACCAAAAATAAAGCGCTCTTGTACGACAAGTGCCGTTTCCTCTGGTTCTGAGATGATGTAGCGAATTTTCCAGCCAGCATGCTGTTTAAGCTGAGACATTTCAGCCGACTGCAACACATTATTAGTGCCATGGTTTTTGAGAATGAGAGAATCCCAGATTGAGATTTCTCCTGAAGATGCAAAACGTACAGACATTACATTAATTGTAGCCTAAGTCGGGTACTGAAGGAAGTAAAAGAGTGAGGAGTGTCTACGCAGCAGGTTGTTGATTGTTGCGAGAAAGGTAGTCGATCTCTTTGATGATGTCGAGAAGCGCTTCTGCGCGTCGAGTCTCGTCCGTTATAGACTGAGCAACAACGTGAGCTGGGGCAATCAATGAACTGTCATCGGTGCTGCGAATGAGCATAAGGTAAGTGTCGAACTTTTCTTCAGCAGGAAGATCAACTTTGTCGATAAGTGGACGAAGTTCAGTTAGTGCGTCCTTCTTGATTCCATCAAGATCGGTAGAAGATGGTGTTGTCAAAGGTGCAACAGATTGTGTTGGTTGTGGAAGCTCGAATGCAGGCACGAACCCTGGATCCGCAGGCGCGGGATCTGGCACAGCAGCGACTTGTGTTGTTGCGGTAACAACAGGTTCTGGAACGTCCGGAAGAACGCCGGCAAGGGCTTTTGCAAGCTCCTGGTCGTCACTAATTGGTTGTTGCGATTCGCTTTGCGGAGTAATATCCATGCCCACCTC
>Ga0247815_10000228_pt1 | contig 44340 bp, 45 predicted proteins | sample UWRJL194509B1_FD_181014 | JGI IMG/M metagenome (GOLD analysis project Ga0247815, IMG submission 181014) | Plant litter microbial communities from Arlington Agricultural Research Station in Wisconsin, United States - UWRJ-L194-509B-1 | ecosystem: Environmental > Terrestrial > Plant litter >...
TTTGCGATCATTTTGGTGTTTGTGGAGGTTGTAAATGGCAAAATATGAAATACAGCCAACAGTTGTATTACAAACAAAACGAAGTAAAAAATCATTTGCAGCGTATAGGAAAAGTAGAACTTCCTGAATTCGAAACTATTTTAGGTTCAGAAAAACAATTTTTCTACAGAAATAAAATGGAATTTTCGTTTTCTAACGCTCGTTGGTTAACCGAAAAAGAAATTGAAAGCACTGAAGATCTTGGAAACAGAAATGCATTAGGATTTCATATCCCGAAAATGTGGGATAAAATTCTAGATATTCAAAAATGTTACCTACAGGAAGATCCTTCGAATGCCATTAGAAACGAAATTAGGGATTTTGCTAACGCAAATAATTTAGCATTCTTTAATCCAAGAGAACAATCCGGATTATTGAGAACTTTTATGATTCGTACCGCTTCAACTGGTGAAATCATGGTTTTGATTCAGTTTTACGAAAATGATAAAGCAAATCGTGAACTGCTTTTAGATCATCTTTACGAGAAGTTTCCGCAAATTACTTCATTACAATATGTCGTAAATTCAAAACAAAACGATACTATTTACGATCAGAATATCAAACTATATAAAGGTAGAGATTATATCCTGGAAGAAATGGAAGGTTTAAAATTCAGCATCAATGCTAAATCTTTTTACCAGACTAACTCTGACCAGGCGTATGAATTGTACAAAATAACACGTGATTTCGCAGGACTTTCTGGCGATGAAACCGTTTATGATTTATATACAGGAACCGGAACTATTGCACAATTTGTTTCTAAAAAAGCAAAAAAAGTAATTGGTGTAGAAAGTGTTCCCGAAGCGATTTTAGATGCTAAAGCCAATGCAGAACGCAATAATATAACGAATTGTGAGTTTTTTGTAGGTGATATGAAAGTAGTATTTAATGAAGCCTTCATTGCCCAACACGGAAAACCGGATGTAATTATTACAGATCCGCCAAGAGACGGTATGCATGCAGCAGTTATCGATCAAATATTAAAAATTGCTCCTAAAAAAGTAGTTTATGTAAGTTGTAATTCAGCAACACAAGCACGTGATTTAGCTTTAATGGACGAAAAATATAAAGTTACGCGCGTTAGACCAGTTGATATGTTTCCGCAAACACATCATGTCGAAAATGTTGTACTTTTAGAACTTCGCTAACAAAATATAAATGAAAAAAATAATCTCTCTTTTATTGGTCTTTACGTTTGGTTTATCCAGCTGTGAGAAAGATGATATTTGTGATGCAAATACGCCCACCACTCCCCGATTAGTAATTTCATTTTATGATATTAATGATCCTTCAAAACCTAGAAATGTAAATAATTTGATGGTTATTGGAAAAGGAAAAACAGAGGGAATTATTTTCAACAAAAGCGTGACAGACACAACGAAATATGTTACAAATGCAAGTACAGTTTCTGTCCCGTTGCGCACAGACACGATTTCGACAACATATAAATTTGTCTATAACTCATTAAGTCCAAATGCTGCTGCCATAAATATCGATGTTCTAAAAATTGATTATACACATCAAAATGTATATGTATCGAGAGCCTGCGGTTTTAAGACCACATTTACACTCGCTCCGGTAAATCCTTTCGAAAGAACAGATCCGGATGGCGATGGTAACTGGATGCAGGAAATTTTTGTAAAAACCCGTAACATTGAATCTGAAAATGAAACACACCTTGAAGTATATTTTTAGTTCTGTCTTATTGTTTTCAATGTTTTTGGGCCATACTCAGGAAACAACAACTAAAACAGTAACAAAAGAAAAGCCTAAAACCGAAACTGCAAAACCTGCTCTTGAGGAAGTAAAAAAAGACAGCATCAAAACAGATCGCTATGGTCTTCGCGTAGGTGTAGATTTATACAAACTGACCCGTGGTCTTTATGACAAAGATTATAAAGGAATTGAAATTGTAGGTGATTTTCGTTTAACGAAAAAATACTATATCGCAGCCGAACTGGGTTTTGAAGATAAAACTACAGATGACGACAGATTAAACTCGACCGCTACAGGAACCTACATAAAAGGTGGTTTTGACTACAATTTGTATCAAAACTGGCTCGACATGGAAAATTTAATTACAATAGGTTTACGAGGAGGTTTTAGTACTTTTAGTCAGCAGCTTAATAGTTATAAAATATACAATGCAAATCCGTATTGGGGAGAACAACCTGCAATTGCTGATGGTCAAAAATATACCGGGCTAACGGCGGGATGGCTGGAAGTTGCTTTAGGTTTAAAAGCAAAAGTTTTTAATAATGTATTTGTTGGATTTGGCGTTCAGCTAAAAATGCTCGTAGCCAATTCAAAACCATCAGGATTTGATAATTTATACATACCAGGATTTAACAGAACTTATGACGGAAGTTTTGGAGTAGGTTTTAATTACACCGTTTCCTATTTCATTCCGCTTTACAAGAAAAAAACTATTATTCCGCAAATTATAGAAACTCCTAAAAATTAGTTTTGAGCTAAATGAACAAAATCCTTATTCTTTTTGCTTTTAGCCAAATCGCTTTTGCTCAAAAAACGATTGTGAAGACTTCCTTGCATTTCTCTGGTAAAATAGACAAGTATCCTATAGAAATGACTATCGAATTCATTCAGGGACAAGATTCTGTTTCAGGAAGCTATTATTACGGGAAAAAGAAACAAAACATGCCTATTTTTACAAAAGGCATCTATAAAGCAGGCGAAATAAAACTTGACGAAACAACCTATATCGCAACTAAAAAAGGAAACGTACCTCAAAAAACAGGCTCCTTTTCATTACAATTAGACAGTGAGTATAAACTAAGCGGGATATGGCAAAACGTAAAGAAAGATAAAAAACTTAATACTACTCTTTCTTGTCTGGAAGATTTATCTTCGTTTAATCCAAAAAATTACAATTATCAATTAAACCAATATAAGGGTAAAGCCGAAAACACAAATGGCGAACCAGCTGATAGTTTCTTAATTAGCAAACTGGATATTTATAATTCTAAAAAAGAAAAAGTACAAACAATTTCTGGCTTTAATAAAGCCATTTACGAAAAAGACGGAACAGTAGAATTAGAAGATCTAAATTTTGACGGACTTCTGGATATTAAAATTCCCATCTATTTTCCGGATAGAATTAAATTTGATACTGGCTACCTTTATTTTGTTTATGATAAAACTAAAAAACAGTTTATTAGAAACACAAAACTTGAAGCTTTAGAATCTTTAAATTTCGACCAAAAAAACAAAGAATTTGTAAAATTTGAAGCTGACGGAAGCGGAAACGAAACTGACTATTATTACAAATGGTCGAATAACAATTTCTACTTGATTAAAAAAGTTCAAAGTTTTGAAGACAACGATAAAACAACTTATACTGAGTATGAAATAAAAAACAATAAGTCAGTAAAAGTCAAAGAATATCAAAAATAAAAAAAGCCATGAATTTAAATTAATAAGTTCATGGCTTTTTGTATTATATAAAAACTCTTAAGACAACTGAAAATCAACAGCTGCTTTTGAATGTATCAAAGCAGTATCAAAAATAGGCACCGAAAGTTCTCCGGGTTTTATCACTAACGGAATTTCGGTACAGCCTAAAATAATTCCCTCTGCTCCGTCTTTTATCAATTGATTGGCAATTTCCAGATAGCGTTTCTTAGTTTCATCAGTCACAAGACCTTTTCCTAATTCTTCAAAAATGGTAGTGTGAATAAAATCTTTATCCTCTTCACTTTTCGGAATAATAGCTTCAATTCCTTTCGCGAGAAGCTTATCCTTAAAAAAATCAAGTTCCATAGTAAACCTAGTACCTAACAAACCTACTTTTTTTAATTCTTGTTTCTCGATTTCAACAGCAGTAGCAGTGGCAATATGAATAATTGGCAAATCTATAGCCGCTTCGAGTCTGTCCGCAATAAAGTGCATTGTATTAGCACACAAAACAATGGCTTCTGCTCCGCCCTGCTTCAGGAACTGGCTAGCTTTCAATAACATATTAAAAGTCGAATCCCAATCGTTATTTTCGTTATTCTTTTTTATATCAGCATAATTAAAAGAGTAAATCAAACATTCCGAGAAGTTAAGCCCTCCCAGTTTCTCATTTATTCCCTCGTTTATAAGCTTGTAATAATCAGCTGTAGAAACCCAGCTTATTCCGCCTATAAGTCCAATTATCTTCATAAATAACTTTTTTTATATTGCTTAATTATTTTTAACGCAGAGAACGCAATCCCAATAGCTATCGGGATTCGCAGAGTCCACAAAGATTTAAGTTGTGTTTACACAATATAAGTCCGCAAAGCTTTGTGTTTTACTAAACCAAGTAAATCTACACAGATAAATTATCTGAATTTTAATCTGCTCAAATCTGCTAAATCTGCGTGAAATAAAAAATCTATCTTTCTGTGTAATATTTTTTCACGCAGATTTTAAAAAGATTTAAGCAGATACACACAGATAATTATCAAATTTTAATCTGATAAAATCTGCCAAATCTACGTGAAATAAAAAATCTTTATAATCCTTTAATTCTCTGGCTAACTAAATTATCCTATTTCTCTGATTCCTTTTATAAAAATCCATTTCATATACAGCTTTTCACCATCTTTGGTTTTTACTGCCTGAAATTTAGGTGAAATCAAAGTAGCCACAATAAAAGCAGTCATCGGAATCCAAAGTCCCGTTAATCCTGTATAGATTGCTACTATATATCGTCCTGCAATAAATAGAATTGCAAAACATCCTAATTGGTATAAAAAAGCTCTTACTTGTAGTTTTGACATTTTTTTGAAAGTTGCTAAGGTTCTGAGAGGCTAAGATTCTAAGTTTTTTCTTTAGAAGCTTATTTTTTCTAAACCTTAAATTATTTTTTTTTAAAAGTTTCTAAGGCGCTGAGATGCTAAGGTTCTAAGATTTTTATATTATAATAATTATAAAGCAAAGCTAAAAAAAACTTAGAACCTTAGTAACTTAGAAACTTACTCAGAAACTTGAAACTTCGTTCTCTTACTTCCTTCGTACATTTCGTATTTTACCAAACGCGCTTCAAGACTTGCGTTAAAGAGTTTGATTTTTCTTGAAGGTTTTAATCCCACAAATTTCAGTGCTTCAAGATTTGCCGTAATAAACCAGGCATTGGTTCCCGGGTAGCTTTTCTTTAAGGTATCACCAATATTTTTGTAGAATTCTTCCATATGAATGTCCAAACGCTCATCATAAGGCGGATTAAAAACCATATGCAGTTTTCCTTCTACCTCTTTTTCTGTATCAAAAAAGTTTTCCTCTTTGATCGTAACATAATCTTCCAGATTAGCATTTCTGATATTGTCTTTGGCTTTATTTACCGCACTTGGGGCTTTATCAAAACCTTTTATCGTATAATGAAATTCCTTTGTTTTTTTCATCAAACTGTTTATAATCTGTTCAAACAAATCATTATCCCAGTCTTTCCATTTTTCGAAAGCAAATTCCTTACGATTTATGTTTGCCGGAATATTACAAGCAATCATAGCCGCTTCTGCAAGGAAAGTTCCTGAACCACACATTGGGTCCAGAAAATGACTTTGTCCTTCCCAACCGGATAATAACAATATTCCTGCTGCCAAAACCTCGTTGATAGGCGCAATATTCGTAGCTGTTCTGTATCCACGCTGATGCAATGAATTCCCGGAAGTATCTAAAGCCACAGAAACCTGATCTTTATCGATATGCACATTGATTCGTAAATCAGGAAAAGCTTTATCAATACTTGGGCGTTGTCCCGTTCTTTCTCTAAACTGATCTACAATTGCATCCTTACATTTTTGAGAAACAAACTCAGAATGATTAAAATAAGTCGAATGCACCGTTGCATCAATTACAAAAGTTTGGTTCGCATTTAATAATTTAGACCAGTTTACACCAGAAATTCCTTTATATAATGCCTGCTCATTATTGGCTCTAAACGAGTAAATAGGTTTTAACACTTTAAGTGCAGTTCTAAGAGATAAATTGGCTTTGTACATAAAACCCTTATCACCTTTAAAACTCACCATTCTCACTCCTTTTTCGACATCCTGAGCACCAAGATCACGCAATTCTTTTTCTAATATTTCTTCGAAACCAAAAAAACATTTGGCTATCATTCTAAAATTTTCTTCCATCTTTATTTTTGTATTAAAAAAAAACTCCGATCGCAAACCAATATCTGATTATTCAGGTATCCTCACGAAATAGTTATTTTTCGGCAAAAATACACTAAATTTGCGGGACTTTGAATTAATTGAAATAGAATAAATGTCTGAAGCACCAAACTCATCAACACCAAATCAGGAACGTAACACCGAAAATTGGTTTACCTCATGGTTTGATACTCCATATTACCACATACTTTATAAAGATAGAAACTATCGCGAAGCACAGATTTTTATGGATAATCTTACGCATTATCTTAATCTGCCTGAAAAAGCAAAAGTGCTGGATTTAGCATGCGGAAAAGGACGTCATTCTATCTATTTAAATCAATTAGGTTTTAATGTCTTAGGCGCCGATTTGTCTGAAAACAGTATTACCGAAGCCAGCAAAAACAGCAACGAAACCCTGCATTTTAAAGTGCACGATATGCGCGAACCTTTCGAAGAAAAGTTCGATGCTATTTTTAATCTGTTTACCAGTTTTGGCTATTTCGAAAGTGACGATGATAACCTTACCACGCTAAAAGCCATCAAAGAAAGCTTATCTGAATATGGTTTTGCTGTTATAGACTTTATGAACGTCGCCAATGTAATCGAAACTTTGGTTCCTGAAGAAGTAAAAACAGTAGATGATATCGATTTTAAAATAAAAAGATACGTTCAGGACGGACATATTTTTAAAGAAATAGATTTTGAAGACCAGGGACGTCAATATCATTTTACCGAAAAAGTAAAAGCCCTAACCCTCAAAGACTTTCAGGAATTAATGGACGAAGCCGGAATTTATCTCTTAGATATTTTTGGAGATTATAAACTCAAGAAGTTTCATAAAACCGAAAGCGAACGATTAATCATGATTTTTAAATAGGTTTAATTGTTTAACTGTTAATTTGTTTAATCGTTAGAAAAACAAAACAATTATTCGATTAACCGATTAAACAAATCAACGATTACACCAAAACGAAATGAATTATCTGTTACCCTTATTTTCTGTACTTTTAGGTTATATAGTGGCTTTGTTTTTAAAACCAAAAAGCAAAACCAATCTAAAACTATTGCTTGCTTTTAGCGGTTCATTTTTGTTATCCCTAACCGTTATGCATTTACTGCCTGACGTTTATGCAACACACAATCACAATATTGGTATCTTCATCATGGTCGGAATTTTATTCCAGATCATATTAGAATTTTTCTCAAAAGGCGCCGAACACGGACACGTTCACGGACATGCACAAATGAGTCAGATTCCGTGGTTGCTTTTTATAAGCCTTTGTATTCATGCGTTTCTGGAAGGTTTTCCTGTAAGTCACCATCACGATTTAGCACTTGGCATAGCCATTCACCACCTGCCAATTGCCGTAATCCTGACCACCTTTTTTATCAATGCAAACCTCAATAAAAAAGCCATTTTTGCTTTCATGCTTACTTTTGCAATCATGACACCGCTTGGCACAATTGCATCCGACTTTTTGCCTTTTTTAAACGATTATTATACAGAAATCACCGCTGTTGTGATCGGGATTTTATTTCATATCTCATCAACCATTATTTTCGAAAGCAGCGAAGGTCACAAATTCAATGTAGCTAAAGTTTCCATGATTGTTCTCGGTATTTTACTGGCATTCTTTTTATAATTAGGGCGTGACACTATTTACAAAAGGTGCTATTTAACCAACCGCTTATATGCGCCTTTCGCAAATAAGGTCGGGCTATCCGTTCCGCCGCGGCGGATTCCTTCTATCCTCACCAAAAAACTTTACGTATAAAAACTGTTAGGATAGAGCTATTCAATTTTAATTTTCTAATTGACAAGCTATCTCGTTTTCTAATTATCTCATTATTTTCACGAGTAACTTTTAATCACCGTCAAACAGAATATTTTAGCCGGTGTAACAAACTTTCAGGAAATCAGTCCCTGTAGATGAATTTTATAAGGAAAAAGATTTATAAAGTACTGTTAGTTTATCTTCTAAATTTCGAGATTGCAATAAAAAAGATTAATTTTGACCCGACCAATTATACTGAAAATGACCTTTACAAAAATTACAGAACAAGCATCCAAATACGAACATCTAGAAAAAATGTCGGTTTATGAATTGCTTACCAATATCAATCAGGAAGACAAAACTGTTCCCAATGCAGTTGAAAAAGCAATTCCACAAATTGAAGCTTTAGTCGAACAAATTGTAGTTAAATTGAAGCTGGGTGGACGTTTGTTTTATATTGGAGCCGGAACATCCGGTCGATTAGGCGTTGTTGATGCCTCTGAATGTCCTCCTACTTTTGGTGTTCCTTTTGATTTAGTAAACGGAATAATTGCCGGTGGTGACACTGCCATTCGTCGTGCGGTAGAAAATGCCGAAGACAATGCAACACAAGCCTGGATTGATCTTAAAAACAATAATATTAGTGCAAACGACGTAGTAATTGGTATTGCAGCATCTGGAACAACTCCTTATGTAATTGGCGGTTTAGAAACTTGTAATCAAAACAATATCCTTACCGGTTGTATTACTAATAATGCAGGAAGTCCGTTGGCATTAACAGCTCAATATCCTATTGAAGTAGTTGTAGGCCCTGAATTTGTGACCGGAAGCTCGAGAATGAAAGCCGGAACAGCACAAAAATTGGTTCTGAATATGATTTCGACTGCTGCCATGATTCAGCTTGGGAAAGTGAAAGGCAATAAAATGGTCGATATGCAATTGAGCAATATTAAGCTGGTAGACCGCGGCGTGAAAATGATCATGGGAGAAATTCCAATTTCATATGAAGAAGCAAGTCAACTATTAAAAAAATATGGCAGCGTGCGAAATGCTGTCGATAATTATAATTTGCAAAAAGAGTTTTGATTTAACCGCAGAGAACGCAAGGTTTTACGCAAAGCTCACAAAGTATCAGGATGAAATTCTCACGTTCAAACTTTGTCAAAGTTTTAAACTTTGACAAGTTGCGATAAACCTGAAACAAAAAAAAACGTGAAACCTGAAATTTTCCAAAACCTGAAACAAAAGACAAATGGCAACAAATAAAGAATTACTGGGAAAAGGAATTAAATATATGTCAGGTTCATTACCTCTATTGTTTATTGGTCCTTCGTTGATATATAATGCTTTTATGAATCAACATACAAATTGGCATTATCTCGTTTTAGGAATCGGGATTGTAGCTTGTTTAAGCGCTATGTTTTTGATTTTTTACGGATTGAAAATTATTATGAAGGGTTTGTTTAATGACTAATGTGGTCGCCTAAGCAAACCCGACAGGTTTTTAAAACCTGTCGGGTTTAAACCATTCCTTAAATTAAAAAATTTTACCTTTTATCCCATACAAAAAATGGAAAGTCTAATTCACATTCAGAAAACCTTCGAGAAAGTCGTCTATATTGACAAAAAAATCAACAATCGGGAGTTTGAAGATTGTGTTTTTAAAAACTGTGACTTTTCTAACAGCAATTTTGCTTATAATACTTTTTTAGACTGCGAATTTATTGATTGTAACTTATCGATGACGAGTTTATTCGGTACGAATTTAAAAAATGTGAGTTTTAAAAATTGTAAGCTATTAGGAATTGCTTTTAACGAATGTGACGATTTTTTGTTCCAGGTTTATTTTGAAGAAAGCACTTTAGATTACGCCATCTTTTCGAACAAAAAAATGCCTAAAACCAAGTTTATAAATTGTTCTGTTCGCGAGGTAACTTTTATAGGAACCAACCTGACGAGTTCGGTTTTTGATAATTGTAATTTAGAAGGTGCTATTTTTAATGATACCCAATTGGCTGCAGTTAATTTTAAAACGGCTTACAATTACAAAATCGATCCGGAATTTAACCCTATGAGAAAAGCGCAATTTTCTAATGATGGAATTGTGGGACTTTTAGATAAATACGATATTAAAATTGTATAAAAAATAGTGACGCAAATAATTTTAAAAGAACGCCACGAATTTCACAAATTTTCACGAATTATGCTCTACATAGTTTAATTGGTGAAAAATTTATGGAATCACTGGCGAAAAAATAAATAATTATGGAAGCAAATATCTCTTATTTAGAAAGCGTTAAAAAGCAGTTTTTATATTATAAAACGCTAGGCGAAAAAGCCATAGATCAATTAGAACCTCATCAGATTTTTGTTTCGGTCAATGAAGACACCAATAGTATTGCTACTATAATCAAGCATATTTCGGGTAATATGTTGTCGCGATGGACAGACTTTTTAACTTCTGATGGTGAAAAAGAATGGCGCAACCGCGATGCTGAATTTGAAAACGACCTGCAATCTAAAGAAGAAGTTATTACTGTTTGGAACAAAGGTTGGAATTGTTTTCTGAATACTTTAAACGACTTAAAACCAGAACAACTTTCGGATATTATTTACATCCGTAACGAAGGTCATACTGTTATTGAAGCTATAAATCGCCAACTGGCACATTATCCTTATCACGTTGGGCAAATCGTTTTTTATGCCAAACAACTAAAAAATAGCGAATGGAATAGTTTATCGATCCCTAAAAATAAATCAGGAAATTATAATGCCGAAAAGTTTGCCAAGGAAAAAGAAATCAAGAACTTTACAGATGATGAATTAAAAAGATTGAAATGATCGAATATCATGCTCAGTTAGGAGGATTTTGGTACTGGATTTTAATTAAATTCGGCAGAACCAAATTATCTGATGAACAAGCTGAGAAAAACAGAAGACGAAATTTATTTTTTCTCTGTTTTATAAATATCATTTTTGTACTAATTGTAACAGTATTTCTAATTTATCCGATATATTCCTAGCCCTGATTGCAATGGAAATCCTTTTTATTTTTTTCTTTAAAAAATAAAAAGATTGAAATGGAAAGCAGGATTAGCTCCTAAAAAAATTATTTAAAATGAAAAAAATAGTATTCTTACTTCCGTTACTTGCCTTAGTATCTTGTTATGATGCCGAACACAATTGTAAAGATTTTAAAAACGGGAAATTCAAATTTGAGTTTGACGTAAATGGCGTAAAAAAAACAACTATTTTTGAGCGTAAAGACGGTATAGAAATCGAAACTTTTGAAGGAAAAACAGATACTTCAACCGTACGCTGGGTAAGTGATTGCGAATATATTTTACAAAAAAAACATCCAAAAAATATGGCCGAAGAAAAAGCAATCAATATGAAGATCTTAACGACTTCTAAAGATTCTTATACTTTTGAGTTTGGAATGGTAGGTTCTGACCAAAAACAACGCGGAACTGTTGTAAAATTGGATTAAGTAATTTAATAAAACTTTTTTAGAATGGAAGTATTTTTGAATCCCGATGCCTGGATTGCCTTATTGACACTGACTTTTCTTGAAATTGTTTTAGGAATTGATAATATTATCTTTATCTCGATTGTAACGGGTAAACTACCCGAAGAAGATCGAAAAAAAGCAACCCGAATTGGTTTGTTTTTAGCAATGTTTATGCGTATTGCATTGTTGATGGGAATCTCGTATTTGATTGCTATGAAAGCCACGATCTTTAGTATTCACTGGGGTTGGTTTGAAGGCGATTTTACAGGTCAGGCCTTAATTTTATTCGGGGGAGGTTTGTTTTTAATTTATAAAAGCACCAAAGAAATTAGCGAAAAAGTAGATCATAAAGGCGATGAAGAAAAGACTATTGGCACAGCTGCAAAAAAATCTTTTTCGAATGTTATTGTCCAGATTTTATTAATCGATTTGATTTTTTCTGTCGATTCTATTTTAACTGCTGTTGGTATGACGAATGGCGTAAATGGCGCACTGACAATTATGATTACTGCAGTTATTATTTCGGTTTTGGTAATGATGCTGTTTGCGGTTCCGGTTGGAAATTTCGTGAATAAAAATCCTTCTATTCAAATATTAGGACTTTCGTTTTTAATACTAATTGGCTTTATGCTAATTACCGAAAGTATGCATTTATCGAATGCTGCGCTTGCAGGGGAACACATTGGCGCGGTTCCTAAAGGGTATTTGTATTTTGCGATTTCATTTTCGCTGGCTGTTGAGTTTATCAATATGAAAGTTCGGAAGAAACAATCATAAATCATTATTTAAAAAAGTTCCATTCATGGAACTTTTTTTATATCAGCATTTCTTAGAAACAATAAGTACTGGTCACGTTTTATAAAACACGAAGAATAAACAAAACTTCGTGCCTTTGTGACTTTGTGCCAAAACCAAAAAAGTTTAAGCGTGTTTCTTTTACATTTCTATTTTAAGTATTACATTAGAACCTAAATCTTACGCATGAAAAATACCATTTCGCATAGAGTTGCCGACTTTTTAAAGGGTTTCCCTCCTTTTAGCTTTTTGCACCAAAAGGATTTAGAAAAATTATCCGAACAAATTTCTATTGTTTATAAAGATAAAGATGCTGTAATTTTTGCAGAAAACGAAGAAACTCACGATTCGTTTTATGTGGTACACAAAGGTGCTGTTGCGCTTAAAAAGAGCCAAAAGAACACTGTTTTAGACATGTGCGATGAAGGAGATATTTTTGGCTTGCGTCCGCTTTTGGCTCAGGAAAACTATATTATGGAGGCCGTAGCGCATGAAGAGACCATACTATACGCTATTCCTATTGCCGTTTTTAAGCCTTATGCACTTGAGAACAGAACGGTTGGTAATTTCCTGATCGAAAGTTACGCGTCTAACACCCGAAATCCGTATTCAGATATCCATAAAGATAAATTGTATGGTGATGATTTGCTGCACGACAATAATTCTGAAAGAGATTCTTTTGATTTACAACCTATCAAATATTCGAAGAAAATTGTCACCTGCGGACCATCAACCACTGCGAGGGATATTGCAAAAATCATGACTAAGAAAAAAGTTGGAGCTATATTGATCGTTGACGAAATGTTACCAATAGGTATTATTACTGATAAAGATTTAAGGAATAAAATTGTTACCGGCGACTATTCGATCCTGACGACTGCAGAAACCATAATGACCAAACCTGTTATTACGTATCCTAAAAAAATGACGGTTACAGAGGCTCAAATGGCGATGATGAAAAGTAACATTAGTTATTTATGTTTAACCAAAGACGGAACAACAAATACCAAAGCAGTTGGCATTTTATCGAAACATGATGTTATGGTGGCTTTAGGTAATAATCCTGCTGTATTGATAAAAGCACTTAAAAGAGCTAAAAAGGCAAAGGAAATAAAACCTATCAGGGCAAGAATTATGCAATTGCTTCAGGGATATTTAGACCAGAACATCCCGATGACGCTGATTTCGAAAATCATTACAGAACTTAATGAAGCTTGTACAACGCGTGTTATCGAAATTTCGTTAGAAAAAATGAGCAGTCCGCCGCCTGTAAAATTTGCATGGCTGGCATTGGGAAGTCAGGGACGAAGCGAACAAATGCTGCATACGGACCAGGATAATGCGATTGTGTATGAAAATGTGTCTGACGTTTTTAAAGACGAAACCCGAGTATATTTCTTAAAATTTGCCGCTCTTGTCAATAAAGGTCTTTTTGAAATTGGTTATGATTATTGTCCTGCCGAAATGATGGCATCGAACCCAAAATGGTGCATGAGTCTGGAGGAATGGAAAAATCAGGTTTACCACTGGATTACCAATCCGGGGAAAAATGAAGTTTTACTCTCGTTTATCTTTTTTGATTATAGTTTGACATATGGAGATGCAGCGATTGTTGATGAGCTGTCCGAATCTATTTTTGAAAATGTAAAAGCAAATCCTATTTTTTATGTTCATTTGGTAAGTGGCGCTTTGCAAAGTCCGTCACCAACGGGCTTTTTTAGACAATTTCTGGTAGAGCAAGACGGAGCGAATAAAGACCATTTTGATATCAAAAGAAGGGCTTTGATGCCCCTTACAGATGCTGCTCGAGTTTTGATTTTATCACATTCGGTTAAATCGATCAGCAATACAGCAGAACGTTTTGAAAAACTAGCCGAATTAGAACCCAATAACAGAGAATTGTATTTATCGTGTTCGTATTCGTTTAAGGCTTTACTAAAATTCAGAACAAAACAAGGACTTTTACATCATGATTCTGGACAATTTATTGCTTTGGAATCGTTATCGAAAATGGAAAAAATTAAACTGAAAAGAACTTTTAAAACCATTAAGGAACTTCAGGAATTGATTTCGGTACGTTTTAATGTTTCAAATCTGGTATAGTTATGAGTTTATTTAATTTTTGGAAAAAAGAAGAAGATCTATTTGATGAAAATATTTCGATAGAAGAAACGCGCTTTGTCGTTCTGGATACCGAAACTACCGGTTTTGATTATGACAATGACCGTATATTATGCATTGGCGCACTGGTCCTGCAAAACGGAACAATTGCTATTCAGGATAGTCTTGAGGTTTATATAGAACAGGATCATTACGATAAATCGACAGCTCAGATTCATGGCATATTAAAAGCTTTCGTGATCCAACGCCCCACCGAATTAGAAGCTTTGCAACAGTTTGTCACTTTTTTAGGTGATTCGATTATTATCGCACATCACACTGTTTTTGATGTGACCATGATCAACAAAGCCCTTGAACGAAATGGTTTACCTGAATTGACGAACAAGCGCTTAGACACCGCTATTTTATATAAAAAAACACTGATCAAGTCTCATTTGTTTGAGCGAAAAGATCACTATACCCTAGAGGATCTGGCAGACAAATTTGATATCTCTAAAAAAGACCGTCACACTGCTTTGGGCGATGCGTATATTACCGCAATCGCTTTTTTGAAAATTGTAAAAAAACTGAAAGAAAAAAAGCATATTAATTTGAATGCTTTGTTTAAATAAAAAAGCCTGATTTTGAAAATCAGGCTTTTTATTAAATTTAATCTTCTATAAAAAGTCGGTACGGGAATACGTTTGATGATCTGTTTTTAAGCTGTTTCATAAAGCTATCGCACAAATACTCCCATTCTGTAACTGATAGATGGTCTTTCTCTACTGAATTTACTTTTAAATGTATATCAACAGTACGGCTAAAACCAGCTTTTACAGAAATCTCTTTTCGGGTTCCTTTTTCGATCTTAACATCGGTAATGCAGCTTTTAAAATGGTTAAAGCTAAATGCTTTGATATCTGCAAAAGTTACAATTCGGCCACGGGTCAATAAAGCATTTCGATAAGCTAAAATACGGTCTTTGTTGTTTTGCTTATTTGTGCCACCAACCGTATTTGTTACCAATATTATTTCTTTACTTACAAATGACAAATCCTCGCCAGAATTTAAAATTGTACCTGCTTTTATATCATTTCCTTCTTCTGCACAAGTTGACCAATAATTGATAGCAAAAGTTTTACCTACTGATTCATCAATTCTGGGCTTAATCATTAAATAAGGAGCATTATTCTTAGAAAAGCTACTCTCTTTTGCCTGCTGTTCTACTGAAGCTAATAATTGATTAATTTCGACCAATGAACTGTTCATAAAATCTTTTCCTAAACCTGCAAATGAAGAACTTTCGTCTTTTAATAAATCCAATACATTTTGCAGCAACTCTGAAGCACTTCTGGAATCGAATCTCGAAACTCCTCCGGTTCTTAATACAGCGTTTCCTTCTTCTATTACACCATCTTTGAATTCTTTAATTTCATAGCGATTATTAAATCCGTCCAAAACGCTATCTACATCAAGATAAGTATTGTTTTCTGTTTCCAAAGCTACATACGACAAGAAAGTCCCCATTGTTTTATTAATAGTATGTTTCTTTTTATTGATAACCGGAAAACAGTTTGTGGTAAAGGATACATTGTCTATTATTTGAGGAATTAATGATTCCGGAAATACCATTTTTACCCAAATAACTGGATTGCCACTTTTTGATACTTCTTCAAAACATTTATATTCCGGACCATATTCTTCAATAGCTTTATATTTTAAATCTCCTTTTAACGTATAAAAATTGTCAAAGTAAAACTCATTAACTTCCTGCATTACTTCGCTAAGATGTGTATAATTTCTATTAATTATACTCTCGATATCAAGATGATTTACAGGTACATTATATCCTTCTTCTATCTGAATCTGAATATCATCCTGAAAACACTTCATTTGCTTTAAATAGTAATGAAACATCTCTTTTTGGTGGATGTTTTTAATATCAATATATAACATTAAATCCTCCAATTCTGATTCATTCTGATTTTTAAGTTCTATACCCAAAAAGACTACTCCTGATGGTAGAGAATTTTTATAATCACGAACGGCATCTTTATAGAAAAGATTCGAAACCTCAAATAAATTTCTTTCATAGGCAACATACTTTACCTCAGCAGAAGCTAATTTTACTTCTAACGTAGGCGAAAGTGCGATCTCTTTTGTAATTGGTGCCAGTGGATTATAGATATTATGAATTCTTCGGTTTACCGTCATTTGGTTATGCAAAGAAACTTTTATATTGTTATCTATTGGCAAAGCATGTACGATCGCTCTGGCTGGTTTTGCTCCGGCTGTAACTTCAGGAAACATAATTTCTAAAACCCTTTCAACCACCCGGGTTTTAGAATCTTCAAGCTCATGCGCTACTTTTTCTAACTCATAAGACAACGCATTAAGCATCATTGATACAACAGGATCAAACGATGTCTCCATCTCAACATCTGAAAAGCCCCACGATCTAGCCGCTCTTTTTAAAACTCTGTCTTTTATTCGTTCTTGTCTCATTGTCTTATCTTATTCTATCTTTTAGTAGGATATAATTTTTTATTAGATGGTTTACTGTAAACTGCATTGCTTTATTTTTAAAAATCTATTGCAAAATTTTATTTCAGAAAAACATCTATAGTCTCAACATTCTCGGAACTACCCTGAAAATCCTGATCAACATGAATGCTTTTGTAAGAAAGATTACAATAATATTCACCTCTGTCTTTTCCCGCCTTGATTCTCGCAGCAGTATTTTTAAAATCAAAATATTTGTATCTTTTATTTTCTTCTGTTTCAATTATAAGGGTATCGGACTTTAAAATTTTATAATCGATATAATATTTCTTATCAGAATCTTTACTTTTTTGGTATTTGATTTTTTTAGTTTTTCCATCTTTTCCAACTAGAATTATCTGAAAATTTTTTATCATTTTAGTCGTACTTATATTTCTATAAAAAGAAATATAAACTCTTCCACCATCTGCAACAAATTGGGATGAATTACAACGATTATTATTCGTATAATCTTGTATTTTAAATGAACAGTAACGAAAAACAAAAAAAACAATAATCACTGCTAATAAATTCAATACTATTCTCTTCATTTATTTGACTTTAATATGTCAATTTTTTAATTAGAAATCAAAAAAACATTAAATATTTCGCAAAATCACTTATTTAAATTCTTACCATTCAAATAGATAGTATCCGACTCTAAAAAAAACTCTACAGAATTAATTTTCATGAAATTATAACAAAAAAATTTACCTTTATCCTTTCCTGCTTTTTGCTCCCAACCTTCATTTCTGAAATCATAAATTCTAATTTCTTCATTTTTTAATTTAATTAATAAAGTGTCTGTTTTTAAAACCTTCTCATCAAAAAAAAATATTTTATCTAGTGGATTTTCTGGGTTTACTCTTTCATATTTTATTTCTTTTTTATTTTTTAAAGATATTATTGAAAGATTACTTAACTCAATATCTTTATAGCCTTCATTAAAATCTATAAAAGTACGTTTACCACCTGTAATAAATAAACTCTCTTCACAAATTTTAATTTCGCCAGAATCTATCGAAATCCTTTTTATAAAATAAACTAAAATTGTAATAAGTCCTACTATAATTAATAAAACAAAAAAAACGTTTATTTAACTTTGATGTAGCCATAAAAATTATTTATAAAATGTTGAAGCGTTATTTGCTCTTTTAAATATTCAGTATTTCCTCCCCAAGTATATACTCTAAAATCAAGTTTGTAAATTGCGCTGCCGCCTTCATCCAACCATGGATACTCTTTTTATTGGTTTTCGTGATGTTTCATCATATACATATCCACTATAGCATTTTTGTAATTTGCCCCAATTTATGAGTAAAATTAAAACCGGTAGTAGTATATATTTTTTCGTCTTATGATAAAATTAATTAAACTCCTAGTAGTAATAATAGGATTTCATTAGAAATAATTTATTTAGTTTTAACCTATTAGTTTTTACTTTCACAAACAGCATATTCGCATTTACTGGGAGGAGCTGGATTATAAAAAACTAATAGTTTTTTTTATCTGTTGAAAAAATAACTTCTAATAAAATTCTTCTACTTGTTACTTCTTCATTGTTAAAGTATCCATTTCTTCTCTTAAAAAAATAAAATAAGAACCAGGAGGATGATAATGATCTACTTCTATTAAAATAAGACTATCTCTATATCCTTTTTTTACAAAAACTAAATTAGAATTATTGTCAATTTCTTCCTTTCTTTTTAATTTAAAGAAGCCTTTTTTATCTGTTAAAACATAATTATTACTTGAATTTCTATTTATAACTTTTACTCCAACCAAAGGTTTTTTAATTTCATTAAAAACATATCCTTCAAAATTATTTTTTAAAGGTTCTTTTATTAAAAATATGTTTATAGATAATGCTATAAGAAAATCAATAATGTTCCTAAGAGAGAAATAAAAGAGAATAAAATACGAGATGATTTTTTGTTTGTTCTATCATAAATTATTAAAATTAAGAAAGTAAAAATTATAAAACTTAACACAATGAATATGAAAAAAGTAAAACATAATAAATTTTACTTCTTTTTGCATAAACAAAAAGAAGTAAAACAATAACTAATAAAAAAAACAATGTCATTTTAATTTAATTTTTGTTAACCCAATTAAACATAAAACATCTTTTTTATTAAAATTTTGTTTTATTTTATTATTAGATTCCAGTCTGTTTCTTTTTTTTCTAAATCTCCCTTTATTTCATATTTTGATTTTTCTATTTCATCAAAAAAAGCTTTTTTATCATATTTTTTAATAACCCTACCTTGCAAATCAGCTATTTTGATACTAAAGTTTTCAGGGAATTTTATAGTGTCTGACAAAAAAATAGGAGTTTTAACAAATTTTGTTTCTCCAATATCTAAATAAACAGTATCAATTTGATTATTGGCAATGTCAATATTTAGATTATTTAAAATTTCTTTATCGGAGTATTGAAAATTAATATAAGCTATACATTTATTTTTCTGCAAGTTACTGAGCTTTATTTTTTTTACAGCAGGTTCTGGTACTGTATTTCCTGAACTATTATTCCATAAATAGATAATAATAACTATATAAATCAATGTATAAAAGAAAGTAATAACGATGGAATATATCAGTTTCCTTTTTATGCTATGTCTCTTAAATAAAATTTTATTTGAGACTAAAAGAATAATAATTATTGATATGAAAAAAAATTGTATCATTTTATTTTTATTTTAGATAACCAAACTAGACTCAATACGTCTTTTGGTATTGCAATAAGTCTTTTTTGATCAATGGGATTAGGAGTATTATTATAGTATTTCATTAAATCAATTTCCCCTTTTGTGGGATATTCTTCTCCTGAACTTTTATTCATATAATCAATGTATACATACTTTTCAATAATAGACTCCTTGCCTGCCATAGGCTTAGTATTTTGAGGCAAATAATATGAACTTCCTTTATGTTGCCATGAATATACTGTACCACCGTATGCTTGCAAAATTTCATGTCCAATTTCATGTGCTGCGGTTTCTTTAAATTTAGAGATTGCATCAAACGCCCCTCCACTGTCACTATCATTATAAAAACGCCAACCATCAAGACTATCACTTTCCCAATCATTTTTTACATATCCCGTATTATACGAAATTCTTTGAACGATCCCATTAGGTAGTGCTTCCATAAACTCATCATCTAAATTGCCGTCAGGATAAGCCCCTCCAGTATTTCCTGAGCGTGAGGATTTACCATTTGTATTAAAAATTAAAGGAATATTATTTAATGTTTTTCCTTTTTCACCAGAGTTTAATGCTTTAACATAAATTTCGTAAGCCATACCATCCAAAACTACATTTTTTCCTCGTCCTGAATTACGGCTCCAATAATAATTTAATCCATCTAATACATATTTCTTTAATTCTTCAAATGTTTTAGTCCTGGTTTTTAACGGATCAATCTTATATTTAGAAGTAACTTTCTCAGGTACTTTGTCCCAGTCACAAATTTCCACTGCACTTTTAGGAAATAAACTAAACTCTGTATCTATATTACAACCTAATCCTTGTTCTCCTCCATCTATTAGATTAACTCTTAAATTAACATCAATTCGTTTTTTCTTTTTATCGATTTTTACATCTGTCCATTGTACTTGGCTATAATTTGCAGAAAAATCAATAGTTGCCGTTTTTTGCTTACCATCTTTTATTCCAGTAATTATTGCTTTTAAGTTTTTACTATTAAATTTTGTAGTATCATAGATTTCATTATTATCAAAACCATCCCAGAAAATTATATATTCCCCTGCAGGCCAAAAACTTTCTGATTTTTTATTTTCAGGCTCTTCCTTACTTATGCTCTTACCTGATTTTTTAGTTTTACTTGTAATAACTACTTCACTTAATTCATTAGTTGCAGAATAACATGTGTAAATGATGCCGTCTTCATTTTTCACATCAAGTTGCCATTGATTTATACCTTGACCGCTAATTTTGAGTTTGAATTTAAAAAACTGATTTTCTTCTTTATTTTTGAAATCTAAAATTCCAAATGGAACTAGTGTTGTTTCTTTTTTATCTAACTCAAAAGTGATATCAAAATCAGTAGCTTCTATTTTCTTTGGTACAGGAGCATCCTTAGGTTCCCCATAATTAATTCCAGTATCACTTGTTTCTGTAATGGCTTTACCTGAACTATAAACAATATTACCATCAGAGTATATATTATGATCTCCAACAGTTGTTTTTGTTATAGTACCGCCAACAATTCTTATCCTACTCATATATTAGTGAGATTTAGATTTTTCGGCACTATTATTCTGCAATTCTTTTTTAGAGTGTTTGTTTATTCCTCCTTCACTACTTGTATCAATCCCTTTTACAGCCACTTCTTGCCTTTCTTTAGCAGTATGCGACTCCAGATTCCCTTCAATATTTTCCATAAAATTACCATTCACATTTAGCATATGATCACCACCAACGCTCGTATTAGACATTAATCCAATGATACTGGTTTTATCTGCACCAGCGCTTTCGGTAAGATTCATTCCGGCACTTACACTAATATTTTGAGAAGCATTAAAATTGATATTTTCAGCATTCATATTGATTGTTTTGGTAGAAGTAATATCGATATTTCCGCTAACACTATTCAATATTATTTCGTTTCCTCCCACATCTGAGATAATAATACTTTCGTCTTCTGTAAATTTTATAATAAGTCCGCTTCTGGTGTGAATCGCTTTTATATTATTTTGGCTATCTGCATAAGGGCTTGTATCTTGTCCGTTATATTGTGCTCCCATTACATAAGGATTCTGCACATTATTACCTTCAAAACCTACCAATACTTCCTCTCCTATTTCCGGTATAAAATAAAAACCTTTACCAGCGCCAGTATAAGGCTGAACCATACGAATCCATTCTGTTGTAGCGCTTCCGCTTACGCCATAAAACTCTACTTTTAGGCGTCCTAATCCTTCAGGATCATTATTGTCTATTACTTGCGCAGGCTGACTTTCAGCTTTTGCAAAAACATGAACATTAGTATAATGTGGCGCAGCAACATCGGCAGGAATTGCTTTGAACTCGCAAGAGTAATTTCCGTGTACCTGAGAATGATGCGTCACTTCAACAGCAATTAATTCGTGCTCAACCGTTTGATTTACTATCGTAAATACCTGTCCAAGACCAATTGGGAAATAAGATATTCCACTATAATAAACACTATTAGCATCACTAGCTGCTGTTTGCAGTGTTACCATTTCGTCTATATCCTCTTTACTATTTGCATTGACTGTATAAACTCCATTACTTAAATCTGCGTTGGTAACTGTTCCCTGGTTATAGCCCACAATAGACGAAAAACTATCTTTACTTCCTGTAGAAGTTCTTGCTGAAGAATTTCGAATATTAGATGCGCTATTGTAATCGTAGCCTGATAACGATATTTTATGCGAGACCATGTTGGTTTGTATCTTAAAACTATGAAGTGAAGCTCCGTTAATAAGCTTTACTTTACTGGTTTTGGTCTGACCAAACTGCATGCGCATTCCGTCAAAATAAAACCATTGTCCGTAGCGCGTCGCTAATCTTTTCAGAAACTCAAAACTGGTTTCATTGTATTGTACTAAATAATTGAACTCTTTAAGATAAGTAGATTTTATAGAATCCCTTTGATAAAATTCTCCCGGACCTTCGCTAAAAATACTCAGCACGATATCATCCATTCCACGCTCTTTATACGTTCGTGACTTTTTCATATCATCAAGAACAATACTATGGCTTATTCCTTTTACATGTAAACCAACCGGGCTGCCATGAAGATCTACAGAAGATAATTCTGTAATAATACCTTTACTCATCAATCTAATTCCGGTAAGACTTTTAAAAGTAAAAATTACCTCATCGCCTAAATAACTTCTTAGTGCTTTGGCCTGATCTGCAGGTTTTATAATTGCTTTACCTGTGTATTGCCAAACAAATGAAAAATGATGATGATCAGCCATTTTTTGAGATAGCTTTAAATCATAATAAACAACGTTTTGGGTAAAACTTCCTATAGTTACGTGTACTTGTTCTGAAAAATGTGACATAATAATACGTGCTTGGTTTTTTAATTAGCTTTTACAATTTAATCTAGAGCAATCCAGTTATTTGAAAATTTAGCATCTCCAAAAGTCAATTCTTTAGCAACCAGTTCCATCGTTATTTTCATCGGCACTTCGGTTGTACTTGTAAATTGCTCATCGTAACCAATACAAAATGCCTTTGCAAACGTTAACTCTTTCATTTTGCTTAAAGCATCTCTTCTATAAAAAACAATTTTTCCGTCTTTGGTCAAATCTCCATTTAACATCCATGATAAAAAATGACTGTTTTGACTTGCTTCGATTATCAATTTTATAATGCCTCCTTTAGCTTCTCCCGTAGGTTTGCTTGTGGTATCAATTAGTTGTTTAAAACTAATATTAAATTCAAGAACATTATATTCTTCGCCGTCTATATGTAATTTAGATAAAAAACTCATTTTGTATATTTATTAGATTATTAAAAAATTGGTGTATTAAACTCAACACCCAATAAGAATTTTGGGTGTTTTTAAACAAAAAAGGAAGTCCAACAAGTGAACTTCCTTTAATAGTTTCAAGCTTAAGAAAGTTTGATAAAGTTCAAAGGATTATACCCAAGCATTATCAAATTCTCCTCCACCCATCGAAATTTTACGTGCAGAGATCATAAAAGTCTCCGTTAAAGGAGTAGCACTGTTATGATCAAAGTTTTCTTTGTACTTAACCATGTAAGCCTCTGTAAACTTTAGCTCTTTTAACGTAGCGTTTGAGTCACGCTTGATGAATTTTACTGATCCGTCTTTTCTTTCGAAATTGTTGGTCATCCATTCAAACAATTCTGTACTACCTGTAGACTCCACTTCAAGCATAATTCTTCCTCCACGTGTTACCGTAGATGGACGCCCTGAAGCATCTGTTTCCTGAGCTAAATCATAGCTCACATTTAGTACTTTGTAATCTTTACCTGCTACTGTTAATGATGTTAAAAACGACATAATGTAAAATTTTTAATTATTAATTTATTTATTTATGCTGTAAATATATAAATAAAATCTTATTATAATATTTATTTTAATATTATTTTATTTACATATTATAATTATCAGACTTTCAATAGATTACAATTCAAAATATTTCATTTTTATGTTACAAAAAAGAAAGAATCGTATTGAAGAATAGTTATTTATACGATAATGGACCCACAAAAAAGTAACCTCTAAAATCAAAATTTCTATTTGTACTTTTTATCGTTGCTTCTATAATAATATCCACCTTTTTTTTGGCTCTGCTCACATCATCAACTAAATACATTGTTTCTGAAAGTTCTACTTTTAATTCATTCACTTTTATCCTTTTCTCATGAAAAAGTAACGATTGTTTCATCGTTTTCGAAATGATTTCTTTAAGCGTATTTTCGTTCATCAACAAATCAAAATCAATCTCCCAAATTTTAGATCCAAAGGTTTCATCAAATTTGCATTCACCAAATGTGGTTGTCGCCAACAAAATTATCTGCTGTGCAATAGAATGCTCAATAGATGTTTTTTCTAATTCTTTTTTTTGTATTACGCTATTAAAGTCGATAGGTAATTTATAGAAAGCTCCTTTCATCTTTATTTTTAAATATAAATTAACTTATCTGTTTGTCCTTGTTTATTCACTTCAACTGCCTTAGAAACCTGTTTTCTTTTTATGATATGTAACTGCACTTTTGGAGTAATTTTCAAAAATTTCTCTCGATACAAAATATCACCTATAAATCTTTGTCCCTTTTTTTCGTCAACAATCACAAAGTAACTTGTTCCTTTTTCTACTTTAAGCGCATTAATATCACCGGCAAAAATTTGAATATTTTGTTCTTCTTTCTTAAAAGTATAGGTGAGCTCGTCCTGATTTAACTTTCTATATTTAGAAATATCAAATGTTTCGATCTCTTCTTTTAAAGGTTCAAAAGGAATATTCTCAAAAAGAAAGTTTTTTGGTGCCAAAAACTTTAATCCCAAAAAACTCCATAATCCTTTTTTTGCCTTTTGTTCTTTAAAAAAATAAGTATCGCGGGTTACTTTATACAATTCTTTCTCATTGGTTTTATCATCTGTAACAATCATTTGATAAATTGGAACTTCAATTTCTGCAGGAAAATCAACTCCTTTTAATTGTGTATTTAAATTTACTGTTCCTACTTCCTGTTCAGATATCATTATACTGATAGTATGCTTTTTTAAAGCAGAATCTGTACGTACAATAACTTTACCCTCGCCGCTTCCTGCATAAAAAACAGAACCGTCGTTATCCGTAAGTCCTAATGAAAGATTCAATTCTGGAAATGGCATATTTATATTTTTAAAATTTTTAATTGACTTATAAATCTACTTTCAGTATTTTTAGAAATAGATTGATTATTCTATCTGTTTTTCCTGACCTTGTACAATTTTAAACAATGCAGATAAAATTTTATGTTTTGATTGTCCTCTGTACTGGGACTAAATTCATAATCTTTTTTTAGTGTATAAAATTTAATGGTGTTAATATTATGGCCCATTAATTTTTTGATATCCCGTCGGGTTAATTCCAGTGCAGCTGTACCGTCGCAGTTTACTTTGAATGCATTTTTTAAAACATACATTTCTCCATCTTTAAAATAGAGTTCCAGCGGCTGTTCTTGTTTTACACAAACATTGTCTGTGAAAATTTTAAAATATAGATAGATTTTGCTTTTTCTTTTTCCAAGCTGAAATACTGCATATTCATAATCTTCATTAAAAACACGTAGCAAAATTGGTGTCGCACTTGCAAATAGTTTTCCCGAAAGTAATAGTTCATTTTGCGAAATAGGACAACTTAAAGTGTCAATCGGGTTTACTTTTTGTGCTTTAATCGAATTTGAAATTGAAAACAATCCGATTAAAAATAAAATTTTAAGTACGTTCATGAATTTGAATTATTTGGTTTGACCATTCAAAAGATCAATATTTTGTTTAAAAAAGGAAACACATTTTATTGTGCTTCCTTTTTTTAGAATTTACTGTACAACTATTATTTTTGTTCGTAATCTGTATCCCATTCTGTACCGTCAGTTCCTTTTTGACCATCCATTTTTATAAGGAAATTTTTTGCCGGGAAATAAGGTTTCATATGGATGTCCATATAAATTCTGTCTTTCTGAATTGGATCTTGTTCAAATCTGCGAATTTCAAAATTCTCGATTAATTTATCCGGACCTGTAATTCCGTCAAGGAAAGCAACGATCTGATTCATAATCTCTTTACGCGTTTTTGCTGTAAAGTTTTCGAAAGCACGACGGTTAAGGAAATCCATTAACACTTTAGTCACATAATCAAAAACACGAACTACAGAATACGTTTGTAACCCTAAGTTATCTCCGCTAAACAATGTTTTTGCAGAAAAAGCCATTACTTTTCCGTACTCGTTTACCATAGGAACCAATCCTAAGTTTTCAAGATTTGCAATTTCGCTTTTCTTAAGGTCAAATTTAACACCATCAACTTCATTGATTCCACCAAATTTTTTACCGGCAGTAACCTGAGACATTAATGTTTTGTAAATTTTTCCAGCAAGAGCTGCTGATGGTGCAATGTGTAAATCTTCGTTTTCACCAATTTGGTCAAATCTTCCGCGACCTACTAACCAGTTACAAGTCATGATTACATTAGAACGATACACTTCACCACCGGTTAAGGCAGCAGCATCAAACATTTCCATTACATCATCCGGTTCGTCAAGGTGTTCAAAATCTGTAACTAACATTACCTTGTTTTCATGCGCAATTTTTGCCCACTTCTCGATTACTTTGTTTGAACCCAAATAACCTGGAATTACCAAAATACCGTAGTTGTTTTTAAGATCTAAACGATCGTAATTGTCTACTAATTCAGAGTGAATTGCATCAATAAAACGAGTATTATCAAGATCTTTTAATTGCTCTAAATCAGCATTTACGATCGTAACATTTTTAACTTTATCAGTCTCCGTATTTTTGAAAAATAAAGCAATCGTTCTGTAAGCTGCTTCGATTTCTCTTGTGTCTTCAACTGCTTTAATCAGGTTTTTTTTCAATAACGCTTCAGACTCTTTGCATTTGTCTTCACTTTGCGCCACCATATCCGTCAAAGCTTCATTATTGCTCAAAACAGAAGACCAAAGTTCTAATGTTTTTAAAAGTGTTTCTCTTTCTTTGGTTTTATTTACTTCTCCAAGAAAGATCTTTCTTCTTGCTTTTCTCTCCGGATTAAGGTTTTGGATTCCTTCAATTGACATTTCTAATAAATCAAAACCACCGTATTTCGCCAGTTTTTCAACATTTTTTTCAATTGAACCTCCAACTACCTTACGTTCTAATACTGCCGTATCACCGTCATTACTTTTATATGCTTCTTTATTTGACATCTCTTAATATTTTAAAATTTATTTATTTTCTTTTAATTCATTAATCAGCGTTCCAAGACTTTCTAATAAAGCTTTTTTCGCTTCCGGGTCTTCTAAGGCAGCTTTTAAAATTTTATTCGATTTTAACTGACGAATGATTTTTTGATATTGATCTTTCTCTGTTTCCAGATCAGATAAAAAACTACTTTGAGACGTAATTCCTTTAATACCAAAATCTCCTAAATTTTTAAAGTTTAAAGCTTCTACTTTCGTAGCTCCGTCAACCGTTTCAAAATTTACTTTTACTTCTGGTTTAAAATGTTCAAATGCTTTCTCAACACTTGTGATACCTTCTACCAATTCTGGTTTTACAGGTGCGTCAACTGTTAATTTCTGAGCAACAAGTGTTCTGTTTTGAGGGATTGCAGTGATCGCTTCATCTGCATCTAATTTTACTTCATTGCCTCCAATTCCATAATTTGATAACATAGTTTTAAGTTTTTTAAATTATTATTTTATTGTTGATTTTTATTATTTGTTATTATTGATTTTGATAGATCTGACGACAGACATCTAAATCCCTGCTCACTTTTTCTAACTCTTCTTTATAAGTTTTAGCCGATTGGTTCAAACTGTCTATTAAATGAGAATTATGGGTAAGGCTTCTGATTTGCTTTTTATAATCAATAATATTCTTGTACGCCAAAATAACATTGTTATAGAGTTTTTTGTTCTCTGTAGTATCTTTTGGTATTTTCTGATAAATATTGGCGATCATGACGTTTGCCAGACGCTGCTGAAAATCATTGTCTACTTTTGGCGAATTAATAGAGTCAATTGTCATTCTGATACTATCAATTTTTACTGAAAAGTTGGTTTGATAGTCGTATTCCCTTTTCATCATTTCATTCTCGGCCTTCAGCATTTTGTTTTCGGCTTTTGGCATATAAAAATTAAATGAAACGGCAATCAGCATCACCGAAAAAGTAAGGATAAATGCTATTAGAAAGGCGATAAATGCTTTCTGACGTTCTGTTTTGTTTAAAACTTCCATAAATTATTAGTACTATTTTATTTTTAATCTTTTATAAAGAAACCGTGACGTTTCGGGTTATGAACAATATCTTTTTTATCTGTCTCAGCAACAAACAATTCGATATTTTCTTTTTTCTTACCAATGTAATCCAGCTTGTTAAGTGTCTCGAACAACTTCTCTATTTTGGCCAGGGCATCCATCGTGAGTGTTGCGGTTTTATCTATGTGAACATGGTCATAACCTGCATTGATAAGTGATGTAAATAATATCTCAAGATCTCCTTGCGAAAGATCACACCATTCAGCAAAATAGTTTAGTAATTCTTCTTTTCCTGCACCTGATTTCGAATCGATAAAATTCTTCATTACTCTTGCAAAAGAAACCACTGTACTCAACATATTGGCCGGATGTTGGTGCAATGAAAACCAACGAAATTGTGTAAGATGCGTTCCTAAAAAATAACCGGTATTGTCTGCCAATTGCATTACTGTCTGAGCCAAAACCCCTGTTTGTTGTACTCGATTAATCTTTTGAGAAATCTGAACCGAATAAATTTCGATTTGACCAAACGAACGTGCAATTTGCGCCTGCATGTCGACTAATTTTGGATGACAGGCAACTGTAACAGATGGCGGAATATAATTTTCATCCAAAACTGTAGTATCCCCTATCAGGACTTTACCAATCGCCAGATAAAAACCTCCGTAACCTATCCCCGAACGAAATTCTTCGGCTTTGATTAGGTGCAGTTTATATTCTGGCTGTGTGTACGGGTATCTTGGCGGAACTTCATCAGGATCAGGTTCTCCAAACGGAATCCTCTTTTTGGAATTGACCGAAATACATGCCAGCAAAACCAATTGTTCTCCTGGTTTGATCTCATACGTATCTTCTGGATACGGAACCTGAAGATCTAAGGTATCTGTATTGCTTTTACTAATTTCAATTCTCGATCCGTTAGGGGTAATTGCATGACATTCTTCTACACGTACGCGAAGCAGTTTGTGATTGTCTATTCCTAATGTAATCTTTGTCGCCTCTTTGTTTTGATTCCCTGAATCTAACAAACCATAACTCATAGGTGTCGTATGAATCCCTATCGCATCATTTACCAACTCAGAAACGTTATCCTGCATCGATAAAAAATGACTTTTGTTGATCTTCATCCCATCAATCCAGTTTACGGGAAAATGATTTAATTTTTCTATCATGATTCTATATTGTTTTTATTTTGAAATAAGATTTTTCGTTTCAACCTTATTGGTTATTCTTTTTCTATTTTGGATTTATTAGAAGTTTCAATTTTAAGTTCTGTTTATTTTATTCTTTCACCTCTTATTATAACAGGTTTTTTCGGGTTAAATAGCAACAATGGCGCACACTGAGCCCCTTTTTAACAGTAATGTTTATCTTTCAAATTTGAATATCAATTGATCGTAAAGCGATTAACTTTCGACAGCTATCAGATGAAAAATTTATCTTAAACTTTGAAATTAATTAACATTGTAAACTATATTACTTTCCCTATTAATAATAAGTTCAATCTTACTACTTACTCTTTATAGATCCATCAGGATTAATCTGATATGTTATTGAAAGTTTATTTTTCTTATTCTAAATTTTATCAAAAACAGAAACGGACAAATCCTTACTAATTATAAATGTCTGATTATCAACAATTACATCTTCTGGAGCTTCTCCATCAGGACATTGCGAGATTAATTGCTTTCCAATAATTTTTTTATCTTTTATATTTATCAAATAAGTAGTTGAAATATAGTCTTCAACTTCATCTTTTATCATAAAAACATAAGTATCAAAATCTGAACCTAAATTATCTATACAATAAATACTATAAGGCTCATTTTTATTTATTTCCTGATTAATTAACTTGGTTATCGATAATAATTCATTACTGTTATAAGACGGAAATTTTTCATCGCAAATAATATTTTCTTTCAAATAACATGAATCTATGTATTTTTCATAATCAAAAGGAAGTTGCACTTTTTTCGTCAATACACCATTTTTTCTTGATAAAGTAGCTGCTTGAGGAGAATAATATTCTCCTTTAGGTTCTTTTACAATTTTCCACTCAATATGGTTATCAAAAATTTTTATTTCTGCTTTACCATTTTTGGCTCCAAAAAAACTACTAAAACTTAATTTAATATTATCATTAGTAATTAAACCTTTAAGATTATTTATATCATCAAAATCGCAGTCAATTTTACTGCCGTTATTATAGATCGCGCAATATTGTCCAAAAACAGAGTCTTTTTCAATTCTTGTTATTTTTATTGTAAATTCTTGTGATTTATCATCTGATCTCCAATTCCAAGTACCTATTAAATTTTTGATGTTTTTATTCTTACCATTTTTAATTAAAATTTCTTTATCATTTTCTTCAATATTTAACTCTCGGTCTTTCATTTCAGAATTACATGAATTGAGAATAAATACGAAAAGTGTTGAAATCAGAATTATTATATTTTTCATAGTTTATTATATTTAAAATTCCTCCGGCTAACAAAAAAATCTCCTTGCTCGCTTGGGCTTTTCTTTTTAATATGTCAAGGAGCTTTATGTGAATTTTATTTTTTTGCTAAGCCTTTTTCGCTATTTTTCCCTCATTAGTCAAAATATAACTATTTGAAGTAGTAGAATCACGACTTGTAGTTTTTACTACAATGTTATATTCCTTATCTATAGAAAATGATGTTACTTCTTTATCACTAACGTTTTCTGGTTCAAACCATTCTCCTTCAACGTATAAGTTTCCTACCACAATGTTATTCTTAATAGTTAACAAATAATATCTATAATTAAAATCTCCACAATCTTGAGGTACTAAAACAATACTAACATCCCCTTTATTTGGTAGTGCTAAATATCTAAGCTTATCTTCACCACAATTGTATTTTTCAATTCCTTTAATCGAATTACAATCAAGGAAATTATATTTAACCGTATTTATATTTATGGGTTGATTATATGGTAATGCTATATTACTTGGTTCAAAGCAACTATTTCCTGATCTGTCAGTAGTACTAACATTAACACCATTATTTATGTTTTTGCCAAAATTTTTAAAAGAATCCTGAGCATCAGGCATAAGTGTTTTTAAAACATCTTCATTTTTTCCTTCTAATTTTACACTATCTAATTTATTGTCTTTATCGTAATAAAAAATATAAGTCTCATAGTATGTATCTGATAATGCTTCATCAATATACATTTTTACAATAAATTTTACTTTTATTGTTGTACGAGATTTTGCAACATATTCTGGTGTATAATTCATCGCACAACCAGAGCCGCAACCTATAACAAATGATTTATTAGTAAAATTTTTTACTTCATTAGATGTTATATTCAAACTTTTTTTAATCCTTTTTTCTTTATTTAATATTTGTTTTTTCTTTTCAGAATTACAAGAATTAAGAGTAAATACGAAAATTATTGAAATCAGAATTACTATTTTTTTCATAGTTTATTAATATTTAAAATTCCTCCAGCTAGCAAAAGTCTACAACTTTTGCTAGCTGGGGCTTTTCTTTTCAATATATCAAGGAGCTTATTATTCTTTTTAATAAACAATAACCATGTATTGTTTAATTATTTCTTATTTTACTATTGCATTTTATTAAAAGAAAATAATTCCGGAAACTGTTTATAGAAAAAATCACGTTGCCCAATTAATGGAGCATTTATTTGGACTTTTTTCAAAAATTTCCATTTATTCTCTAATGCATCATATAGATAAAAATACAACTCTGTATTATTTTTAAAAAACATTGCCTCTTCTGATTCTCCATTTGATATGTCTAAATATTTTTTAGGTATATAAACTGCAAAAATGTTATATGAACTTAAGTCATTGTTGATTATTTTTTCAATTATTGAACTTTGTGTCATTTTATCTGACTCATTAAATCCCTGAAGATAGTTTACCCAATATTTGTGTAATGAAATATCTTTTGGTACATAACTTATGGCAAACCACTGTACTTCTTTATTTTCATAATTATAATAATAGCGATATGGATGTTCAGCTATATCTTCATCTCCAAATGATATCATATATCCACTAAAATATTTTTGATCAAAAAAATTAACAGGTGGTTGTTCGTTATTTATATTTTCAATTTCTTTTTTATCCTCTTTTACAACGTGCTTCTTTTTATTTTTAACTTGTCCAATACAAGAAATGATAAAAAAGCAAGCTAATAATACTTTTATCATTTGTTTTATTTTAAGATATTTTCTCGCCATTATTATCAAATTTAGTTTTCATGTAATCTTCTTTATTACCTTCTCCTTTACATGATAACAATGCACTTAATAGTTAGCTAAAAACTCTTTCCCACCTGTTATCCTGGTTTATTATCTCCCCTGCTAGCGCGAGAAATTCGATCATGCCAGCAATCTAATTAAGCTATTAATATACTTTAGAAATCTAATCCAATCCTACTTATCAAGAGCGGGACGCTCGCGCAAAATAGGAGATTATTTAATCGCATTTTTCTAATAATACAGGATTTTTACCCCCACTCTCTCTTATTAATGAAAAGTCTTCTCCAACAAATTCAATTTTATCTTTTTTCATATTATATAAACCTATCCAGTTTAGCAATGCTTTACCATCTTTTTGTATAACCATACGTCCTATGACTTTGTCTTTTGAAATTTCTCCTTCTTTAATATTTGGTGCATCTTCATAATAATTTTGTTGTGAACCAATTCCTGTATATTTTAAAACATATTCATTTTTTTTACTCAATCTTTCTATTTTCAGATTAATGTAAATGGAATTGACACTATTTAAAGACAAATATCCTTCTCTATTATCAACAGTCAATAATGTAAATTTATTTTTACAGCCTGTCCGCCAAAAGCCTTTTAACTCAGAAGAGTAGTTTTTTTCAATTAAATTATCATCTAATTTTTTCTTATACGCCAAATTAAATTTTAAGGTATTTGATTTATTAGTAGTTGTATTAGGAAATTTTACAGTAATTATATTATCTTTTTTTTCAAAATTAATATAATGAATTCTATCTTCATTACCATATGTTTTTTCTCCTATAAAATAAATTTCATTATTTGTAGTATAAAAAAAACGATGTAAATCTACTTCCTCATAAAATTCTTCTATAACAATAATATTTTCGTCAGCATTATTAAATAAATAAACTTGATGCCCAAACTCAGATAATAAACCTTCTAATGAATAAAAATACTTTCTATTATTTATACCAAATGAAAATGAATCCTTATTAAATAAAATGGAAATATCTTCTTCAATATTAGAACACGAAGTACATGAGTTTTTTTCTCCTAAACAGGTTATTTTTTTTTGTTTAAATATTTTTTCTTTTTCATTATTTTCATTAAAATCAGATTCAATTTTAAGAGGATTTAATACTTCTGAATATAATTCTTCAGAAATTTTTACATCATTTATTTTTTTTTCTTCAACCTTTTTACTTGATGGGGAAGACTGCTTACAAGATGATGTAATCAAACAAATTATATATAAAGTAAATATTAGTTTTTTTTTCATTATAGTTTTTATTTACATTTTTTCCTCAGCTAACAAAAGCTTAGCACTCTTATTAGCTAGGACTTTTCTTTTCAATATGTCAAGGAGCTTATATATTTTCTAATTTTTATTATCAATTTTCCATTTTTATACGCTGAATGAGCATTACCTGTAGAGCTCTAAGGCTATTACAACTTAGCTTTTACACAATTTTTATCTTTTTTAGACAAAATGTTTAATAGTTCTTGTATTGACTTATTCAGATTAAAATCTATGTTTGTTATAGTACAAGTTTCTTTATAACGATCTTGCCATGACGTTGAAAATGTTTCTAAAGTTTTTAAAATAAATGTATTGCTTTTAAATACTATATGATAATTTTCTTCATAACTACCTTTGTATGGAAATAAAGTGGTTATATTAAACCCTTGCTCGGTTTTTGTTATATCTGATAGTTGATTACCTCCATCTGCAGAAAAATTTACAGTTTTAAGTACCAACTTAAAATTCATGTCATTTTCACCTAAAAACATCAGTAGTTCATCTCCGTGATATGGATTATTGCTAACTATTTTATCATCAATTCCATCTTTATTTATATCAAATGTTTTAATAAAGTAAGCTTTATTATTTAGGTATTGATTAATATTATTAGCTGATGTATTGTTTTCAGAAGCGTTATCTTTTCTTGTTTTAATTTTGGTAGAAATTTCATAATCTTTATTATACAAAAATTTATCCCCTAAATAGAATTTACATTTTAATAAATCATCTTCTTTTGAAATATTTACTTGTAAATGTTTAAGTCCATACTTATCTGGATTATCTTGTTTATAAACTAATGTATCATCAATTTCTATTACAGAAGATAAGTTTTTATCAATGTAGTAAATTCCTAAATTACTAGAATAGTAATCGCGACCTTCTATTAGTAAAATAGTATTACCTAGATTGGATTTATATAAATTAAAAACTATATCGCCAGTTTCATAATAAAAATTTAAGACTTTCTTTATTTCTATTTTATTCTTTATAAAGGTTAATTTCTGATTGTTGGGGTTAGAATTAAGGACTACTTCATAATCATTGTAAATAGCTTTATCTAAATCACCTTTTGTTTTATTTAAAGGCTTCTCTAATTTAAATACTTCTACATTTTGTTTAACCGAAACTCGTTCGCCTTTCGTCTTTTTTACTTCTTTAGCTGTTTGTCCATAACACTGTAATTGCAAAAAACATAATGTTAGTAAAGGTATTTTTATTATTATTTTCATTATCTTTTCTATTTATAAATTTCCTTCAGTTAACAAAAGTCTACAACTTTTGCTAGCTGGGGCTTTTCTTTTCAATATGTCAAGGAGCTTAAAATATTTTTGATGTTTGTTGTAAGGGTTTAAATTATTCAGATACTATTCTACTTCTGTGAACATATCCTTTTCTACCATTACTAGTTTCAATGTATAACCATTTTTGATCTTTATTGTCTATAATATTTATATGAGTACCTGATTTAATTTCTCCTAAAATATAAGCGGAATTCATAGCATCATCTCTCAAATTTGTATAACCGTCCTTATCAAATATCTTATAGTTATATTTTTTCCTTAAGAGTATAAATATTTCCTCAGCCCTTGATTTTTTATCATCATAAAAAATCAATTCTCCTCTCTCATCATATCCATTACTTTCTTTATTAATTTTTTTATTAATTATGGAACTTTCTTTACATTGAAGAGCCAATGCTAGTTCATCTTTGGATATAATATAACCTGTACTAAGAATAATGTTTACTGCACTTAAATCTTCTTGATTAATTGCAGAATTCATAACACCATTTAAAGAAAGGCTTAAGTCATACTTTTTAATAAAATACTTCAACCAATTACTATCTATAAAATATTCGGAATTTGTAAATGTTTCATTATTTACTAATATGTTTAAATTTTCTACATCAAAATCTTTTCTCAGAACTTCTTTTTCAAACAAATCTAAATCTATCTTAAAATCTAATTCACTTTGTATAGTCGTGTTTTTCAAATCCTCGGGGGTAAATTTTATTATTACTCCCTCATTAAATAGATCAGAAAATTTAATAGTTTGACTATTTGCATTCATATTATTATCTAGATTTGAATTCGCAGTTTTAGTGACCTCCTTATTTTTATGATTTTCTTTTTTATCCTCTGACTCGTGTAATTTCTTACAACCTAATAGTAACAAAATAAAAAATACTGAAAAAACACTTATCTTCATAATCCTATTTTAATTTTTTAATTAATTCAATATCTTCTTTAATCTTCGTTTTTTCATCAGTATCATTGGTTTCACAAAGTTTACATTCATATATTATTAGATAGTCACTTTTTACACCATTAAATACTTGTTTCTTCTTTTCAGAATTACACGAATGAAGATTAAATACGAAAATTATTGAAATCAGAATTATTACTTTTTTTCATAGTTTATTAATATTTAAAATTCCTCCAGCTAGCAAAAGTCTACAACTTTTGCTAGCTGGGGCTTTTCTTTTCAATATGTCAAGGAGCCTTATTTGTTTTGTATTTTTTTCTTAAGTCTGTAATCTTGATATTATCTTACTTAATTTTAACAATAGAACCGTCCTGTCTTATTTGATACTTTTCTAAAATCTTTTTTAATCTTGAATTATAATCTATATCATAAATATTGATAGTTAGATCTTTATTTATAATAAAAGATTGATAAGTCTTGTTTTCGGGCATTGCATATCCCAATGCTTCATTTGCAATTATTTTATTGTTTTTGATATTAATTAAACTTTGAGAATCTGAATCACCATACGTACAATAGATAAATGAATCAAATCCTATGTTTCCATTATTGATCTGATAAATTTCATCTGGATTATCTTCAGTATTTTCCGAAATAATTTTCTTTATCTGAAATAATTTATCTCCCATTATTTGTGGGTAAAATTCTAAATATTTCTTTTTATCTGAGTTTTCTAGTTTATTTTTTTCTTCAAAATCAAATGGTAAATCGCAGTATTCTCTATTTAAATTTTTAACATTCTCCTCTTTCTTGAAACAAATAATATATTTCCCAAAATTTAAAAACAAGCAATTATTCATAAAAACAGCATCTCCTGCTTCCATAAAATAATCCACAAAAGGGATTTTGTCATTGTTTTCAATATCTAAATTAATGTACACAACATTATCTTTTACATCAATATTAAAACCATCTTTATAAGCTTTTGAATAGTAACTATATAAGTATTTTGGTATAAAAAACTTTTTTGAATCCTTTTTTTCAATAGTATAATACGAATTAACATTATCTATTGATATTGTATCTTTAGACAGTTTTACATTTATATTTTTAAATTTACTCACAACCTCATCTTCAGAAATTTCGGGAATATCATCCTCATTAGCATGAAAATAATATGCTTTATAAAAAACAAAATTTTCTCCATTGTCTAAAATGTTTTTTTGAATAATATCTTTAGAAATAGTATCTGTAATTTCAGAAATTAAATTACTTTCCTCTATTTTTTCATTATTTGTTTTACAAGCTGAATTGATAATGAGTAATAAAATAAATATTAGTTTTTTCATTAGTTAATGCTTTGAGTTATACACGTTATTTTTAAACATGTTAATTTCTGCTTTTCTTCTCTTTATTAAGCCTTCAGTTCCTCCATTCGTTACATCAGCCATTTCATCAGCTCCACCGGAATAATCTTTATTATTTATATTTATTTTAATTTTTGTTACACCATCATTTTTCCCCCCTGTATTTAAAAATTCTGGACCAGAATTAAAAACCAAACTCATTAGAGCATCAAATTCATATTGATACAGATTTACTTTAATATCCCTATAGAGCGATTTTTCAAATTTAAGCAATCTATCTGCAAATAGTCTCTCTGCCTCTTCTTCCGAAATTCCATTTCTAAATTTTTGAGGTATGACAATATTCTCACAAGGAGCCTTTTCTATTAAATGTCCATAACCAATACTACAAAATTTTTCTGAATCATTATAAACAACATGCTTTCCTCTTATAATATTAGTTCCTTCCCAACCTTTTATGAAATCTATTCCTTTTTTTGATGTTTTTAAAGTTTTTGGATCAACTCTATCACTAGCATTTTCTGTTTTATTAGCATCATTTGAGGCAAGTCCATTTAAGCAGGCACAAGTTTTATCAAAACCACTCTCTTTTGCTAATTGCACTATGCTTTTACCATTTAATATCGATGAACTTTTACAGAAATATTTATCTTCAAGGTAAATTGGATCAAATTCTCTTACATCAACATGAATCCAACTAAAAGTATGATCAAATCTAACATTACCTCTTCTGTCATATAGCAAATCTATCGGTTCGATTGAATAAAGATTTTTTCCTGGCCACTCTTTCTGTGCGCCCAAATGTTTTATATAAATTTCATCTCTAATATCTCTTAAGGCTCCCAAATTATTCCTTTGTTCACCCCTGATTTCCCACGTGCCTTTACTAAATTGTATATCTATCGCTTTACCTTGATGATTTGTTGTTGTATAATTTTTAAAACGACATCTATATCCAGAAGTGACATGATCTATCTTATATTTTTTTTGTTTACTAAAGTAAAATTGCAATGCCTTAATCCCAAATAATAAAGAACGATGTATACCTGGATATTCATATCTATGGAACTTTTCAGAATTAGCATTTCCTCCATAAGTTAATTTTCCTGTATGATCACCAAATCCATCACAAGCGTTCATTTCGTTTATACCTTTTAATTTACTTGTTGCATTTCTGCCTTTAGTACTACAACTACATTTAATCTGTCCCCAAAATGTATTCGAAATATCAAATTTCATTGAAAAATCATCAATAGCAACTAAAACATTTCCGCAAACTTTACCCGTTTCAGGAACTTTCATATAATCTCGCTGAAACTGTTTTATCATTTTTTCTGTACGATCTGTAAACTTATCAGTTGGCACATTTCCTCCAAATCCTGCTAATCGAATATTTATTTCTCTTATAAGTTCACTCGGAGGCGAATCTTTTGTAATACAATATTTCTCGCCACAACTTTCTCCTTTTTTATCTTCTCCACCATTTTCACCAACCTTCTTAACCTTATTAGTTACTTCAATAGGATCCGGTTTAAAAACCGTAGCATCAACATCAACTATTTCACTTTGCTTATGCTTACCTGTTTGTGTAACTTCCACATAAGCAAAAACTTCCTGCTCTGCTCCTTCTCCCCAATAACCTCCGCCCTTACTTCTTGGAATTTCATTAAGAGGTACAACTACAGAATATATATTCGACTTAATTGTAAATTTTTGATCGAATAATAAATCATCTGAAATCCCGTCTTCATCATATAATTTAAGACTAATTTCCTTGCCTATCAATCCTTTAGAATCTATCCAGACTTTAATTTGTTTTTCTTTGTAAACCTTAGTTATTGCACGTCCTGCAGTATCTGTAATGTGTACATTTGTAATTTCTCCTTTCTCTTTTGTTGCCGGAGTAGAAGAACCTGATGTAACAGGTTTTGTCTGAACGGGCTGTTTTGCAGGAGTTTTTTGTTGTACAGGCTGTTGTACAGGTACTTTCCTTTTAAAAGGTGCAACCGGTGTTTCCAGATCATTTACATCAACATTATTACTGGCTATTTTTTCTTTATTAAAATCAGTAGTAACATAATATTCATGAACCTTGTCTTCGCCCCCATCTTTTTTAGCAATTTTTGCAAAACTTGGTATTAGTACAAAATCAACATCTGCCTTTCCGTTTTTAACAATGCCTGGTAGTGTTCTAATGATATTTTTCTCATTTGCTTTAGCATGACCAGCTCCTTTAACATCATCTTCCCAAAGGGTAACCAATACTTTGCGTTTTTCCATATGCAGGCAATGAACTCTGGCTTTAACGGTTTGTCCGTATGATAAAGGTTTTTTCGGCTTGCTTCCGTTTTTATCCAGTAATTCTATTCTGTCTATTTTTGGCTGTTCGGCTGGATGTGTTTTCACATTCAAACGTGCTACATCTTCCCCTCTTCTTGCCAAAATACGAATGCCTTTTCTGTCTAAACTTTTTTGAAGGAATGTGTAAGATATTTTCTTTCCTGTTTTATCATTCTCCTTTGTTTTACGCCATCTTCCATTTTCGAGTATATATATTTCCCATTTTACCGGCTGCTCAAAACTACTATTAGAAGTTGGGTTTTGGAAAGGCAGAACATTCGGAAAAAAAGTATTTACCGAATAGAATTCTTCCTTACCCACAACAGGATCTGGATTTCCAATTATTTTAAAATCTGACATACTATTTTATTTTATTTACAAATAGAATCACTCTCTTCTAAACTCTCCTTAAATTGTGCTGTATTCACCAAAGGATTTATTTGGTTATTTACTTGCGGTTTGGCTTTTTTGGCATTTTGCTTTCCTGCTTCTGCTTTTTGGCCATGCTTATCCACTTCTATACAATCCGGTCCGCCAATTGGGCAGGTTCCTTTACTATCTTCAACTAATATTTTTCCCTTATTACTTAGGGTTTCTTTTTCATAAAAACCGCTCCATTTTGTAATGGTTGCTTGACAAGGTAAATAATCTCCACTTCCGTTAGGCTGCATTTTGCATTTGCCAAAAGTGTTTTTCTCCATCGTTTGACCAACTTCTTTATCAGTAGCAATAAGTTTTTTTTCGGCATCTTTATCATTAGCATAATGCTTACTATGCGTTTTTACTTTAAGTTTATCCAACTTAGGTTCGACACTAAACTTGCATTTTAATGTTGCTCCCTGTACTACTACATGTTTCTCACTCATGGCTTTACCTTTTTTGAATATTACCTATCTTGTTAACAGCGTTGCTTTTTATAATTTTATCTAAATTATCCTCATCACTAATGATGAATCTAATTTTCTTGTTTTTGTAAAGAATCAATTACTATCGTCACTTTTATTGGCTCATCATAGTCGATACTGCATTCCAGATTTATTTTTTCGATACCGTAATTATCAGCATCTAATAAATAGGTTGCCCTATAATTTCCTTTCCAAGGCTCAAATCCAAAATTAGATTCAGTAACAGCATCTACATACTGTCCTTTTTGTTCTACCTTAACAAAAAAAGACTCATCTAAAAAAGGGTCTATCTTTTGTTTTACTTTGAATAAAGATTCTTCGTCTTTTTCTAAAGGAAAATAAACTTCATTTTTTAAAGCATAATCTGCTGTATAATTTATATGAATACCATTAAAAAAAGCTCTTAAAAAATAATCTGAACTAATAGATTTAAATAATGTAACTGCACTTTCGAATGCTGTTTCGGTATGATCTATATAATTCTCCGTTACCTCGCCTTCATAGTAATCTAAAATCTCCTCTTTTTTACCTTTCCAACGGCTTTCAATTTCATCATAATTATAAATATCAATCCATTTACCAGATTCATCAACCACAATCTTTAACGGATATAAAACTTCTGCTGTTTTTGCTGCAAGTTCATCCATAACAGTATCAGGCACTTCATTGTTTATATAAATAGATTTCCTGTTTATCTCAAACAAATGAAAACTGTTTTTATCAGAAGCCATCCATTTTACACTTACTTCCATCTCTATTGTATCAATCTCATGACCAACTTCTGTAATATATTGTGCTTTGTATTTTTTATCGATTCTTTCCGGAACAAAAGGCAATCTATAATCTTTTGCTAAAATTACTTTTTCAGGTTTCTTTTCTTCTTCATCCTTTATTTCATTAGCAGATTTTTCAGGAGCCAAAATCACAAATTCGAGATGGCTTTTAAAATCAGCTTCGATCAAATCAGAAAGAGGACAATATATATTATGATATCTTCTGAGTTCGCGAGCATCAATGCCAAGCTCAAGAGCTACACTATCCAGTGTATCTCCTTTTCGTATTTTATAAATACGATGCTTGCCATAGGGTGACATTTCAGATTCTTCTATATAATACATTGACTCTAAATAATTAATCTTGTTCTACGGGAATTTTTTCTTCTTTAGTTTTTTCCTTGTTTTTATTTTTTTCAACATTAGGATCATAGGTAAACCCTTCTTCTTTCTTTTTACCTGAATCTAATTTAGGTTCTTTCTTTTTCTGTCTTTTACAAATAATGACCGAATTCTCCGTAATACCATTCATCCCTAAAGTATACTTAGCATCAACATATTTTGCTGTTTGATACCATTTTGGCTGTAGAAAAAATACCCAATTGCAATTTTCTCCCTTATGCTGTAAATCTATTTTACTTTCGGCATTATGCTCATTATAACCTGTTACTGTATGATAAAATAAAGCTCCAAAATCAATCCTTACCGGACCTTTCGATCTTATAGAAGTATAATTAACACTCTCCTCTTTTTTCTGAATTAACAAAGTAATCAATAATAAATCTTTCATTTCTACTGTATCAATTTCCGGAAACGGATTTTTTCTCTCCGGTATTTTCCAGGTAACAAATTCTTTAGGAGGAATTTGCATCATGTAATTAAAAACAGCATATACACCCGTTGGCACAATAAATACCAAAAAGTGTGAACACATCAGAAAAGTCAATGCAATACCGTTTAAGGCCGTGTAGATAATCACGAATAAAACGCTGGAGTACAACGTAACAACAAGTGAAAAAAGTAATTCGATACTAACAGCTCCCTTTAGATTAAACTCCTCAAAGTACCAACGATACAGGTAAACATTCAAAATACCAAACAGCAAAGAGGCTATTTGATAAAATAGAAACTCATCAGACAGTTCCGTAAATAATTTATTGTACCCTAAAAAAGCAACCAGAGCGTAAATCAATACAAATGAAAAAACGTAGATATAAAATTTTCTTTTATACTTTGTGGCAAACTCTTTTACCTTATCGCTAAAAACCATTGTAAGTATAAAACTAACTGCTATTATTATCACTAAAAATACAATAAGCCTAACGTCTATAAGTGCTCCTAAATGCTTTTTTATCATTACTAAATTCGTGTTGTATACCCTAGCACAGGTTGTTTACTAAAATTAAATTCTTCAGTTTCTTCATTCATTACTAAAATTGTTTTTACCTCTACTTCCATCGGAAAAAAATGCTCGTAAAAACAATCTATAAATATTTTTATTTCTCCATTATCCAAATAATGGTTAAAAGGTTTATTGATTATAGGCCCTATTTCGATCGTTAGATTCATGGAATAATCCATATAATTGTTTCCGCTAATAAAATCAACTCCTAATCTGTTCTCTCCTAACCTAATTTCCTGACCTTCATCACTATATTCTTTAGAAGTTGTGGCAGTAAAACTTACTTTTTCCTCAATAATACTTTCCAGGCAACGACAAGCTAAATCAATATCTCCAACAATTTTAAACGCATAAGGCAAAAGCTGACTAAATTTTGACACCAAAACTGCCGGATAAATATGCGACAGACCCCAAAAATCATAGAAAAATTCTAGTGGTTTACTTCCGTTTAGCTTATACAAAAAATCTCTTTCAACGCTTTCTATCTTTGTCCTGTAATGAAAAATTTCGTTTTCAAAAGGTGTAAAAAAATTACGGGCTTCTGCTTCCTGTTTTTTTTGGTGCTTGTGCTCCCTAATCATCTGCTTTACCGACTTATCAGCGTTATTCTCACTTAAACTATGAACAAAACCTTCGGGAAGCGCATCATACATACTGTCTCTCGACAGTTGCATGTTTAAATATTCCTGCTTATCATAATTATCATCCTGAATTTCTGCGCCTAAAACATCACTTCTATAGGCACGCGAAAATTGTCCATGGTTAGAAATCGTAATTTCATCCTCTACTACTTCATTGCCCTGCAAGAGCTCATTGGCTATAACTTCGGCCCTGATGTCATACGAAATGCTTTCGATTTCACATACCAGTTCTTCCAGACTTTTTTTACTTTTTCTTTGCATCTTCATTGATTCGTCCTGCGCCTATGTAACGTAACTGAAAATACTCGTCATTGAAATTATATATTGCAAGCCCCTTGTCAGTGCAAGCTAAAATTCTATCATTGTGCAGATATAAACCAACATCAGAAATTGGGTGATCTTTATCGTATCTAAAAAAGATCAAATCTCCTTCGACAAGAAAACTTCTTCCGGTAAAAATCTGAATGGATTTTGATTTCCACATACCTGCAGGATCTTTAGGTAATGTGGTTTTGTAGACATCACTGTACAAAGACTGTAAAAAATAAGAACAGTCTATTCCTTTCTTAGAAAAACTTTTTTCTTTATAAGGAGTATTGATCCACGGGTCTATGTAAGCGTATAATTTGTAGTTTGTAATTTTATTAGGCATGACAGCCAATACGATGGAATATTTTTCTTTAAGAGCTAAAATATCATCACTTAAGTTATCAGAATTGTCATTGACCACTATTTATTCTTTAAACCTACT
>Ga0247815_10000229_pt1 | contig 44339 bp, 35 predicted proteins | sample UWRJL194509B1_FD_181014 | JGI IMG/M metagenome (GOLD analysis project Ga0247815, IMG submission 181014) | Plant litter microbial communities from Arlington Agricultural Research Station in Wisconsin, United States - UWRJ-L194-509B-1 | ecosystem: Environmental > Terrestrial > Plant litter >...
TCAGTGCCTTTGCGATTGTAGGCAAGAAAGATACCTCGCCTGCTGTCACAAATGAAACTTCGACGACACCTGCGACAAATACAACTAAAGACGACACGAAAGATACAGATCCGTCTAATGCGACAGATGGGTCTGAGACGACTAAGCCTGCCGTTGATCCTAATATGCTTACTTCCGTAGATGTTGAGCCACTTGGTATTGTTGTGTACTACGCTAAAGGTACTCCTGGGTTTGATTTCGCTATCAAGAAAACAGCGAACAAAACACAATATGTCGAATTTACGTCGACCGATCTTGTCGGAACAAAATGTACTGATGATATGGGGCTGTTTGCTTCGATTATCAAGAACCCAACCTCAGAAGAAGATCAAACCACAATTTCTGAAACAGTAAAAGTTGGAACTGATAGCTATGGTCTTTCACTTGCGAGTGCAAGCTGCACGACAAATAGTGAATTACTTACGAAGTATCAGGCTGGATTCAAAGAAGGATTCTCAAGCCTTAAGGCTCTCTAAAATCCTGCGTCTAGAGTGATTGGCCTCAAAAGAGTATAATGGATACGAATGAGTGAGACTTTTCGTTTACAATCTGCTTATAAACCAACTGGTGATCAGCCTTCTGCGATTGCCGGGCTTATTAAAGGCCTCGAAAATGGCGACAAAGAACAAACACTCCTCGGTGTCACAGGAAGTGGTAAGACATTTACGATGGCGAATATTATCGCGAATCGTGGTGTACCGACTTTAATCCTAGCGCACAATAAAACGTTGGCTGCGCAGCTGTATAGTGAGTTTAAATCTTTCTTTCCTGATAACGAAGTACATTATTTTGTTAGTTACTTCGATTACTACCAACCTGAGGCATATATCGCCAGTAGCGATACGTATATTGAAAAAGACAGCAAGATCAACGACGAGATTGATCGGCTTCGTCACGCTGCGACTACCGCACTCTTAACTCGTCGCGATACGATTATCGTTGCCAGTGTGAGTTGTATCTACGGTATTGGCTCACCTGATGCTTATGAAGAGATGTCAATCAACGTGAAAAAGGGCGAGCGTCGTCAACAAGATAAATTCATACGCCTGCTTACTGATATTCAGTATCAACGAAACGATATCGATTTCCACCGTGGTACATTCCGCGTGCGTGGTGATATTGTCGATATTTATCCTGCCGGTAGCGATGTTGCATATCGAATCGAATTCTTTGGTGATGAGGTTGAACGAATTACACGCATCGATCCGTTGACTGGTGAAATCTTAGGCGAACCGAACGAGACGACGATCTTCCCAAGTAGTCACTACGTGACGCCAAAATCAAAGATGGAACATGCGATTGAAGAAATCAAAAAAGAATTCGAAGAGCGCATGGAATTCTTTGAATCTCGAGATATGCTTCTTGAAGCGCAGCGACTTGGTCAGCGTACAAAATATGACATTGAAATGCTTGAAGAAACTGGATTCGTAAAGGGAATCGAGAACTACAGTCGATACCTTACAAACCGTGAGCCAGGTGAGCAACCTGCAACGCTCCTCGATTATTTCCCTGATGATTTTATGTTGTTCGTTGACGAAAGTCACATGACATTGCCTCAGGTCCGAGGAATGTATAATGGTGACCGCGCTCGTAAAGAAGTCCTTGTTGATAATGGATTCCGTATGCCAAGCGCGCTGGACAACCGGCCACTCACATTTGATGAGTTTAACAAGCATATCAATAAGGCAATCTATGTCTCTGCAACACCAGCTGATTACGAACTTGCGCATAGCCCTGAACCTGTTCAGCAAATCATTCGCCCAACAGGACTGATTGATCCCGAGATTATTATTCGTCCAACCACAGGGCAGATCGATGACTTGATTGCAGAAATTCGTGAACGTATTGATAAAAAGCAGCGTGTGCTCGTCACGACATTGACGAAACGAATGTCAGAAGATCTTTCGACATATTTACAAGAACTCGATATTAAGACGGCCTACATCCACAGTGAAGTCGATACGTTGGAGCGAAGTGATATCCTTCGTGATCTTCGTTCGGGAGTCTATGATGTGCTTGTTGGTATTAACTTGCTGCGTGAAGGACTCGACCTTCCAGAGGTGAGTTTGGTTGCAATCATCGATGCTGACAAAGAAGGCTTCCTTCGTAGCACGAGTGCGCTGATTCAGACGATCGGACGTGCAGCTCGTCACCTCGATGGAAAAGTCTTGATGTATGCTGACAAGATTACTGATTCAATGCGACGAGCAATCGATGAAACTGATCGTCGTCGAACAATTCAAACGGCATATAACACCGAACATAACATCACTCCGACAAGCGTTGCCAAAGAGATCGACGAAGGACTTCGTGCGATTATTCCTAAAAAAGAAGGTGACAAGAAGCAAACACTTAATCTTAAAAAGATTCCAAAAGATGAGTACGCTAGCCTTGTAAAAGACTTGTCTGGTCAAATGGATCTTGCGAGTGCAAACCTCGAATTTGAGAAAGCTGCGGAACTTCGTGATCTCATCTCTGAAATCCGTTCAAAGATGTAACCCTTTGAGGTATAATATATAAATATGACACAGATCTCGAACGACGATGTGCAACACCTTGCGCAGTTGAGTAACTTGCAACTTACCGATGAAGAGGTTGGTTCTCTGCGGACTGATTTAGAAAATATTGTTGGCTATATCCAACAACTTGATGAACTTGATACAACTGGTGTCGAGCCAACATATCAAGTGACCGACCTTCAAAATGTCTGGCGAGAAGATGAAGTGAATAACTATGGAATCGACAAAGCAGACTTACTTGCATTGGCTCCAGCAACTGACGCAGATCAGATAAAGGTACCAAAGGTTTTATAAATTATGAGTATTATTTCTGATTTTATTGGTGTTTCAGCACGAAAAAATGTTGAAGAAGCGATTGCAAAAGCTCACGCGAATGAGTCGTTTCATGCTCTTTTAAGTTTGACCGAAGCACGCGCGCTTGAACGTGCTGATGCGGTTGACCGTGGAGAAATTACCGGACGACTCGCTGGTGTTCCTTTTATCGCGAAAGACAATTTCTTAACACTTGGCGGAACCACAACTGCTGCGAGCAAGATCTTGGAAAACTTCGAAGCTCCTTTGCAGGCTACTGCAATTGAAAAGCTAGAAGCCGAAGGTGCGATTTGTATTGGTAAGGCGAACCTTGATGCCTTCGCGCACGGCGGAAGTACTGAAAATTCAGCATACGGACCGACAAAAAACGCAGTAGACCAAGAACGTGTTGCTGGTGGAAGTAGTGGTGGTTCTGCTGCTGTGGTTGCACTTGATATCGTTCCATTTGCGCTTGGGACCGACACAGGTGGTTCTATTCGACAACCCGCAAGCTTTAATGGCGTAGTTGGTATTAAGCCGACATACGGAACGGTCAGCCGATACGGCGTTGTTGCGATGGCAAGTAGTACTGATACGATTGGTGTGCTTGCAACCAGCGCGAAAGGCGCTGCGCTTGTTATGGATATCATGAGCGGCAAAGATGCAAAAGACATGACGACACTTGATGATTTCTTTAGTCCAATTCCACTCGCCGGTAAAAAGCGAATCGGTGTGATCAAAGAGGCAATGACCGATGATGTTGACTCTGAAGTTCGTCGAGTAACGAATGAGTATATTGAAAAGCTGCGCGCTGATGGACACGAAGTTGAAGAGGTGAGTTTGTCACTTCTGAAATACGCACTTGCGATTTATTACATCGTTGTTCCCGCCGAAATTAGCAGCAACCTTGGACGTTACGATGGAATCCGTTATGGACGCCGAGCTGAGGCCTCAACATTAACCGGACTGTATGGTGCTTCACGCGATCAAGGATTCGTTACTGAAAATAAGCGTCGTATTATGATCGGGAGCTATGTGCTTTCAAGTGGATTTTTTGATGCATATTACTTGCAGGCTCAAAAGGCTCGCACACTTCTGATTAATGAATTTAATGAATTATTTAAGACTTTCGATGTATTGTTAACGCCAGTTGCGCCAACTCCAGCATTCAAGCTAGGTGAAAATGATAAAGATCCAATCAAGATGTATCTTGAAGATGTGATGACGGTACCCGCGAGTCTTGCGGGACTTCCGGCGATAAGTGTTCCGGCAGGGAACACAAACCAGGGCCTACCTGTAGGCGTACAGTTAATTGCAAAACGACGTGATGACGCACTGTTATTTGGCTTAGCCGAAAGTATTGAGGAGAAAGCGTAATGGATCAGGCAATTTCAATGATATTATTCCTGGCTGCAATTCTTGTGTTCGGCGCGATTCTTTTTGCAGTGATCTCTCTGACAAAACGAGGTGCTTCAACACTTGATGTAGCAAAATATCAGACACGCTGGATGGCAATTGAGCAACAACTAAAGCGTGATGAGCCAACTAGTTATCAAATTACTATTTTGAATGCAGACAGTCTTCTTGATAAGGCACTCAAAGAAAAAGGCATTCAAGGTGAAACAATGGGCGAGCGAATGAAGCACATGCAAAAGAGTTGGTCTAACGCTAATAACGTATGGTCTGCACATAAGCTCCGTAACCAAATTGCGCACGAGTCTGAAGTAAAAATTAACTACGATAATGCTCGTCGTGCACTCGGTTCATTTAAACAAGCATTGAAAGATTTAGGAGCAATTTAATGGTTAGTCCTGAAATCCTTGATAAATATGAAATGACAATTGGTATTGAATGTCACGTACAGCTTGCAACAAAGAGCAAGTTGTTTAGTGGCGCTGATAACGATGCAAATGACAAAGCTCCAAATGAAGCAACGAGTCCGATTGATTTTGGACTTCCTGGTATGCTCCCAGTACTTAATCACGAAGCAATTGTGCTCGCGGTTCGTGCAGGAAAAGCCTTGAATGCTGATATCGCACACGTGAGTCGCTTTGACCGTAAACACTACTTTTATCCTGACCTTCCAAAGGGATATCAGATTAGTCAGATGTATCAGCCGATTATTCTTGAAGGATATGTCGAGGCGCCACTCCTTGATGGAACGCTTACGAAAGTACGTATTCATCACGCGCACCTTGAAGAAGACGCTGGAAAGCTAACTCACTATTCTGACTTTAGTCTTGTTGATCTTAATCGCGCAGGAACGCCGCTCATTGAGATCGTATCTGAACCCGATATCCATTCTGCAGCAGCTGCAAAGGCATACGCAACAGAACTTCATCGTTTGATGACATTTGCTGGTGTGACGCATGGTGATTTGTATCACGGAAATATGCGCTTTGATGTTAATATTTCAGTTGCACTAATAGGTGCTTCAGAACTTGGTATTCGCGCTGAAGTAAAAAACCTGAACTCATTTAGAAGTGTTGAAAAAGCGGCCGAATATGAATTCGCTCGCCAGATTGAGCTTGTCGAAAAAGGCGAGAAAATCGTTCAAGAGACACGTGGTTGGGATGATGCAACTGGCAAGACAAGTTCACAACGAAGCAAAGAGGACGCGCAAGATTACCGCTACATGCCTGACGCAGATATTCCACCAGTTGTCCTAAGCGATGAAGATGTCGCAGCGATGCAAGCTGATGTACCGCTTCTTCCTGCGTACTACCGTGCGAACTGGAAGAGTCTTGGGCTTGATCGTTCGGTGACTGAAGCGCTGCTTGGGAATCGAAGTTATGCGACGCTTATTACTGAAATTCAGAAGAATGCAGGTGACGACAATGCTCGTCGCGTCGCACACTGGTTTGCAAGCTCTGTTGGATCTAGTGACGAAGCCGTCGCGCCAATTGCGACAAACTTTTCACCAGAAGGATATATTGAACTTGCTGAAATGGTTGGTAAGAATGAGCTTTCAAGTACCGCAGCAAAAGAGATATTTGTTGAACTACTGACAAATAATGTTTCTCCACGAAAAATGGCGGAAGAAAAGAACCTCATTCAAGAGAGCGACGAATCTGCAATCCTCGCGATCGTTGATGAAGTACTTGCTGACCCTGCAAGCGCTCAGTCTGTTGCTGATATCAAGGCTGGCCAAGACAAAGCAATCGGCTTCTTGGTTGGACAAGTAATGAAACGATCAGCCGGCAAAGCAAATCCAGGACTTGCAGGACAATTAATACGTAAGCGATTGGAGCAATAAAATGAAACAACCGACAAAAGCTATTATTTGTGCCGCTGGGCTTGGGACACGGTTCCTGCCTCAAACAAAAGCGATGCCAAAAGAAATGCTTCCATTGATTGATCGTCCAGTTATTCAAGTGATCGTTGAACAGGCGGTTGCTGCTGGTGTAACTGAAATTATTATTGTCACTGGCAGTACAAAGCGTGCGATTGAAGACCATTTTGATCGAAGTGATCAACTTGAAGCTGAGCTTCGTGAAAACGGCAAAGACGACAAGGCCGATGAAATTAAGCGTGTAGCCGAGCTTGCAAACTTTGTATATGTTCGTCAAAAGGGAACGCCGAAAGGAAACGCTCGTCCAATTCTTAACGCGCGTCACTTAATTAGTGATGACGAGCCATTCTTTGTGTTCTTCGCGGATGATTTTTTCCGTAGTGATGTGCCATGGCCAGTACAGCTAAAAGATGCGTACAACAAAACAGGTAAATCGGTTATCTCACTTATCGAAGTAGATGACGAAGGTACAAAGAAGTACGGCATTGTCAGCTTGAAGGACGGGAAGACTGAAGATCGTCTTCAGCGCCTTAGTGGATTTGTTGAAAAACCAGGCCCTGAAACGGCGCCTTCGCACTTTGCATCTGTCGGAAGTTATCTCTTAACTCCTGAAATTTGGCCAATCATTGAACAAGAAAAAGTAGGACATGGTGGCGAAATTGGCATCGCAGACAGTTTAGAGGAACTTGCAATTACTGGTGAGCTTTACGGGTTATTTATTGACGGTGTATGGCATGACACTGGCGACCAGCTTAAGTACATTAAAGCCGTTGTTGACCTTGCACTTGAAAGCGAAGAGTATGGTGAAGAGCTCACGGCCTTCTTAAAGGAACGTCTCAGCTAGCCATTTGCCTGTTTTCATGTTCAGCGTATAATAAGAGGGTAAACACGTAACATTAGAAAGGTTCAATTATGGGTTCAGCAGCAGAAATACTCGTTATTATCCTCGCAGTTGTACTCTCAGTCTTTCTGATTGTAGGTATTATACTTATTATTTACCTCATTCGTTTGTCTGCAGAGATTCGACGTATTGCGAAGACAGCACAACAAGCAGTAAGCTCAGTTGAGTCTGTTGTTACTGGCGCGGCGAAGTTAACATCACCGATGTTTATCGCAGAGATCATTGGAAAATACATCAAAAAATTCGCTAAGACTTCTCGAAAGGAGAAATAATTATGGCTAAAGCTAAATTTGCACTCGGAGCACTTATCGGAGTTGCTGCAGGATTTGTAGCAGGAATTCTTACTGCACCTAAGAGTGGTAAAGAAACACGTGAAGAAATAAAGCTTAAAGCAACTGAGAAAAAAGACGAAGTTGTGAACAAAGCTAAAGATGTTCGTCACAAAGCTGGTGATGTTGCAGAAGATGTCGTTGAAAAAGCTGAAAAAGTTGCTGGTAAAGCTGCTGACAAGGTAGTAAGTGCGACTCAGCAAGCAGCGAAACAAGTTGTTGGAACAACTAAGGACCTTAAGGCAAAAAGCCAACAAGCAGCAAAAACTGCAAAGACAACAATCGAAAAAAATAAATAGTTTGCTATTTGTTTATACGAGGCGCGCTTGATAAAAAGCGCGCCTTTTCGATACTTTTCGATAACTTACGATATAATCATAACTATGATTAAGAAAGCTCTCACGAAAGTTAAGACAGATAACGAAAACGGCGCGCGAAAAGCAATCTTAGAAGACCTCTTTTACGATTTTCATAAAAGTCGAAAACAAATATATTTAATGAATTTCATTCGTGGTTTATTCTTCGGAGTTGGAAGTGTACTCGGTGGTACCATCGTGATCGCGATTGTACTCGCACTCCTAAGTCTACTCGTCGATATTCCTGGTGGAGTTGGCGACTTTATTCAATACGTCATCGATACAGTGAATAGTAACAAATCTTAAACACTTTTTATCTTAAGCCGCATTTTTTACTACAGCTAATTAATTCATAATTCGCTATACTAAGAATATCCATGGGGGTAGAAACGAAAGCAAATCAGACTGCAAAGCATTCTTTGAGTGCATCTAGCTACGTACACCTTCATAATCACACTCACCACAGTGTTCTCGATGGACTTTCAAAGATTCCAGCGCTTGTTGACAAGGTCAAAGAACTTGGGATGGAAGCAGTTGCAATTACCGATCACGGAACTATGTCAGGTGTGCTTGAATTCTATAAGGCAGCTAAAGGTGCCGGTGTAAAGCCAATCATTGGGATGGAAGCATATGTCGCTGCCCGCTCTCGGCACGATCGAGATCCACAAAAAGACAAGGCTCGCTATCACGTCATTATTCTTGCAATGAATAAGGTTGGATATCAGAATCTCATGAGACTGAGTTCGATCGCAAACCTTGAAGGTATGTACTACAAGCCTCGTATTGACCACGAGCTATTAGAGCAGTACAACGAAGGCCTTATTATATTGTCTGGCTGTGCCAGTGGTGAAGTCGGTGAGAACTTAAAGAATGACAACTACGAAGAAGCGAAGCGCGTCGCAAGTTGGTACAAATCTGTATTCGGAGATCGTTATTATCTTGAGCTTCAAGACCATGGACATATGGAAGCACCCGCTCGTTGGGACGTGCAAACTAAGATTAACGGACACCTTGAGAAACTTGCGGTAGAGCTCGATATTCCTCTTGTTATCACAAGTGATGGGCATTACTTAACTCACGAAGATCAAGATGCACATGAGATTTTGCTCTGTGTTGGGACAGGGTCATTCTTGTCCGATGAAAAGCGTATGTCGTTGAAAGACTTTGAGCTGCATGTTACCGAGCCACTTGATCTTATAGGCCGTTGGGAGAAAACGCATGCTCAAGCTGTTCTTAATACAAAGGCAATTGCCGATCGTTGTGATGTTGAGCTAGAACTTGGTGGTATTTTAATCCCGACATTTGAAACACCAGAAGGGTACGATGAAAAATCATTCCTTCATCAAATGGTATTCCAGGGGCTTTCTGCGAGGTACGGTGATTTACAACCAGAAGATCCACTACTGCGATCAATAGACGAATACAGGAAGCATATACCTGAGCATGTCCTTGAGCGTGCTGACTACGAATTGGGCGTTATTGACCGTATGGGCTTTAACGGGTACTTCTTGATTGTCCAAGACTTTATTAACTGGGGTAAAAATAGGGGAATTATCTTTGGCCCTGGCCGAGGAAGCGCGGCGGGATCAATCGTATCGTACGCAGTACGCATTACTGAACTTGATCCTTTGAAGTACGACCTGCTGTTTGAGCGTTTTTTGAACCCTGATCGTATTAGTATGCCAGATGTCGATATCGACATTCAGGATACTCGTCGTGACGAGGTGATTCAGTATTGTACCGAGAAATATGGCACCGAGCGTGTGGCGAACATCGTTACCTTTGGTAAGATGGCAGCGCGTGCGGCAGTCCGTGACGTTGCGCGTGTACTACAGGTCCCGTATGCCGAAAGTGATCGACTTGCGAAGCTTATTCCTCCCCCTGTTCAGGGACGACATATTCCGCTATCTGTTAGTGTTGTTGAAGACCCGGATCTTCGTCATGAATATGAATCAAACCCTACAGTAAAGAAGGTGCTCGATTACGCGATCCAGCTTGAAGGGACAATTCGTAGCCACGGTGTGCACGCCGCTGGTGTCGTGATTGCACCTGACGATATTGTGAAGTTTGCGCCTGTTGAAATGTCACAAAAAGGTGTCGTTGCGACGCAGTATCCAATGGGTCCTGTTGAAGAACTCGGCCTCCTTAAAATGGACTTCTTGGGGCTTTCTAACTTAACGACTATCAACAACGCACTTCGAATTATAAAGAAGGTTTTTAAAACTGACATTAACTTAGAAGACATTCCACTTGATGATGCAGCGACCTACACGCTACTTCAAAAAGGTGATACGACCGGTGTATTCCAGCTTGAATCTGCTGGAATGAAGCGATATCTACGAGAATTAAAGCCAACAGTTTTTGATGACATTGTCGCTATGGTGGCGCTGTATCGTCCTGGTCCAATGCAGTTTATTGACGACTTCATTAAGCGAAAACATGGTGAGCGTCAAATTACGTATGCGCACGCAAAGATGGAAGATGCGCTGCAATCAACGTATGGTGTCTTGGTGTACCAGGAGCAAGTCATGCAGATTTCAAAAGACCTTTCTGGGTTTACTGGTGGTGAGGCTGACACACTTCGTAAAGCGATCGGTAAAAAGAATCTCGAGATGATGGCGAAGATGAAGACACGTTTCATTGAAGGCGCGGCTGAACAATCTGGCGCAAATAAAAATGATATGGAAAAGTTCTGGAAACAACTTGAAGACTTCGCGGCTTACTGTTTCAACAAATCTCACGCAGCATGCTATGGATTGATTGCGTATTGGACTGCGTATTTGAAGGCACACTTCCCAGAGGCGTTTATGGCGGCTCTTATGACCTCAGATCAGGGTGATCTTGAACGTCTTGCAATTGAGATGAACGAATGCAAGCACATGGGAATTAAGGTACTTTCTCCTGATGTGAACGAATCATTCGTTGAGTTTGCGGTTGTTCCTGATAAGAAAGAAATACGTTTTGGTATGGCAGCGATTAAAGGTGTTGGAACGGCAGTTGTTGAGGAGATCCTTCGCGCTCGTGAAGACGGGAAGTTTAAGACTGTTGAAGATTTCGCAAAGCGAGTTTCAACTTCTCGCGTAAATAAGAAAGCTTGGGAGTCTTTGATTAAGACAGGTGCATTCGATACTCTCGCTGATCGTTCAGACTTATTATTTAACCTAGAGACAATTCAGGCGTTTGCTTCGAAACTCCAAAAGGAAGCACTGAGTGGACAGACCGATTTGTTTGGTGGGTTTAGCGATTCAGCTGCAATTGCACAGCCATCTGTCGCCATGATTGATGCGCCCGTAAAACATACCGACAAAGAGCGACTTGGCTGGGAGCGTGAGCTACTCGGGCTATATATCAGCGCACACCCACTCGACCACTTTGACGCGTATTTTAGTGAACAGACCGTTCCAATGAGCGAACTCTCGGTTGATATAGACGGAAAATCTTTGACAATCGGTGGGCTTATTTCGTCTGTGCGTAGTATCGTCACGAAAAGTGGCTCGAAGATGGCGTTCGTAAAGATCGAAGATAAGACTTCTGAAAGCGAAATTATAGTTTTCCCGAATCTGTATGAGGTCGTTGGCGGGCAACTCCTGCAGGATGCAGTTATTCGTGCGACAGGTAAAGTGAACGCTCGCGATCGAGATGGAAACTTAAGTACTGATATAAAACTCATCGCTGATGATATTCAGATTGTTGATGATGCAGAGCTTCGTAACTATGAATCACACGGCAATAAAATGGCAAAACCAAAAGCTCATACTGCGAGCGTGATGGCGAAAAGAAATAAGGCTGCAACAAAAAACCAAGTTGTCGAGAAACCGCCGGTGACATATACCGCACTTGTTGAGCCTATAAAGAAACTCTTCGTTCATGTAAAAGATCCTGATAACCAAGATCAGCTTATGAAACTACGGCAAATTTGTGGGGAATTCCCTGGGGTGAGTGAAATTATTCTGGTACTTGGTGCTGATAAGAAGTCTGCTATTAAGATGCCTTTTAAAGTGGATGGGAGTGATAATCTCATTGGCCGCCTTGTAAAGATTTTAGGCGAAGACGCGGTCGTACTTAAATAGCCTTAGCTAGTGAGGGCGTAAAGCGCGATTCCTGTTGCAACGCTCACATTAAAAGATTCTTTTTTACCGACCATAGGAATTTCAAGAATATCTTCGCATTGCTCAAGAAGTGCTGCCTCAATGCCGTGTACTTCTTCGCCGATTAATAAGGCAATCTTCTCTGGTGATTGGTAGTCGCTAAGGTTGATACTATAATCTGCTTGTTCAAGACCGACAATTCGATAGCCCTGTTCTTTCAATTCGTTAAGCGGAGGAAGCTCTGTGTATTCAAACGGCACTAAATCTTCTGCTCCCAGTGCAGTCTTGTGGATTTGAGAGGTTAACTTTTCTGAAATATGAGGGAGTCGCGAGTCTTTGGCTAATGTGGGGTATGGTGTGTAGCCGCTTAAGATAATTTTGTTAATTCCGAATCCTTCAGCGGTCCGAAAGATCGCCCCCACGTTGTGAGTAGAGCGGATATTGTGGGCGATGACGACGATTTCAGGCATTTCGGGTCATTATACCACTACTTACCACTATAAAATGCTTATGTTTTTTGGTAAGATGAGCGTAATGGACGAACAAAAAATTCAAGAACGTGCCCGCGAGCAAGATGAACAGTCGACACAAAGTCGTGCTTCTATTCTTGGTATGCCGTATTTGGATATGCGTTCGCTTGAGAATATTATCGATCTTTCACCAGATGTGCTGACGATTGAAGAGATGCACAAAAATAGACTCGTGCCACTCCGGGTCGGAAATGATTCAGAGCCTTGGGAGTTTGCAGTTACAGCTCAAACGCCACAGTCATATATGCGCGATTTAAGCGCAAAGTATGCGGCTCAAGCACAAAATACTGCTTTTGCGCTTATTAGTGTCAGTGCGTTCAACGTTATGATGAATCGTTATGATCCACCAATCATTACAACCTACGATGATATCGAAATTGCCAAAGAGGGCGATAGTGAGACGATTGAGCAGGTCAGTCATACGTTGAATTCTGTTGGAAGTGACGAGGTCTTTGATTTCCTTATTACTCAGGCGGATAAGTTAGGTGCTAGCGATATTCACATCGAGAATCAACGCAAAGGTATTCGTATTCGAATGCGTATCGACGGGGCGCTTCACCCTGTTGCGGAACTTGATAGCGATCGATATCGAATGATCTTGGGTGCACTTGCCTCACGAGCTAATATTTCAACTGCCGCTAATGAACCACAATCGGGACATATGCAAAAAGAAATTACGATCGATGGTAATGTACATCTTTTGAATATGCGTATTGAGGTAATCCCAACGATGTATGGACAGGACGCGGTGATTCGTTTGTTTAATTACGACGAATCGATGCTTAGTCTTGATCGATTAGGAATTGGTCCAGATGAACGCAAAGAAATTGATGAAATTATTAGTCACCCTCGTGGTATGGTGCTGATGGTTGGTCCTACAGGATCTGGTAAATCAACAACACTTTACAGCATGATTACTGCCTTAAATACGACTGATCGAAAAATTATTACACTTGAAGATCCAATTGAGTTTGGTATCTCGGGTATTTCTCAGATCCCAGTTGATACGACTGGTGGGCAAAACTTTGCGGATCACCTTCGATCAGTGCTTCGACTTGACCCCGATGTGGTGATGGTTGGTGAGATTCGTGATGCTGATACAGCCAAAACGGCTATCCAGGCATCTATTACAGGTCACCTCGTGCTTTCAACATTCCACGCAAACTCAACAGCGGCTGCATTTAGCCGAATGATTGATCTTATTGGAGTGAACCCAATCTTTAGTACTGCAATTCGACTTGTAATTGCCCAGCGACTCGTTCGTCGTCTTGATGATGCATCGAAAGAGGAATATGAACCAGACGAGGCAACTCGTAACTGGGTAAAGGCAGTTTTAGCTAACTTACCACCGCACGTTGAGAAGCCAGACCTCGATACTTTCAAGTTGTGGCGTCCTGTAGCCAATGAGAAGTCTGCCTTTGGCTATAGCGGACGAATTGTGATCATGGAGCAGATGGTTGTGAATGAGGCCGTACAGAAGTTCTTACGCGGTGATATTGCTGAGATCCACACTGAAATGATTGAGAAAGCAGCGCGTGAAGACGGAATGGTGACGCTGCTGGAGCACGGAGTGTTAGCAGCACTTCGCGGCGAAACGACACTTGATGAAGTGAATCGGGTTATTTAATACCTTTAACCCTTTCAAAAATCAATGCACTATGGTATATTAGATATTCGATTGCAGATATAAAAGATTAAGTGAGTATTGTAAGGACAACAGATGAGTTTTGAACTTATTAAATTGGTAAACGAAGCACAGAAGAAAGCCGCCGTTGTAGACGTAAAGTCTGGTGACACTGTTCGTGTTCACCAAAAAATTAAAGAAGGCACGAAAGAACGTATTCAGATTTTTGAAGGCGTTGTGATTCGTGTTGACCGAACCGCTTCACACACAGCACGTATTACTGTACGTAAAATTGCGAGTGGTGTTGGTGTTGAAAAGAGCTTCTTACTCCACAGCCCTCTGGTTGAAAAAGTTGAAGTAACACGTCGTTCTAAAGTTCGTCGTAACTACCTTTCTTACCTCCGTGAGCGAAGTGGTAAGAGTGCTCGTCTTAAGGGTGTTAACTTTGACCGCGAAGGTGTAAACGATATTCGTGACATCCACGCTGAAGAAGAAGCTGCACGTCTTAAAGAAGAGACTCGCATTGCTGCTGAAGCAAAGCAAGCTGAAAAAGATGCTGAAGACGCTGCACTTGCTGCAAAGCAAGCTGAAGTCGAAGCACGACACGAAGAGGCAGCGTAAAACTGTTTATTCATAAAATAAAATAACGCCTTTAGGGCGTTTTTTTATATGTCGATATCGACAGATTGGTCACAAAATTGGAGGGGGTTAAGCGGAACTTACGCAACAAGTCATCTTAGTTTCTTGCCCCCTTGGTTTTCTTGTAATGATAGTCACTACCTCTAGCGCGTCTTCACTGCCTTTTTCACAACCCACACGAATGGGGATGCGATCAGGATGAGAGGAAGGAAGAAGAGTGACATTCCGATCAGCATTGCTTCTGCGGATGAGTCAAACCCATTTCCTACGTCCCCCAGAATGCTCTTGGGGAACTTGCGCAGAAGAACGAGCCCGAGGCACAGCAGGATAAAAATCCCGTATGCACCAATTACAATCGCAAACGTCTCCATTTTGTCCAATCTGTCGATGAGCAACTCGATGTGAGTTATTACTATTATAACACATATTTGTTATTTTGTTAATACCTATTTAAGAATCAGGTGGTATTATAGGGGAATGATTCTTGGTATTGATGAGGTTGGACGTGGTCCATGGGCGGGTCCATTAGTTGTTGGGGCGGTTGTGCTTGGTGATACCGTGATCGAAGGACTAACTGACAGTAAAAAGCTCACGAAAAAGAAACGCGATGCACTAGATGCTATTATCCAGCGAGATGCTGCTGGGTTTGGCCTTGGGTGGGTTTCGTCCGATGAGATAGATGAGATTGGCCTTGGTGCCGCACTGAGACTTGCGACAATTCGTGCTGTAGAGCAAGTAAAAGCTCCATATCACGAAATTATTATTGATGGTACAATCAACTTCCTAAAAGAAACCTCAAAAGGCCAATACGTTACGACGCTTCCTAAGGCGGACCTTTTGATACAAAGTGTCTCTGCCGCTTCAATCATCGCTAAGGTTGCGAGAGACAACTATATGGCTGCTCAAGACGAGATATATCCAGGGTATGGCTTCACAAGTCACGTAGGATACGGAACGGCTGCGCATCGCCAAGCTATCGATACTCTTGGCGTAACGCCGCTTCATAGGTTGTCATTCGCGCCACTTGCAAAATATAAAGATCCTAAAGTAATAACGACGAAGCAAATTGGTGACATTGCTGAAAACGCTGCCGGTAAATATTTAGAAGAAATCGGCCACACCGTCCTTGAACGAAACTGGAAAACAAAGTTTTGTGAGATTGATATTATTTCGGTAAAAGACAAGACATTCTATTTTTCTGAAGTAAAATATCGTCGAACCGATAAACAAGGTGGTGGACTTGCGGCAATTACGCAAAAGAAACAGCAACAAATGAGCTTTGCTGCTGAACACTATGTCGCTTCAAAGAAGTTACATGATGTTGAACTGCAATTAACGGCAATCTCGATGTCGGGTGATCCACCAAAAGTAGATACTTATTTAGAGATCGAGTAGTGCTTTACGAACCGCAGCTTCATCGCGAGCGATGTGCTCGATCTTGCTACTCAGTTCGAGGATACCGAGTTCAATATTCCTTTTTAGCGCCACTTGATCAAGAAGTGGTGTAAAGAACTCTTTATATTCCTCAAGCTGCGTAGGTGTCATGAGGCAGATTGCAACGTAGCGTGGGAATGAGTCATAGCTCTTGTCGCCACCGAATGTTTCTTCCATCCATGGCCATTCATCGCGGCCCCAGCGCCAAGTGGCAGTTCGAGCGTAACGGTTTCGAAGAAGCCATACAAACCAACGCATGAAGTCTTGTGGACGAACGATAGCTGGATCCTTAAGAATACCAAGGAGCCGTTGAATAACCTCTGGGTCTCGGGTTGAGGTGATTGCTGAAGCGATATCTTCCTTAAGTTCACTCGATGTTGTTTTCTGGTGTTCAGCGAGCAGGGTATCGATAATCGTTTGGTCTGTTGCGTAGCGCACCATAGTTCCAATAATATTTACACGGAGGTTAGGATCAAGATCTTCGATTGGTGTCGATTCGTAGATCTCTGCAACTTTTGCTAAGATTTCAGGACGTTCGCTGTAGATCATAAGCCCGACAACGATGCTTCGAAGTTTGGTGTCAGATTCGGCTTCGCCCGGAACTACTTCCCATCCAAGTCGGTTGAATTCCTTTTCGGCAAGATTGCCGGCATACGCTCGTAGTTTATTTTCGATTGTAATGTCGTTTTCGACGAATTTTTTCAGTTCGTTGAGGGCAACGAGCATGATATCCCACACAGCTTCAACACTTTCTTCTTTGTAGTGCGCAAGAAGTGGCAAGAGTTCGGCACTTGAAATCCGGCTCGCCTGCGCAAGAAGCGTCTGCTCATTAAGGAGTTTCAAGCGGTCGATATCAGACAGCGTCGCAAGGCCTCCAAGGAGTTCAGCAAGCAGCGACGGTGTGTAATGTGTAATGAAGTGAGCAGTGCTTTCGTGGTTTATAACTAGCGGAAGATCTGAACTTCGACTTACTGTAATTTGACGTTCGCTCATAAGGCGAGGAATGTTTTGATCCGACGCACCAAGAGGAATAGGCCATAGTTTTTCAGATGGTTCGTGTGCTCCAACAAAGAATTGTTCTTGTTGAAGATTAATTTGGTCACCTTCTTGCGAGACGCTTAATACTGGATATCCTGATTGTGAAATCCATGTGTTCATAAGGAGTCCGATATCTTGTCCGGATGCTTCGCTCATTGATGCCCAAAGATCATTCGCTTCGGTGTTTTGATAGGCGTATTTCTTGAAGTAGACTTTAAGTCCAGCTTGGAATACTTCTTCGCCCATGTAGGTTTGTAGCATGCGAAGCAGTCGTCCACCCTTTGCATAGACGATTGAAGGGTCAAAGATTGTCGCAATTTCATCTGGATGGTGAACTTCAGTTTGGATTGCCTGGACACCATCGAGGCTATCTCGGCGGAGTGCTTGAATGACTTCGTAGGTTGCTTGATCGAGCCAGATTTCCCAGTCGGGTTGGAGGGCATCAACACACACGTATTCCATAAGGTTTGCAAAACTCTCGTTAAGCCAAAGGTCATTCCACCATTTCATCGTGACGAGGTTGCCGAACCATTGGTGGCTTATCTCGTGCGTAATAGTAAGGGCCGCCTGCTGACGTGTGATGAGGGAACCAGTTTTTGGATCTGTAAGGAGCGCGATCTCACGGTAGGTCACAAGTCCCCAGTTTTCCATGGCACCAGAAGAGAAGTCTGGAAGGGCAACGTGATCAGATTTTGGAAGAGGGTATGGTACGCCGAAGTAATCGTCAAAGAATTCAATGCCACGGGTCGCAATATCAAGTGCAAAGTCGAGGCTGTCGGATGATTGCGCTGGTGTTGCGTAAATGTTCACTTCAACGCCATCTTTTGTTGTTGCAGACTTTTTCTGGAGTTCACCAACTACCCATGCAAGAAGGTAGCTACTCATTCGTGGAGTTGTGTCAAAAGTTGTGACGAGTTGGTCATTTTCAACTCGTTGATCTTTAACTGGCATATTTCCGAGTACGACAACGCCCTGCTCTGTTGAAAGTGTGACGTCGAATGTTGCTTTAGCTTCTGGTTCGTCGATACAAGGAAAAGCTTCACGGGCATGGTGGCTTTCGAACTGAGTTGCAAGCAGTTCTTTTTTAACGCCTTCGTGTTCGTAGTAACAAGGGTAGAGTCCGTGCATGCCATCAGTGATAGTTCCAGAGAATCCAACTACGACGACGTGATCACCTTCGGTAATATCTGGGTGAGTAATCGTTAATTCTTGGTCATCGAGTGAGAAGTCTGCCTGCTTACCGTCGAACGTTGCTGATTGAATCACAAGATCTTTTGCATGAAGCACGATGTTTTTAGCACCAACCACGGATGCGCCATTAACGGTCACCGTTCCTGCGAAAGTTCGTCCGATACGGTCGAGGCTTACTGAAAGTTGATAGTGTTCTGGAACGAATGTTTGGATTAATCGGGCTACAGTCTGCATATATATTTAGTATAGCAACCAAATGGCTGGCCAGACAAATTGATGAGTGAAATATTAAAATATTCTGTATCAGTTGGGTGTTGCCATTGAACAATTGTCGACATAAGACATACTAGGCATATGAATATGCGCCTTCGGAGGGTTATTGTCGTCATCTTGAGCCTGATTGGGTTTGGAGCTGTAATTTTAGCAGCTGCCCCGCCGGTTGTTGAAGAGATTCAGACCCCACCAGCTCCTATCGTCAGCGAGATAACCGGATCCGCTGCACAAGCTCTTGAAAGATTAGCGGTCAAAGGTCGTGCTCCAAAAACAGATTATTCACGAAGTCAGTTTGGAAGTGGATGGGCGACAACGAACGGCTGCGACACCCGCAACATTATTTTGCACCGAGATTTGCAAGATCCTGTTCTCGACGAGAGCTGCAGCGTTGTGTCGGGTATATTGCATGATCCATATACCGGCACCGTCATAAACTTTGTAAAAGGAAGTAGTGATGTACAGATTGATCACGTGATTGCATTGTCGGATGCATGGCAAACAGGTGCACAGAACCTTACACGCGAACTACGCATTCAACTTGCAAACGATCCGCTTGAGCTGATAGCGGTTCAAGGCGATGCAAATCAGCAAAAGAGCGATGGAAATGCAGCTTCCTGGCTACCGTCGAACAAAGCATTTCGTTGTCAGTATATTGCGCGTCAAATCGCAGTAAAGCAAAAGTATACTTTATGGGTGATTCCTGGCGAGAAACAAGCGATGCTGGACGTGCTCTCGACCTGCCCAGATCAAACGCTGCCTGCGAAATAGAATCTATTGCGCTTAAACGGTAAATTCGTTATAATAGCGACAGTACATTCCGGCCAGCAGGTCGGATTTTTTCATAGAAAATAAGAAAGGACTTATATAAATGGATGAATTAAATCTAAAACAATTAACCCTTGCAGTTCGAACAATCGCTGAAGAGAAAAACCTCCCAGAAGACATCGTGATGTCTGTTATCGAACAGGCTATCGCTGCTGCATGGCGCCGTGATAACGGTGAGCGTGACCAAGAAGTTCGTAGTGAACTCGATGTTAATAAAGGTACTGCAAAGGTATTCGTTTCTCGCGAAGTTGTAGAAGCAGTCGGAAGCGACGCACATGAAATTAGCCTTGAAGATGCCCGTAAGGTCAAAAAAGATGCTGAACTCGGTGACATGATCGAAGAAGAACACGAAGTCAGTAGCTTTGGTCGCGTTGCGGCACAAACTGCAAAACAAGTTGTCCTTCAACGCCTCCGTGAAGCTGAGCGTGAAGTTGTGCTCGGTGAATACGAAGATAAGATCGGTACCGTCGTAAACGGAACTGTCCAACGTGTGGAACCACGTGTTGTTCGTATTGAAATCGGTAAAGCGAATGGAATTATTCCACAGAGCGAACAGATTCAAGGTGAATACTACAGTGTCGGTGCGCGTATCAAGGTCTTTATTAAAGACATCGAACGCGACAACCGTGGTCCACAACTTATCTTAAGCCGTGGTAACGAAGAGTTTATCTCTTACCTTTTCCGCCAAGAAGTTCCAGAGCTTGAAACTGGTGCAGTAGAAATCAAGGCAATCGCTCGTGAAGCAGGACGCCGAACAAAGATTGCTGTTGCAAGTACTGTTCCTGGTGTTGATCCAGTCGGTACATTTGTTGGTGGTCACGGAACACGTGTCCAGGCTGTTATGAACGAAGTCGGTGACCAAGAGAAAATTGACATCGTAACTTTCGATCCTGAAATTGAACAGTTCATCAAGAACGCTCTCAGCCCAGCTGAAGTTTCAAAGGTTGTCATTAACGAAGCCGACAAGCGCGCAACTGTGTACGTTAACGAAGACCAGCAATCAATTGCAATTGGTCGTGGTGGACAGAATGTTCGTCTTGCAAGTCGCCTTACTGGCTACGAGCTTGATATCGAACAAGCGGTTGCAGCTGCAAAACCAGCTGTCGAGAAGACATCTTCAAAGAATATCGAAGACAGTCTTTTGAACGCTGTTGAAGAATCAACTGAAGAATAAGAATCCTTAACTTTTTCATAAAAATACACCGTACATTGTTGCGGTGTATTTTATATGGTACGATTTTACTAAGCATATTCAGATATGCGCCACAATTCGGCAAAAACAACCTAACCTGATTAGTCATATTTATATAGACGAAAGGCATGGTTGAGAAAACGCGTAAACAACATTGAACTCGTCGTTCAGGTATGTTTACGCGTCGTAATGGGAAACTGTTACGGGGGCTTCGGCTCCGCCTAGCGGCGGGTTTTTTGTATCCCGCCCATATTCACACAAGTTAATAGCGATTTAATAATTGAACTTTAGAATGGGGTATATATGAAGGGTAGGGGAATACAAAACAGATCTTATGGAGCTATCGATGGATTTACTATCGTTGAGCTTCTTATTGTTATCGTGGTGATTGGGATTTTGGCAGCGATTACGATTGTTGCTTATAACGGTATTAAGGCAAAGGCGGATGACGCATCTCTTCAGTCCGAGGCGTCTCAATTAAATGAGAAAATACTTGTATACAAAGCAACGAATAACGATGCTCTGCCAGCAGATGCTACTATAGGTGGACTTTCTGTCGCATCAAATCACCAACTGTATTATCGCGTGACACCGGATGGGAAGAATTATTGTCTCGTAACAAGCATGCAAGATAACCCTGCAATTGGGTACTCTGCCGTCTCAACACAGACGAATATTAAAAAGGGGACTTGTGAAGGATATATTCTCGTTCCAGGTAATGCGGCATTTAGTACCTCAGATTCTTGGGTGATGAAGTTCGAAGCTAAAGGTATTAACGGAAAAGCAGTAAGTCAGGCCACAGGTAATCCTTGGGTAAGTATCTCTCAGACAGATGCAATTTCGGCTTCGACGAATGCGTGTGACAGTTGTCATTTAATATCGGAAGCTGAATGGGTGACAATAGCCGCAAATGTTATCGGCGTTGGCACAAATTGGAGTGGTGGAAGTCCTGGCAATGGATACATCTACTCAGGTCATAACGATGCATCACCTTCGAATGCTCTGATCGGCTCAACGAACGACAGTGATGGGTATAACGGTACAAGCAATGCAAATGGCTCTCAGCGTCGAACACTCACGCTATCTAATGGTGAGATTATTTGGGACATGGCAGGTAATGTACAAGAATGGACACAAGCAACTATTGCGGGAAATGCTCAGCCAGGCCTATCCGGTGAATCCTCATATACGACTAAGCAGTACAATAATGGAAGTTTACTCTGGAATGGGTATCCTGCGCTTGGTAGGCCTGCAAATGTCTACTCTGGTGCCGGTGCCTGGAGTTCAACGCAGGGTATTGGTCATCTGTTATCTAACTATAGCGAGACAGGTGCACGATCTTTTCTAAGGGGTGGAGCATGGGGTAGTAACTCGGGCGCGGGTGTTCTTGGCTTAAATTTTGGCGCTCCGGCATACGGAACTAGTACAGATATCGGTTTCCGCGTCGCTCGCTAAAATTCAATTAGCACTCACTTGACCCGAGTGCTAATTTTGCTATACTAGGTATAGAACCAAGCAAAAATAAAAATAAGCTTGCGCTTCTTACATAGGAGGATAGATAATAAGATTATGGCTGATGATTTTGCAGAATTTATCTCGCATCTCACCGACAATGCACGGACCAGCCTTCATCACGCGACCTTGATTGCTCAAGGTTACGGAAGCCCCTACATTGGTACGGAACACCTCCTTCTTGGAGTCATGGCGCAAGGCGCGTCAGTTGGAGCAAAAATCTTAGCAGATGCTGGTGTGACACTTGATCGCGCACAGACTGCACTTAATATGGTTCCTGTTTCTGCCGTTGTCGGCGGACTCAGTACAAAGAGCCTGAGCGAAACAGCGAAACTCACACTTAAAATGAGTTGGGACATTGCACAAGAATTTCACCAAGATTATTTGGGCACGGAGCATATTCTTTATAGCATTCTTACACAAAAGAATGCTCGTGCCACCGTACTTCTTCGTGACATGAATGTGAATATTACTGATATCGTTTCGGAACTCGAGGAGTATCTTGATCGCCAAGGCGAATCTTACATTGCGAGTGACGACGAAACAGCAACTGAACACAAGAAAGCACCACAACGAAAAGGTGCACTTGGAACATTCGGAACAGACCTTACGGCTCGTGCTCGTGAAGGGCGCCTTGATCCTGTGATTGGGCGTGGTGAACAAGAGGAACGGCTTGTTACGATTCTTAGTCGTCGCACAAAGAACAACCCAGTCCTTATTGGTGAACCTGGTGTTGGTAAGACTGCCATTGTTGAAGGTCTTGCGCAGCGTATTGCGAGCGAAGATGTGCCAGAGCACCTACTTGATAAGCGTATCGTGCAACTTGATCTTGCGGGTATGATTGCTGGTACTAAGTACCGTGGTGAATTTGAAGAGCGTCTGAAAAAAGTCGTCTCTGAGCTACAGGAACAAAAGAATGTCATCGTCTTTATCGACGAGCTTCACCTTCTTGTTGGTGCGGGTGCTGCAGAAGGTGCGCTTGATGCTGCGAATATGCTGAAACCAGCGCTTGCTCGTGGTGAAATCCGCTTGATCGGTGCAACGACACTTGATGAGTATCGAAAGCATATTGAAAAAGATACTGCACTTGAGCGGCGTCTCCAGACAATTGTTGTTCCAGAGCCTAAGCTTAAAGACACGATTGCAATCTTGAAGGGCCTTAAACCTTATTACGAAAAGCACCATGGTGTCACAATTAGTGACGAAGTCATCGAAGACGCTGTCTACATGGCTGATCGATATATTAACGAACGTTACATGCCGGATAAAGCAATCGATGTGATTGATGAAGCCGCTGCACGTGTGCGTGTGAAATCAGGACGTAAGCCAAGTAAACTTCGTGACTACATGAAGCAGCTCAAGAATCTTAATGAAAAGATGGAAGAAGCGGTTGCTGGCGAAGATTACGAACGCGCTGCTCTTTACAAAACACGCATTAGCCAATTAAGTGAAAAGCTTGAAGAAACTCGCACAGAATACGAGAAGAAAACACCGATTACACTTGCCGATGAAGATATTGCGCATGCAATTTCACTCATGACTGGAATTCCAGTGAGTCGTGTTCAGAAGTCTGAAGCAAAACTACTACGAAATCTTGAAGGTCATATTGAAAAATATGTCATTGGACAACGTGAAGCTGTCGAGAAAGTCTCTCGTGCGATTCGTCGTAGCCGAAGTGGTGTCGCAAGTAGTAAGCGTCCAATCGGATCGTTTGTATTCATGGGTCCAACCGGTGTTGGTAAAACTGAACTTGCGAAGGTTCTTGCTCGAGAAGTTTTCGGAAGTGAAGATAACCTCATCAAGATCGATATGAGTGAGTTTAGCGAAAAGCACACCGCAAGTCGTCTTGTTGGAGCGCCGGCCGGATATGTTGGGTACGAAGATGGTGGGCAGCTCACTGATAAGATTCGACGCCAACCATACAGTGTTGTCTTGTTCGACGAGATCGAAAAGGCTAACCCTGAAGTATTCCACTTGCTCCTACAGATTCTTGAAGATGGATCACTAACCGATGCAAAGGGTCACCGAGTTGATTTCTCTAACTCAATTATCATTTTGACAAGCAACCTTGGTGCTGATCGCATGATGAAAGAATCAAGCCTTGGATTTAGCGCCGTTACAAAGAATGACCAAAAGAAGCTCGATGAGATTCACGACGAAAACGCACTTGCTGCCGAGGAAGCTTTGAATCGAATTATGCGCCCAGAGCTCATTAACCGATTTGACGCGATTGTTACGTTCCGTGCACTGACAAAGAAAGAAGTTGGAAAGATTTTCGATAAACTTCTGTCTGAACTTCAAGATCGTTTGGTCCGAAAAGGTATTCACTTGGTGATTGCTGCTTCTGCGAAGCGTCAAATTATCCTCGAAGGTCACGACGAGAAATACGGTGCACGTCCGCTTCGACGAGCGATGCAAGATCTGTTAGAATTACCAGTAGCTGACGGCATCCTTTCTGGTGAATACGAGAAGGGTACTGTGCTCAAAATATCTGCAGTAAGAGGAAAAATACAGATCAATGTCGGACAAGAAGCGTAGCTTCAAAAAATCGATTATAGGTGGTGGTCTTAGTATCATTATCCTCGCGATTGCCGGTTTTCTGTTCTTCAACCAGCAATATGTAAAAGATCAGGTAACGGTTTGGTCCTATCAACCTTCGTCTCAAATTAAAGCAATTGAAGACAGAGTTAGCTTTACCGGAAAAGGCCAATTCTATTTTTACGCCACGCAACCTGAAGTGGACGGATCCGAGAAATTCAACTTGGACTGTCCACGTCAGGAAGTCGGAAACCCTATCTTGGGGTGTTATAGCGCAGGACGAATATACGTCTACGACGTGACGAACGATCAACTCGATGGAATTGAAGAGGTGACTGCAGCTCACGAAATGCTGCACTCTGTATGGGAACGTCACAGCACAAGTGAGCAGGCTCGTATTGGCGCGCTTCTTCGAGTTGAGTTTCAAAAATTAACGGATGACCCAGATTTTGCTGAACGTATGGGATACTATCAGCGTACTGAACCTGGCGAGTTTGAGAACGAACTCCATTCAATTATCGGTACCGAGGTTAAGACCTTGAGTCCTGAACTTGAAACGTATTATGCGCAGTACTTTGAAGACCGTCAAAAGGTTGTAAAATTACATGCAAAATACGATACGGTATTTAATACACTCCGCACACAGTCAGAGTCTTTGTATAGCGAGTTGAAGAATTTGGGCTCAAGTATTGAATCACGCACAGCTCAGTACAACAACGACGTGAAGCAGTTGTCTGCAGATATTGAGTCATTCAACACGCGTGCAAATAATGGAAGCTTTTCTTCGATTAACCAGTTTAATCGAGAACGATCTGTGCTACTGACGCGCTCAAACCAAACAGATAGTATGCGTGCTTTAATTAGTGACGACATTGAAATGTATAACTTGAAGTACGCTGATTATCAAAAAATATCATCACAAATTGAAGCCTTGAATAAGAGTATCGATAGTATCAAAGATCTCCAACCAAGCCCTTCCGTTTAATAATTTACATAGGTAAGTAGGCTATACTAAATACAATGGCAAAAGCTAAAACTCAGTTTGTCTGTCAAAATTGTGGAGCGGTACACAGCAAGTGGTCTGGACGATGTGACAATTGTGGCGAATGGAATACACTCGTTGAGCAAGTCGCAAACTCAGGGTCTTCTTCGGTTGCAAAAGCTTCAAGTTCTGGACAGCCATTAAAAGTCCAATCTATTAAAGATATGGCAGTAGATGATATGTCAAAGCGTATCCCAACCGGCGCGCCTGATCTTGATATTGTTTTAGGTGGTGGAATTCTTCCTGGGGCAGTTGTGCTACTTGCCGGCCAACCAGGTATTGGTAAAAGTACGTTGCTACTACAGGTTACCGCTTATATAGCTAAGACGACTTCTGTTCTGTATGTCAGCGGCGAGGAATCTGCTAGTCAGGTGAAGCTACGAGCTGGACGACTAGGGGCAGAATCAAGTGAGAAGTTAGACTTTGCTGCAAGTACCAGTGCAAATGATATTGCCGCAACGATTCGCGGGGGACAATATGACCTTGTGATTGTTGACTCGATTCAGACATTGGCGCTCGATGAAATTACGAGTGCTCCTGGGACGGTCAGCCAGATTACAAATAGTAGTAATGTTTTGATCCGCGCCGCCAAAGAAACCGGTACAGCAGTGATTCTTGTTGGTCACGTCACAAAAGAAGGAAGTATTGCAGGGCCAAAGGTACTTGAGCACCTCGTTGATGTCGTATTGCAGTTTGAAGGTGACCGATATGGTGGCTTTAAGATTGTGCGTGCAGCTAAAAACCGTTTTGGTTCAACCAACGAAGCGGCTATCTTTGAAATGTTTGAGGAAGGGCTTCGTCCTGTCGAAAATCCATCTGCGGCACTACTCGCTGAACGTAATCCAGCCGATGGATCGGTTGTGCTTGCAACACTTGAAGGTACTCGACCACTGTTAGTAGAGATCCAAGCCCTTGTCAACCCGACGAGTTTCGGGTATCCTAAGCGTACTGCAAGCGGGTTTGACCTCAATCGCCTCAATGTGCTGATAGCCGTTATGGAACGGCGCACAAAATTGAATTTATCTGATAAAGACATTTATATAAACGTGGTTGGTGGTCTTAAGCTGAATGATCAAGCAGCAGATCTTGCGATCTGTATGGCAATCGCCAGTGCTGCGGCAGGACGACGTCTTGATGACGAAACGGTTGTCTTTGGAGAAGTGGGACTTGGTGGAGAGGTTCGATCTGTTCCTGGAGTCGACAAACGTGTCGCGGAAGCAAAAAAACTTGGCTTTAAACTTGCCATCGCTCCAAAGATACACAGTAAAAATACATTTATTAAACCTGTAGCCGATCTGCGTACTGCGCTCATCGACTATCTACAGAAGTAACATTTAGAAAAGAACAAGAAAATATGGAAATATTAATCATCTGTCTGCTCCTCGTGATTGCAGCAGAAGCGACGTACCTTGTCGCAGCTCAAACTATTAAATTTAAACACTCAAAAAAGCAGCACATGCCTATCTTTGTTGATACATCAGTACTTATTGATGGACGTATCATTTCAATTGCAGAATCTGGTTTCATTACTAGTACGCTGTTCATTCCCCGTAGTGTCGTTGGTGAACTGCAGTTCCTCGCGGACAATGCAGATGCTGAAAAGCGAAGTCGTGCACGTCACGGACTTGATATCGTTAAAGAGCTCCAAGTCATGCCTAATGTTAAAGTTGAAATCTTTAACGATGGGACAAAAGCTGAAGAAGGCGTCGATAACCGACTCTTGAAACTCGCCAAAGAATACAACGGTGCGATTTGTACAATCGACTTCAATCTTAATAAGGTTGCGCAAGTTGAGGGTATTGTCGTGCTTAATGTTAATGACCTCGCGAAAACACTTCGTATGGCATATCTTCCAGGCGAGAAAATCAAGCTTGAACTCACTCAAAAAGGAAACGACCAACACCAAGCAGTCGGGCACCTTGATGACGGTACGATGGTTGTCGTTGAACACGCTAACAGTCAAATTGGTAAAATTGTTGAAATTGAATTTATCCGCGGTCTTCAAACGGCAGCCGGAAAGATGATGTTTGCTCGTATTGTTGGTGGCGGTGACCGTGATATGGCAAAGAAGGCTGCACTCGGTACGAAACGTGCGCCTAAGGTTCAAGCCCCACGTCAAAAGTCCGTACGGGCTCCACGCACACAATCGAGTGTCGTAGAACAGCCTGTCGTCGAGCCTGTAGGCATTCCAGTTCCTGAAGTGCCCAAACAGTTACCTCGCGAACAACGTCCTCAACAAACGCGTTACAACAAGCCAAATGCACAACCTGCTGATAAAAAACCTGCGCAGCAAGCTCAACGTACACAAACTCCACGCGCAAATACTGGTCGTCAGAATAACCGACGACGTACACCCGAAGATAGTCTTTTCGATCTTCTAGATAAGCAAGAATAGAACTTCTTTGCTATAAAAAAGAACCCTCGTTGTGAGGGTTCATTTTTTATTGAAGCGAGTAGGCTAGAAGGCCACACCTGATCCAGATGCTGGATTGGTGTAGTATCCTGCGTCTGTGAGCCGTACGGTGATTGGTTTACCAACGGTTGCGGCTGATCCGGTGTAGGTATAGTCGTATGGTCCTGAGGCGGTTGCGTTAAGGGTTTGGACAACTTCACCGTCGACAAGGATAGTGATTGTTGTCGGAGCAAATTTACCAGCATTCACATTTACGGATACCTTTGTTTTGTTTGCGCCCGCGAGGGTTGCGACAAAGCTACCGCTAATCTGTGCTTCACCACAGACGTGCGCATCATCGTCCTTTGAGCCATCGTATCCATCAGGAACGTTGGTGTAGATTTCTTTCTTGGTTACAGGGTCAATAGACTTGATGACATCGAGTTCAATCTTTGCACCTTCTGGAGTACAAGCGGTCGCCTTTTTCTTTGAGGTCTTATCGAACATCAACTTGGCGTTTGATTGACCTTGGGTCTTGTTCCACCATGCAGGGTAGACCTGGTTGTTGATTCGTTGGATGCCAGCAGGTTGTGTGAACCAGTCGCCTGACTTCCACTTACCTTCGCTAGCGTAGATTTCTTTGTGTGCGTATTCCATCACTGAAGCGACGATTGGGCTACCTAGTGAAGATGTACCGATCTTAAGGATCGTAGTATCTGGGTTACCAAGCCATACACCCATTGTGAGGGCTGGGCTATAACTCATCATCCAAAGGTCTTTCGCGTTTCCGCCCTTGTCGGACGTACCAGTCTTTGTTGCGGTCTTTACCCCAGGGATTGCTTTTGCGGCGTAGCTACCTAGGGCAGCGCTCGCGTTTCCATCGCTTAGGATGTCGCCAATGATGAAGGCAGATTGCGCACTGACGATTTGCTTACCTGCAACGTCAGACCACTTCTTTAGTGTTTCACCGGAACTGTTCTTTACTTCAAGCACACTTGATTGTGGTTTGTAGACACCACCGCGAGCTAGTGAGGCGTAGGCATTCACAAGATCAACTTGTTTCACACCACACCCACCAATCGCGAGTGAAAGTCCAGCAGTTCGGTCGTCACCAACCGTACAGTAGCTTGCTGCACCCAAGTCATGGATTGTCTGAATGGTTGATCCCTTTGTTGCGTTCTCGTTGATCGCCATTGCTTTTACAGCAGGGACGTTACGAGAGGTCGCAAGGCTTGTTCGGATCGTAATATCACCAAGGAACTTTCGGTCTGCGTTATTAAGCTGTGCACCGTAGATTTGGTCGATCGGTTCGTCTTTAAGGACTGAGCCACTTCCGTAGTTTTGTTGACCTGTTGGCTTTTGCTCAAACAGTTCAGAGTAGACAAGTGGCTTGATAGATGAACCTGGTTGAATTGAGGCAACTGTTGCATTGTCTTGTCCAAATCCTTCGTATGCAAAGTCACGACTACCAACGAGGGCAACGATTTGACCGGTTTGTGAATCTTCAACAGTCGCTGCACCGTTTGAGAATCCGGCATATGCAGGAACGTATGAGTTGAACATTGCTGACATTGATTCTTCTAGCTTGTTTTGGATACGGATATCAAGCGTTGTCTTTACAACGAGGCCACCCTTACCAACGGTAGATTTTCCGAGTTCGTTTTCAAGTTGTTTTCGTACCATCTGTACAAAGTGCGGTGCTTTTATGCCAGCGTACTGACTAACAAGTGGCTTCACTGTATCGAGGATAGGTTCCTTTTTAGCAGCGTCGGCTTGTTCTTGTGTGATGAACTTGAGGTCTCGCATCGCGTTAAGGACTTCGTGTTGACGAGTAATTAATGCTTCGTGACCAGCAACGTTATAAGGATCGAAGCGTGATGGGTTTTGTGGGATCGCTGCAAGCAGGGATGCTTGTGCAAGTGAAAGGTCTTTTGCGGGGATACCGAAGTATGTTTGTGCACCAGACTCTGCACCGTTACGACGTCCACCGTATGGTGACTCGTTTAGGTATAGGGTAAGAATCTGATCTTTGTCATACATACGTTCAATCTCAATTGAGAGAATGAGCTCTTTAATCTTTCGAGGAACTCCACCAAAACCACGGTCAGATGATTCATCGGCAAAGAATACTTGCTTGACGAGTTGCTGAGTAAGGGTAGAGCCACCTTGAACTTCACCACCAGTAAAGTTATTGAATGCAGCACGGACAGTACCGGTGACACTCACACCGCTGTGTTGGAAGAAGTCTCGGTCTTCGATAGCAACAGTAGCTTTTTTTAGGTTATCACTGATATCTTCGCTTTTGACAACGAGTTTGTAATTACCGTCACCCTTATCTTCCCAGAGAAGCTTCCCATTACGGTCAAGATATGTCGTAACAGTTGATTGAACACGTTTATCAATTTCACCTGGTCGAATTTGATCAAGGTCTTTACGGAAGTAGGCGAAAAGTCCACCAACAAGAAGGGCGAGAAGAAGAACGGCCACACCAAAGATCTTAAGAGCCATGAAGACACCGCGTTTGCTGAACCAGTATGCCCAGAAGCGTTTCGGGTGAAGACGGTAGAAGAACCGTTTTACAGGATGCTTAGGAAGCGTCGCAAGATATTCTGCGCGACGACGAGCGTTAGCATCCTTCTTTGTCTTTCGCTTGTGCGAAAGATTGGCATACACACTTAATTTACCGGATTTGGTAGATTTACTCGGTGGAGTTTTTTTCGATTTAGCTTTAGCCACTTTTTCCCTATTTCTTCAATATTATGAGCAATTATTAACCCATTATCTCAACGATTATCTTAATCATTATAGCATTAAAGTCAGTGCGTAAAGCCGAATTATTTGCTATACTACCAGAGAAATAACAGATAGGAAATAATTGTATGACACTTTCAGAAGAGCTGATCTGGCGAGGATTCGTCAATCAGACGACTTACACCGACATTATTGAACTTGATAAGAGTCCTGTTTCTTTCTATTGGGGTGTCGATCCAAGTGCTGATAGTATGCATATCGGTCAACTTGCGATGGCAATGATGATCAAGCATTTTATTAATGCAGGCCACAATGCAACACTTCTTGTTGGTGGTGCAACTGGTATGATCGGTGATCCAGACGGTAAGTCTGAAGAGCGTGATCTAAAGTCTGATGACGAATTGCAGCGAAATATCGCTGGCATCTCTCAGCAGTATCGTGACTTGTTCGACGGTCTTAATTTTGACGTCGTAAATAACTATGACTGGTTTAAGGGTATTGGATTTCTTAATTTCCTTCGTGACGTAGGTAAGTATGTCCCTATGAGCCAAATGCTTGGACGTGAATTCGTTCAGTCACGACTTGGTGATGAAGGAAAAGGGATTAGTTATGCAGAATTTAGCTATTCTCTTATTCAAGGCTATGACTTCTTGCACCTTTCAAGAGAAAAAGGTATTACATTGCAGGTTGCTGGTGCTGACCAATGGGGTAATAGTATTGCCGGCGTTGACCTTATCCGCCGTATTGATGGAAAAGATGCACATATTTGGACTGCTCCACTTATTGTTAACAAAACGACTGGCAAGAAATTCGGTAAATCAGAAGATGGTGCAGTGTGGCTCGACGAAAACAAGACGAGTGTCTTTAAGTTCTACCAATTCTGGTTGAATACTGATGATGCAGGAGTTGTTGATTACCTGAAGGTCTTTACGATGCTTAACAAAGACGAGATTGCATCGATTGAACAGCAAATTTCTGAGAATCCTAGTGCTCGCGAAGCTCAGAAACGATTAGCTCATGAAGTAACAAAGATTGTACACGGCGAAACACGAACGGCAAGTGTTGAGCGTGTTACAAGTGCATTATTTGGCGGATCAGATTTTCATGAACTTTCTAGTGAAGACCTAGATGTTCTTGCGGGTGAAATTCCGACAGCTCAGCTTGGAACGTCTTTAATCGAGGTGTTAGTTGGTACTGAGAACGCTTCAAGCAACGGCGACGCTCGTCGTCTTATTGAAGGTGGAGCAGTTTCTGTAAACGGTGAAAAAGTCGCTGCTGACGTAGTAATTTCAGAACCAAGTCTTGTGAAAAAAGGTAAGAATAGTTTCATTCTTGTTCGCTAGACTCTAAATAGGCGATAATAGACATATGAACATCAGTGCGCCGTTAGGGCAGATCAAGGGCGTGGGTGAAAAGACTGGAGCAGAATTTGATGCTGCCGGTCTTCATACAGTTAATGATTTAATTAACTTTCTTCCACGTGCGTATGAAGATTTCTCGCATGTAACATCTATTGCTGATATAAAACCAGGGAAGCTGACAATTAAGGCGCGTTGTGAAAAGATTGCAACTCGGCCAGTGCGACGAGGGCTTCGTATTACAACCGCAACACTTGCCGATGAGACTGGAAAGCTTCAGGCTGTTTGGTTTAATCAACCGTACCGCGAAACACAGTTAAAATCTGGTGAAGAATTCTATTTCTCTGGTGATTTTGAGTTTAATTACAATAAGTACCAGTTAACAAATCCAAGCGCCGAAAAGGTGAGTGAGATGCCGGTGCAAACCGATCGTATACTCCCGACATACCGTGCAGTGCATGGATTAAAGACAACATTAGTTCGTAAGATCTTGAACGAACTGCGGCCCTTAATGACAATGGTGCCTGAAACGCTGCCGCTATCTTTAGTGAAATCGGAAAAACTCGCCAGCCATAGCGAAGCACTTTTGGGTATGCACTTTCCAGAAACAATTGAAGATATTTCAAAGGCAAAGGAACGCATTGCCTTTGAAGAGCTGTTTGCGTTACTCCTTGCGAGTCAAATGAATCGAATCGAGAACGCAAAGCTAAAAGGTTGGCACATTCCGTTTGATCAGGCGATTGTAAAGGCATTCGTGACGAAGCTTCCGTTTGAGCTAACAGGTGCACAGCGGATCGCTGCGTGGGATATATTGCAGGATTTTGAAAAAGAAATTCCAATGAATCGATTACTACAAGGTGATGTGGGTTCGGGTAAAACAGTTGTTGCAGGTTTAGCTGCCCGCCAAGCTGCGCATGAAGGCTTCCAGACCGCTCTTATGGCTCCAACTGAGATCTTGGCTTCGCAACATGCCGAGACATTAAATAGGCTGCTCTCACCGTTTGGTGTAAAAGTTGGATTACTGACTGGAAATGTGAAAGGTAAAGCACGCGAGACATTATATGCAGCCATTGCGAATGGTGATGTTGATGTCGTCGTCGGGACGCACGCTTTGATTCAATCGACGGTTAATTTTCATCGACTTGGATTTGTCGTGATCGATGAACAGCACCGATTTGGAGTGAACCAACGACAAGCACTCCTTGCAAAATCTGAACATATGCCACATTTGCTCGCGATGACGGCAACACCGATTCCTCGAAGTCTCGCGTTAACGGTGTACGGTGAATTAGACGTATCGGTGCTTAATGAACTTCCAAAAGGACGTTTACCTATTGCAACGAAAATATGGTCACCTAATAGCAGGCCGCAACTCTATACACTTATCGAAGCACAACTCGTTGAGGGCAGGCAGGCCTATGTTATTTGTAGCCTGATTGATAATAATCCTGACAATGAACTAAAAAGCGTCCAAGCGGAATTCAAGCGACTTGATCAAAAAGAGTTCAAGCACCGAACAATAGGGCTCCTTCATGGAAAAATGAAATCCGCCGAAAAAGAAGAAGTGATGCAACGATTCTCTCGAGGTGAAGTTGATATTCTTGTCAGTACAACCGTCGTTGAAGTAGGCGTGGACGTTCCAAATGCAACGGTCATCTTGATTGAGGACGCTGATCGTTTTGGATTAGCGCAGCTTCACCAACTTCGCGGTCGTGTTGGGCGCAGCGTTCATCAAAGCTACTGTTACTTGATGGTGAGTACTTCAAAAGCACCAAGTCAACGATTAAAAGAGGTTGAAAAAAGTAACGACGGATTCTATCTCGCTGAAGTTGACCTTCGACTTCGCGGTCCGGGCGAAATTTATGGACGTGCGCAACATGGTGAGCTGAACCTGCAGGTTGCAAGTCTTGCTGATACAAAGATGATTGCTCGGGCGCAAAAAGCAGCCAAAGCATTCGTCGCTGCGGGAGCAGATTTGTTACAATATAAACAGTTACACAAAGACGTCGAACACTATCAGCGTTTGACGACACTAAATTAAACAAATGAATCAAAATAGTTAGTATATGTACGCAGGAACCACCTACGGTAAAAAATCTGGCCACCTCATCGGCGTGCATCAACGCATTGATAAGATTGCGCGTCGTTACATAACAAAACATCTTCAAGGTAAGGAAACCTTCCCACTTGCCAGCCAAATCCTTCATTTTGAAGGAAACAACGGTCCTGATGGCATTAAGCACAAAAGCCCATCCGTCGACGAGCCGTGGCATTTTATTGATCCGGCGAAACCAGAAGATAATTCAGTTATGCAAATGATCTATGATCACCAAGTTAATCTCGCACAGGCATTAAAAACGAATAATCATGAGCGTGCCGCATTTGAAGCAGCATGGATGGCTCATGCAATTGTTGATGGGTTAACTCCTGCGCATCATTTTCCTTTGGCTGATAAGATCGAAGAGTTATTTGGAATGCCTCATCACGAACGTAGCAGTGTACGCGAGAAGAACATTATTAAGGGTACAAATCGGCGTGATACTTTATCGAAGAACTGGCAATACTGGGGTAAAAAAGGAATCTTTATGAACCACGTCATGTTCGAGTTTGGGGTAGCGACGGCGATTGTTGGAAAGAAAGTTGGCAAAGTCGTCATTGTCGACAAGGACCTCGAGCGTCTTAAGAAGCACGGATATGAAAAGACGTTCGAAGCTATCTTGAAAGAGGTGATTGGACTTGGGACATATGAAGCCTATGTAAAGAAAGGCTGGAATCGTCAGCTTGGTGAAACGGTTCGAATGGAACTCGTCCCTCTTATCGTGAAGGCCGTTGTGCTTGGATGGCATGTTTCGCTTGATATGAATAGGACGGCGAAATGAACGTTCGTCTCATCTCAGGGCTATATGGTGGCCGAATTATTGAAGGTTCTGGGACAAGCCGAACACACCCGATGGGCGAGCGTATTCGTAACGCGCTATTTAATAAGATTTCCGCTGAGATTGACGGTGCAGAAGTACTAGATGCATTTGCTGGAAGTGGCGCTTTAGGACTTGAGGCATTAAGTCGTGGTGCAAAAAAAGCGACATTTGTAGAACGTGATCGTGTCGCTCAAAAGATTATTGATAATAACATCAAATTACTTGGTGTTGAAGTGCAATCATCCCTGGTGAGAGCGCCACTTGCGAGTTGGGTAAAAACAAACCATGAACAATTTGATATCATTTTTGCAGACCCGCCATATCATGATCCGCAGTTATCCACAGTTCGTGAATTGTTTGCACTATTAAAACCCAATGGGCTTATGGTACTATCGTATCCAGGTAGAGGTGAGATGCTGACCGAAACGGGAGTTGTTGTGGTGGACAATCGTAGTTACGGAAATGCAGCGCTTGCGTACTACCGGAAGGAAGGCGTTTAGGCGTCTTCTTTTCTTATTTAGATAATAACTGACCGTATTTTGACCACACACCTTGATTCTGTCGAGGATGTCCCCAGACTGTCAGATCGAGTCCGTGCGCTTTTACGCGAGATTCGATATGAGTTCGAAATTCTTTCCATGCATCGGGATCTTGTTGATGCATAACGGCAAGTTGATGTGCAGTCAGTAAAAGTGACGTGAGTTGATCTGAGGATGTAGTGATCAATGTCCTCAACTCGTATGCTTCAGTATCCATACCCATTAATTCTTCTGGCCGACGTTTCAATAGTCCGCCTTTGCCTTTTCGAGCCCACGTACCTTTTAGCGATGTTGCAGCGCTTTCGATTCGTTCAGGAGATGACCCTCCAGATAATTCAAGCGCACATAAAAAGGCAAACGCATCCCGGTCATTATTGATTCCTGCGATTGTCATTTGTGTCGCATAGTTGAGGCCTTCATGAAGAATAGATGCATCGTACAGCGTTTGCGCCTCAGCAATCGTGACGCCGATGTGTTTTGAAGGATGAAAAGAGAATTCCCAGTAGCCATCGATACCGACTCTAGGGATAACTTTCTTCACTTCGGTAAGTTTGGATTGGAGTTCTTGGTCGAGCTTGTCGAACTCCTGATTTTCAGGAAGGGTGCGATCGAGTGGGCTGTCTTGAAACTTTAGCCCTTTCCATTGTTCTGCAAGTGTTGGAAATGCTTGTGCCCAGGTCATCTCAATTTCAATGCCGATTGTTGGTGAATCTATAAATTGCTCCGAATGATCTGCGTATATTCCTGTATCAATTTTAGGCAATGCTAAAGCACTTCGCAGCTTTGAAATCTGTGCGAATCGAGCGGATGAATTGAAAAGCTCGTTATTCTTTGTGTGTCGGAACGATTCCATTCTAACTATTTATAAGTGATAGCGAGTTAAAACACTAACATGAGCATTTACGAGAGATCAGTGCTTGGGGGCAGTTCTTCTCCGGTCTTGCGCATTTCTTCATAGACGTCTTGAATTGTTCGGTGTTTTTGGCCACGACGAAGTCGATTCTCGGCTATATAACCTTTTGGATCAGTGTAGAACTCTTCGATACCCGCAAGGTATCCCTCCATTTGTACAATCGTTTCAACTTTTCGCGGATCAGGGTGTGTCAGGTGGTCAATTGAGCCGCGAAGGTCCTGAATTGCGAAGAGTAGTTTATAAATTAAAGTCTCTTTAGCAGGCAGTGTTGTCGTGTTGGCTAAATCACGTATCGCTTGATCTCGTTGGATATTGCGGTCTTCTAGGTAAAAGCTTGGGCTCAGGTAATGCGGTGTTTCAACCCATCGTATTGTCTGCTCGCTGGATTCTTTCTTTATAGATGGAGCGGGATACTCATTCAGGAAGTCTTTAATACTTTCGCTTCTGCTTGGGTGACGCAATTTTGCCATTGCTTTACTGTAAGTCTGACTAATAGCACTACCGGTGAGGCCGTAGTATTCTCCAATTTGTCTGAACGACTTTGGGTCATCGCCACTAATCCCGTGATACATTCGAATAATTCCCGATTCTCGCTCTGAAAGACTGTTAAGTATATTATCTAATTGTTTACGAAGCATTAAATTTTCGACAATTTCAGTAGTTGAATCAATATCTACAAACATTTCTAAATCGTCGATATTAGCCATATCCCGGTTTACAATTTCTAGGTGAGCACTCGTCATGCGCTCATGAATAGAGTTATAGGAACCTGCTTCATTTTGTTGGTTCTCAAGTTCGTAGTCGGTGAGTGCTTCAAGCGAAGCTTCGTCGCCAAGTGCATGACGAGCGCGTAAGAATCCACGCATCGCAACCTCACTTGCTTTTATTTGAGCTCCGGGTTCTTCCGGAAGGCCATCTTGTTCAAGTATGCGGTTCCAATGTTGGATAAGACGATCATTTTCTGATACATTTTCACCAAAATATAGTTGGCTGAGAAGTTTTCCGTCTGTAAATTGGATCTTCTCGTAAAGGTCTTTATCCAAGATATCACCAATGTCAATTTGCTCTCTTTTGTACTTTGAGTTGCGATGTCCACCGATACGTCGCTTAAGCTCGATTTTCTCTTCGCCAAGCACATGAAGAGAAGTGAACTGGTGCTTCTTTGCAATATCGAAGAAGTCGACGAAAAATACTTCGTCTTCACCACGGAGGAGACGACCAAGAAGTTGCGTCTCACGAACTGTAGAAGTGGTTGGAGACGCGTTTATAACGAATTGTGGACGATCGCTGTCCCAGCCTTGTTCAAGACTATAGACGAACGATAGGACGTCGATTTGCTTGTTGTCGTATGCTTCAATGATACGTTGATTGTCTTCCGGTGTTCGGTGTGATCCAACTGAGGCTGCACGTATTGTTCGATATTCACCATCTTTGTCTAAGATGGTGGTTTTATTTAATTCATCTGCGACAAGTCGGGCATGTGCAAGTTCGCTTCCTGGAATACATGCAACAGCTCCTTGCATGCCGGATTCGACGAAGTTCTTCGTGAACTTAACGATTGATTCATTTCGAGATTTTAGAGTAATAAGGCGTTCCAGTTCACGCTCAGTGAATTCGCTCCGTGCTGGGTCAAGGACGGGAATCTCGTCGCCAGTTTCATAAATAATAGAGCTAATAGGCGGAGTAAGTCCGCGTTCGACTGATTCGCGAATATCAAGACTAAAGATTTTTACAGGAAGCAATTGGTCAAGAGATTTTTCTTTAGTGTAAGAAGGTGTTGCGGTGAATCCCATTTTTATAGCGTTTGGAGAAAACTCTTCGATCGTCTGTGATGTTACGTCGCCAAGAGAGCGGTGTGCCTCGTCAGCAATCACGAGGTCAACAGTAGGGGCAAGACCAGCTTTATGCAAAGCATTTAGTGACTGATATGTGGTGATAACAACTGGTTGTTCAAGACTTCGTGTTGAAAGCTTATCACCGTAGCGTTGGCCGGTTCGCCCGGTTTCGTGAAGGTCAGTAAACTTTCCAAGTCCACGGCTGCCATCTTCACCATGTAGCTGCTCGGCAACACGAACGGTTGGAGCAAGAATAAGGGTGCGCATCCCAAGGTCGGCTGCAGCTTGGGCAAGCGAAGACATGAGATATGTTTTACCTGTAGCCGTTGCCATCTCGACATGTCCAGCCGCTTCGCCACTATTCAAGAAGCTATTAATCGCAGCTAATGCTTCTTGTTGGTGGTCAAGGATTTCTACCTCTTCATTATCATGAAAACGCTCTTGTTGCGCCATAAGTTGGCGGCTCAGAACGATTCCGGGCGTGATTAATGAAGGCGACAGTTCGTGAGATGGTTTCATTTGATATCATTATAGCATATTTATGATAAAAAAGCAAGCATCTTAAAGGGGTGGATTACAAAAACCAAATTAAAAAGCAGACCAGCCGATCTGCTTTTTAATTTGGTGCGCGCGAAAGGACTTGAACCTTCACGCCGTAAAGCACTAGCTCCTAAGGCTAGCGTGTCTACCAATTCCACCACGCGCGCATTAACTACATTATAACAGAGGGAATTTACTTTGTCACGAGTCTTGATTTCATTGGTCACGCTTGTGCTATCATAGAAACAAAGAATACTATGAGTGTATAGGACGGACGGGGATATGAATAAGATTGCAGTGTACCTGAATGAGCATTTACTTGGGGAAGTGACAAGCTCAAAAGCAATGCGACGGCGCTACAGCCGTGATGGCAGTGTGTTGTCTATTACCCCTGAAGTTATCGCGTTTCCGCGGATCACTAATGACATCCGTAAGGTTGCACGATTTGCATGGCAACTTGCTGAAAAAGGTCACCCAATGGCTCTAACTGTTCGTGGAGCCGGAAGTGATGCAACTGGTGCCGCTATCGGGAAAGGGTTGATCCTTAGCACTTCGACACATCTTAACAATATTTTAAATGTTGCAGTAAAAGACCGTCTTATTCATCTGCAACCCGGTGTAACGTTTGAAGCGTTGAATGAAACGCTTAAATGGCAAGGACTCGCGATTCTTAACGCGCCTCAAAATGGCCGATACGCTACCGTGGGTGGAGCGATTGCCTCTAATAGTGTCGGTAATAACGGCGAAGTAAGTACGGCTATCAAGAAACTTGAAGTGGTACTCGCGAATGGTGATCTTATTGAAGTCGGCAAGATGAGCAAGCACGATCTTAACAAAAAGTTAGGATTGCAAACATTTGAAGGTGAAATCTACCGAAAGCTCGAAGGTCTGATTGAAGATAACGACGAACTTATTAAACAGTTGGCTGCTGATCAGACCCGCGACAATGTAGGCTATAAAGGTATTTCGCTCGTAAAAGCTAAAGATGGTTCATTTGATTTAACTCCGCTCTTTATCGGTAGTCAGGGAACACTCGGTGTTATCTCTGAAGTGGTCTTGCGTGCAGAGTTTTATAAAGACCGAGCGATTGCCGTTGCAGTTGTTGATGACCCAGGACTTGCTCGTGATATCACTGATCGACTCATCGAGCTTCAACCCTCAACACTCCGAACGATTGATGGTGAGTTGTTCCGCCGCGCAGCGAAACTAGGTGCGCAGGCAAGCTTGCTTGGACCTGTTGATAAAATTGGTACCGTTATTTACATAGAATTTAATGATTTTAGTGATCGAATTCAGGCTGGGAAGCTCAAAAAGATGCGAAAACTCATGACAAAACTAGGTGTTGGTATGATCGATTCATCTGATCACCAATACGACGAGTTTGAGGCTGTTGCTGCTATTGACGATTCACTTCGACGCGCTGAAGAAGACGACGCTGTAGCGCTTCCGATTCTTAACGGGGCATTTATCGCTGCCGGGCGTCGTGAAGAGTTCTCTGAGTCCTTGCAAGCACTTGCGACGAAGCATCACATTGCTTTGCCACTCATTACTAACGTCCTCACTGGTACTATTGATGCGTATCCAACATTAAAACTTGATGTGATTAGCGACAAGCAGAAACTGTTCCGTCTTTTGACTGATTATGCTGATCTTGTGACAAAATCTGATGGTGCATTTGTCAGCGATGGTGGAGAAGGCCGTTTGAAGGCAAACGCTGCATGGGCAACACTCGCGGAGAATGAAGTAAAGCTATACGATGACCTTCGTGCGATCTTTGATCCATTTGGAACAATGAATCCGGGCGTCAAGCAGAAGAACGATGTTCGTAGTCTCGTTTCAGCACTTCGAACTTCTTACGATGCAACAGATTTCGTTTCTTAGTCTGATATAATTTGTGGTGCATATGCGCGCGGGGCGGGACTCTGGTATGAGTGGACGCGCTCGCGTGGGTTATAGGTATATGCGCGCGTGGCGGAATTGGTAGACGCGCTAGCTTCAGGTGCTAGTGTCAGCAATGACGTGGAGGTTCAAGTCCTCTCGCGCGCACCAAAATAAGATGTTCTTTGGAACGTCTTATTTTTTATCTACTTGCTTACTCTAAATCCAATACCAGTGCTAAGATCGTTTGGTGCATAGCTTAAAGAAAGTGTGAGCACTCCTGCGTTTGTCGTGCTATTCCATGATCCGCTTCGGAAAGAAACACGAACAGGCGTTGAGGTATCTGCGTAACGAGAGTTAAGTTGTCCAATACCTTGCGTTGAACTCCATGTAGCTGCATCTGAGAGTCGAGGAAGGGAAGTAAGCGCACTCGGTCGACTCGTTGCTAAGAAGCCATTCCAAACAAGTGAACCATTATTCCATTGCTTCCAAACGTAGCTTGATTCGCCTGATATGCCTGGCTGCTGTCCGGAGTTAACTGATCCGGTTGTCCATTCCCAGACATTGCCTGCAAAGTCCCAAATGACTTCACCATTAGAAAGGGTAAGGGTACGCCTCTGTGAGTCACCGGTCATTCCGCTCGTAAGTGTGACTTGTCCGGACGTATTGCCCGTGCCGTTATATCCATCGCTATCAGTCCCGCTGGCAGCGATCGCATTATTCGGTGAGGTGTCGTTATGTCCAGAGTAAATATATCCTGACCCAACTACACCGCCGCTCCAATTACTATCGACACTCAATACACTCGCAGCAATTGTCATCCATTCATTCTCGCTCATGAGGTGACATCCTGAACACGCGGCATTTGATGTGCTAATTGCATTGGCTTGAGAAATAGAAACCCATGGTGAGCCAGAGGCTTGACTTGTTGCTGTGCTGCTGACGTTCTTTGCTTCATACTTCATTGTGCAAAAATCAGTCGTTGAGAAGGCACTATTTCCTGGAACTTGTATATATCCAGTAGGGCAGCTAAGTGCAACAGAGTTTTGTCCAGCACAAACACCCTGTGTAGCCGATCCTCCATTTGAAACGTAGTAGTTCGCATTTCCTACGGTCGCGGTAACACAGTAAGTTTTAGGTGTCGTCGCGTTACTGACGCTATATTGGAATGTCGTATCTCCAGAGTTCGTGACGCCAGCAGCCGTAAGGTCAATGGGATACTGGTCGTTGTTTATTGATGCATAGGTAGCGATCTTTTTGCTTGCTTGAGAAACAGCCGACTGTGCGGCTGCTGCTTTTGCTCGGTTTTGTATACCGTTGTACGCAACGATTGTGATTGCTGCAAGAACACCAATGACAACGATAACTATAAGTAATTCCACAATCGTGAACCCATGGCGCTGGTTGATTTTCGCAATGTGTTGTTGTGGGTGTCGGCGAATTTTATTATGTCGACGTATCTGATCCATCTCTTTGCAAGATTATGAAGGATAAGCATAATAGGGTCAAGTTAAAACGATATGCTTATGCTTGCAAAAAAGTCAATTTTCATGTATAAATACCCAGATCACCGCCCCCTATAGAAAGAGAAGGTGAAGTATATGCCAGATGAACGGACACTTGACCCTAACGAGTTAAGTGACATGGTGCGAAGGCACTTGGGGCTCCTTAAGGAGCTCCGTCCGAAGCAGATCGTTGGACTCATCGCTTTTATCGGCGACGTCCTCGATTACGAATCGACGGAAGGTAACCCTTGGCAGGATAAGTACGGCAATGCCGCGCAGAAGCTCGTGGGAGTGCTGGAAGATTTCTACGGAAACCGTCCAGACCTTCGTGCCGATGTGTTGGCTTTGTCGATCGGACATGAAAGTGTGTTCGTTCGCCTTCAGGTGATACATCATCTCCTGGCGTTGGCTGCTGATGGACGAGTTGGACTCGCGGAAACATACGCGAAGATCCTGCTCGCTGACACAGACGAGGGTGTGCGTATCGACGCACGTCCAGTCATTATCGGTGGACTCGAAGAGTTTGTCGATTACGGCGCATCGGAGCAGTTCGTCGAGTTCGTGAACGGACTTCCGCATCCACAGTACTGAGCCCGCACTCTGCGAGTAGGAAGGCCCGACAGCTTTTGTCGATGAGCCTCCTCTTGCAGGGTCGGGCTCTTCCTATTTCCTTATTTGTCGGCAAGAACGTATACTCAGATGATGCAAGAAGAAATTATTGGTGTCGGTCCACACCCTGAACCCTGGCCAACTGATCCTAAATTTGACCGTATGCTCCTAAAAGAGGGAGATAAACGCAATGTCCTCGATAAGTATCACTACTGGACGGTCACTGCGATTAAAGAAGATCTCGATAAAGATCGTATTGGTCTCGAGATCGCAATTGAAAACCTTCAACGTGATTACAATATGGGAACAATCGTTCGCGCTGCAAATGCTTTTAATATTCAAAAAGTGCACATCATTGGACGTAAACAATGGAATAAGCGCGGTGCGATGGTAACTGATCTTTACATGCATATTCAGTATCATGATGACGTGAAAGCGTTTGCTGAAGCGATGAGTAAACAAAAGCGTGAGATTATCGCTATTGATATCGTTGAAGGCGCAAAGAACCTATCTGAAACAAAACTGCCTGAAAATGCAGTGCTTGTATTCGGAGCCGAAGGTCCGGGCTTGAGCAAAGAAATGCTCAAAACTGCCAAAGAGGTAGTTATGATTGAACAATTTGGTTCAACCCGATCTGTAAATGTTGGTGTGGCTGCTGGAATTACGATGTACGCCTGGTTGCAACAACACTCGTTGACCCGCTAGATCTAGCGTGTCATACTGAATGCATGGAAGGCATAGAGAATCCAGCTACAAGATCTCTACGCGTTATGCGGTTTAATTTTGAGGCAAACGAATTGCTTCACCAAGAACTTGCACTACAACTTAACGAAAAGCGGCGTCAAGAAACGCCGCTTCGTTTTTATGCCAGCAGACAGTTAGTGGTTGGGATGGATGATTTCTATCAATTTGAAGGCGAACTTCAGAAGATTGCGAGAAGGTTTAGGAATTTCAATGAACCTATTCGTTTAAAGCCAACAATAGGGACTCGTGATATTAACGCAGACACGACACGGTTTCGTCTTGCGCCTGTTGACCAAGCGGCCTTCGATGCGATGACCTCACTTGAAATTGTTGGAGACGAGAACACTATATATCCAGAGCCAATGCCGCAATTTCCAAACAAGATAGAGAACCAGCCGGAATCGGGTCATTACTTATTTGTTGACGTGGCAACTGATGCGCTTCTGACGGCGAGCGAGCGCAAGATGGCGACACGAAGGTTGATTGATAAAATGGCAGCAAGTAGATTTTGGCTGCATACCTCATCATTAAGTACGGTCAGGGATATACATTATCGGCCTACAAATGATGCCGACGAGATACAAGACGATAATCACTTGCGCACCGCCTCGTAACCTTATATAGTTACTGTATGGTCACTTACCAAACTCAGCATCTACATATTGCGCCGGAGCGAGTCGGGTAGTTTTTCTTATTGAAACATA
>Ga0247815_10000230_pt1 | contig 44307 bp, 52 predicted proteins | sample UWRJL194509B1_FD_181014 | JGI IMG/M metagenome (GOLD analysis project Ga0247815, IMG submission 181014) | Plant litter microbial communities from Arlington Agricultural Research Station in Wisconsin, United States - UWRJ-L194-509B-1 | ecosystem: Environmental > Terrestrial > Plant litter >...
AAACTACCTAAATAAAGCTTAGAAACAGTAATGCTCTTAAAAATGCCTAATTCAAAATAATTTAGTCAGAATTGATTTTAGGATTCTCATAAATGTGTTGGTTTGATCAAACGTTTGCGTGGAGTTTGTTGGTTTTTAATGTTTTCAATCGCATAATTTAGAATTTAATTAGGATTTAAAAGTTCCTAATAATTAGCAGATAAGCTGAAATTCCAACTAAATTTTAACCAACTAATCAACTGTATTATGCTGTAATGTGATCAAATTATTAGTATCAATTCCAAAACAAACTAACTAACCATTTTAAACTGTAATTCTATAATGAAAAAGTTATTCCTATTATTTTTTCTAAGTGCTTTTGCTATTTTAGCCAGGGCACAAAATCTACCAATAACCGGAACGGTTAAGGATCTAGAAGGCACACCGATCCCAAGTGTGTCTGTAAAAGTTAAAGGCACTACCCGTGTTTCATCTGCCAACTCTTCTGGTTATTTTAGTATTGAAGCAAAAATTGGTGAGGTCTTAACCATTAGCTATGTTGGCTTCACTTCTAAAGAAATTGCCATTACCAGTCAATCTCTGGGAGATATTACACTTGCAGAATCAACTGAATCACTGAATGAAGTTGTTGTTGTTGGCTATGGTGTTCAAAAAAGAGAAAGTTTAACGGGAGCGTTAAGTACCATTAAAGGTAGCGCATTAAAAAACATCACTTCCCCAAATGTACAAAATCTCCTTGCTGGTAAAGCTCCTGGTTTATTCGTTGCACCAGGTTCAGGAAGACCAGGCTCAGCAGGAGCAGTAATCATTCGTGGGCAGGCTACTTTAGGTGGTACAACTAGTCCGCTATGGGTAATCGACGGTGTAATCATTGGTTCTAGTCCTGGAGATTTAAATCCAGAAGACATTGAGAATCTTACCGTGTTAAAAGATGCCGCATCAACTGCAATTTATGGTTCTCAAGGCGCAAATGGCGTAATCATTGTGACTACCAAAAGAGCCAAATCGGGACAAATGACAATTGACATCTCATCCAGAGTAGGTATAACACAACTTACAAACGGTAATCTTCAAGTAATGAATGGTGCTGAATTATATGATTATTTTGCATCATTCGCCAACGCAAATACCATTAGTTTCCCTAGGTGGAAACCAGAGTTACGCAACAGCAATTTCGATTGGTGGGATTTAGCAACAAAAGAAGGCTTTAATCAAAATCATAACATTTCCTTTCAAGGTGGAACTGAAAAGTTACAATCAATGTTATCTATTGGTTTCTATGACGAATCAGGAGCTATAAAAGGATATGATTACGAACGCTATAATTTTAGATTTAATACCGTTTACAAGCCTTATAACTGGCTTACCATTAAACCATCATTAGTTGGAGCCCGCCGTGGTGTTGTGGATAAACAATATTCTGTAACATCAATATATTCGAATTTACCATGGGATAGCCCATATGATGCCACTGGAAATTTAGTTCCTCATCGTTCGAGCACCTGGGTAAATAGCGTGTCTACCAACTATCTGTATGATTTACAATGGAATAAAGGTTCTAATACGAACTATGAATTAATGGGTAATTTTGATTTTGATATTAAAATAACGAATAAATTAACTTTCTCTTCTGTTAATAATTATAGGTTTAATACCTATTCGGCCAGTAGTTATACCGATCCCCGTTCAAATGGAGGGTTAAGTGTAAATGGGCGGATTACTGAATATAGAGATGAGTACACACGTCGTTATACCAATCAACTTTTAACTTATAATAATTCTTGGGGAAAGCATAGTCTAAATTCAGTTGCAGGATATGAATTTAATGATTACAGAAGTAAATCATTAGATGTTTACGGAACTGGATTAATTCCAGGATTTGAGGTGTTGGATGTTGTATCTAAGCCCGAACGAACTAAAGGAGGCATTAGCGAATGGGCAGTACAATCTTTGCTTTTTAAAAGTAGTTACTCTTATGATGATAAATACCTGGCACAAGTATCATTTCGTAGGGATGGCGCATCGAATTTTGGCAAGAAATACGGAAACTTCTTCTCAGTTGGAGCAGGCTGGAATATTCACCGCGAAAATTGGTTTAACGCTAAGTACATTAATAACTTAAAACTTCGTGCTGCTGTTGGTACTGTAGGTAACCGCCCTAGTTCATTATATCCACAATTCGATTTATACGCTGTAAATCCAGCGGCGAGTTATAATGGGGTTCCAGGGCTTTTAATTAGTCAGCTAGGAAACGAAAACCTTACCTGGGAAGAAACTTATACTAGCGGCTTAGGTTTAGATGCTGCTGCTTTTGATAACCGACTCAGATTAAACTTAGATTTCTATATTAAAAACACCAATAATATTCTCTACAATGTGCCTATTTCGGGTTTAACAGGAGTAACTAGATTGTACCAGAATGTTGGTAAAATGAGAAACCAAGGTATAGAGATCGCACTTGGAGGTGATATTATTCGTAACAAAGACTTAACATGGAGTCTGGATATGAATTTAGGACACAACGTTAATAAGCTTACCGATATATACAAAACCAGAAACTTGGATGGCAGCTACACAGCCAAGCCAATTATTGTAGATGATGGCTTAGGTATAGCTGGTTCGGCTACCCGAATACTACAGGTTGGCTTGCCAGTGGATACATACTATATGCCAGAATGGGCAGGAGTTAATCCAGATAATGGTTTACCTCAATGGTATAAAGTAACCAGAGATGCGAATGGAAATGAAATAGACAGAACAAAAACATCTACCTATGCACAAGCTACTCAAGAAAAATTATCAAAAGCATCACCTGATTTCTTTGGTGGTATTACAACTGCCTTAACCTTTAAAAAGTTTGATTTAAATGCTGTTTTTGGTTATTCAATAGGCGGGAAAATTTACAACTATTCACGTCAGGAATACGATTCGGATGGAGCTTATACGGATAGAAACCAAATGAATTTAGTTGATGGTTGGAGTAGGTGGCAGAAACCTGGAGACATTGCAACCCATCCTATAGCTCGATATAATAATCAAGATAAAGGCAACTCTATGTCTTCACGTTATTTAGAAAGTAGCGACTTTTTCAGAATGCGTTCATTGGCACTGGGTTACAGTTTCGATTTGAAAAAATATAAGGTAAGAAATTTAAGGGTGTTTTTATCAGGAGAGAACTTGTTTGTTATAACCAAATATTCGGGTGTAGATCCAGAATTACCTGCTAACGATGGCGCTGTTTTATTTTCTACAGGACCATCGGTTTATCCTATGTCAAGAAAATTTATGTTCGGTCTTAATGCTTCATTCTAAATAAAATAAAAATGAAAAAGATATTAGTTATCATCTTTGCAACAATTGCTATATCATCTTGTAAGGTTGACAGAGAGCCATATGGATCACTGCAATCTGAAAAGATAAATCAAAATCCAGAAGAATCCATAGATGGGTTACTTAATGGTGTATATGCACAGCTTAAAGCCTGGTCAGATCCAATGCATCGTTTAGGCGAATATGCGGGCGATAATATGATGATCAGAGGATCCTCTACAGATCCATTTTACGAATTTATCTCCTTTGCGAGAACCCCAAATAATTCAAGACTAACAACTTTTTGGGATAGTGGTTACAAGGCCGTTGCTCAAGCATCAAATGTCATTAACTTAATTCCACAAGGTAAAAATGCTACACTTGACAGTAAGTTAGGAGAGTGCTACTATGTTAGAGGAATGATGTATTTTTATTTGGTTCGTGCTTTTGGTCGCCCATACTACCAAAGCCCAGAAACCAATTTAGGCGTGCCTATTGTGAACGGTACACCTAAAGATGTTATTAATTTAAATTTACCAGATCGATCTACAGTTAAGGCAACTTACGAACAAGCAATTTCTGACTTAAAAAAAGCAGAAGAGTTAATTACTGTTAATAAAGGACCTGTTTTTGCTTCTAAAGGTGCTGCACAGGCTATGCTTTCGAGGATTTATCTTTACATGAGCGGAACATATGAAAATCCCAATCAAGCTAATGCTCAGCTGGCTGTAGATTATGCAAATAAGGTAATCGCTAGTTCAACTACTTATAGCCTGTTACCAAGGGATCAGTTTATGAAATACAATACTTTAACACCTGAAAACAACAGAGAAACTATCTTTGCAATTAAGCGTGTCGCATCAGAGTTCTCTGGTTCCGATCATTATTATGGTATTGGTGGTATGTACTCTAACATTGGTGGCCAGGGTTGGGGAGAAATGTATGCAAGCGCAAAATATATTGGTTTGTTAAATGAAACAGGTAGAAATGATTGGCGACCAGATAAATATAAAATTGTTGATGCCAGAGCTGCATTTATAGAGCCAACTTATTCGAAAAATGCTGCAGGTGCATATACTGAGGTGTTTAGATTTATTAAAGATGATGCAGGTAATGTAGTAAACTATGTGCAGGCAACTGTAACTAGAAATGGAAATACAATTACTTGTACTGAAGGTACCGATGTATATACACTAACGCCATTAAATGCGGCGCAAGAAAGTTATACCATAAATTATAAAAACGGAAAAACTTACACTGGTTTTATTGATTATTTTATAACGCTGAATCGTGTTTATCCACAATTCTACATTGTTAAAGATTCGCGTGAAGGTGAAGATTCGCAATTACATTCTCCTGTAATTAGCAGGTTAGGCGAGGTTTATTTGAATAGAGCCGAGGCGTACGCTAAATTACAGAGATTTACAGAAGCACTTGGCGATTTAAATACGATAAGAACACGTTCTATTGTTAATGGTGGATATACTTCTTTAAATGCTGCAAACGCAGGAGATTTAATTGATAAAGAAAGACAATTGGAACTAGCTTATCAGGCTGAGCGTAGCTTTGATGTATTCCGCAATGGAAAAGAACTTAGCCGTCAGTATCCAGGGCCTCAAAATCAGAATGTAAGTATTGTAGCTACTGATTTTAGAGTTATATATTATATTCCTCAGAGTGCGATTAATTCATACCCAGGAAAATTAACTCAAAACCCAACCCAGTAATAACTGAAAAATATAGTTACTGATAATATTTCGAAGAGGCTGATCATTATTTATGATTCAGCCTCTTTTTTTGCATACTAATTACTTAAACTTTTGCTAAATTTTAGCCCTGCAGTTAATGTTTATTGCAGAGTTGGTTGTGATCTAAACCCGATATACGCGTAAAGCCGCCGATTTTTCTTCGGCGCTTGAAGCATTAGCGGGGCCGAACCCACCAAGGATTGCAGCAATTGCTTTTCAAAAAAAATCTTTGCACAGGTATATAAAATGCTGAAGCAGATTTGATAGGACGAATGCGCAATCTTGAATGTCTGGATTTACAACTGCTTCATGCTCAACTTAAAACTTATTACTTACTGCGTAAAATTTTTTATGATAACCCCTTGATTCTTAAAAAGAATTGTTCTACTTTTGCAGTCCGTTTTATGGGCTATCTGTAAGGATGCCGGGGGAGCGGTAAATAATTAAATAAAAAATTAAAAAAGCACAATGCCAACCATTCAACAATTAGTTAGAAAAGGTAGAGTAGCACTGGAGTTCAAGAGTAAGTCTCCAGCGTTGGACAGCTGTCCACAGCGAAGAGGTGTATGTACACGTGTGTACACCACTACCCCTAAAAAACCAAACTCAGCAATGCGTAAAGTAGCCCGTGTTCGTTTAACGAACGGTAAAGAGGTTAATGCATACATTCCTGGAGAAGGTCACAACTTACAAGAACACTCAATCGTTTTGATTCGTGGTGGTCGTGTTAAAGATTTACCAGGTGTACGTTACCACATTATTCGTGGTGCATTAGATACATCAGGCGTTGCTGGTCGTAACCAACGTCGTTCGAAATATGGTACTAAACGTCCTAAACCAGGTCAAGCAGCTGCTGCACCTGCAAAAGGAAAGAAAAAATAATCGGGAGGAAATAAGAAATGAGAAAGTCAAAACCAAAGAAGAGAATTATTCTTCCTGATCCAAAATTTAACGATGTTCAAGTAACTCGTTTTGTAAACAATATGATGTACGATGGAAAAAAATCTATCGCTTATTCTATTTTTTACGATGCTGTTGAAATTGCTGAGAAAAAAGCAGGTGAGAACGGTTTAGAGATATTCAAACGTGCTTTAACTAACATTATGCCAGCTGTAGAGGTTAAATCTCGCCGTGTTGGTGGTGCTAACTTTCAGGTTCCAACTGAGGTTAGACCAGAGCGTAAAACAGCTCTAGGTATGAAATGGTTAATTTTATACGCTCGTCGTCGTGGTGAAAAAACGATGAAAGAGAAATTAGCTGGCGAAATCGTTGCTGCTGCTAAAGGTGAAGGTGCTGCTGTTAAGAAGAAAGAAGATACGCATAAAATGGCTGAGGCTAACAAAGCGTTCTCTCACTTCCGTTTCTAGTAGTTTATTTACAAATTAGTAAGATTACACAGATTTAATTAGAAGATTATACTGATTAGATAAATTACACCGATTTGTTGTTTAACATAATCGGTGTAATCATTTAAAATCAGATAAATCAACAAAAAAATATAATGGCAAGAGATTTAAAATTTACAAGAAATATTGGAATCGCGGCTCACATTGATGCAGGTAAAACTACAACAACTGAGCGTATTCTTTATTATGCTGGTGTAAGTCATAAAATTGGTGAAGTGCACGAAGGTGCTGCAACAATGGATTGGATGGCACAAGAGCAAGAGCGTGGTATCACGATTACTTCTGCTGCAACTACGGTTGATTGGAATTACAGAGGTCAAAAATATCATGTTAACGTTATCGATACACCAGGACACGTGGATTTTACCGTAGAGGTAAACCGTTCGTTACGTGTATTAGATGGTTTAGTATTCTTGTTTTCTGCAGTTGATGGTGTTGAGCCTCAATCAGAAACTAACTGGCGTTTAGCTAATAACTATGCAGTTCCTCGTATTGGTTTCGTTAACAAAATGGACCGTTCTGGAGCTGACTTCTTAAAAGTTGTTAAGCAGGTTAAAGATATGTTAGGTAGTAATGCAGTTCCATTGCAATTACCTATCGGTTCTGAAGATGCATTTAAAGGTGTGGTTGATTTAATTAACAACCGTGGTATTGTTTGGAATGAGCATGATAAAGGTATGACCTTTACTGAAGTGCCAATTCCTGATGATATGTTAGATGAGGTTGCAGAGTGGAGAGAAAAATTACTAGAATCAGTAGCTGATTATGATGAGACTTTGATGGAGAAATTCTTCGAAGATCCTAACTCAATTACTGAGCGTGAAATTTTAGATGCTTTACGTGCAGCTGTTTTAGATGCTAAAATTGTACCTATGGTTTGTGGTTCATCTTTCAAAAACAAAGGTGTACAAACTATGCTTGATTACGTGATGGAATTATTGCCTTCACCTATGGATAGCGAAGGTGTAATTGGTACTAACCCAGATACTAACGAAGAAGTTTTATTAAAACCAAGCATTAATGAGCCATTTGCAGCTTTAGCATTTAAAATTGCAACTGACCCATTTGTAGGCCGTTTATGTTTTATCCGTGTTTACTCGGGTAACTTAGAAGCTGGTTCTTATATTTATAATGCTCGTTCTGAAAACAAAGAGCGTATTTCTCGTATCTTCCAAATGCATGCTAACAAGCAAAACCCAGTGCCTAACGTTGCTGCTGGTGATATTGCTGCTGTAGTTGGATTTAAAGATATCAAAACTGGTGATACACTATGTGATGAGAAACACCCAATCGTTTTAGAATCTATGGATTTCCCTGAGCCAGTTATCGGTTTAGCTATTGAGCCTAAAACTCAAGCTGACGTTGATAAATTAGGTATGGGCTTAGCTAAATTAGCTGAGGAAGATCCAACATTCAGAGTACAAACTGATCAAGAAACTGGTCAAACTGTAATTTCTGGTATGGGTGAGCTTCACTTAGATATCTTAATCGATCGTTTAAAACGTGAATTTAAAGTAGAGGTTAACCAAGGTGCACCACAAGTAGCTTACAAAGAAGCTATTTTCGGTACAACTCAACACCGTGAAACATACAAAAAGCAATCAGGTGGTCGTGGTAAATTCGCGGATATCCAAGTTGTTATTTCTCCAATCGATGCTGATTTCGAAAAAGGTGGTTTACAATTCGTAAACGAAATTACAGGTGGTTCAATTCCACGTGAATTTATTCCTTCAGTAGAAAAAGGATTTGCTGCGGCAATGGCGAATGGTGTATTAGCTGGTTATCCACTTCCAGATATGAAAGTACGTTTGATTGATGGTTCATTCCACGCAGTCGATTCAGATGCTTTATCATTCGAGCTTGCTGCTCGTATGGCATATCGTGAAGCTTTACCTAAATGTAAGCCAACTTTGATGGAGCCAATCATGAAAATCGAAATCTTAACCCCTGAAGAAAACATGGGTGATGTAATCGGTGATATGAACCGTCGTCGTGGTCAATTATTAGGTATGGATACTCGTAACGGTGCCCAAGTAATTAAAGCAACTGTGCCTCTTTCTGAAATGTTCGGTTATGTAACTCAGTTACGTACAATCACTTCAGGACGTGCAACTTCTACAATGGAATTTGACCACTACGAAGCTGCGCCTAAAAACGTACAGGATGAAGTAATTGCTAAATCTAAAGGAAGAGTAAAATCTGAAGACTAATTCTTAGTATTGAGACAAAAGTATCAAGTATCAAGATGGATTATCGATCTTGATACTCGATACTAAATACTTGCTACTAAAAAAGATAAATCCGATTCCTGTTGTTAATAGCTCTAACAGGGAATCATAATTAAAAATAAGATGAGCCAAAGAATCAGAATTAAATTAAAATCTTACGATTACAACTTAGTAGATAAATCTGCTGAGAAAATCGTAAAAACTGTTAAACCTACGGGTGCAGTTGTAAGTGGACCAATTCCACTTCCTACAGAGAAAAAAATCTTTACTGTATTACGTTCTCCACACGTAAACAAAAAAGCTAGAGAGCAATTCCAATTATGCGCTTACAAACGTTTATTGGATATTTATAGCTCTAACTCTAAAACAGTTGATGCTTTAATGAAACTTGAATTACCTAGCGGTGTTGAGGTTGAAATCAAAGTTTAATTGATTTTAAATCGAATTGAAAAGGTCTTGATGCAAATCAAGGCCTTTTTTTGTTTAAATACTTTGAAACAAAAGCCAGATTATTAGGTTTTATTAATATGACAGATCCGAAAGAGAAAGATGAAAATTTACCAGTCGAGGGTCAGGATTTTGCTGATCCTAAAGAAGAATTAAATGAAAAACCTTCATCTCATGGAGAAGTGGGTAATCAAAAAGGTGGAGATTTTTCTGAGTTAGAAAAAAGTAGAATGGAACATCCGCCTAAGCAACGAGATGAAAATGGCTCGGAGAAAGATGACGCGGACAAATTAATAGGATAAAATTCCTTTTAAATTATATAGTACGGCAGTTATCTTCAAATATCTGGCTGCGAATTAGCAGGGTGAATTTTATATATCTACACTAATTTGAAGTAAAAATTAGTATTTTACCTCAAATTAATGTAGCGTTAATCGAATAATTAATTTTTCAATAACCTATCTTAATATAAATCACTAGTTTGATTAAAATCTTGCTTTATTTGTTCTCCAAATTTTTTAGCCTTTTCCATATATTCTGGTGCTTGATCTTTTAAATCATCTACTAATGATTTTCCGTCAATATCTCTTTTTTTAGTAGCGTACTTGTAGCCGTACACAGCGGCTGCGCCAAGTATTACATATTTTAATAAACTCATATTGTATTTTTTTAAATTCCTGTATTTAACACATCGTCCTCACTTCTGCGGACTATTTTATTTTCTTTAAAATCTTCAGAAGAACTTCCAGTACCACTTTCAGCGCTTTTAACTGTAGGATTTTTGTCTTTACTGTGATAACTATCGTCGCTTAAAGAATCTTTGCCTTGCGTACCAGTATTGTCGAATCCATCTTTCACAGTAATTTTTCCAATCGTTTTCTTTATTTTATTGGCTTTGGCAGTAGTTTCCTTTCCAAAACTGGTTACTTCTCCATCATCGTTCCCTTTTTCATATTGCTTTTGAACATCTGATTTTTCCTTCGCCTTTTCGTCAGAACCAACATAGCCTTCCAAATGTTCTGCCTTATTATATATGTTCGTTTTCATTAGCATTTGTATAAAGTAATTATAAAACACATTAAGTTCCAGATGGTTTGAATAAAACTAATTTTAATAATTAAGGGTTGGCGTTTTTTAGTAAATAATTTCGTTAGCATTTTTGGCTTTTGCTTAACTTGGCCATCAATTTAAAAGGTTTGTATTTAATGGAGTGGAAAAAATTACTTTCAAATAAACGTTTTGGTCAGGAGCAATATGGTGCAAGTTCGGATAGGGCAAGATCAGATTTTCAACGCGACTACGATAGGTTAATTTTCTCGTCACCTTTTAGAAGACTTCAAAATAAAACACAGGTTTTCCCTTTGCCCGGTAGTGTTTTTGTTCACAACCGATTAACCCATAGCTTAGAAGTTGCCAGTGTTGCACGTTCTATGGCTAATATCTTTTTAAATAAACTGGAAGATAAAAATCCGCAATTAATTAAAGATGTGCCGTTAATTAATGAGGTTGGAAACATTGTTGCAGCGGCAGCATTAGCTCATGATTTAGGTAACCCAGCTTTTGGTCATTCAGGTGAAGCTGCAATATCTCGATATTTTACTGATGGTGACGGTAAAGTTTATCAAAAGGAAATGAATGATGCCCAATGGCACGATTTGATAAATTTTGAGGGAAATGCAAATGCAATTAGAATTTTAACTCATCCACTAAAAGGAAAAGGAAACGATGCTTATGCCTTAACGTATTCCACCTTGGCATCGATAGCCAAATACCCATGCGCATCTATCGCAGGGAAACAAAAGGGGTTATTACATCGTAAAAAATATGGTTTTTTTCAATCAGAAGAGGATAGCTTTAAACGCATAGCTGAAGAATTAGGCTTGGCACAAGAAGAAAACGAATATTTGATTTATAAACGTCATCCATTAGTTTATTTAGTAGAGGCTGCCGATGATATATGTTATAGTATAATCGATTTGGAGGATGCGCATCGTTTAAAAATTCTTTCTTATGAAGAAGTAAAAGGTTATTTATTACCATTTGCTAATTCAAAAACAATAGAGGATAGATTGCTAAATGATTATGAAGATGACGATGCTAAAATAGGCTTACTAAGGGCAAAAGCTATTAATACGTTAACTCAAATCTGTGCCGAAATTTTTTATAGAGAACAAGACACTTTACTTAAGGGAGAATTAAACAGGAGTCTAACAGATTTGATTCCAGAGCCCTACATAACTGCCTGGAAAGCGGTAGAGAAAGTTTCAGTAGAACGGATTTATAATTTCTCATCTGTAATACAAAAAGAGGTTGCTGGTTATAAAATTATGGCTGGTTTGCTCGAAGAATTCGTTCCTGCTTTAATACATAATAATACACATTACTATCAAAAGCTTGTTAAATTAATTCCAAAACAATACCATACTGATAAAACGGATATTTATTCGCGAACTCAAAGCGTATTAGACTTCGTTTCAGGAATGACAGATTTGTACGCGGTAGATTTATACAGGAATATTAAAGGAATTTCTTTTCCATCTGAAACGTAGTTCTTTTTAAGTAAAAAAACACCTGTAAGTTGTATTAATAGGTGTATATCGTTTATTTTAGATTAAAATTCCGCCATTAAAACACCGTTTTGTGTAAAAAACTTATTTCAAATATTTCGTTTTAAGCTTATTTACCCCTTAAAGACGGATTTTCGTGTAAACAGCTAAGTGTAGCTTATACTAATTATTAGATTTGGGAGTTAAGCTGTGAATTCATCCACACGATTTAAGCTAAAGATCATATCCCAATAAATGAAAAGAATGTTACTATTTGCCATGCTATTGTTTAGTATGGCCCTTACTGTGCAAGCTCAAACGCCACAACAGTTTAATTACCAAGGCGCAGCCCGTAATACAAACGGAACCCCGCTAGCCAATAAAAATATAGCTTTAAGAATTAGTATTCTTGATGCTTCTGCAACAGGAACTTCACAATACACCGAAGTTAGAAATGTAATTACGAACCCATTTGGTTTATATAGTGTAGTTATAGGCAGTTCTGGTGCAACTTCAACAACTGGTACAATTGGCGCAGTAACCTGGGGTGTTGGTTTAAAATTTATAAAAGTTGAAATCGATCCTGATAATGGAAATAACTTTACTGTAGCAGGAACAGCTCAATTACTTAGTGTTCCGTATGCACTTTACTCTGCAAACGGACCAACTGGTGCCAAGGGCGATACAGGTGCAACTGGTGCAATCGGCCCTCAAGGTGCTACTGGGCCTGCAGGGCCGACAGGTACAACAGGATTAACTGGCGCTAAGGGCGATACTGGAACGACTGGTGCAATTGGTCCGCAAGGTGCTACAGGACCAGCTGGGCCAATGGGTGCAACGGGATTAACCGGTGCAACAGGCGCAACTGGTTCCCAGGGTGTTGTGGGAGCATCAGGCCCCCAGGGTCCGATCGGGCCAACGGGTTTAACAGGTGCAATTGGTCCACAAGGAATTGTTGGGCCTGCTGGAGCAGTTGGTGTAAAAGGAGATAAAGGCGATAAGGGAGATACAGGTACTCAAGGGCCAGTAGGGCCATCTACAGGTGTTGCTGGTGGCGATTTAACTGGTAACTACCCTAATCCAACAATTGCTAATTTGCAAGGAAAAACTTTAACTGCAACAGCGCCTTTAAACAATCAAGTTTTAATGTTTGATGGAACAACATGGAAGCCTGTAACGTTAGATGTATCTAATATTACTGGTGGAAAAGCCTTATCATCAACAGATTTAAATATTGATGCAAATGGAACATCAGCTTTGCTTAAAGATGTTGTGGTAAATATTAACACTGGAGCTGTTACTACAGTTAAATTGGCTGACGGTGCTGTAACCACAATAAAAATTGCCGATGCTGCTGTTACCTCAACTAAAATTGGTAATAAGGAAGTTAAAACTATAAACGTTGCAGATGCTGCGATTGGGACCTTACAAATTGCCGATGCTTCGGTTTCTGTAGCTAAACTAACCACAACCGGTGTAGCCGATGCTAATAAAGTTTACATTACCAATACCACAACGGGTGTGCCCGAATTGATTAGCAGAGCAGCATTTACAAACTCTACAGGTTGGGCTTTGAGAGGTAATACAAATAGTCAAGATAATACCAATAATTTTTTGGGTAATACTGATGATGTTGCAATCAATTTCTTAATTAATGGACAAAGGTCAGGACGTTTAGGAAATTCTAATGATTTAAACTTATCATTTGGTTATAAAACATTTATTTCGAATGTATCTGGATTTAATAACAGCGTTTTCGGTAAGGAAGCATTATCATTAAATATTTCTGGATTTGAGAACAGTGCCTTCGGACATATGGTTTTAAATCGAAATTTTAGTGGCTTTAATAATAGTGCTTTCGGCTCGTTATCAATGGCCACTAATACTGTAGGTAATGATAATACAGCTTTTGGTGCGCATACCTTGGCTGCAAATATTACAGGAACAGGAAATACAGGGGTTGGAAGTTATGCTCTAGCTTCAAATACGGGCAATAATAATACAACCTTAGGTTACAATGCAGGTACAGCAAACACATCAGGTGCAGGAAATACTTTTATAGGTAGTAATGCAGGTGCGGCAAATACATCAGGTGCTGGTAATATTTTTATAGGAAATAGCGCAGGTAGTAGCCTAGCTGCTAATGCTAACACATTAATTATTGCAAATACGAATACAACATTACCATTAGTTTCAGGACAAATTGCAACAGCTGGCGGTTACTTAACGTTAAATAATGGTTTAGGTGTTGCAACTTCGGCTCCAACATCGACAAGTACGTTAAATATTAATGGCTCATTTGCAACAGGTATTTTAAGATATGGAGCAGGCGGAGGTTTAACACTAAATGAAAGTCATCATACCATTAGAATTATCACCGCTTCTTTATCTGTTACTTTACCAGCTGCTAATACCGTTAAGGGCAGAGTTTATGTTTTAATAAACGGAGCTGGGTTAACGTTTGCAACAACAGTGGTAAATCCTGATGGAACTACAATAACAGCTCCAGCACTTAATCAGGTAATTACTATACAGAGTGATGGAACGGATTGGGTAAAAATCTCTCAATAATTAAGGCTATGAATAAAGTTTATACACTTTTTTGTATGCTAATGGTTTGCTTGATTCTTCAAGTCAAAGCTCAAAATACTACGTTGCCGAGTACCATCAACACGGCAAGTAGTTATGGTAAAATAAATAATCTGTATTTCGATTTTAGCTTTGGCGAGATGGTGTTAGTACAAACCTTTCAATCCAATACTGTTAGCTTAACACAAGGTTTTCTGCAACCAATTTTATTATCGCAAAATACCGTCGATTTGGTTATTACTAATAATATTATTACACCAAATGGCGATGGAAGGAATGATTTTTTTGTAGTTAAAGGATTGGAAAAGTACCAAAGTAATAAAATAAGCATTTTCGATAGGGCAGGTCGCTTAATTTTTAGTGCTTTTAACTACCAAAACAATTGGGATGGTTATTATAATGGCAATCCTTTGGTAGAAGACACTTACTATTACATTATAGATTTAGGTACTGCTGGTTTAGCCAAGGGTTTCATTTCTATCTTATATAAAAAATAACAGCTTTGAAAAAAATAAAAATATACATAATCGGGCTGTTGTTGTGGTTTGTAGCACCCGCTGCTTACAGTCAGCTTAATCCAATGGGTAGCATTTACTACCAAAATCAGTTTCTGGCAAACCCAGCATTAGCTGGTATTGATACAATGGTTAATTTAAATGGTGCATTTAAAACGCAGTGGATGAGTATTAACGGCGCACCTAAACTTCAATATGTAACTGCCGATTTATCGCTTAAAAACAGAAAAGTGGGTTTGGGCTTCCTTTTTTATAATGAAAGTGCTGGGGTAATAAACCGAACGCGTGCAACATTAAGTTATGCCTATCACCTAAAATTAAATAAAGATTCGAGCTTTGTCGATTTTGGCTTATCAGCAGGATTAATGAACGAATGGATTGATTTGGGTAAAGCAATAGGTGATTTGGGTGATGAGGTTATTGGTAGCTTTAACGATAGAAGACTTTACTTAGATGGAGATTTTGGCGTGGCTTTTAGAAGCAAAAAATTAATTGTGCAAGCATCTTTACCAAATTTAAAGCGCTTTTTAAAAAGAGATGTTGTAAGAAACGTAGTCGATCGCTCGCTTTATTTTGCTGCTGCGAGTTATAAAATTAAAATTAAGGGCGGTGCATTAAATTTGGTTGAACCAAAAGTTGTGTATCGTGGTGTAGAAAACTATAAAGGCATTTTAGATGCAGGTGCAAATCTTTTGTTTTTGCAAGATAAATTATCTTTAACTGGTATTTATCACAGCACGAATAGCGTAACTTTTGGTGCTGGTGTAAACTATAAAAATAAATTATCTATTTTATTGCAATACACCACTAATACTTCAGCAATGCAAAATTATAGTAATGGTGAGTTCGAATTGGGCTTGCGATACAGATTTAAAAAATTATAATATTACAACTGTCTCAAAATAATAAACCCCATGGATATTTTTTATCCATGGGGTTTATTATTTTCTATTTAGTGATTAACGTCTTCCAGTCTCATCCCATTTATTTCTTTCGTCTTGTAATTCTCTCGCCAGTTTCATTTCTTTATCTTTTGCTTTTACTTTATGCGCCTGAAACTCATCAGCTACTTCCTGATAAAGCTGCGTACGATAAGTAGCCTCTTTTCTAAATTTGCCTGTTTGTAAAATCACAATTGCCAGTCCTGCAGCCAAAACAATAATAATTGCCCATACAATCGTGTTGTATGTGCCTTTGTTAAAAGATATTCCAAGAAAACTAATCTCGTTTACCGATGCGGTTGCACTTGCTAATGAATTTTCTTTTCCAGTTACTTCGCCCTTCAAACTAGCAATATTATCCGCTTGAGTTTTAATTTGCTGTTTGGCAACTATCAATTCTTTGCGCTCTTTTCTCAAAGTATCGTTTACACTTTTCCAAACGGCCGATAATCTTGCTGGGTTAATTAATCTAGCTCCATACAAGCTTTTCGATTTTTTTAACATGAACTGGTACTGACCATTCAATGATGGATCAGTGTTTTTTGAAGTGTCTTGCTGTGCATGAGCAAATGCGACGTTTAAAAGTAATAACGCCCCTAAACAATAGATGATGTGTTTAAATTTCTGCATAGTTTAAATGTAAATGTTAAAATGTAAAACTACATTTTTATACAATTTATTATAAATTAATTTCGGATAGATTACATTTGTTTCATGCAAATAGGAATTATTGGTTTGGGCGATATGGGTAAATTGTACGCTCATTCATTTGTAAAGGCAGGTTATAGGGTTTGTGGATCGGATATGCCTTTGCGTTTTAATGATTTAAAAAAAGAACTTGAACCAGCAGGAATAGAAGTGCTCAACGATGGGCATGAGGTATCAAGAAAATCAGATTTTATAATCTATTGCGTTGAAGCAGAAAAGATTGATGAGGTAGTTGCTGCTTTTGCGCTCTCTACAAAGTACGGTGCAATCGTTGCCGGACAAACCTCTGTAAAACACCCCGAAATTGCTGCTTTTGAGAAACATCTTCCCAAAGAAACTCAAATTGTTACCTGTCATTCTTTACACGGCCCTGCATTTAATCCCGAAGGACAAACTTTGGTTGTGGTTAGGCATCGTGCAAGTGATGAAGTTTATCAGCAAGCGCTAGAGGTATATAAATCCCTTAAATCGAATATTATTGAGTTAGATGATTACAAAGAACACGATCGAATTGTAGCCGATACACAAGCGGTTACACATATGGGTTTTGAGAGCATGGGGTCGGCCTGGAAAAATGCTGGATTTTTTCCTTGGGATAATCCTGCCTATGCAGGTGGAATTGATAATGTCAAAATCCTAACTACACTTCGGATTTTTAGCTACAAATCGCACATTTATGCAGGCCTGGCAATTTTAAATCCTTATGCTCAAAAACAGGTTAAATATTATGCGCAAGCAGAATCTGAACTTTTTAAGTTAATGATTTGTGAAAATGAAGCTGAATTTAGAGCAAAAATTTACGCTGCCCGCGATTTTGTATTTCACGAAAGTCGTAAACTACTGCTATTGGATGATAACATTATGAAGGAATTTAGCTTATCTGATGCCGAGCATAATCAAAAACCTAACTCGCACTTAAGCTTATTGAGCATGGTTTATGCCTGGTACAAAATGGGTGTAAATCCTTACGATAACCTAATTTGCCAAACACCACCATTTAAACTTCGTTTGGGCATTGCCGAATATCTATTTAAAAATGAAGCGATGCTAGAAGAATCCATTTATACGGCTTTGTACGATAAATCTATCCGCGGCGACGATTTGGAATTTCATACAGCTGTGCACGAATGGGCATCGATAATTGGATACGGAGATTTGAAAGGTTATAAAGAACATTTCGAAGCTGCAAAATCTTTCTTTGCTAACCGATTAAACGATGGAAGGGATTTAAGTGCTGAAATGATTAAAAGGTTAGGGAAATAGCTTTGATATGAAGGTCAAATTGCAGAAGCCAGAAATTATTATTTTATTGAAGGAAGAATTATCAGAATTGGATAAGCTTTGTTCTGTATTTGATTCTGGTAGTGAGGAGGTGATTGGAGATATGGCTAAAGTTATTAGTCGTATATTCCAAAATACAGAAACATCTAAATCCTTATTAAATCAACTTAAGCTTAGCCATGTATCTATTTATTGTAGTGCTGAATTCTACAATCCAAAAAGTTTAATTAATTACCTTGGCCTTTTAAATTTAAAACGCAAAGCTGAATTTGGATGGAATTATTACCCAAAACTGAATCTGGAAGATTTGAAATTAGTTTCTTTCGAAAACTGGTGGCAAAATAAAAAGGTTATTATTGATTCGCTTGGTGTTTCGTATTCTAGAGCTAAAATTATAAAATCAATTTCTATAGATGACGGTGAATTGGATCAGTTAGATACTTCTGGTTGGACCATAAAAGATGGTAAGGGAATTAAAATAAATCCAATAGCCGCAACAGTTAGGCAAATCGCCTTTGAGTTGTTAACATCGTTTAAAACAATTGATCTCGAAAAAGAAAGTAAACTACATTATAAATTATAGAATGAGTGAGTTTTGATTAAGTACTTTGCACTTGGTATTCATTGATTAAAAACCCATTTGATCAAAATAAATTCCAATTTTCCATCGCACATCTTACATCATCCATATAACATATAGACTTTATTTTATTACTTAAAACCTTCTTTTAGCCTAAAACATTCACTTATATTTGCCCGCATGTCGGTATTATTATTTACCATAATTGTCTTAGTGGGCGCTTTTTTAGCGGGTTTATTGGGCTCTTTAACAGGTTTGGGAGGTGGTGTAATCATCATTCCTTTATTAACTTTGGCTTTAGGTGTAGATATTCACTATGCAATTGGAGCGTCTATTGTCTCTGTAATTGCTACATCATCAGGTTCGGCCGCGGCTTATGTAAAAGAGGGGATTACCAATATTCGAATAGGAATGTTTTTAGAGATTGCAACAACCGTAGGTGCAATTTGTGGAGCCATCATAGCCGTTTATCTTAATGCAAATTACATTGCGATCATATTTGGTTGTATTCTTATATTTTCGGCCATAATGACTTTAAAGAAAAAGGTTGATCATTCAACTTTAGACGATTCTGATAGATGGGCTAAATTTTTTAAACTTAATGGTTCTTATCCTGATAAGGGAATAGAACATAAGTATGCAGTTAAACATGTTCCAGGTGGGTTTTTAATGATGCTTTTTGCTGGAACTTTATCAGGTTTACTGGGCATTGGAAGCGGTGCTTTAAAAGTAATCGCTATGGATAACATCATGCGTTTGCCATTCAAAGTTTCTACAACAACCAGTAATTTTATGATGGGCGTTACTGCTGCTGCAAGTGCGGTAGTTTATTTGCATCGTGGCCAAATCGACCCAGGTATTGCAATGCCAGTTTGTATTGGAGTTTTAACTGGTGCAAGTATCGGTTCGAAAGTATTGTTAAAAACCAATACAGGTAAATTAAAAATTGTATTCGCTGTTGTGGTTACATTTTTAGCCTTGCAGATGATTTATAAAGGAATAAGCGGATTATAATGAGTACAGCAAAAAAGGAAAATTTAAACGACAGAGATATTCAGGTGATTTTGGGTACGCTTTTACGAGCTGGCGTTATCATTTCAATGAGTATAGTATTAGTTGGTGGTTTTATTTTTCTTATTCATAACAAAGGCGTAATTACAGATTATAAGGTTTTTAAGCCAGAGTTATCAAAATTCTCTTCTATAGCTTCTATTTTTAAAGGTGTTTTAACTTTTCAAGGCGATGCAATTGTACAGTTTGGAGTTCTTATGCTCATCTTTACACCCATTGCCCGCATTGTTTTTGCCATTTTTAGCTTTTTAATCGAACGCGATTACCTTTATGTATTGATTGGTTTAATCATATTAACCATCATAACCATCAGTTTAAATGGTGGTTTAGCACATTAAGCTATCTTTTTAGGTAAATCCCATCATATCAGCAATTTATTTGAAAAAATATTTCGCTAACTATTTGAAAATTAATAATTCTTGTCTATCTTTGCCGTCCCTTTCGGGGGATGTACAACCACCTTGAACGAAGCCCTACTGCTTCGATGGGTGTTAAATTAAAAGATAAAATGTCAGGAATTATTGGAAAAAAAGTAGGAATGACCAGTATCTTCGATGCAGATGGAAAAAACATTCCATGTACTGTAATCGAGGCTGGGCCTTGTGTAGTTACACAAGTGAAGACCGAAGAAAAAGACGGGTATTCATCTATTCAGTTAGGATATGATGAGAAAAAAGAGAAAAACACAACTCAACCGTTAAAAGGCCATTTCGCGAAAGCAAACACAACTCCGAAACGCAAACTTGTTGAATTCGATTCGTTTACAACTTCACTTAACTTAGGTGATGTAGTAACTGTTGATGCATTCGCAGAAGGCGATTTTGTTGATGTTGTAGGTACCTCAAAAGGTAAAGGTTTTCAAGGTGTTGTAAAACGCCACGGATTTGCCGGTGTTGGTATGCAGACTCACGGTCAGCATAACCGTTTACGTGCCCCAGGTTCATTGGGAGCATCGTCATTCCCTTCACGTGTATTCAAAGGAATGCGCATGGCTGGAAGAACAGGTGGAGACAGAGTAAAAGTTCAAAACTTGCAAGTTTTGAAAGTTTATGCTGAGCAAAACCTATTAGTAGTTAGTGGTTCCATTCCAGGAGCTAAAGGTTCTTACGTAATCTTAGACAAGTAATCAGATGGAAGTTAAAGTATTAAACATTTCAGGTAAAGAAACAGGTGCCAAGGTGCAACTTCCTGAATCGGTATTCGGTATCGAGCCTAACGACCACGCGATTTATTTAGATGTTAAACAGTATTTGGCTAACCAACGTCAAGGTACTCACAAATCTAAACAACGTAACGAGATTGCTGGTTCAACCCGCAAACTATACAAACAAAAAGGTACAGGTGGTGCAAGAGCAGGTAGCATTAAATCTCCGTTATTTAACGGTGGTGGTCGTGTTTTCGGTCCTCAACCGCGTGATTACAGTTTTAAATTGAACAAGAAATTAAAATCATTAGCACGTAAATCTGCTTTAGCTTATAAAGCAAAAGATAACAACGTGGTAGTTTTAGAAGATTTCAACTTCGATACAATTAAAACTAAAAACTATACAAGTTTATTAGCTGCATTAAATGTAGGTACTCAAAAAACTTTGTTGGTTTTACCTTCACAAAATAATAATATCTATTTATCAAGCAGAAACGTAGAGAAAACTAAAGTAATTACTGCGGCAGATTTAAATACTTATGATGTATTAAACGCTGGTGTACTTGTGTTAACTGCAGATTCTGTTAAAACTTTGGAGGAGGCATTTGCCAAATAATATGGAAATTTTAAAAAAACCAATATTAACCGAAAAAGCTTCAGCTTTAACTGAAAAATTAAACGTTTTTACATTTAGTGTTAACCACAAAGCAAATAAATTACAGATTAAATCTGCAATTGAAAAACTTTATGGTGTTACAATCACTTCAATCAACACTATGGTTGTAGATGGTAAAGCTAAATCTCGTTACACAAAAGCAGGTTTTGTTTCTGGCCGTAGCCCGAAATACAAAAAAGCAATTGTAACGTTAAAAGACGGTGAGACAATAGATTATTACGCAAATCTTTAATTTAATTATTAATTATAACTATGGGCTTAAGAAAATTTAAACCAGTTACTCCGGGAACCCGCTTTAGAGTAGGTGCCAGCTTTACGGAGATTACAGCAACCAAGCCCGAAAAATCATTGGTTGTATCATCAAAAAAGTCTGGTGGACGTAACAACACAGGTAAAATGACTATGCGCTACATGGGTGGTGGTCATAAAAAATCATATCGTTTAATCGACTTCAAACGCGATAAATTTGATATTCCTGCAACAGTAGCTACTGTTGAATACGATCCTAACCGTACTGCCCGCATCGCATTATTAAACTATGCAGATGGCGAGAAGCGTTACATTATTGCTCCTGAAGGATTGCAAGTTGGTTCGGTATTATTATCGGGCGATACTGCAGCACCAGAAGTAGGTAACACTTTAAAATTATCGAACATTCCATTAGGTTCTATCGTTCACAACGTAGAAATCCATCCTGGAAAAGGAGCACAATTAGCTCGTAGTGCAGGTGCTTACGCACAATTAGCTGCCCGCGATGGTAAATATGCTACTTTAAAAATGCCTTCAGGCGAAACCCGTTTAATCTTGACTACTTGTCTTGCTACTATCGGTGCTGTATCTAACTCAGATCATGCAAACGAAGTATTAGGTAAAGCAGGTCGTAAACGTTGGTTGGGCCGTCGTCCGAGAACTAGACCGGTAGCGATGAACCCTGTCGATCACCCAATGGGTGGTGGTGAAGGTAGATCATCAGGTGGTCACCCACGTTCAAGAAATGGCGTTTTAGCTAAAGGCTACAAAACCAGAGAACTTAAGAAATATTCTAATCGTTACATCATAGAGAGAAGGAAGAAATAATGGCTCGTTCGATAAAAAAAGGACCTTATATTGACCATAACGTAGAGAAAAAAGTAAACTCTATGAATGATTCAGGCAAAAAGTCTGTAATCAAAACTTGGTCTCGTAGATCAATGATTTCACCAGATTTCGTTAATCATACATTTGCAGTACACAATGGTAACAAGTTTATCCCTGTGTACGTAACAGAAAACATGGTTGGTCACAAGTTGGGAGAATTTGCTCCAACCAGAACATTCAGAGGACACGCTGAAAAGAAAAAATAATTAGACAATGGAAGCAATAGCAAAATTAAACAATTGTCCAACCTCACCGCGTAAGATGCGTTTGGTTGTAGATCTTATCAGAGGTGAACGTGTAGAGAAAGCATTAAGCATTTTAAAGTTTACCAACAAAGAAGCAGCAATAAGAGTTGAGAAATTATTATTATCTGCGATTAAAAACTGGGAATCTAAAAATGAAGGTGCTCGCCCTGAAGAAAACCAACTTTTTGTAAAAACAGTTATGGTTGATGGTGGTCGTCAGTTAAAACGCTTACGTCCAGCTCCTCAAGGCCGTGGATATAGAATTCGTAAACGTTCTAACCACGTAACGCTGATTGTAGATAGTAAAAACACAGAAACAACTCAAAACTAATTAGGAAATGGGACAAAAAGCAAATCCAATAGGTGCCAGGTTAGGAATTATCAAAGGATGGGATTCTAACTGGTTCGGTGGCAACAACTACTCCGATAAATTAGTTGAAGATGAGAAAATAAGAAAATACCTTTCTGCTCGTATTGCTAAAGGTGGTGTTGCAAAAGTAGTTATCGAGCGTACGTTAAAACGTATCACTGTAACTATCCACACAGCTCGCCCAGGTATCGTAATCGGTAAAGCAGGTGCTGAGGTTGATAAAATCAAAGAAGAGTTAAAGAAATTGACTAAAAAGGAAATTCAAATTAACATTTTCGAGATTAAACGCCCAGAGCTTGATGCACAATTAGTTGCAGAAGGTGTTGCAAAACAATTAGAAGCAAGGATCTCATTCCGTAGAGCAATGAAATCTTCTATCGCATCAACAATGCGTATGGGTGCTGAAGGTATTAAAATCATGACTTCTGGTCGTTTAGGTGGTGCTGAAATGGCACGTACTGAGCAATACAAAGAAGGAAGAGTGCCTTTACATACATTCCGTGCTGATATTGATTACGCTTTAGCTGAAGCTTTAACTACTTACGGTAAAATAGGTGTTAAAGTTTGGATCTGTAAAGGTGAAGTTTATGGAAAACGTGATTTGTCTCCAAACATTGGTGCAGCAAATAACGGTCCTAAAGGCCAATCAGAGAAACCAGCTTTCGGTGGAAGAGATAACAGAGGTGGAGGAAGAGATAACCGTGGCGGTGGTAACGACAGACGTGGTGGAAACCAAGGTGGCGGTCGTGGTCCAGGCCAAGGTGGTGCAAACAGAGGTGGTGGCGCAGGCGCTAACAGAGGTCCTCGTAAATAATTGATTTATTAACATCGTTTAACGATTAGAACAAAATAAAATGTTACAGCCAAAAAGAACGAAGTTCAGGAAGATGCAAAAAGGCAGAATGAAGGGTTTAGCTTCTCGTGGAGCTGAATTAGCATTCGGATCTTTCGGTATCAAATCTTTAGAAGCAACTTGGATTACAAGTCGCCAGATAGAGGCTGCCCGTATTGCCGTAACTCGTTTCATGAAACGTGAAGGCCAAGTATGGATCAGGATTTTCCCGGACAAACCGGTAACTAAAAAACCTGCCGAAGTACGTATGGGTAAAGGTAAGGGTGCTCCTGAATACTGGGTTGCAGTAGTAAGACCAGGACGTGTAATTTTCGAAGCTGAAGGTGTGCCTTTAGAAGTTGCTAAAGAAGCATTACGTTTAGCTGCTCAGAAATTACCAATCCAAACAAAATTTGTAGTACGTAGAGATTACGTAGAAGCATAGTAAAGTTGTTGAGATGAATGTTGTAAATACTTGTTTATTATAACCGCTACACTCAACCGTAAAGAAAAATAAAAATGAAAAATTCAGAAATCACAGGGCTTTCAAAAGAAGAATTAGTAGCTAAGATTGCGGAAGAAAAAGAGAACTTATCAAAATTAAAGTTCGCTCACACTATTTCAGCTATCGAAAATCCTTCACGCATTGCAAAAGTAAGGAAAGACATAGCCCGTTTAAACACTGAACTGACTAAAGTGAAAAACGCTGAGTCAGCTACTGAAACTAATTAATTTGAGAGTCGAAATGGAAAGACAATTAAGAAAAACAAGAACCGGGTTGGTGGTAAGCAACAAGATGGATAAATCTGTTGTAGTGAGCGTGGAACGTAAAGTAAAACACCCGATTTATGGTAAGTTCGTAAAGAAAACTACCAAATTTATGGCTCACGACGAGAAAAACGAATGTGGTATCGGTGATACTGTATTAATTATGGAAACTCGTCCTTTGAGTAAGAACAAGAACTGGAGATTGGTACAAATTTTAGAAAGAGCTAAATAAGATGGTACAACAGGAATCGAGATTAAACGTTGCTGATAACAGCGGCGCTAAAGAAGTATTAGTAATTCGCGTGCTAGGTGGAACCGGCAAACGTTATGCTTCAATTGGTGATAAAGTGGTTGTTACTGTAAAAAGCGCTTTACCGTCAGGTAACATTAAAAAAGGTACAGTTTCTAAAGCAGTTGTTGTAAGAACTAAAAAAGAAATCCGTCGTAAAGATGGTTCTTATATCCGTTTTGACGATAATGCAGCTGTATTATTGAACGCACAGGATGAGCCAAGAGGTACACGTATCTTTGGCCCGGTTGCGAGAGAACTACGTGAAAAACAATTCATGAAAATTGTATCATTAGCACCGGAGGTATTGTAAAATGGGAAAGAAATTAATTATTGCACCATCAAAACTGAAAATCCGCACTGGAGATTTAGTTAAAATCATTGCTGGCGATTCAAAAGGTCAACAAGGAAAAGTACTTTCAGTACTTACAGATAAAAACAGAGCCATTGTAGAAGGCGTTAACTTAGTATCTAAACATACTAAACCAAATGCTGCAAACCCTAACGGTGGTATTATTAAAAAAGAAGCTGCTCTTCACATTTCTAACTTGATGTTGGTTGATCCAAAATCTGGTAAAGCTACCCGCGTAGGTCGTAAACTTAACGCAGATGGTAAATTGGTTAGAGTTGCTAAAATATCAGGAGAGGAGATTAAATAATGGCTACTACACCAAGATTAAAAAGCAAGTACAAAGAAGAAGTTGTAAGTGCGTTAAAAGAAAAATTTCAGTACAAAACTGTAATGCAGGTTCCTAAATTGGAAAAAATCTGTATCAATCAGGGTGTTGGTCGTTTTTCTGTAACAGATAAAAAGATTATGGATACCACAATCGTTGAATTGACTACTATTACTGGTCAACAAGCGGTTCCGGCTAACTCTAAGAAAGATATCTCTAACTTTAAATTACGTAAAGGTATGCCAGTAGGTGTACGCGTTACTTTACGTGATAACAATATGTATGAGTTCTTAGATCGTTTGATCTCTGTAGCTTTACCACGTATTCGTGATTTTAAAGGTATTAACGATAAAGGGTTTGACGGTAAAGGTAACTATACGTTAGGTGTTACTGAGCAAATCATTTTCCCAGAGATTAATATCGATAAAATCAATAAAATTTTAGGGATGGATATAACTTTCGTAACTTCGGCAAAATCTGACGTTGAGGCTCTTGAGTTATTGAAACAATTCGGATTACCATTTAAAAATCAAAAAACAGCAGAATAATGGCAAAAGAAGGTGTAAAAGCACGCGAAGTTAAGCGCCAAAAATTGGTAGCTAGATACGCTGAAAAACGTGCAGTTTTAAAAGCTGCAGGAGATTTCGAGGGTTTAGATAAATTACCTAAAAACTCATCTCCAGTACGTTTACACAACCGTTGTAAATTAACTGGTCGTCCACGTGGTTATATGCGTACCTTTGGTATTTCAAGGGTTACGTTCCGCCAAATGGCGCTAGACGGTAAAATACCAGGTGTTAAAAAAGCATCTTGGTAATATAGCTTAAAGCTGATAGTTCAAAGTCTAAAGTGATATTAGTATCGCTTTAGTCTTTGTGCTTTAGCCTTTTTGCTTAAATAAAGAATTTTAACCGGTAGCAGGTCCCACAGCTGGGTAGCAGAAGGAAACCACTATCAAAAACAATAAAAAATGAATACAGATCCAATAGCAGATTATTTAACAAGAGTAAGGAATGCCATTAAGGCCAACCACCGTGTTGTAGAAATTCCTGCATCAAACCTTAAAAAAGAAATCACTAAAGTTCTTTTTGACAAAGGTTACATCGCGAACTACAAGTTTGAAGATACTACAGTTCAAGGCACAATCAAAATTGCTTTGAAATACAATCCAATTACTAAAGTTCCTGCTATTCGTACTTTGATGCGAATTAGTAAACCAGGTTTGAGAAACTATGCTGGTGTTGAAAATATGCCAAGAGTATTAAACGGTTTAGGTATCGCAATCTTATCTACTTCTAAAGGTGTAATGACTGATAAAGAAGCAGCCAAATTAAACATTGGTGGTGAGGTATTGTGTCACGTTTATTAATTATTAGGAGAACAGCACAATGTCAAGAATAGGAAAAGCCCCAATTACAATCCCTTCAGGTGTTACAGTTACCGTATCTAAAGATAACGTAGTAAGTGTAAAAGGCCCTAAAGGTGAATTAACACAAGCAGTAGATACAGATATCACTGTAAGTCAAGAAGACGGAATTTTAAATGTAAGCCGTCCTTCAGAACAAAAGAAACACAAAGCATTACATGGTTTATACCGTTCATTGCTTAACAATATGGTTATTGGTGTTACAGAAGGTTACAAATTAACTCAAGAATTAGTAGGTGTTGGTTACCGTGCTACAAATGCAGGTAATACATTAGATCTAGTTTTAGGTTATTCTCACCATTACGTATTTCAATTACCAGAAGAGATTAAAGTAACCACTACATCAGAAAAAGGTCAAACTCCTAAAATCATTTTAGAAAGTATTGATAAACAACTTATCGGTCAGGTAGCTGCGAAAATTCGTTCGTTACGTGCTCCAGAGCCTTATAAAGGTAAAGGTATTAAGTTTGTAGGTGAAGTGTTAAGAAGAAAAGCAGGTAAATCAGCATCTAAAAAATAGTAATCATGGCAGGTAAAAAATTATCAAGAAGAGATCGTATTAAAAAAGGGATCAGAAAGAGACTTACTGGTTCTGAGGAACGTCCAAGGTTATCTGTATTTAGAAGCAATAAAGGGATTTATGCTCAGGTAATTAACGACATCACAGGTACAACAATAGCTTCAGCATCATCTTTATCAAAAGATTTTTCTGGAACAGGTAACAAAAGTGACCAATCTGTAGCTGTAGGTAAATTAGTAGCAGAAAAAGCAATTGCTGCTGGTGTTAAAGAAGTTGTTTTCGATAGAAATGGCTATTTATACCACGGTCGTATTAAATCGTTGGCAGAGGGTGCCCGCGAAGCTGGTCTAGTATTTTAATCTGAAAAGAAAAGTAAGATGTCAACTATCAATATAAAAAGAGTAAAAACCACCGATATCGAATTAAAGGATCGTTTGGTTAGTATACAACGTGTTGCCAAAGTAACCAAAGGTGGTCGTACTTTCAGCTTCTCAGCAATTGTTGTTGTTGGAGATGAAAACGGTGTTGTTGGTTTCGGTTTAGGTAAAGCGAAAGAAGTAACTGAAGCAATCGCTAAGGGTGTGGATGATGCTAAAAAGAACTTAGTTAAAGTTCCAATTTTAAACGGTACTGTTCCTCACGAGCAAATCGGTAAATTCTCTGGTGGCTTTGTATTAATCAAACCAGCAGCAGTAGGTACAGGTGTAATCGCAGGTGGTGCAATGCGTGCTGTATTAGAGAGTGCTGGTGTTCATAACGTATTAGCAAAATCTAAAGGTTCATCAAATCCTCACAACGTGGTAAAAGCAACTGTTGATGCATTAACAAAAATGCGTGATGCTTATACAGTAGCTCAAACTCGTGGTATCGATTTAAATAAAGTTTTTAACGGATAATATCATGGCTAAGATCAAAATAACACAAGTAAAAAGCGTTATCGACAGAAGCGAGCGCCAAAAAAGAACCGTTCAGGCTTTAGGTTTATCAAAAATGAACCAAAGTGTTGAAGTAGAAGCTACACCGCAAATTATCGGTATGGTTCGCAAAGTGAATCACTTAGTAGCTATCGAAGCAATTTAATAAAGTTTGAAGCTAGTATAGGTAAAAGCCTGTACTAGCTTTATATATGTTTAATCGTTGTACCTGTTTAGTGAAAGCGAAGGGCAACACAAATTCAAAAAAATGAATTTAAATACTTTAAAACCTGCAAAAGGTTCTACAAAAAACAGTAAGAGAATTGGTCGTGGTACAGGTTCAGGCCGTGGTGGTACTTCAACTCGTGGTCACAAAGGTGCTGGTTCTCGTTCTGGTCACAAAACTAAAATCGGTTTTGAAGGTGGTCAAATGCCTTTACAACGTCGTGTGCCTAAAGTTGGTTTCAAACCAATTAACCGTACAGAATATGTTGGTGTAAACTTAGATGTATTACAAACTTTAGCTGAAAAATTCAGCTTAACAACTATCGATTTCGCTGCTTTACAAGCGCATGGTTTAGCTTCAAAAAATGACTTAGTTAAAATTTTAGGTCGTGGTGAAGTAAAAGCAAAATTAGAGATTACAGCACATGCGTTTTCTGCAACCGCACAAAAAGCTATTGAAGCAGCAGGTGGTTCAATTGTAAAATTGTAATTATTAAATGAAGAAGCTATTTACTACTTTAAGTAATATCTGGAAAATTCAAGAATTAAAAGAGCGTATATTATTTACGGTCATGATTCTTTTGGTATACCGTTTTGTATCTCACGTGGTTTTGCCAGGTGTAGATCCTAATGTTTTAGGCGCAAACGAGAAATCAGGTATCTTAGGCTTACTGGATATGTTTGCCGGAGGTTCTTTCTCTCGTGTGTCTATTTTAGCTTTAGGGGTAATGCCTTATATCTCTGCATCCATCGTGGTGCAACTATTAGGTATTGCTGTTCCTTCTTTCCAAAAAATGCAGAAAGAAGGCGAAAGTGGTAGAAAAAAAATGAACCAGATTACCCGCTATTTAACCGTAGCAATCACAATTGTTCAATCAGTAGGTTATGTTAAAACACAAGTTCCTGCTGAAGCTATTTTATTACCAAACACTTTATTTTTAGTTCTTTCTACATTTGTTTTAACTGCAGGTACATTATTTGTGATGTGGTTAGGTGAGAAAATTACGGATAAAGGTATTGGAAATGGTACATCATTAATTATTATGGTGGGTATCATTGCTCGTTTACCTCAGGCAATTAGCCAGGAGTTTTCGGATAAAGTAGGTGCAGCAAGTACTGGTGGTGGTCCGGTTGCTTTAGTATTAGAGGTTGTTGCCTTATTTGCGATTGTAATGTTTACTATCTTAATTGTACAAGGCGTTCGTAAGGTGCCTGTACAGTATGCAAAAAAGATAGTTGGCAATCGTCAGTTTGGTGGTGTACGTCAATACATTCCTTTAAAGGTTAATGCAGCAGGTGTAATGCCAATCATTTTTGCGCAAGCATTAATGTTTATTCCAGGTGCTTTAATTCAATTTGTTCCTTCTTTACAGGGTTCATGGTTAATCCAATTCAGCAACACAACATCGTTAGCTTACAGTTTAACTTTCGCGTTTTTAATTATTGCCTTTACGTTCTTCTACACAGCCATTACGGTTAATCCAACTCAAATGAGTGATGATATGAAGAAAAATGGTGGTTTTATTCCAGGTGTTAAACCTGGTTTTGCAACGTCAACTTTTATTGATGATGTAATTTCTAAAATCACTTTCCCAGGAGCAGTATTTTTAGCGATTATAGCTGTATTGCCTTCGGTAGCTGTGAAGTTCGGTATTAAACAAGAATTTGCTCACTTCTTTGGTGGTACATCGCTATTGATTTTAGTGGGTGTTGTTTTAGATACATTACAACAAATTGAAAGTTATCTTTTAATGCGTCATTATGACGGTTTAATGAAAACGGGACGTGTTACGGGCAGAACAGGAGTTCCTGCTGCTAGTAGCAACGCTGCGTTGTAGTTATAAATAATGTCTAAAATTTATTACAAGTCTCTTGATGAGATTGAGTTAATAAGAGAAAGTTCTTTACTTGTTTCGAAAACTTTAGCTGAAGTGGCTAAAATTATCGGTCCAGGTGTTACAACAAATCAGCTGGATAAACTAGCTTATGAGTTTATAAATGACAATGGAGCAATTCCTGCATTTCTAAACTATAACGGTTTTCCAAATTCTTTATGCATTTCGCCAAATGAACAAGTTGTTCATGGTTTTCCAAGCGATTATGTAATTAAGGAAGGTGATTTGATCTCGGTTGACTGTGGTGTAATTAAAAATAATTATTTCGGCGATTCAGCATATACCTTTTCGATAGGAGAGGTAGATGCTGAAAAGCAGAAATTAATTGAAGTTACCAAACGTTGCCTTGAACTTGGGATAGAAAAAGCAGTTGTTGGGATGCGTACTGGTGATATTGGTTTTGCCGTTCAGCAGCATGCAGAAGACAACGGTTTTGGAGTAGTTAGAGAACTTGTAGGACATGGTGTGGGTGTTAAACTTCACGAGAAACCAGAAGTTCCCAATTATGGAAAACGTGGGAGTGGGCCAAAACTTGAAGAAGGAATGGTTATCGCAATAGAACCTATGATTAATGCAGGTGTAGCTGGCATTATGTTTCATAAGGATGGATGGACTGTGACAAGTAAGGATAATAAACCTTCAGCTCATTTTGAACACACAGTAGCAATTAAAAAGGGGCAGGCAGATGTTTTATCAACCTTTTCTTTAATAGAAAAAGTTTTACAACAAAAAAAATAAATAATTAAAATTTTTTATTTAATTTTGCATCCCTGTTTAGAAGCAGCTAATTAAGTAACAATCAACAAAATATGGCTAAACAAGCCTCAATTGAACAAGACGGAGTAATAAGAGAAGCATTATCTAATGCAATGTTCAGAGTAGAACTCGAGAACGGGCATGAAATTATTGCGCACATTTCAGGAAAGATGAGGATGCACTACATCAAGATTCTACCTGGAGATAAAGTTAAATTGGAAATGTCGCCTTATGATTTAACAAAAGGTCGCATAACTTATAGATACAAATAAAATGAAAGTTAGATCATCAATTAAAAAACGTAGCGCTGATTGCAAGATTATTCGCCGTAAAGGTAAACTTTACGTTATTAACAAGAAAAATCCAAAATACAAGCAACGTCAAGGGTAATTTGAAAATATTGTAATGTGCTGTACAACGGTGGCCCGCCGTTCAGACTTACTAAAAAACATAAACAAATATGGCAAGGATTTCAGGTATTGATTTACCAAGAAACAAAAGAGGAGAGATTGGTTTAACTTATATCTACGGAATAGGTAAAACAACTGCACAACGTATTTTAACGACTGCTGGTATCGACCTTAACAAAAAAGTACAAGACTGGTCTGATGATGAGTTATCAGCAATCCGTACAATGATTAACGATGAGATTAAAGTAGAAGGTGCTTTACGCTCAGAGGTTCAATTAAACATTAAACGTTTAATGGATATTGGTTGTTACCGTGGATTACGTCACAGAAAAGGTTTACCTTCTCGTGGACAGCGTACAAAAAATAACTCACGTACTCGTAAGGGTAAGAGAAAAACAGTTGCTAACAAGAAAAAGGCTACTAAATAATCATTAGTAGAACGTAATAAACATGGCTAAGAGTAAAAAAGTAACCAAAAAACGTATCGTTGTAATTGAGTCTGTTGGTCAGGCGCATATCAATGCTACTTTCAACAACATTATCGTTACCTTAACAAACAACAACGGACAAACCATTTCATGGTCGTCTGCTGGTAAAATGGGCTTTAAAGGTTCTAAAAAGAACACTCCGTATGCAGCTGGTCAAGCAGCTTCAGATTGCGGTAAAGTTGCATTTGATTTAGGTTTACGTAAAGTTGAAGTGTTTGTAAAAGGTCCAGGTTCAGGTCGTGAATCTGCAATCAGAACTTTACAAGTAGCAGGTATCGAAGTAACATCTATTAAAGATATTACTCCACTTCCTCACAACGGATGTCGTCCTCCTAAAAAGAGAAGAGTTTAATTAATTTTAAAGCTAAGAATCTTCGGTTTCAGATCGAATGATACTTTAAAACAGAAAAAAAATGGCAAGATATACAGGCCCAAAATCAAAAATCGCCCGTAAATTCAGAGAACCAATTTTCGGTCCTGATAAGGTGTTAGACAGAAAAAATTATCCTCCTGGGCAACATGGCTCATCAAAAAGAAGAGGAAAACAATCTGAATATGCTATCCAGTTAATGGAGAAACAAAAAGTAAAATATACTTATGGTGTATTAGAAAAACAATTCAGTAACTTGTTTAAAAAAGCATCTTCTCGTGCTGGTATTACCGGTGATAACTTACTTCAGTTATTAGAAGCACGTTTAGATAACACAGTATACCGTTTAGGTATTGCAACAACCCGTTCTGGTGCACGCCAGTTAGTTAGCCATAAACACGTAACCGTGAATGGTGAAGTTGTAAATATCCCTTCATATCAGCTAAAAGCTGGTGATGTAGTTGCGGTTCGTGAAAAATCTAAATCTTTAGAATCAATTAGTAACTCAGTTGCAGGCAGAACAATTAATAAATTTGCTTGGTTAGAGTGGAATGCTAGTGAGTTAACAGGTAAGTTCTTAACTTATCCTCAACGCGACGAGATTCCTGAAAACATTAAGGAAAACTTAATCATCGAGTTATACTCAAAGTAATAAGTGATCTAGTTAATTACCTCAAAAGGGTAATTAACTTTTTTCATGTTACTATATATTCAATAACGAATTTAAAAAAATATAAATGGCAATTTTAGCATTTCAGAAACCAGACAAAGTGATCATGCAGAAATCAACTGATTTCGATGGCATATTTGAATTTCGTCCTTTAGAGCCCGGTTTCGGTGTAACAATTGGTAATGCCTTAAGAAGAATATTACTTTCTTCATTAGAAGGTTATGCTATTACTACTATTCGTTTTTCAGGCGTTTCGCATGAGTTTTCTACCATGAAAGGTGTTGTAGAAGATTTAACTGATATTATCTTAAACTTAAAACAAGTACGTTTTAAGAAAACAGGTGATTCTGGTGATGCTGAAAAAGTTTTCATCATTGTTAACGGTCAAGATCAATTCAAGGCTGGTGATATCACTAAATTCTCTAATAACTTTACAGTTTTAAATCCTGAGCATGTAATTTGCAACATGGATAAATCTGTTACTTTAGAAGTAGAGTTAACCATCAATAAAGGACGTGGTTATGTACCTGCTGAAGAGAATAAAGTTGCTGATGCTGTTGTAGGTGTTATCGCTATCGATTCGATCTACACTCCAATGAAAAACGTAAAATACACAATTGAAAACTTCCGTGTTGAACAAAAAACGGATTACGAGAAATTGGTATTAGATATTTCTACTGATGGTTCAATTCACCCAGAAGAAGCATTAAAAGAGGCGGCTAAGATTCTTATCCAACACTTTATGTTATTCTCTGATGAGAACTTAGTATTAGAATCTCAAGCTAAAGAGGAAACTAAGGAAGTTGATGAGGAAATTTTACATATGCGTAAAATCCTTAAAACTGAATTGGTTGATATGGATCTTTCAGTTAGAGCATTAAACTGCTTAAAAGCGGCTGATATTCGCACTTTAGCTGATTTAGTATCTTACGATGTTGCTGATATGTTAAAATTCAGAAACTTTGGTAAAAAATCTTTAACAGAGATTCAAGAACTTGTAAAATCAAAAGGTTTATCATTTGGTATGAACCTGTCTAAATTTAAGTTAGACGAAGAGTAAGAGTTGTGGGTTATAATTGATACGTATTACGTAAAACTTATAACTTATTTCTTTAATAATAAATTATTATTTCACAGTGTATAATTCCCTCAGCTTAATTGCAACGAGACGGTATACACTCAATTAAAAAACAATGAGACACGGTAAAAAAGTAAACCACTTAGGTAGAACTGCAAGCCACAGAAAAGCGATGTTAGCTAATATGGCTTCATCACTTATTTTGCACAAAAGAATTACAACAACTTTAGCTAAAGCAAAAGCTTTACGTACTTATGTTGAGCCAATTATCACTAAATCTAAAAGTGATACTACTCACTCACGTCGTACTGTATTCGCTTACTTACAAGATAAAGAAGTAGTAACTATTTTATTCCGCGAAATTGCTGAGAAAGTTGCAACCCGTCCAGGTGGTTACACTCGTATCATTAAATTAAACAACCGTGCAGGTGATAACGCTGAAATGGCTTTAATTGAATTGGTAGATTACAATACTGTTTACGGTAAAGATGTAGAAGTTAAAGAAGAGAAGAAAACTACTCGTCGTGGTAAAAGCAAAACTGCTGCTGCTCCAAAAGCTAAAGAAGCGAAAGCTGAAACTGCTGAAGAAGTTGCACCAGAAGCTACTACTGAAGAAGCTCCTGCTACTGAAGAACCAAAAGGAGAATAATTTTATTTCCCTTAAGATAAAAAGTCCTGTTCGAAAGATCAGGACTTTTTTTGTTTATATTCAAACGGAATAATATTATACATTCGAATTATGAATAAGCTAATTTTAACACTTTTTACACTATTTATTGCTGCATTAGGATATGGTCAGAACATAACAGCTGTAAATCAATTAAGTATTAAAGACCATACAGTTACGCTTAATGGTCTTGATGTGGAAATTAATTCCGATGGCTTCTTAAAACAAATTCACACATTTCATAGTCAGGATCATACAGATGAAGGCCGACCGTTATTTTATGAACCCATTCATTTTCATTATTACACTACACCGAAAACCCAAATTAAATTAAATCCATTAAATTTTAATTTAACATCATCAGTAAAGGATTCGATTACTTGGGATGCTGTAAGTAGTTCTGAGGATCTAAAGCAAGAAATTTATGGAGAAATTTTAGCCAATGGCTTAGTTAAATATAAAATTAGAGTTACAGCATTAAAAGATGTTAGGCTTGCTAGCATTAACTTTCACATCCCATTTGAAAAATCTACTGCTAAGTATTTGGCAGGATTAAATCAACGTGCAGGTTTACGCCCCGATACCGTGAAGTGGAATAATAATAATAATGATAAGACTGCTCCTGTAGTTTGGATTGGCGATGAAAAACAGGGACTTTATTTGAGTCTATTTAACAAAAAGGATTTTGAGAATGCTAACACCAAAAATGGTTGGATAAATGAGGGGAAAGGTAAACTCCAAATAAATGTTAAAGGCAGTTCAATGCTTTTTGATTTTAATACTGAAAACATTGACTTAAAAGAAGGTGAAGAATTAAGCTTTGATTGTAATTTGATTCTATCACAGGCAGAAAATTCAAAGAAAGTATTTAATCCTAGTAAAAAATTTAAAGGATATCGTAAGCTCGAAAAAAGCACAAAATAGATTATTTAAAGAGCGAAATTTCGCGCTTCGCTCTTTAAATAATTAGTGGTTAAATCTTCACATTCTGCATGCCGTATTGCTTTAAAACATCATCGGGCACGCCAGCCCATTGATTAGGTGTGTTACCCGCATACCCAATATCTTTCACACCAATTTCGGTAGTGTAAAAACCTGAAGCGGTTAAATCACGCATTTTATTAAAGAAAGCTACACCAGCTTGCATTTCTGGCCTCGCTTTTTTCGGATAAGCAATTTCATCGACTATAGAAATTTGTTCCTTATCAGAAGCTTCTACAAATGATTTCTGGAATTTATTAAAGCAGTAAATATCTAACCATTTTAGGCCACCACGCATTGGTACTTTATGTTCGGGTATGTCTTTTACAATAAATTCTATAAACTCGGGTACTTTAGCATCTGATGCACTACCTGAAACATCATCCTTTGGAATAATAATATCTGCCAAAACAGTTATTGTAGCCATTTCGTGCTTTGTGAAAAATGTTTCAGATTTTAATTTCTTATCCCTATCAATTTCCCATTGCTCTCTACCAGCTTCTTTAACGGGCTCTTCTGCGGTAGCAGCTACTTCGGTTTTAGTTTCGGGTTGTTTACAGGCTTCTATCAGCACTGTTGTGCTTAAAGCGGTTAAGCCTAATGCTTTTATGGAATCACGTCTGTTCATAATTCTTAAATGTTTTGTTTTTTCTTTTGTGCCAAAATATATTCAGCCGTTCTCATTGATAAGGCTAAAATTGTCCAGGTTGCATTTTTATCACCTTGTTGAACAAACGGACCAGCATCTACTACAAAAAGGTTTTTGCAGTCGTGTGCCTGGCAATATTTGTTTAATGCAGATTTTTTAGGATCATCGCCCATGCGAATTGTACCTACTTCGTGAATAATTTTTCCTGGATTTAACAAACCGTAGTTTGTATCCGCTCCATGAATTTCTGAAGTTACAACGGCACCCATTTCTTTCATTATCGAAAGGAAAGTTTCTTGCATATGCTTAGCTTGCAAAATTTCTTCTTTTGCCCATTTATAATTGAACCTTAATACTGGAATGCCGTACTTATCAACCATATTCGGATCTATTTCGCAATAATTATCTGCTCTGGCGATTGCAGTGCCGCGGCCTGCCATACCAACTCCAGTTCCATAGAAACGGCGATAATCATCTTTTAATGATTTGCCGTAACCTCCTGCATCTTTCATTTTTCCGTTTCGATCTGGTACCATACCATTTATTTTAGAAACGCCACCTCCGAATCCATAAGAAGGCATGCCCATACCGCCACCATATTCAATATGATAGCCTCTTGGAAAGTTTAATTTTTTATTATCAAGCCACCAAGGCGAATAAATATGCACACTTCCTAAACCGTCCTCGTTATAACGTTTTCGATCCATTAATTGCGGTAAAAAGCCAGAAACACCCGCACCTGTAGAATCGTGTAAATATTTTCCAACAACACCGCTGCTATTTGCCAAACCGCCTGGGTGTGCCGAAGATTTAGAATTTAAAAGAATACGAGCTGATTCGCAAGCGCTCGCCCCTAAAATAACCAACTTACCGCTAACCTGATATTCTTGTAAATCTTTTCTGTTAACGTATGAAACGCCCTTTGCATTTCCATCTTTATCTGTGATTACTTCACGCACCATTGCATCGGTAATTACGGTTAGGTTTCCTGTTTTTACAGCAGGAATAACCAAACATGAGGAGGCTGAAAAATCGCCATACACTTTACAGCTTCTACCACATTGACCGCAATAGAAACAAGGTGCACGATCGTTGTTTCCTTTAATAGATTCAGTCATTACCGCTCCACGGCCTGTAATTACTTTAACGCCAGCCTTTTCGGCACCTTTTTTTATAAATAATTCATTTAATCTTGGTTTGGGCGGTTTCATGAAAATTCCGTCAGGCTCACTTTCAATGCCTTCAACGGTCCCGTAAATACCAATCATTCGATCAACCTTATCGTAAAAGGGTTTAACGTCTGCATAAGTTATTGGCCAATCATCGGTTAAACCATCGGTAGGTTTAAAATCTTCTGGACCCATTCGCAAAGAAATTCTGCCCCAATGGTTCGTTCTGCCACCAAGCATACGCGATCTAAACCACTCAAATTCTGATTTATTCTTTTGAGTATAAGGTTCGCCTTCTAATTCCCAACCTCCATAAGAAGCATCAAAATCACCGAAAGGTCTGGTTGTAGATGCTCCTCGACGGGGAGATTCCCATGGCCATTTAAGCTGATGAGAATCCATTCTTGGATCAAAGTATTGGCCAGCTTCTAGCATTAAAACTTTTTGGCCAGCATTTGCTAATACGTATGCTGCCATTCCGCCACCAGCTCCCGAGCCAACAACAATGGCATCGTAAACAGTAGGCGATTTTTTTATTTGAAAGTCACTCATGTGTAATGGTTAGAAAATAAAACGATATTCTAATCTAAAGCATTTTTTTTTGAAATAAAAGGGTTGGCCATCTTTTGGAATGATTATAGATAATATTAGTTTAAGATATTCCTAAATCGTATTACCTCAATGTTTTCTTAATTGATGTTTAGAGAATATTTGATCTTATTTCTATTGAAAATTTTAGTTTTTGATAAATGAAAAAGTCGCTCAATTGTTACATTCTAAGTCTTAATATTATCTCCAGATAAATTGGTTTATCTTTGTTCTTTAAAATTTATCAATGGTATTTTCAGAACATATAGAACAATTTATTTCTGCCTTAGAGGAAAGCTTAAGCTTAAAAGATTTCGTTAAAATTTCCTTAGGAAATTACAAAGGGGAAGAAGAATTATTAAAGCAAATTTTAGTTCGTAAAGTTTTGATTAAACGGGAGGATAAATTGGCCTTTACCTTTCGCTACAAAACACGTGATGTTGTAAAAAACTTTGCAGTTGTTGAGGGCGTAAACTTAATTTCTGAATATTTACGAACAGGCTTTAAAATTGGAACATTATTTACTACCCAAAGAGATTTGATTTTTGAAGAATTGAATAATGGTAAAATTGTTTTGAGGGAAACAAAAGCGAGTACAAAGGAAATCCCTGCGGTTAATCATGATCAAGAAAAAATCAGGTTGATTAAACCAGATTCAAAACCCTATTTAACTGAACTAAAGATTACCGATGCAGATGGAAAAGTTTTCAAAAACGCTCAAGATAAGTTTAGGCAGATTAACCACTATATCGAAATATTAAGTTCTTTAATAAAAGAACTGCCTGAGGGCACGATAAAAAAAGTTGCCGATATGGGCTCAGGCAAAGGTTATTTAACTTTTGCTTTATACGATTACTTGCATTCAGTTTTAAAGTTAAATTCTGAAGTTGTTGGTGTTGAATACCGCCAGGATATGGTTGATTTGTGCAATGCTGTGGCAGAAAAGTCTGCTTTTGATAGATTGAATTTTGTTCAGGGAACTATTGAAGATTATAATGCCGAAGATGTGAATTTGTTAATTGCACTTCATGCTTGCGATACCGCGACTGATGACGCAATTTTTAAAGGGATTAAAGCTAATGCTGAATTAATTGTGGTTGCGCCTTGTTGCCATAAACAGATTCGAAGGGAGATTGAGCAAAACAAAGTGAAGAATGATGTTTCGTTTTTAACTAAATATGGTATTTTTTTAGAGCGCCAGGCTGAGATGGTTACCGACGGAATTCGTGCTTTAATTTTAGAATATTTTGGTTACAAGACAAAGGTTTTTGAATTTATTTCTGACGCGCATACGCCTAAGAATGTATTGGTTGTGGGGATTAAAAAAGCTGAAAGCTTAAAGACCAAAGCAGAAAATGAAAGGCAGGCAGAGATTTTAGAGAAGATTAAAGCGAGTAAATCGTATTTCGGAATTGGTTATCATCATTTGGAGCGACTTTTAAATCTATAAGGTTACCGCCAATCTCGTCATTGTGAGGGACGCAGCAATCTTACTACGATGGGTTTTAATTGCATGTGCATTAGGATTGCTTCGTAACTCGCAATGACGAACGCTTTATTCAAAGAATTGTTCAGAAAAATACCATTGTATAAGGTTATCGGTAATCTCGTCATTGCGAGGTAAGAAGCAATCTTAACCAGTGTGGGTTCTAATTGCAAATGCATTAGGATTGCTTCTTACCTCGCAATGACGAACGTTAATCAAGAGCTTGTTCAGAAAAATAGCATACTCTAAGGTGATCGCCAACCTCGTCATTGCGAGGCATGAGCAATCTTACACCTATGGGTTCTAATTGGATGTGCATTAGGATTGCTTCGTAACTCGCAATGACGAACGTTATTCAAGAGCATGTTCAGGAAAATAGCATACTAAAAGGTTATCACCAACCTCGTCATTGCGAGGCACGAAGCAATCTTACTACTATGGGTTTTAATTGCAAATGCATTAGGATTGCTTGGTACCTCGCAATGACGAACGTTATTCAAGAGCTTGTTCAGGAAAATAGCATACTAAAAGGTTATCGCCAACCTCGTCATTGCGAGGCACGAAGCAATCTTACGACTATGGGTTCTAATTGCAAATGCATTAGGATTGCTTCGTAACTCGCAATGACGAAAGTTTTAATCAAAGCCTTGTTCAGAAAAAATACATATAAGAAGTGTAGGAAAATATATGTAGGAGGGCTTATATGATTTTTAACATCTAAAATTGTTTATGAACTATGATGTCAAAAGCGATCGCTTTTAAACGTAAATCCAAAGCAACACTGGCTTTTTCTTTGTTTTTAGAAGTGCATCTGTTTTACGCATGACTTCGTCAGCCAAAACTGGGCAACCAGCACTTTGGCCAAATAAGGTTTGCGGATAAATCTCTTTATTTGGTACTGGAGTATAGGAATGTAATACAACTATTCTCTTAAATGCATTATTATTCGTTTCCTCTAAACCGTGCATTTTATAGTGAACATTAATCCCCCAGTTGCTGTACGAACGACCTTTAACTTTATACTTTCCCAAAGAAGTGCAGTTACTGCCGATCGCATTACTGAAAAAAGGTTTAGTTGCCGTACTTCCGCCGCCTACGCCGTGAGCACAAAGTCCCTCGATGGTGATTTGTTTTTTCTTGAAATCGTAAACGAAAATTCTGTTTTTACCCGAATGGATACTCATATCTACCATAATACAAATGGTGGTATCCATGTCGTTTTTCCTACAAAATGCTAAAGCATCATCAATTTTTGAGTCACTTATTTTATGGTTATAAGATGGTTTAAAACTGAATAGGGTAAAAAGGATGATGAGGATTGTGAGATTTCTCATGCTTGTTGCTTATCTCAAATGCAATAAAATCAAGGCTACTAAAGCTGGGATAGATTGTACATAAAGAATCTTTTTACTAGCAGTTGCTGCGCCATACAGGCCAGCTACAATTACGCAAGTTAAAAAGAATATAGCCACATAAAATCTCCAGTGATGATCTTCTATGCAAAGTGACCAGATTAAGCCAGCAGCCAGAAAGCCGTTATACAGGCCTTGATTTGCCGCTAAAGTTTTTGTAGGTACGAATAAATCTTTAGGAATGGTTTTGAAAACTTTTGGTGCTCTGGTTGTCCATGCGAACATTTCTAACCACATGATGTAAATGTGTATGGCGGCTACGATGCCGATAACGATTTCTGCTGCTAATTGCATGTTAATTTGATTTGGTAATTGAAGATACAATAAATTTGGGTTAATCATTGCCGTTGGTCTCAACTAACGGCTTTTTGGGTTTTTGTTTGTGTAGGCCAGATAGGCTTTTCACTTTTTCTTGATAAAAAGTAACAAAACCGAGCATTTCTGCGAACTCATGAATACAGTTAAAAACAAATAAACTAATGAATAATCAAGGCTTGGGCATGATTAGGTAAAAAAACGTCAAATCGTTTTTGAAAATAATTTCTATTCGATATTTATTGTTTTAAATTGAAATAGACCGTTTTTTACCATGTACTGGCCAGGTTTCCTTCTTTGTTTGCAGGGAAGGGGCAATGTCATTAACTTTAGGGAAAACAAAAAAGAATGGTCATCCTGAGCGTAGTAGAAGAACAGATTATATTTTGTTTTCGACCATCGAACTGGTCTTCGACTACGTTCAGACTCACAACATTTGTGCTTATGTTAATGACATTGAGGGGTGGGGTTATTGCGAAGCTGAGGGGTGTTTTCTATCCCAAGAGCATTAAACATAGTTAATAAACCCGATGGCAGCGAGCACGGAGTGTAAAGAAGTAAAGCGGACAGCGGGACTAGTGTTCCCCAAGAACTTCTAATTATCATTTTCAAATCAATTTTAATGAATTTCGCTTTTGCTTTAGTCTTTCAGCTTATTTCTGTCATGCTGTCAGTAAACAAAGGCACTATTTTTTACATTTTATCAGTCTTTTAGCAATATTTTCTGCCAAAAACCAATTGGCACAAGCATTGTTTAATAGGTGTAGAAATTATAATACTTTAAAAAGAGAAAATAAAAATACAATGGGAAAAATTATTGGAATAGACTTAGGAACAACAAACTCTTGCGTGAGCGTAATGGAGGGCAATGAGCCTGTAGTTATCGCGAACAGTGAGGGTAAACGTACTACACCGTCTATTGTTGCTTTTGCAGAAAACGGTGAGCGTAAAGTTGGCGAGCCTGCTAAACGTCAGGCTATAACCAACCCAACAAAAACGATATATTCGATTAAACGCTTTATGGGTAACAGCTACGACGAAAGTTCGAAAGAAGCTGGACGTGTGCCTTATAAAGTTGTAAAAGGTGATAACAATACACCTCGTGTAGAAATCGACGACAGAAAATATACTCCACAAGAGATTTCTGCAATGATTCTACAAAAAATGAAAAAAACTGCTGAAGATTTCTTGGGTCAGGAAGTTACTGAAGCGGTTATTACTGTACCAGCTTACTTTAATGATGCACAACGTCAGGCTACGAAAGAAGCAGGCGAAATTGCAGGTTTAACTGTAAAACGTATCATTAACGAGCCAACTGCAGCTGCTTTAGCTTATGGTTTAGATAAAGCACACAAAGACATGAAAATTGTTGTTTTTGACTGTGGTGGTGGTACACATGACGTTTCTGTTTTAGAATTAGGTGATGGCGTTTTCGAAGTAAAATCTACTGATGGTGATACGCACTTAGGTGGTGATGACTTTGACCACATTATTATCGATTGGTTAACTGACGAGTTTAAATCAGAAAACAGCATGGACCTTGCAAAAGATCCGATGGCATTACAACGTTTAAAAGAAGCTGCTGAGAAAGCTAAAATTGAGTTATCAAGCACAACTTCTACTGAAATTAACTTGCCATACATTACTGCTGATGCTAGTGGCCCTAAACACTTAGTACGTACATTATCTCGTGCTAAATTTGAGCAATTAGCTGATAGCTTAATCAAACGTACTATTGAGCCTTGTAAATCTGCTTTGAAAAATGCTGGTTTAAGCACAAGCGATATCGATGAAATTATCTTAGTTGGTGGTTCAACTCGTATTCCTGCAATTCAGGATGCTGTTAAAGCTTTCTTCGGTAAAGAGCCAAGTAAAGGTGTTAACCCTGATGAGGTTGTAGCAATTGGTGCTGCTATTCAAGGTGGTGTGTTAACTGGTGATGTAAAAGATGTATTGTTATTAGACGTTACGCCTTTATCATTAGGTATCGAAACTATGGGTGGTGTAATGACCAAATTAATTGAGTCTAACACCACTATCCCAACTAAAAAATCAGAGACTTTCTCAACTGCAGCTGATAACCAGCCTTCAGTAGAAATTCACATTTTACAAGGTGAGCGCCCAATGGCTGGTCAAAACCGTACAATTGGTCGTTTCATTTTAGATGGTATTCCACCAGCACCTCGTGGTGTGCCTCAAGTAGAAGTATCTTTTGATATTGATGCTAACGGTATCTTACACGTAAGTGCAAAAGATAAAGCTACTGGTAAAGAGCAAAAAATCCGTATCGAAGCATCTTCAGGTTTAACTGATGCTGAGATCAAAAAAATGAAAGAAGAAGCTGAAGCTAATGCAGCAGATGATGCTAAGCAAAAAGAAGAAGCTGATAAAATCAATGGTGCTGATGCTTTAATCTTCTCTACCGAGAAACAATTAAAAGAGTTTGGCGATAAATTATCTGCTGATAAAAAAGCGCCAATCGAAGCTGGTTTAGAGAAATTAAAAGCAGCTCATTTATCTCGTAACTTTGCCGATATCGATGCAGCTTCTGCAGAATTGCAAGCGGCATGGAACGTAGCATCTGAAGAAATGTACAAAGATGGCGGTCAGCCTCAAGGTGGTGAGCAACCACAAGCTGATGGTCAGCCTCAAGGTGGCGGTGATAACGTTACTGATGTTGATTTCGAAGAAGTGAAAGAAGAAAAATAAATCTTCAATTGTAGATCGAAAGATTTATAACAATATAAAAGCGTTCCTGATTAATTTCAGGAGCGCTTTTTT